>JADMIO011319499.1_pt1 | contig 85984 bp, 71 predicted proteins | sample 8958161 | NCBI WGS metagenome assembly JADMIO01 (sample SAMN16585339, study PRJNA669376) | soil metagenome | isolation source: Crop rotation soil | place: USA: Cullars Rotation, Alabama | collected 2011 | reverse complement strand
CGACAACTTGTCCACGTGGAATTCTAAGCTTAGGATCCCAATGTGCTGGAAAGACATTCCATATCGGGCGACATCAATATCCTGTATCCCCTGCTTTTTATCCTGTAATGAAATTCATCGTCCTGGTTTACGGGAAGGTTTTCATCCATCAGTCCGCAATCATCAATCACACTTCTTTTATAAATCGCAAATGCAACACTGTCGACAAACATTTTTTTATTCTCAGTTCTGAATTCCGTATTGCCGACTCCAAGCTTGCTGCTCATTGCAAGAGCTATCGCTTTTCCTGTTGAAGATTTTCCCTTTTGCTTCAGTACTCCGCCTGCAACATCGCATTCATTATTTTCGAGCAGAGAAATTCCTGTTTTAAAATAATCACGGTCATATTCAGCATGAGCACCGACGAATGCAATATATTTTCCACTTGATTTTGGAAATGAAGTATTAAAAGCAAGCGTAGAAGTCTTTCCGGGGTTATCGATCAGCCGCAACTGTGGATGCGTCTTTACAAGCTCCTGCACTCTTTCCTGAGTACCGTCATCAGAACCGCCATCTGTTATAAGAATTTCCTTTTGCAGTCCGTCATCCGCACAAAGGGAATTCACAACAGCATCAATAAATTTTCTTTCATTGTATGTAGGACAAATGATCGAAAGCTCCATTCACACGAACTTTAGCAGTTCAGCCGCAATTTTAGCAGACGCATTTCCATCACCATAAAATCCTTCATCATATTTTCCCTCTGATGAAGAATAATTTTTAAATGCACTTATAATTTTTTCCTTATTGCTGCCTGTCAGCTTAAGATAGCCGGCATCAACCAGTTCAGTCCATTCCGTCTCATCGCGAAGACATATGCACGGCTTACGGAAAAAATATGCTTCCTTCTGAAGGCCGCCGCTGTCGGTGATAACCATTTTACAGTTCTTTGTTAGCTCAAGCATATCGAAATATCCCTGTGGCTCTATCGTCTCGACTTTCAGATCAAGTCCCAATGCTTCTACGGTTTTCCTGGTTCGCGGATGCAGCGGCAATACAATTCTCATCGATTGATGAATTTCATTAAGTGCATTTACGATCGACGAAAGTTTCTGCGGATCATTCGTATTTTCTGCACGGTGAAATGTGCAGAGTATGAAATCCTGCATTCGCACCTTAGCCATTATCGCAGACTTACCCGCCGACATTTTGGAATAATATAAAGCCATGTCATACATAACATCACCAGTTTTTATTCTCACTGCTTTGAAGTTATCAAAACCTTCCTGCATCAGGTTTTTCATGGCTGTATCAGTGGGACAAAATAAAATATCGGAAACCCTGTCGGTCAGAATACGATTTATTTCCTCCGGCATATTCCTGTTATGACTGCGTAGGCCCGCTTCCACATGAGCGATTTTTACAAAAAGCTTGGACGCAGCTATAGCTCCTGCCAGTGTCGAATTCGTGTCGCCGTAGAGAAGAATGATATCGGGCTTTTCGGAGAGAATAACATGTTCAATTCCTTCTATCATTCTTCCTGTCATTTCACCCTGAAGGCTTGATTTTATATTCAGGTTATATGCAGGATCAGGAATATTCATTTCGCGAAAAAAAACTTCCGACATATTATGATCGTAGTGCTGACCGGTATGAAGGACGATTTCATTCAGAGAAGAATGTCTTCCAATTTCCCGGCTGACTGCCGCTGCTTTGATAAACTGCGGCCTTGCTCCTACTACTGTAAGTATTTTCATCAGCTGAATTTGTCAATAAAAATTAAGCAATAATTGTAATCAAGATGATATCTATATTCATCACATTTGAATTTTCGAAATACATCAAACATGATCCCGTGGGGAGATACCATGCTCTTTTCGTATTTATATTTAAGAATGGTATAATTAAGGTGCAAACCGCGAGTAAATATCATCAATTTGACGCTGACTTTTACCCGAATTGAAATTCATTTCAACAAACTTTCTTGCATTTCTTCCGAATGATATCCTTTTGCTTAAGTCATCCGCAAGTACTGCTATTGCCTCTGCCAATGAAGAGGAATCGCCTGGTGGGACAAGCAATCCTGTTACATTCGCAGACATAACTTCAGGAAGTCCACCGGCATCAGAAACTATTACAGGCGTACCGCATGCTTCAGCCTCGAGAACGCTTACTCCAAAGCTTTCGAATCGTGATGGATTTACAAAAATATCGATGTGCCCATGAGCAGCCGGAATTGAATCATGTGCAATCCTGCCTGCAAATTTTACATCATCCTGCATGTTATATTCTTCCACCTTTCGTTGCAATTCGTCTCTCATTGATCCGTCGCCTGCCAGGTAAAGGCTAAACTTCAGTTTAGAACGCATTTGCCTGACCCGGTAAAATGCATCAACCAGGACATCGATACCATATATACTTTCCAAAGACTTTATGGCTCCAATCCTTATACTATCTGATTCAGACTTTTCAATCCACCTGAACTTTTCCAAATCAATTCCGAAAGGCGTGGTTATGATTTCTTTGTCTGAATATTTTTTTATCTCTTCTGACATGATCTTACTGGTGGATAATATCAAATCACTCTTTGAAAGATTCCACTTCAGCATCACCCTGTGAATAAAAGATCTTCGCGGAAAATCAAAAATATCAGACCCCCACGCCGAAATGATATAGGGATGAAATCCAGTTGCAGCGCCAAGTATTCCATAGCTTGTAGCATAGTGCGCATGAACAATTACCGGGTTAATTTTTTTTATCAGGCGCTTTAAATGTGAAACATTTTTGAGATAATTAATCTTTCCTGCATCTTTAGAATATTTTCTATCAATGCCTGAAGTGTATAATCGGATTGAGTTTTTCGCATGCCAATTATCAAGAGGGGCTTGTAATGAGAAAATATTTTTGCAAAAGCGTCCCGGAATTCTTTCAAGCCAGTTACGCGTATGAGATGAATTAATATCGCCAAGAATTAAAATGTTTTTCATCTTGCGACCAGTTTATCCCCTGCTATATACTTAAAGAATTTATTAAGAGAAAATAAATATGCATTGAATTTAATTCGGGCATTCGTGGTAAATGAAAATATTGCTGAAATAATTAAGCGGGTAATTATATGTACGAAAATAAATAGTGCGGCAGTTATTGCAGCGAGCTTTCCATGGTGTAATGATATATATTTTATTTTGCTGATAAGCTGGTTGGCAATTACAACAGGAAGATTGTTTACAGAACTTTTTCCGCCATGGTGAATAATATCTAATTCAGGAATATAACGCACTGGAATTCCGGCTTCTTCCGCTCTTTTACAAAAATCGACATCATCCATCCAGAATAAATCCGGGTTCAAGCCTCCGGTAACCTGATAAACTCTGCGTGAAAAAATTAATGCCGCTCCTGATGCCCAATCAGGTTCAAATGAACTTCTGAATCTTGATTCAGGATAATGGTTAATATTAAATAGTTTATGCAAATAAAATGTTTCCAGGATTACATTAAAAAGTCCTGGAAATTTAGCACATGAAATTTGTAACGATTTATCGCTATTCAAAAGTTTCGGAGCAAATATTAATTTTTCCGAAAAATTATTTGTGCTAAAAAATGCATTTAATGAAAGATCAATAAATTCAGTATCGGGATTTAAAAGGAAAATTATTTCTCCGGTTGAATTTCTCATGCCCAAATTATTTGCAGCTGAAAATCCAATGTTAGTATCATTTACAAATATTTTTATATGCGGATATTTATTCTCCAGAGCTTCCACAGAATGGTCCGGGGAATTATTATCCACCACAATTATTTCATTTTCAATCGTAATATATTTTTTGATCGAATCAATGCATTTAATAAGATAATCGCATGCATTGTAGTTAACAATTATAAATGAAACCTTCATGTCAGCGGATAAATAAGATCTTTATATTTATCCGAATTGATCTGAATGTATTCAGGAAATGTATTATCAACGGGCACAAAACTATACGAAAATCCACGTCCGAAAATATCCTCACCTTTGGCAATAGCAGCAGCTAACGCATGTTCATCCTTATATTGCGGCTTATTATATTCTGTGTGAGCAAATGCTTCCAGCTTCTCAACTATTTTTTTCACACCGCCAAGATAACTGAAATGCCATCCGCCATTTTCAATTATACTCACCTTTCTTCCATTGATTGAATTTGCAATTTTCAAACGCATATTATAAATAAGCCGCATGAATTTGTCCGGATGATTTATGACAAGATGATTGATGGATATATTGCGCAGGTTCTGTGCACCCGGAAAAATATCGAACGTACACATTGCAGATCCGACCCATAAATAATGTCTGTCACTTTCTCCTACTTCCGTTTTATTCATGCAGTTTAAAAAATAATAATACATCTTCTGCATGAATAACGAGATGCCCTTACTCGAAGATGCTGATTTTATTGATTCGGGAGAAGGAATTTCATCAACATCAGAAACTATAATAAGATCTTCTTTCCTGCAATCCTTCAGTCCTCTTACTATCATTTCTCTCTGGTATCGCTCTAATGTCCATGCAGAATCATTTTCGTCCGAAGGAAAATCTGCAACAATTATATGAATGATCTTATTTTCAAATTTTTTATACCGCTCTTTATTCAAATCAAAATTTAAGGGCTTGGGCTTGCCCTGGTGTGTTTTTGTCGACTCCACAAGTACAAATTTATCAACGACCTCATCCAGCACATTCAACCTGATTTCCAGGAGGTCCAGCTCATTAAAAAATGTAAAGCAATCGTAGATCATCTGAGCTTTTGAATGAAAATTAAGGGAATAAATAATGGAGACAAAATCATTGCAAATAAGACAACGCAGGGAATGAAAACCCGACTTCCTCCTCTTTGGAAATGGATGACGGAATTTCCTGTAAATAAATATAATGTCATCAAATATGAATAGCGACTCAGAATCGAAATTCTTTCACTGACTGTTAGTCCCTTCACTTCAAAAACGCTTTGCATTGCGGGAAGATAATTCATTCTCATCTGTCTCGTATTTTTACTGAGTCCATCGGGGTTTATGCGTACAAATGCATTTGAATTTTGATTTGACACAAATGCAAAATTAATCCTGTTTGCAGCACAACGCATCCAGAATTCCCAGTCTTCTACAGAATAAAGATCTGTCCTGAACATGCCTACCCTGTCAATAACTGATTTCCTCAATAGCGGCATGTTTATGCGGATAAAATTTCTTTTTAAAAGGTGAGAAAATAATCCCTTACCATTTAACGCTGCCTGATCTTGTGAAGGAAGCTCATTTATAAATTCATGCGGAATTTCATCCGTAAAATGCATAAAGCCAGAACAAATAATATCAATGTTATTATTCTTGCGTAGAAATTCAGATTGAGATTTTAATTTATCCGTTTCAATCAGATCATCAGAATCGAGAAACTGTATGAATTCTCCCTGCGCAATCTTAAGTCCTTCATTTCTTGCCGCTGATACTCCGCTCTGATTCATTTTAAGCACAATAAATCGCTTATCAATTAAAGAAAAATTCGTCGCAATTTTATTTGTATCATCAGATGATCCATTGTCTATTATGATGCACTCCCAATCTTTTTCACTTTGAGAAGAGACGGATTCAAGAGTCTGCCGCAAAAACTTTGCGCTGTTATAAGCCGGAATAATTATGCTGATCACGCTAGTTCCTCAACCGGCTGTAAGCACGGAATAATTTTAATAGTACGGGATTGAAATATTTATCCTGCACCCTGTTTCTTTCCTTTATCAGAATATCCCTCATAGTTAAATCAGTGCTAATTCCTCCCGGCGAAAATACAGAAATTGCAAAGGCATAATGTTTCGTGGAAACCTTCCCTTTAATTATCGTCCTGGCAAAAAATTCATAATCACCTGCTATCCGGAATTGCTCATCATAATTTCCAAATCTTTCGAACAGGGATCTTTTTATAAATGAAACCGGGTGCCAGAGAGTATCTTTCAGCATGTGAAATTGAGTAATCCGCTCCGGACTTTTACGGTAAGTTTCCATTCCCGACTGAATCAAAATCATATCTCCATAAATAATATCTGCTTCCGGTAATGAATTATTTACTTTCTCAAGTACATATTCATTGGATAAATAATCTCCTGAGTTAAGAAAAAGAAGATATTCTCCTGTAGAAAAGACAATGCCTTTATTTTGGGCATTATAAATTCCCTGATCAGGTTCAGAAACCCACTTCTTTATTTTTGATGAATATTCATTTATAATATCAATGCTTTCATCCACTGATCCGCCATCTATTACGATAAGCTCATAATTATTAAACATCTGCGCGAATATACTTTCAATAGTCCGGCGCAAACCGGTGGCATTATTAAGATTTATAGTGATGATAGAAATTTTTTTCACTGCAAAAGCGATTTGTAAATTTCAATATATTTTTCAGAAATCAAATCGCTGCTATACTGGGACGCCGCATCAACTGAAATTTTATCACGGTCAAAATAATCGGCATATAAAACGGATTTAATATTTTCCGCTAATGCTGCAGCATCCGGTCGGCCTGCCAACCTGCCGTTTCCTTCCTTGATTATCTCCGAATTTCCGCCCACATCAAATGCCACAACAGGAACTCCGCAAAGCAATGACTCGCATAATGTGTTTGGAAAATTTTCGGCGATCGATGGCAGAACGAAAACATCTGCAGCAGAATAACTCTTGCGGATTTGTACAGGATCATTCAAATAACCAAGGCTTTTAATTTTTTCATCGCCATATTTTCCAGTATGACCTACGCCGCAAAGAAAAATATTATCATCATTCAATAAGCTGATTGATTCCAGTAAAATCATTATTCCCTTCCTGTTGTTACTGATGTGGTGGGCATTGAATAAAATTATTTTTTTATCTAAAGGAAGATTTAATTCTTTCCTGGTATTCTTTTTATCCTCGGGATATATTTCAGAAATATCAAAAGCATTTCGAATTACATGATGATTGAATTTTTTAAATAGCAAGCTTTCAGAAGACAATTTCTTAAGCCAAAACGACGGCGAAATTATCCTGATAGTTTGTGGATTTACCATCTGCAATGATTCCATCTTATACTGAAGAATCCTTTCAGAAATATTTTTATCTCTCGTTCCTGTCAGCTCATAACAGTAAGTGCAATCACCAGTGAATTTTGTGCAGCCATCGGAGTGATGACAGCCTCCGGTAAATGGATTCATGTCATGTAATGTCCAACAGAATTTTTTTCCCGTTTGAAATAATTTTTTGTAATCTATAAAGCCATCGCTCACCCAGTGCAGGTGAATGATATCAGCATTGCGAATAAAGGGATCTTTGCCAATATCAATTTCTGAATAAGGAAAACTGAAATGTTCAAATCCCTGAATTCTCCCATGCAAATATTTTTTTCTGAGTCTGTCATCCTTTCTTCGAATGATATTATAATGATGCAGTGCGCTTTTTGATTTTGCCACTAAGCGATGAAAAATATTTTGCGAACCATATTTACTGCTTGCGGGAATATCATTTCTGAAACGGTGCATGGTCAGAAGCCGTGAATCGATACCATCGGCGAGCAATGCTTTATGAAGTCTGGCCGCAGCTATTCCCGCCCCTCCTGTATCGCTTGTACTCAGGTGAACAACCTTCATTATTCGAAAAATTTTTTAATAGCCATATTAAATTCGGATTCATTCCAGTCACGGACAAGAAAACGGGGAAAATAATAATCACTGGAAAATCTATTGACAAGAGAAGCAAAATTGGCTGCTGCCGAACTCATTCCCGTTGAACGGCAAATTGCAATTGCATCTGAATCAAAATCAGTTTTCGTTCCGAATGGATAGCTGAAATATTTTACTGGCAAATTAATTACCGACTCGAGAAACTCCTGAGATGCTAAAATTTCCTTCTTCTGCTCTTCGAATGAAATTGCTGCCAGCGAAGGATGATTTACAGTATGCGCTCCTAGTGTTGCAGAAGGCGATGATGATAGTTTTTTTAACTCATCAGAAGTCATAGAGCGGTGCGATTCACGTGGTGTAATATAAATTTCTTCCCTTAAAATATTCATTGCCTCTTCTCTTTCCTGATAATTCAGACTCCGTAACACAGGAAGCAATTGTTCATAAGTAATGCGGGGGTCAGAATGAATGTGCATTGTTTTATTACCCACCTTAATTTCCGACAACGATAAAGTTTTTCCGCTGATCAGTAATATGTTTTCCAGCTCATCCCACCAGAATTCTTTTTTTGTATTCACATTTCCCGTCGCAACATAAAATAATGCCTGGGTATTCGACTCTTCCAGCAATGGCAGAGCTGAATAATAATTGTCGGCATAGCCGTCATCGAATGTCAGGTATACGCTTCGCGAAGGAAATCGTATTTTATTTAAAAGGTAAAAATGAAACTCATCCGTATTTAAAAGGCGAAAGTTTTTTTTTAGAACTGAAAGATGATGTGCAAAATTTTCAGGACTAACGGAAAGCTGTTGCGGATCAGAGCTGAGCTGTGCTATGCGGTGATATAGCAAAACGGCGCAACCGCCGGATAAATTCCGCTGCACATTTCGAATCATTAATTCAATCTTACGGCTCACGAAAAATCAATTTAATAGTGAATGCAGGAATGGAATAAAATCTCTCACCCGTTTCTCAAAGCTATATTGCTCCAGCGTTCTTTTGTGACCGGCATCGGCAATTTTTTTTCTTTCATTTTCATTTTCCGAAAGAAAGCGGATTTTTTCCGTAGCCTCAGCGACGCTTCTGTAGGTTACGATCTCTTTGCCGGGAATAAAATAATCTGAAATATTTTCTTTCCAATCAGTCACCATGCATGCGCCCGCGCCTGTAGCTTCTGTCAAACGAAAGTTTGCTGCCTTCCCTACTGAATTATCTCCATGCGTATTGATCACAAATTTGCTGTTGTGAAATGCATTGAACATTTCGAGCCCGTATAATTCTCCCTTGTTTATGCTGCCGAGGCGATGCACCTTTAACAACTCCGGTAATTTTCCATCGAGTAACCTGTTTATCTGCGGACGACTTAAAAACTGCCAACCAGCAGTCATGTTGCCGATCCAGTAGCTCACTGGGAATTCCTTTGAAAGCTTATATAAAATTTCCATTCGCTGGTAATGATATCCCTTGATGAGGATTACGGAGCCGATGAATGTGACATCAAATTTTTCCGGCAAATCATGCAGCTTATCGACAATTGCCGATTCGAAACCGAATGGAAAAAAATGAGATTTTTTTCCTTTAGTTGTATAAAATTTTACGGTGTCTTCCACGCAGGTAAGAACAAGATCGCAACCGTCGAACGTCTCTTCATCATGCCATAATATCCCGTCCCAGCCTATAACTAATTTGATGGAAGATATTTTCTTTTTGATATCAATATACCATGATGCATAATGATAAATATCGGTTATGAAAATTACATCCGGGGAAAAATGATTGACCTGCTCCATGAGAATTTCCTGCATCCAGTTATTCTCATTAAAAATAAATCCATTTTCATCAGCCCATTTTTTCTGCATCAGCTCATGGTTAAACACGATTTCATTTGCCTCAAACCCACCGCACTTTTCAAGATTTTTTTTCCAGAAGTCAGCCCATGAAAAACAATCGCCGAAAAATTTATGCTGAATTGTTTCATAGTCATCGTTTACCATCTCAGGATGTTTTTTATTGAACACCGCAATGTGCCGCTGATAGCCGCTTGATATCTTCAGAAATTTAATTGCCATTACAATGAAAGCATTTTCCTGATTTTTTCCTTTTGCCTTTCCTTCCCGAACAACTTCAGCAATACCTGCCTGTTATTTTCTTTATCCTGCAAACTTAATTGTTTAACAGCATCATCCGGTGTAATCGAGTCGAGTGTAGAAACAATGCATCCATTGTTGCGGAGAAAATGGTAAAGGGCATTTTTGCCGCTCATGTAAAGTCGTGCACCTTTCCATAATAACGAAGTAATATTTCCCAATGCCTGTGAACGGTTGTGGTTCATTACGGCTGAATTAATTCGCGATAAAATTTTATCATACTCATTCTTCGGAAGAAAATCCATCAGAGGAATAAAACTGTCACCAAGCTTCTGTTTTCCATATGCCGCGATGTCTTTTGCATATTTGCCTCTTTCGTATGATAGCGGGCAAATAATCTTCACTTCATGTAAATCAATAGAGGAAATTTTATCGATTGCCTCGAAATGATTATTGCTCAGCGTGTCAGAATTTCCGAGAAGAATATCGCTTCCGCCAAACTGAAATTCCTCATCAGCAGGAACAATATCTTCCACGGCAGCGTAATGAAAGTCGATAAATGTTGCATGCATGTTTGCGGCTTTGCTCACTTTTTCGAAATCTTCTTTGAGGTAATGAGCAAAGTAATTTACGCGTTGCATAGCATTCAGCTGAACCTTCTCTTGTAATTTTTTCCAGTAAAATTTTTTCAGAGCGCCGACTGAACGGATTTTTATCCGGGAATTTTTTCTGAAATATTCGAGAGATTTTTCCTGGTAAACGCTTTCCCTGAGTGCAGGAATTTCCAGTCCGTCGCCGCCCCAGAAACACCAGATGACATTTACACCTTCCGGAATCTTTACTGCAAATGATGCGGTGAAACCTTCCAGCCAGTGTATGAATATATTCCTGTATTGAGAAAGTTTTCCAATTGCACGATGAAAATCATCAGAGTCATATTTTGCAAAACTGATTTCAGAACTCTTCACGTGTCGGGCTTTCTCTGAATTGTCATGGGGAAAAATAAGAAACCTGTTATTTCCCGGATCAACTTCCCTTGCAATTGGGATAATGTAATCCATAAAAACATTATCATGAGAGATGTGAAGATTCATGTGCTAGAAACCGGTTTAGCCGGAACACCTGCAACGCATTCACCTTCCTGTATGTCTCTCGTCACCACAGCGCCGGCCCCGACAATGGCGTTGTCGGCGATTTTAATTTTAGGTAAAATAATCGCACCGGTTCCAATGCTGCAACGGTTCCCGATGCTCACATTTCCGAGAAGCTTTACATAAGGAGATATCTCGCAAAATTCGCCAACTGTAATATCATGACTGATGAATGCTCCGGTATGGATCAGTGTTCCGCGTCCGATTGTATTTGAAGATTCAATAACTGACAGGGGCATAATGATTACACCTTCGCTGAAAAAATTTTCATGCGCACCGATGAAAGAATTTTTCGAAATGATTGCAGGTGATGTGCCGCCACAGGATGTGAGTAAATCAAAAAGCTTTTCTCTTGAGCGTGGATTTCCGACTCCTAGGACGAATGAATTTCCGGCGATAAAAAAATCGCGAACTTCATCCTTCGAGCGGAGAATATCGAATCGTGAGAATAATTTATCCGGTAGATCATTTGAGAGGTCATCAAAGAATGCGACGAACTCCCCCGGATTTTGTTCCAGTATCACGTCTATAAGCTCCTTTGCAAATCCTTTAGCTCCTGCGATCAGCATGTGTGTGAATTTCCTGGCTAACGATACTGCAGATTTTTTCTACGTCTTCTTCACGAAGATCATGATACAAAGGAAGGCATGCGACACGCCTGGAAATATTCTCCGAGACAGGACAAGCATTGGTGTTCTCAAGATGAGGAAGAAGATTTAATGAAGGATAAAAATACCTGCGAATATTAATTTCATTTTCAGATAATGATTTTTGAATCCTGACCAGCTGTTTTTCAGTTTCGAATAAGACCGGGAAATAACCATAATTACTTTCAGTTCCAATTCGAGGCTTGGGAAAAGAAACCGGAAGATCATTCAACTGCCCAAAATATAATTCACAAAGATGTTTTCTTTTTGAAATTATTTCATCCACATAAGGAAGAACTGCAAGTCCCATGGCTGCATGAAACTCCGAATTCTTTGCATTGATTCCCACAGAAAAATATTCGTCATAAACATGACCAAATTGCCTGTACAACATTAGTCTGCGCGAAACATCAGGATCATTGCATGTGATCAAACCACCTTCCACTGTATGAAATAATTTTGTCGCATGAAAGCTACACGTGGAAATATCGCCGTACGACAACAAACTTTTTCCTTTATAACTGACACCGAATGCATGCGCTCCGTCGTAAATGACAGGAAGATTATGCTTCTTCGCTACGGCTTCGATTGCATCAGTGTCGCAGGGATTTCCATATACGTGTGTAAACAGCAATGCAGCTGTATTTGAATTGATGAGCGATTCAATGCAGTCAACATTAACATTAAAATCTTTTTCGCTGATGTCGGCAAATACAGGTATGCATTTTTCCCACAGTATTGCATTCGTGGTAGCAACATATGAAAACGGTGTTGTGATGACCTCTCCCTTTACATGCAAAGCCTTTAAAGCCATCTGCAGCACCACTGTTCCATTCGTGCAGAAATACAATTCATCGCGACTGATAAATTTCCTAAGCTTTTCTTCGAGTTCTTTCAGAAGTTCGCCGTTATTGGTGATCCATCCCGAATCCCATGCGCGCCGGAGCACGGAAAGATATTCATCCCATGGAGGCAGAAAAGTTTTCGTGACGTTAATCATTTTTCAAATTGTCCTTTAAGAAGTGCGAACCTTCCATTCCTTATTGTCTTTCCTGTTTTCCAGAAATCGACAGGCATGACTGTGATCTCCGCAGCATGCTCGATGTAATCACAGAGGTGCTCTGAAGATGTATCGCCTTCGGATGCAAATAACCGCAGCGAATAATTTCCCGGCCTGAGTAGAAATTCTGGAATGGCGAGACGGATCTGCTTCCTTCCGGCAAGGTAAGAAAAGTCGACGCCCATTTCATCGCTGACGAATGAAGCAGTGATTGATCCGGCCTCATCCAGAAAAGCGATAGAAATGATCAGTCTCGATAAATTGATAGTGTCTTTTATTGTGAATGAAATGAGAAGTGTCACATGCTGACCTGGAAATATTTCTGAAACAGTCTTTCCGTTTTCGTCCAGGAAATCTGCAGCGGTAAATTGCATTCGCCCATCGCCTTTCCTGTCAGTGCGTGCTGAAAGACTTTCCTGCTGATAAGTCGCAGTCTGCAGATAATAATTCACCGCGGAATTAATTTCTCCGTCGAATGAAAGCTTCCCTGATGAAAGGACGATTCCCTTATTGCAGAGTGCTGCGATTGCTCCCATGTTATGGCTTACAAAAAGAACCGTTCGTCCATCGTTACGGCTGACGTCTTCCATTTTGCCCAGGCATTTTTTCTGGAACTGTGAATCGCCCACAGCAAGCACTTCATCGATGATCAGAATTTCCGGTTCGAGATGAGCGGCAACAGCAAATGCAAGTCGCACATACATGCCGGAAGAATATCTTTTCACAGGAGTGTCGAGAAATTTTTCTACTTCAGAAAATGCAACGATCTCATCAAACTTCTTCACTATTTCCGCACGCGACATTCCGAGAATTGATCCGTTGAGGAAAATATTTTCACGTCCCGTAAGCTCGGGATGAAAACCTGTTCCCACTTCGAGAAGGCTTGCAACTCTTCCTTCAAGCGTCACTGTGCCTTTAGTAGGTGTGACGATCCTGCTCAGGATTTTCAGTAACGTCGATTTTCCTGCACCGTTGCGACCGATGATGCCGAGCCTGTCGCCCTTCATTACCTCAAATGATACATCTTCAAGCGCGGAAAATTTTTCTGTCGAAGGAGAAATTTTTCTTTTACTAAATACAGAAGAAAACCGCGAAGCAAGAACATCGCGTAATGCAACATAACGGCCCGTGTTCTCGTGGTGAAGTGTATAAACTTTTCCAAGTCGATCGACGGATATGACAGCATTGCTCATCATATGACGTCGGCAAAAGTTTTTTCTGTCCGGCGGAAATAGGCTACACCTCCAATAAAAACAAATATTGTGATTAGCACCGACAGCAGGAACTGGGGAACATAAATGATTATATCCGCACCGAGAATGCACCAGCGAAAACCATCGATCACCGCTGTCATCGGATTCAGCGAATAAAGAAATTTCACCGCCTGCGGAATATGCGGATTGGAATAAACGTCGGCGCTGCTGAATGCAACGGGTGAGAGATATAATCCGAATTGCACAATGAATGGAATGATATACCTGAAGTCGCGGTACTTCACATTAAGCGCCGCAATGAATAATCCGGAGCCGAATGAAATCACAAGTGCCAGTAAAATGAATAGAGGAAGAAAAATAATATTTATTCCCGGTGAGTATTGATAAATGACCATCAGGATTGCAAGAATGACCAGCGATATGGCGAAGTCGATGAGGCAAACGATGACTGTGCTTGCCGGGACAATGAGTCGCGGAAAATAAACTTTCGTCAGAAGGTTGGAGTTCGTGATAAGGGAATTTGATGCTTCGCTGAACGAGGAAGAAAAGAACTGCCAGGGCAACGCTGCGGCGCTTACGAGAAGTATGCGTGGAATATTTCCGGGAACGGATGAATTAAAAAGCCAGCCGATAAATGCCATCGCAGCGATCGTCAGCAGCGGACGAATAACGCTCCATGCAATGCCGATAACTGTTTGCTTGTAACGAACGAGCACGTCTCTCCATGCCAGAAAGAAAAAAAGCCCCCGGTAATTCCAGAGGTCTTTCCAATAATTTTTATTCTGCGCAGCAGCGCTGATGACGATGCGTGAACTCATTCTATGGAGCTATGCCTGGAAAATTATTTCGCATAATTCACCGCGCGTGTCTCGCGGATCACTGTAACTTTCACCTGGCCGGGATAAGTCATTTCAGTCTGAATCTTATTTGCGATGTCGAATGAAAGAACTTCGGCCTGCTTGTCAGTTATCTTTTCACTCTGCACGATCACCCGCAACTCGCGGCCCGCCTGGATGGCAAATGTCTTGTCAACACCCGGATATGAAAGTGCAAGAGCTTCCATGTCTTTCAGCCGCTTGATGTATGATTCGACAACTTCTCTTCTTGCACCCGGACGTGCACCTGATATGGCATCGCATACCTGCACGATCGGAGAGATTAAACTGTTCATTTCGATCTCATCGTGATGCGCACCGATGGCATTGCATACTTCGGGATTCTCTTTAAACTTCTCCGCCAGTTTCATTCCAAGTATTGCATGCGGAAGCTCCGGCTCATCGTCGGGAACTTTTCCAATGTCGTGTAAAAGACCTGCACGCTTTGCCAGCTTTACGTTCATGCCTAACTCTGCAGCCATGATGGCGCAAAGATTGGCAACCTCGCGTGAGTGTTGTAAAAGATTTTGTCCGTATGAAGAACGGTATTTCATTCTTCCTACCATTCGTATGAGCTCAGGAGCGAGTCCATGTATTCCGAGGTCGATCGTAGTGCGCTTTCCAACTTCGATGATCTCATCGTCGAGCTGGCGTTTCACCTTTGCAACCACTTCTTCAATTCGCGCAGGGTGAATTCTTCCGTCGCTGACAAGCTGGTGCAAAGCTAGTCGTGCCATCTCTCTTCTTACCGGATCGAATCCGGAGAGTATGATTGTTTCCGGGGTATCGTCCACTATGATTTCCACGCCGGTTGCAGCTTCAAGCGCGCGGATATTTCTTCCTTCGCGTCCGATGATGCGCCCTTTCACTTCGTCATTCTCGATATTGAAAACAGTGACAGCATTTTCAACAGCATGCTCGGTGGCGACTCTCTGTATTGTCTGGATGACGATTTTTTTCGCTTCCTTATTCGCAGTAAGCTTAGCCTCTTCCATGATGTCTTTAATATATGACATCGCTTCTGTCTTTGCCTCTGCTTTTAGTGCCTCAACCAGCTGCGACTTCGCCTGCTCTACGCTAAGCCCGCTGATCTTTTCCAGCTGCTCAACCTGGCGCTGATGCTGCTTGCTGAGTTCTTCTTTTCTTCCCTCAAGAATGTCAAGCTGGTTCTTCAGGTTAGCCTGCAGCGTCTCATATTCTTTTTCCTTGCGTTGCGTCTGCTCTATCTTCTGTGCAAGAGTAGCTTCCTTTTGCTTGATCCTGTTTTCGGCAATACCAATATTTTTATCTTTCTCGACAATTGATTTTTCATGCTCGGCCTTGAGCTGTAAAAATTTTTCCTTTGCCTCGAGGATCCTGTTTTTCTTGATTACTTCTGCTTCAGCCTCTGCTTCTTTGATGATGATCTTTGCCTTATCGCCTGCTACAGCTTCCTTTGCTTTATAGGAACGCTTCACGAGGAAAAAGGCAATCAGCGCACCGATGAGAAGGGCGGCTACTGCAACGATCACTAATAATATTTCCTGTTCAGTCATTATGTTGTGGGTTGATGGTGATTGCTCTAACAACGGCAGTCATGAAGTATGATACACGACTTATTTCCTGTTGCTTGAGCATAAAAAAACCCGCAATAATTCCGTGACTTGTTAAACCCATAAGTCATGGGTGGAGCGGCCTGGCTATTCTGGTTACTGCTGTCGCCTTTCGGATCCACTTGCGTGGATTGCAGTCTGCCATAGAAGTCATTGAGCTCAGCTCCAATGGTATCGAAGTGTTGAGTTTAATAGTGAATCGGAACTAATGCGGGAAATGCATTAATATGGTTTCAGTGCGCTGAAAACGGCGCGACTGAAAACTCTATATTCAAAGAACGTTAACCGAGGTGAGAATTATTTTCCTTCTCCACATATTCATCGATCAGCATATTGAGATAGGTGATATTTTCCTGAACCTCTTTAGATGTCTGCTCAAATGAATTGTGCTTAGAACCCATTGCTTCACTTGCAAATTGTAATGCGCACATAGCCAGGAGGTCTTGCTTGTCTTTGACAGCATAATTTTCTTCGAACTCCTTAATACGCTTATTGATATTTTCAGCGGCACGCAAAACTTTCTCCTGCTCTTCTTTCGTGATTCGAAGCGGATAATTGCGGTTCGCAATGGAAACTTTAACGGATAGTAACTCTCCCATCAGGGTGATTCACTTTTTTATTATTTATCTTCTATCATCGATACATTCCTGTCGATTTCGAGGATGATATCGTTGATCTTTCTTTTCATGTTTGTAATGGTCTGACGGGAAGAGGATTTCTCAATCTCTTTCAGGTTCTTATACCCTTCTTCCATGCGGCGGTTTTTATCACGCTCTTCCTGCAGTTCCATGGCCATCTGGCGTTTGTCAGCAACCAGCTTCTGGTTGATTTTTTTCAATTCCTCATGCAAATGTATCATTTTCTGAATGCGTTCCTCGAGCGATGAGAAATTGTTCTTTATGTCCTGCTGACCAGCCATAATGCTGTTATTTTGAAGCTTCTAATTTAGTCTGCAAGAAACGAAAAATAATATTACCTGCGCATTAATTATCAACAGCATTTGTTCAATTAGCTGATTCGCTGATTAGCTAATTTGAAAATTAAAAAACCACATCTATCTACAGATAAACAGACTTAAAAAACGCATTGGCATTCATTTTAAATCCAATAAGTCCACCATTCACCGAATTCACCAATCAGCTAATTAGCTAATTATCAAATTAGCTAATTATCAAATTTTCAAATTAATTTGCTCCATGATCCGCGCACGGGGCCTTTTTAAAAGCTATGACTCTCTTCATGTACTGAAAGGAATTGACCTTGAAATAAAAAAGGGAGAAGTCGTTTCAATCGTTGGTGCATCGGGTGCGGGAAAGTCCACACTGCTGCATATTATAGGAACCCTGGATAAGCCAGACAGCGGAAATGTTTTAATTGATGACACTGATGTTACTTCGCTTAATTCCAGTCAGCTATCGCATTTCAGAAATAAAAAAGTTGGCTTCGTTTTCCAGGCTCATCATCTCTTGCCTGAGTTCACTGCGTTGGAAAATGTGATGATGCCTGCACTGATTTCCGGGGAGTCGAAATCAAGCGCTACTCAAAAAGCAATGCAGATGCTCGAACGGTTAGGCGTCAGTTCACGCGCTTCGCACCGGCCATCTGAACTAAGCGGCGGTGAACAACAGCGCGTTGCCGTGGGACGTGCATTGATCAATAATCCTTCTGCCATTTTCGCCGACGAGCCTTCGGGAAATCTTGACTCCGAATCGGCTAAAGCATTACACGAATTATTTTTTGAATTAAGAAAATCGCTGAACCAGACTTTTGTAATTGTCACGCACAATGAATCGCTTGCAGGAATGGCCGACAGGGTACTTACTATGAGAGATGGAAAGCTGGCGGATTGAATTTTAAATTGAAAATTGATTTCAAAATTTCGTCAGGATGGACGACAGTTTGAACATTTTCCATCATAATAAAGAACAACTCAATTCTCCTGAACAAAAACTGTAAAGTCATTCAAAAGAGTTATTCTTCCAATTTCCGAATAATTTATTTTAAATAATTTAAAAATTTCTTCAAGAGTCGTTCTTGCCGATTCACCGGCAGAAATAAGTAACCCACCGCTGGTCTGCGGATCGCAAAGTGTAATAAACGACGGACCATTTATGCCTGTAACTTTATTCTCATATGCATTCCAGTTCCTGTATGTATTGTCAGGAAAAATAAACTGCGCCGCATATTCATCAGCGCCTGGAAGCAGTGGAATTTTTTTGTAGTCTATCTCTGCCGACACTCCGCTTCCTTCGCACATCTCAATTAAATGTCCGAGCAGTCCAAAGCCTGTCACGTCAGTCATCGCATGTACGGCGGCTAAATTTCCAAGCTCTGCTCCTGCTTCGTTGAGCGTCGTCATCGATTCAATTGCCTTTTGCAGATGCTCTTCTCTTACCTTTCCTTTCTTCTGTGCAGAAGAAATTATTCCTGTTCCTAAAGGCTTGGTCAGAAATAAAATGTCTCCTTCTTTCGCCGTATTATTTTTTTTGAGTTTTTCTTTCTTCACATATCCATTTACAGCAAGACCGAACACAGGCTCGGGTATATCGATGCTATGACCGCCTGCTATCGGAATTTCTGCACGTGAACAGATTTCTTTTGCTCCATCAAGAATCTCACGCGCCGTTTCAACGGGAAGTTTGTCGAGTGGAAATCCTAAAATTGCCAGCGCAAATGCCGGCTTTCCTCCCATTGCATAAATATCACTCAATGCATTCGCTGCAGCAATCCGCCCGAAGTCAAATGGATCATCAACAATCGGTGTGAAGAAATCTGTCGTGCTTAAGAGATAATTGTCGCCGGCATCCCAAACTGCTGCATCATCGTTCGTCTCATAGCCACCGGCAAGCAGAGGAAATTTTTTTCCTGCTGCACCTTTATTCAGGATCTTCTCCAGCACAGCAGGACCGATCTTGCAGCCGCAGCCTGAGCCATGCGACATCTGTGTTAACTTTATATTCTGAGTTTCATTCATAAAGTAACTTCCTTTTTATTCCTGGATAATGCGATCATACGCGCGGCAATTTCATCAAACTTTTCATCATCATTGATGGTAACCGGAATTCTTTGCTTTGATGTGCGCTCCTGCATACTGAAAGAATAATTTTTATCATAATATTCAAACATCAGATCGAGCCATGCGCCGTAGTCATTTTCATTCAATGCATTCAATGCCTGCGTAAGCCTGAGTCCTCCCAGCTTTTTTTTCAGACGCGATGTACATTCAGCCAGCTGATCGTTCGAAAATTTGCCATACTCGCTCATGATCGTTTTTTTTCTTCTTTCATCAGAAGAAATTATTTCCATCACAGGAGCCGACTGAAGCTGGTTAAAAAGCTCGTCTGGAATTTTTACAACTCCGATCATGCGGCTTTCTCCTTCCAGCCATACTGTTTTAGCATCATCCACCTTACTCCATGAAAGTCCGAGTAAGTTTTCGAATTGTTCTGTCGAAGGCTGAGGCTTCATTCCCAATGCACCGAAGGCCGAGCCTCGATGATGCGCCAGTGCCTCCAGGTCGATGATCTGTTCTCCATTCACTCCCAACGATTTTAATATTTCTGTTTTACCGCTACCGGTATGACCACCAACGATCATTACTTTCTTCCGCAATGAAAATTGTGAAAGAATATGATTACGAAACGACTTGTAACCGCCTTTCAGCAATTTTACTCTGAATCCTGCCATCGATAAGATCCATGACATGATTCCGCTTCTCATTCCTCCACGCCAGCAGTAGAGACAAACATTTTTTTTGTCGGTCAGATTTTTCACATCTTCGATAAATCGATGAAAGTGCGGACCAACAAGTTTAAATCCGAGAGCAACTGCAGCTTCCCTTCCCTTCTTTTTATACTCCATGCCGACGAGATGCCTGTGCTCATTATTCAGTAAAGGAATATTGATGGCTCCTGGAATATGAGCATGATCAAATTCCTTTTCGCTCCTTGCGTCAATAAGGAGAACGGATTCTTCTCCAATTGCATCAAGGAATTCGGAAATATTTACAACAGCTGACATTGCCGCTAATTTAAGCTAATGATATTATAGTAAAGCAATCTCTTGATTTGAAGTAAGATTATAAATCGATTTTCCCGGGAAAATCAGTAAGCGTTTCATTACATTTTCGAATTATTACATTCTCAAATTTTCAAATTACTTTTGCCGTCCAAATGGAAACCACAACCGAACATGTAAAATGCCTGATCATCGGATCAGGACCTGCAGGATATACAGCAGCCATTTATGCTGCACGCGCCGATTTGAAACCTGTACTTTATGAAGGGCTGCAACCGGGCGGACAACTCACCATCACGACTGAAGTTGAAAATTATCCCGGCTATCCGAAAGGAACACTCGGGCCTGAGATGATGGATGATTTCCGCAAGCAGGCTGAACGGTTCGGGACTGATATACGATATGGTTATGCAAGCTCCGTCGACTTCACAGGACCCGTTCACACGGTGACGATCGATGAGATGAAAACGATCACTGCCGATTCTATCATCATTGCAACGGGAGCTTCTGCGAAATGGCTGGGCATCGAATCGGAGCAACGCTATAATGGTTTCGGAGTTTCCGCATGCGCAGTATGCGACGGATTTTTTTTCAAGGGACAGGATGTTGCCATCGTCGGCGCCGGTGATACTGCCGCAGAAGAAGCGACCTATCTTTCAAAACTCTGTAAAAAAGTTTACATGATAGTACGACGTAATGAAATGCGTGCAAGCAAGGCTATGCAACACCGCGTGGAGCATACTCCTAATATCGAAGTACTGTGGAATACGGAGACGAAAGAAATCGTAGGAGATAAAACTGTGAACGGTGTCATCGTTTACAACAACACTACGAAGCAGGAAAGAAAACTCGATGTACAGGGATTCTTCGTTGCCATCGGTCATCAGCCGAATTCAATGATCTTTAAAAACTGGCTGGAGATGGATGACGTCGGTTACATTGTTACAGTTCCCGGTACAAGCCGGACAAATGTCGAGGGAGTTTTCGCTGCAGGCGACGTAGCTGATAAAACTTACAGGCAGGCAGTCACTGCAGCAGGAACGGGTTGCATGGCGGCGATGGATGCGGAGAGATATCTTGCGGCGAAGGGAATTCACTGATTCAATTAGATAATTTGATATTTTGATATTTTTTGTGATAGAAAAAAATATCTTTGCTCATAGCTTATATTTTAAGTTGTCGTAAACTCAAAAGTATAAGCGAAAAAAAAGAGGAGCAATCCTCTTTTTTATTGATATTCTATAAACAGATTTTTTATTTTTCCCCGGACAACAGTGATTTGCTGCGAGACTTAATGAATGACTTTATTAATGAAAGATTTTTCTTTTGATTGAACTTTTATAAAATATAATCCATTTGAAAGCCTGGGAATGTCAATTACAAAATCATTCAGGCTTTCTGACGCAACTGAATTCTCCTTCGAATAAATCAGTTGTCCTGTCGTATTAAAAATTTTCAGAGAAATTATTTGTGCTGATGAGGAATAAAATCTTACCGTAACATTTTCGGTGAACGGATTCGGATAAACACTGATCACTTCATCATCCGACGGAAGCGCTGCATTTCCTGTCGACAATAAGTATGCAGCCAGTCTGAAATCCGGAATGCCATATCCCATTGAATCATTCGGATGATGAAAAAGATTTGCACTTCTTTCAATCGCTTCCTTAACTTCCATCGCTGTTGCATTTGGAAATGCCTGCCAGAGACATGTTGCCGATCCTGCCAGTATCGGACATGCAAATGAAGTTCCGCTTCCCTGAACAATTGAACCCGATGCATCTGCAAGAGTGCTTGCATATCCTTTCGCTGCAACATTTGGTTTTATTCTTCCATCAGGAGCAGGCCCAAAGCTGCTGAAGAAAATTTGTCTGCCCATCGAGTCAGTTGCTGCAACACTGATCACACTGTCGCCGTCAGACGGTGCACCGATGTAATGCCATGGATTCACGCCCGAATTTCCCGCGGAAGCAATGACCAGCATTCCGCACGATGCAGCTATATCGGCTGCAATACTCGACGGACAATGATCGCCATCCATATCAGCATATGTATGACTCGCCGTTGTATCGTCGAACTGCGTATATCCAAGTGAAGTCGAAATCACATCTGCGCCGGCGCTGTCAGCATATTCAGCTGCTGCATCCCAATTGTATTCTTCAATGATATTTTCAGTCGATGCATCTTCAGACCGTAAAAGCAAAAACCTGGCTTCCGGCGCTGTTCCAACTAGCATTCCCGGAACATAACCTGCAATGCAGCTGAGCACCGACATTCCGTGCGTGTCATCTTCATAAACTGATGATTCATTATTCACAAAATCATGAGTTGAAATAATTCCATCATTATCGCGGAGATGCTGAAAAGGCGAGAGAGAATCCACGCGGTAAAATCCTGCATCGAGCAATGCGATGATCCTACCTTCTCCCCTGAAATTCTGCTCGTGCAGGTATTCACCATTCATCAGGTGAATCTGGTTGTATGATGCACCATAATCTCCTCCCGAAACACGAAGCAAAGAAGAATAATTCAAGGGAAATCCCGTCCATGCATTCTTCCTAATTACATTTCTTCCCTTACGATATACCTGTTGCGATGAAGAAACGAAAGGAAGAGAAAGGATAGATGTAAGTGTTGCCGAGTCACATTCGATGGTTACACCGTTAAACCATTTACTTCTTGTAAATACAGCTGCTCCTTTTGAAACAATGCTGTCAATATAATTTTCATTTACCGGAAGATCGCGCGAGGAAATTGTGATTCTCTGGTTATTGCGCCTGTCAATAGCCCGCTGCGAAAGAAATTCTGCCGGACGCGAAACCGAATAAATTGAATTATTCTTATCAGTAAAACGGATAAAATATTTGTGAGTCTGTGAACTTGCACAAATCAATTGAAAAAAAAATAAAAAGGTTAAACTGAATCGCATCAATGTGAATAATCCGTGATCGTATATTTAATTTCCGTGCCGTTGAGTATTACCGTTCCGTTTGGAGTTGTTACCGTGTTAACACTGTCCTGCTGCTTATAAATCATGCCTACATGTGCAGCGTAAATTTCCTTTTTATATATTTTATTAATCAAAGATTCGAAATCATTCTGCAGAACGGTAACAGTGGAATCAAATGTCAAAGCTCCGAATGAAGCAGGCTGGTAAAGATCTTCATACGAATAATTTTCTTCCGGGTAAGTATTGAATGCATTTCCATTCCATGCAGAAGATGATTTGATCGGGAATTCCATTTTAATGAACCTGATATTATCTTCCACTTTTTGCGCTGAATAAGGTGTTGTCTTTGCAGTCCACACATTCGTTAATGCCCAAGGCAACGTGTCGTTGCTTCTCCAGTAACGCGTGATCACATAAGCTGTCTGGTTCTCCGCATCGGTAAACGGAGTGTCAACTTCTTCCCTGATTTGTGAATGATAATAACGGATGGCAGTGTCAATCTCCAGCGCATCATCCGTCTCGAGGTGAACGACTGAATCAGTTGAATATTCAATCCACGTTCCCGTTTGCAGTGGGAAATAATCACGGTACTGTAAAGAATCAGCGCTCTCAAGCTTTTCCTTTTTGCAGGAAGCTATGATGATAATCAGCAGGAATAAAAAAATGCATTTAGGCATAGCGCAAAATAATCAATTAAATCATTCTTAAAAGAATCTAATAAGTGAACGTCAATAAGCTTCCGGCAAAGCTTCAAACTCTTTTGTATTTCCTATTGTTATTCTCATCCCATTTGAGTTTTCGAAAGTCATGAAATAAGATCCCTCCGGGAAGTACCATGATCTTTTCGTATTTATATTTAAGAATGGTATAATTAGCGAATTAGGTGATTGGGATTTACATTTGCACCGTCATGAAAAGAATACTCATTGCCACGGCACTTTTAACAGTTAGTTTGTGCAGCGCACAGGTGCTCGATAAAAATCAACTCGTTCAGTTTTCAGGTGTCATCGTCACGGCCGACAGCCTTCAGCCAATTCCCTTTTCCAGCGTGATCATCAAAAATACAAGCCGCGGAACGATCAGCGATTATTATGGATTTTTTTCTTTCGTTGCAAAGATCAATGACACAGTAGAATTCGCTGCTCTCGGCTATAAAAAAGCGGACTTCGTAATTCCCGATACACTCACCGATAACCGTTGTTCCCTCATACAGATCCTAAAGCCGGATACGGTTCTTCTCAAAGAAGTTGTCATCTTTCCATGGCCGACGAAGGAACAATTTAAAGAAGCATTCATCCGTATGCGTGTTCCCGATGATGATCTCACCCGTGCAGAAAGAAATCTCGATCCCGATCAAATCGGTTATCTTGCCGCAAACATGCCGATGGATGGCAGCCTGAACTTTAAAAATTACATGAGCGAACACCAGACGCGCCTTTACTATGCAGGACAGCTTCCCCCGATGAACATACTCGATCCGATCAAGTGGGCGAAGTTCATACAGATGTGGCAGAACGGCGCATTCAAAAAGAAGGATAAAAAGACTAAAGAAAACTAATGACGTATGATCAAAAGTTTTTTTGCCTTTTTTCTTATTGCATTTTTTTCCATCAGCTTTTCATCCGCTCAAACGGCTTCCATCACAGGTTCCGTCACTGATTCACTCAATCACCCTCTACCAGGCGCCACCATTTCACTGTCAGGAAAAATCACAGGAACTTTTACAGATGAGAATGGCAACTATTCGCTGAGCGTTCCTGCCAATACCAATCTGACAATTGTATTTTCTTTCACCGGACTTCAGTCTGACTCGGTTAATGTGAGTCTGAAGCCGGGTGAAAACAAAAAATTATCGCACAGGCTTCGTACGCGAAATTTCATGATCAATCCTGTTGTCATACAAGGAGAGAATTCGTTCAAGACATCGAACATGAAACCGATTCCTCCCAAGCTGGCGGGATTGCTTCCCACGCCGAATCCAAGCGTGGAAGATCTCATCAAGCTTCAGCCGGGAGTTTCCTCTACTAATGAATTGAGTTCAAGTTATTCCGTGCGCGGCGGAAACTACGATGAGAATCTTGTTTACATCAACGACTTTGAAGTGTACCGTCCGCTGCTCATTCGCTCAGGACAACAGGAAGGATTGAGCGTCATTAATCCCGACATGGTGGAAAGCATCAACTTCTCCGCCGGCGGCTTTGATGCCATGTATGGTGACAAACTTTCATCCGTTCTCGACATTAAATACAAGCGTCCGAAAAAATTTAGTGCATCTGTAAGTGCGAGCCTTCTCGGCGCATCGCTCGAGATTGAAAACCGCAATAAGAATAACAAATGGTATTACATGTTCAGCGCGCGGCAGAAGTCGAATCAGTATCTGCTGAACACATTCGAAACGAAAGGACAGTACAAGCCATCATTCACCGATTTTCAGTTGCTCACTGGCTATGAGTTCTCTAAGAAGTTCAGCGTAGAAGTTTTTTCGAATTATTCACGCAACAGGTACAACCTTGTTCCTGAATCGCGTGAAACAAATTTCGGAACGATCAATGATGCAAAACGGTTCACTGTTTATTTCGAAGGACAGGAAGCCGACCGCTATGAAACTTTCACAGGTTCCGTTTCACTCTCTTATCATCCCATTGAAAAAATTAACCTGAAGCTGATCGGCAGCGCTTACAAGACGAATGAAGAAGAGAACTTCGACATACTCGGACAATATTTTCTTGATCAGCTTGAGACGGATCTCGGTAAAGCCAACTTCGGACAGGTTGCCTTTAACCTTGGCGTCGGATCATTTCTTAACCATGCGCGCAACAGGCTCGACGGAAAAATTTACAGCGTCGAACATAAAGGAGAGATCATCGGCGACAGAATTGTTTTCCTGTGGGGAATAAAAGGTCAACATGAAGAGATCGACGACAAGCTGCATGAATGGTATTATAATGACTCGTCCGGATTTTCGATTCCATCTTACCGCGATCCTCTGAATCCGCAGATCACATTGAACGATGTCGTGATCAGCAATAATTCTCTTGCCTCGAACCGCATCATGGGTTACGTGCAGCAGTCATGGCAGCTTACTCAGTCGAAAGAATTATTGCTTACTACCGGTGTGCGTGCAAATTACTGGGATGTGAACAAGCAGACAGTGATCAGTCCGCGCGCATCCATTACCTATAAGCCGCTTTGGAATAAACGACTTACGCTGCGTGCGTCGGGCGGATTTTATTACCAGCCTCCCTTCTACCGTGAGCTGCGAGATCTCGATGGAAAAATTTACAAAGACAAGCGTGATCAGAAATCGATTCATGCAGTGCTGGGCGGCGACTACCGGTTTCTTGCCCTTGGCAGGGAATTCAAGCTGACTGCTGAAGTTTTTTATAAAGACCTGGAAGAACTTATTCCATATAAGATCAATGACATCAGGATACGTTATCTTCCAAATTATGAATCGAAAGGATTTGCGCGCGGCTTAGATTTCAGGCTGTTCGGTGAATTTGTTCCCGGTGCAGAATCGTGGGCAAGTCTTTCGATACTGCAGACACAGGAAGATATCAAAGGTGATTTTTATTACAGGAAATTCAATGCTGAAGGAGAAGAAATTATTTCCGGATTTACATTTGACCAGGTGGCCGTTGACAGCGTGAAGGTGGAGCCGGGTTATATACCTCGTCCGACTGACCAGCATGTGAGCTTCGGATTATTCTTCCAGGATTATCTTCCAAAATTTCCGACGTATAAAATGCAGCTCAGTCTGTTGTTTGGAACATCTCTTCCGTTTGGTCCTCCGGGAAAAGACAGATATAAGGATGTGTTGCGTGCACCGGCATATAAGCGTGTTGATATCGGATTTTCAAAGCAGCTGATCGGAGATGAAGTAAAGCATAAACCGCAAAATAAAATTTTCAAAAGCTTCGAATCGCTTTGGGTGGGAATAGAAGTTTTCAACCTGCTGCAGGTTTCTAATGTGGCTTCGTACACATGGGTTACGGATGTTTCGAATGCAAGGAAATATGCAGTGCCGAATTATTTAACGGGACGGCAGCTGAATGTAAAAGTGACAGCACGCTTCTGAAGATTTTTTATGCTGAGGTTGATCAGCACTATAATATTTAATGCATTTGAGAAAACATTGGAAATAACTCTTTTCTTTCTGTTACGTAATATAATGTATGTTCAAATCTGTCTTTACGGTTTTCCTGCTGTTCATCAGTCTTCAGTCATTTTCACAAAAAGTAATTTTTTGCGAGAGCGTTACCGGTGCCGGCACTCCTGTGAATGAAGCAGGAGAATTCAGCATTGGAGATAAGGGAGGATTTTTTAAAATTCTTGTGAAGCTGAATAAGCAGCTGGAAGCAACGAATGTTGTATTTGATGTATATCTTATGAAAGATAATAGAGAAACACTTGATAATTCATTGAAGATGGATGTGAAACGAGGGCTCACATGGTTTTACAAAGAGATAACTTTTTTCAAGCCGGGAGAATATCATGTATATGTGTATGACGACAGAGATCAGATTCTCGGCGTGGGAAGAGTAAAAATTAAATTGAAGTGAATGAGCAATATTTAAGGAATAGTTTTTCTTATTTTATATTCTCACTTTAACCCTTGTTGAAATTTTATTACTTCTTAAATCGCTATTCATAGATCGATATTCTTAAATGATATACGAATGATGATTAACGATTTCTGATTTTTGAAGTTTTGGTGTATGTGACTATCGTTAACATGTATTTTCCTGATTTCATATTCATATATATAACAATTGGCTTCGACGAACATTCGTCCCGCCCGGTGAAGTACTTTTGGCGATAGGCCGTGCGCAATTAATTTTGTTTAAATAATTTAGTAACAAATGCTTCTTGATTAAAAATAATTTTGAGAATATATATTTGACTTGGTAAATCATGCACATCAAATATGTCCATATTTGATGCGAGTCTATTCTTGAAAACTTTTTGTCCACTTATGCTAAATATCTCAACATCTGCAGAAATTCGTTGTGGGTTATTGATAATTAATTCTTCATTTTTCAATTGAATAGTAAAATTTTTAACATTCAAATTGTTCTGACCTGAAATAAAAGGGCTGCAATTGCCAGAATCAGGCGTTACACAAACCTGATCGATATAGTAATACGCTGCATCATATGTAGCGGATGTGTCCACGTCAATTGTATCTGTGTGTAGACTATCGTAAAAATTCCCAATTGCAAGGAAAGTATAATTCGAGTCAGCAGTGAATGAACCCTTGATTAATAACCAGTTAATAGAGTCTGTAACCAGGGTATCTTCATGAATATGACTAAAATTATCTATTGCAATCGGATTCGCATACGAATAGGAAACATTAGAAAACCTAAATCCAATGTTGTTACTGGCTGCATGCGTAAAAAAACCATTGCCACGGCTTATATATGCTGAGACAAAATATTTCTTTCCAATTTGTAAAGGTTCAACCAATTGACAGGCTATTACTTCTCTAAAATTGGAATTCCCTTTAAAATATGTTGTAAAACCTGCGTACGCGCTACCCTCGAACGGCTGTTGATACCCTCCAATGTTTTCCGGTACACCTACGCAGATATTTGGACCTTGACAAGATGGAGAACAGGCGTTGTAATAATCTGGTGTTTCGCTAAATGTTAACCAATTATTTGCAAGACTTATTTGACCTGGAGATAATGGACAATTGGATGTATCCTCAAAACTTGGGTTTACAATTAAATTTTGTGCTGAGACAAATCGAAATAAAATCGAAAAAAAGATTAATGCACAAAATGCTTTCATACTATTCTTTAATGAATTTTATCCCTTGGCCTATATAGGTTGCAATGAAATATATACCAGGCATAAATTTATCTATTTTAAGTTCAATTGATGATGATGAAATCAATTTGTTTTCTAAAAGTTTTTCCCATTCCATCAAAGATAGTCATTTCGGAATTCACCTTTAGTCCATCGTATCCATCCGACCAAGTACATCTTGACAACGTTTTCATGATTGCTTAACTGAGCCTAAAATAAAATTAATAAAAATTAAGGCAGTAATTCTTCGAGTCCATTAAATTTCCAATCTGGCAAAACTTCAAAAACATTTTTCAGCCAGGCAAAAGGTTCAACACCTTTTAATTTGCAGGTACCAAGTAAAGAGTAGATCATCGCCGCACGTTTTGCTGCATCGTGCGATCCTGCAAACAAATAATTTTTTCTTCCAATAGCAATTGGCCTGATTGAATTTTCGACCAGGTTATTATCGATCTCAAGATCACCATTACTTGCGTATATCATTAGCTTATCCCAACGGGCGAGCGAATACGATATTGCTTTGCCAATTGCGCTTTGAGGAGTGACTTCTAATATATTTTTCTTCAGCCATTGATGCAGGTTATTCAAAACCGGCATAGTATCACTTTGTCGTGCATCATATCGTTCAACGGAAGAAAAATTTAGTTCGCGCGCTACACGTTCTACCACATAAAGTTTTTGTATTTCTGACAATACATATTCAGCACGCTTTCGATCGTTATCCAAAGCTTGCTCAAAATATCTTCGCGCATGAGCCATGCAATGGATCAATGTAATTTTTCCTTTATTAAAATTTTCGTAAGCGCTGTAACCGTCACTCTGTAAATACCCTTTAAAATTTTTTAGCATTTCGGTGGGTCCTTCCCGGCTTCTGCTTTCCCGGTAATCGAATAAAACCAAACCCGTTTGAGGATCCCGGTACACCCAATAATATCCTTTATGACTTTCACCTTTCTTTTTATCATCTAAAACTTTTATTGGTGTTTCATCTGCTTGTAAATAATTTGAAGCCAAAACTATTTTCTTCAATGCTTCATAGAGCGGAGTAAGTTCTTTCAAGCTCATTCCTACCCAGTCAGACATGGTTGAAGATGGAATGGTCATTCCAAATCTTTTGAACTGTTCGATCTGGCGATACAGCGGAAGATGATCAACAAACTTTTGTACAACTATCCAGGAAAGCAACCCGGCTCCTGCCATTCCACGTTGCACAATAAAATTTGGAAGTGGAGCGATCAATACACCTTCATCGTTTGGTTTTGCAAACTTCGGGCGTATATATCTCTTGACGTATAATTCACCCGGCCTGTATTCCAACTGTTCGGTGATCTCTTCACCAATTTTTACTAGTCCTGTTGTATCCTCCAATGGCGTCACCTGTATTTCTTGTCTCTTAATATGATCAGGAATCGGAAGCCTTCCTTTATGATTTGATTTACCATTTGATTTTTTTCGCTCGTAGGTAATGGTTTCCTTTTTTACCTCCGGTTGATCAACTGGTTTAAGATCTAAAGGTAATTCAATCTGTTCAGGAATAGTGGGAATAAATCGTTCAGATTTTTTTCCAAATACAGAGCGCAACATCTGATCAATCTGATGCTGCAATTTTTGTATCTGTAAATTCTGCTGCTGGATTTGTGATTGCTGTTGATGTACTAATTCTAAAAGCTCTGGTTTTTCTAAAGAATCAATCACACATCAAATATAAATTATACACTGGCTGAAACAGCATTTTCTCCTATGAAATTACTAACAAAACGATGCTCATATCGTACACGTTTTTTTATTGATGAAAGATCAATTCCCTCTAAAATAAATTGCAATTGTTGAGCAGAAATTTCAATATTATTTTCCTTTGGTAATTCAAATGTTCCTTTCTCCAAACGCTTACTGTAAATCACAAAGCCATCTTTCTGCCAGTGCAGCAATTTTATTTTATTTCGTTGCCTGGACAAAAAAATAAACACATCCCCACTGAGCGGATCTTTTTTCCATTCATTGCGAACCAGTCCGCTTAAGCTGTCATAACCTTTTCTCATGTCGCAATCACCGCGATAAAGAAAATAACGATAGCGGTCTGAGAATAAAATATTCATTTAAGGGATCGAAAAAAATCAGATGAAATCTGCTGAAAAAAATCAACCCGGATACCGCTTGGAAAATAAACCTGAGCAAAAAGTGAAGTAGCCGGCTGAACTAATTTAACTTCTTTAAATCCTGATTTGCCTTTACGATTATATTCATGCGGCCAGGTAACAAATGTTCCGTAGTTTATTCCATGCTCCTGGCAAAATTCTTTTCGGCTTTTGCCACTCTGTTTCCACTGGGCGAGTAATTGCTCTTTCTCCTGTCGACTTCTACCTCTTTTTATTATCTTGTTTTCTGTTTCCATAGCGATGCTTTATCGCTACGAATTAAATAACTGAATAATGTTCAGGAAATATGTACTTGGTCGGATGGATACAGTCCATCTATCCGTAGAATATTATTTGCAGGAACAGGATTGACTACTAATGATTTTATATCAACACCCGCTCGGCTGAATACTTGTGCGGTAGCTAGTGCACAAGGTGATTCAGCCGCACACAGTACGTTAAAATGAAATAAAACTTTATTCTGTGATTTGCCCGGCAATCCTGTTAAATAATTACTCATATGTCACGTCGAACTGGACCACGTGTGACGGAATTAGCCATCGCAATTCCACAAAGCAAAGCTTCCGCCGGACGGTAGAGATTATTATCCTTTTTTATATAACAACTATTTTTTTAATACAATATTCAATATTATTATTATATATTCTTAAATAATATATTCCTGTTGGTAATATTAATTTATTAGTTATAGAATTAATTGGATTTTCCCAAATTGTTTTGCCAAATGAATTATATAGTTTTAATTTGAGGGACGCATTATACTCTCGACATACATCAATCGTAATTTTACCATCGATTGTTGGATTTGGAAAAATTGATATGCATTCATTATTTTTAGATTCATAATGCACAATATTATTTTGAAGATTATCATATCTCACGATATTATTGAACGGAATTCCATTAATATCAATAAATAACCCTCCTATATAAAGTTCATTATTGAATTCCGCGAAAGATTCAAGATAACCTAAAGCTTGTCCTAATGAATCAAATCCACTTCCATTGTAAACACAAATATCAGGTGGATGGGTAAAATATCCGCAGAAGTAGATTTTGTTATGGTACTTAATGATATCCTTGACCCAATTCGTACCGCCAGTAGGGTTCCCAATGCAATGCCAACTATTGTTATAGAATACGCTTATATAATTACACGGGTTTGATGGAATTGATGTAAAACTCCCAACGGCATACATCGTATCATCGTAAACTCTCAATTTAAAAATATAATTATTGAATTGCCCAAAAGAAGAATCTAATGCAACACCATCCCATCCTGCAATTCCATAAATACTTGAAATATATTGATCGAAAAATGAACCGCCAATAATTAACTTGTTATGAAAAACAGTAAGTGCGGTCGCATATCCAATTAAATGGCCAACTCCTTCCCACGTATTGCCGTTGAATTTAGCAACACACCCTACATAGGAAGTATCAGAATAAGTAAATAAGCCGCATGCATATAAATCTCCGTTGTAAATAATTAAATCGAATACAGCATCATCAAATCCGTTCGAGATCGGTTCCCAGGTAACCCCATTCCATTTCGCAATGTTATTTACCCGATGATTCCCGATAGAATCAAAATCACCGGCTACTATAATATCGCCATTATATTCTACAATCGAATTAATGTAACGAGGCGATGAGAATGCCTCATTAGATCCAAACGAACTCCACGCCGATCCATTCCATATCCCAATATTGTTAATGTTGTTCCCACCAGCGACGGAAAAACTTCCGCCAATATACATCACGTCGTTCAGGGTGTCGACACAAAAAGCTCGAACTCTACTGTTCGCCCCTTGTCCAACATCACTCCATTGAGCATAGGATTGAAAACAATTAGCAATTAACAATAGGAGTAATATTTGACAATGCTTTTTCATTGTTTGGCAATTTTCCCAAACTCTTTATTATGTTCTCTATTTCTTTCCAACTCTGCGCTATCATTGTCCGGTAGCTATTGCATAGGGGGATTACGTCGTGCCCAGTATATTTGAGTTGTCAAACCCTGTGATGTAATTAGACACAAATAGAATTATCAATAAAAGTAACTTTATTCTGCTAACTGACCTTCAATTCTCATAAATAATTAGCATTATTTCGTGTCGAACGGAAGGAATGTATTGGGCGGAATCTTCATCCCCCTCCAGCTCGTGCAAAGATTCCATTGAGTGGAAATCGCAATACCCATCACACATCTGCACGTGAAAGGACTCCGCAGAGGAGTAATTTTGATACAGGTAATATGAATGGTATTATATTCGAAGTGTTATTATCTTCGCTTAGAAGCTTATGAGAAGATAAATTAATTCAAACGACCAGGAATATATTTAAACAAAATATCTTTTTCACCATATTAGTATGAGCTCTTGCAAATTTTCTGGAATATTCTTCATTTATATTTTTTTTATCTCCCAAAATATATTTAGTCAGGATTCCATAATGAATAATAAATTTTTTTTGGGTATTAATTTAACTCGTGCCCTAGTTGGTGATGAAGAGTTGCACATGAGTTACTTAACATCCAATAAATATAATTTTGGCGCCAGCATCGGATATGATTTCAATTTTATTGATTATTTAAGTTCTGCTACAGAATCCAAAGAAAGTGACAGCGAGGAAGCACAAACATATAAAATTGAAAGATATTTTCAAGGAAGAGGATTTGCAGTCAGAATAAATGCAGATTACAGATTCAATACTAAAAAATACTCTGAAAGGTTTTGTTCAATAGAAATAATGTTAAAGCAAAGAAATTTTAGAAATAAAATTTTTCGGGAGTTTCCAATTAACTTTTCAGAATCCGCAAAGCAGACTATATATGGGGTCTCAATCTTATTTGGAAAAAACAAGCAATCAACCGGGAAAAGTTATTACAAGTTTTATTACGGTATAGGATGTAGAATTTTAAATAGTTTAATTACAAGAAAAGGATATACATATGTTAATGTGCATATTCCGGACAGAAAAATTAAGTATAATGTAGCTTTCCCGGTATTAAATTTAGGATTTGAATATATGTTTGGAAAATAAAATTCAGAAAATCTTAAATTAATTTTTCAAACCAATAATTCCTATTCTAGTTGTTCGGCGGAACATTTGTGTGCAACTCTATGCACCCGGGGATTCCGCGCACACAATATGTTTAAATGAAATGAAATTTTATTCTGTGAATTGCTCCGCAATGTCGTTAAATAATTACTCTTATGTCACGTGGAACAGACCTACTAAGTGCGTCGAAATCCCCATCGCACTTCCGCACACGCAAAGATTCCGACGAGTGAGAATTAATACTAATGAAATTCAATGCATGCGGCGATGCAATAAAACGGCTAAAAAAATCAATTTCTAACCTGGGAGAATTTTTTATCAACATGAAATCCGGACATAATCCAATTTCGTAATTTGACTTACATAAAAAAACATAACCATGAGAACCTTAATGCTAATGAAGTGGGACGGCATCAAACCGGAACACTATGAAAAATTACGTAAGTCAGTCAACTGGGAAGGGAATGTTCCCCAGGGAGCAGTATTTCATGTTGCAGCCTTCGGTAACAACGTCATTCACGTTACCGACATCTGGGAATCTGAACAGGAGTTAAATGCTTTTATTCAAAACAGGCTGATGCCGGAAGTTGCAAAGCTTGGCATCACGAATCATCCCGATGTGCAGACCTACCCTGTGCATGCGATCTTCGCACCTGCACTGAATCCTGTAGAATGAATTATTTAAGGAAGTGAAAGCTTCCGTTTCAAATCAACGAGAGGGCAAATCCAATTTGTCCTCCTTTTTTTTATAAATTATTTTAATGGTGAATCGGGCTCCTTCGCCATGTGATTATACACCATTTTGTCCATGAATGACGGGAAAAATTTATTGAGCCATACTGTGAGCTTCCCATTAGTTGTCAGCACGAGATCTCTCTTGCGCTTTAACACTGCATTGTAAATATGCTTTGCAACTTCCTCTGCACTCATCATTTTATTTTCATCCCTCGGCGATTCTCCTTGCTGTGAACCGTCGGCGGATAAGGCTGCATTCCTGATATTCGATGTCGTAAACCCGGGACAGGCAACCAGCACATGCAAATCCCGTTTCAGGTTTTCCGTGCGCAATGTTTCCAAAAAACCTTCGATGGCAAACTTCGAGGCTGAATAACCCGACCGAGCAGGCAGACCTTTCTTCCCGGCAATGCTGGAAATTCCAACAATGCTTCCTTTCGATTTCAGAAGAAAGGGCATTGCATGCTTTGCACAATAAACCGTCCCCCAGAAATTAATGTCCATTATTTTCCGGATCACTGAAAGATCGAGCTCGTCAAATAATGCACGCATTGAAATTCCCGCATTGCAGATGAGCACATCGATGCTGCCGAATTTATTTATCGTCGTCTCAATGAGGCGACTGCAATCTTCTTCATTGCTTACATCACATTTTTCTGCAATGCAGTTTCCGCCTTGTGCATTTATGGATTGAGCAACTTGTTCCAACTTCGACAGCTCACGAGCGGCAATGACCACTTTCGATTTATGCAAGGAGAATTCCCTTGCAAGCGCCTCTCCTATTCCGCTGCTTCCGCCAGTGATGACAATAACCTTGTTTTCCATCATGCGAAAATTTTTCCCGGATTCATGATGCCGTTCGGATCGAAAAGATTTTTAATTCCTTTCATGATATCCATCTGTGGTTTGCTGAAGGCTATGTCGAGGTAATTTTTCTGAACATACCCGATTCCATGCTCGCCGGAAATTGTTCCGCCAAGGCTTACACAGAGTTGAAATATTTCCCGGATGCCGAGAGGAACTTTGGTATTCCAGTCATCGTCAGAAATATTTTCCTTGATGATGTTTACATGTAAATTGCCATCTCCTGCATGACCGTAACAAACGCTTCGAAAACCATATTTTGCACCGATTTCCTTTACACCTTTCAGGAGCTTCGGCAGCTCTGCGCGCGGAACTACGGTGTCTTCCTCTTTGTAGATCGAATGAGATTTCACTGCCTCGCCTGCCGATCTTCTCGCTCGCCACAGATCGGCCTTCTGCTGAGCTGTGTCGGCAAACAACACTTCATCACATTCGTACTGATACATGAGTTCGCTGATCTTCTCGCATTCCCTGAATAGAACTTCTTTATCGGTTCCATCCACTTCAATAAAAAGCTGGGCACTTATATTTTCTTTCAGCGGGATTTTTACATCCACATATTTCATAACATATTCGATGCAGTCTCTTTCCATGAACTCGAGAGCTGAAGGAGTTATCCCGGCACGAAAAATTGCCGATACTGCCTCACATGCTTTTTCCGATGAATAAAATGGAACGAGCATGAGAAGATTTTCAGTGGGTAGCGGAAGAAGCTTGAAAACAATTTTCGTAATGATGCCTAAGGTTCCTTCGCTGCCGACAATCAGCTGCGTAAGATTATATCCTGTGGAATTTTTAAGAACGTTTGCTCCCGTCCACATGATTTCTCCATTGGGCAAAACAACTTCACAGTTGAGTACATAGTCTTTTGTAACACCATATTTCACTGCCTTTGGTCCGCCGGCACTTTCGGCTAAATTTCCACCGAGAAAACAACTGCCACGGCTGGCAGGATCGGGCGGATAGAAAAGATTTTTTTCCATTACCGCTTCCTGGAAAACCTGGTTGATCACTCCCGGCTCAACAGTTGCCTGGAGATTCCTCTCATCGATCGATAATATTTTATTAAACCGGCTCATGGCTAAGACCACTCCTCCATGCACAGGTAATGCTCCGCCGCTCAGACCTGTTCCTGCGCCACGCGGAGTGACTGGAATTTTTTCTTCGTTACAAATTTTTAAAACTGCCGAAACTTCTTCCGGTGTACCGGCACGAACTACAAGCTCTGGATAAAATCGAAGATCTTCGGTGTAGTCTTTCGCATTCTCTGCGAGTATTTCTTTCTCGGTGAAAACATTTTCCTTCCCGGCGATCGAAATAAACTGTTCGATATGTCCGGGAGAAATTTTTTTAAATGTCATTTGCGTTTCTTGGGTGGAATTCTCTGCTTGTTGTCCTGATCTTCTTTTTTATCTGCAGGAGCAAGGAGCGTATATTTGAAAATGCTTATCGTTCCTGTCGCATCACCTGTATCATCGCCAAGAAAATAAACATCGTCACCCTTCAGCTCGATATCAGTGATGTGTGCAAGACCATACACGGTCGAGTCAGAATAAGACCATGAAATTTTCGAAGAGTCGTTTGCAGCGATAAAAGGAATTAATGTGCTTTCAGGATGAGTTGTTGCTGCGCCAAAAAGCATTGATCGCCCATGCACTTCGGTGAACGACATCAGCTGGACATCTGCAGGTGATTGCACCGTATATTTTTCCTTTCCCGATTTATCATAGCGAACGGCAAAAGAAAAGATCGAAGATATGTTGTAATCGTCGCAGCCTCCGACAAGATAAATGGAATGACGCGTTGCATTGATATTAATAGCGCCGCAGTCGGCAATGCGGCCGTTATAAAATATTTCCTGCAGCATCTGCCCATTGCGATTGAGCTTCAGCACGGGGATGTCGGCGCGGTTATTTGCATGATTTAAAAAACCTGAAACATACAGGTTCATCGAATCATCTGTTGTGATAAACTGGCCTACATCATTCTGCGAAAGCACGCCGTCATAAATTATCTGCCATTTCTTTTTTCCTTCGGCATCATATTTCTGAATGAGTATGTCGGAAGTATGCGGACCATTATTACTCGTTCCGCAGATATAAACATTCAGGGAATCATCAACAACGAGGGAATTCGCAATGTCCATCTGCCTCGTTGCATAAGTTCTTCGCCATACCACTGTGCCATCATTCCTGTACTTGACGAGCAGCATATTGATGCCAGAATCGAGAGCTGTTTCATAACCTCCCGCATAAATATTCCCCTGCTTGTCGGATGCGATCGTGATCGCACAGTCGAAAAGATGATCCTTGCCGTCGTATAATTCATCAGCGATAGGAATGCCATCGGGTGTGAATTTTACAATGAGAAAATCGGCATTGTCGCGCTTTACCTTTGCCATTCCACATACCCATACATTTCCTTCAGGATCGAGACACATGCTGATGGGTATGTCGTCACCGTGCGAGGGATTATCATATGTCCGCTCCCACACTTCATTTCCATCAGGAGTATATTTTATTAGGAGAATATCCTTGGCGGAATCGGCAAACCATGTCGTGCCGAGTACATATACATTACCATCGCGGTCGACCTTTAGACTGTTGGCTTTGTTGATGCTATTAAGAGAAAGCTTTACAGTATGCCTCCAACCTTCTTTCACCGGAACCTGAGCACCGGCAGGTGAAAAAAGGAAATTAAAAATCAGAAGAAACAGGAATGAGGATAGTCTCATTTTACAGATCGTAAATGTAGAAAAAGAATCAAGATTCAAGAATCAAGAGTAAAGACGGTTGTGGGAAACTCATTAATAATGGGATAAGGAAAAAGGAAAAATAAAGCGGCGGGGGTCAAGAGGCGGGGGTGAAGAGTCAAGAATCAAGAGTCAAGAATCAAGAGTCAAGAGTCAAGATACAAGACTTTGATAAAGGTGCAATTAAATGAGTTGAATAATGAAAAAGTAATACGGAAGAATCGGTGAGTAACTATCCGTTCTGCTCCAACTTTTTGTGGATGACTTATCACTTAATTTCCTATTTTCGCCCTACAATAAAAATTAGTTATGCAATTAACAGGAACCGTAAAAGTTAAAAAGGACGAACAGGCAGTCAGCGATAAATTCCGCAAGCGTGAATTCGTAATCACTGACAATTCATCTCAATATCCTCAGTATGTAAGTTTTCAATGCACGCAGGATCGCTGTTCATTATTAGACCAGGTAAACGTTGGCGATGTCATCACTGTGCATTTCAATATAAGAGGTCGTGAATGGACGAGTCCACAGGGAGAAATCAAATATTTCAATACGCTTGAAGCCTGGAAGATCGACAGAAATTCTACAGGAGGCAGTCAGCCGATGGAGCACTATGAAAATATGAGTGCCCCGACAGATAAGGATGATCTTCCTTTCTGATCGCTTAAAAATTTTTAAGATTATTCAGTAAATCAGAGTCATTCTCATAAAAAAGAATGACTTTGATTTTTAGTGAACATGTCCGTGAGAAATTTCTTCCGGACTAGCTTCCCGGATGGAAATTATTTCTCCTGAGAAATGAAGTTCGTGTCCTGCAAGAGGATGATTGAAGTCCATCGTCACTGCATTATCATCATAGCTCATCACGGTACCTTGTAAAACATTTCCATCCTGATCGTTCATGGAAAGAACCCGTCCTTTTTGCAGCATGCTGATGTCCACTACTCCATCCACTTTAAAAACATCAATAGGAATTTGTACCACGGCAGACGAATCCTTGTCGCCATATGCATCGGCGGAATTAATTGTAAATGAAAACTTATCTCCGCCTGATTTGCCTTCAAGATTTTTTTCAAATCCGGGTATCATCATTCCCGCACCGAACAGGAAAACGAGCGGATGATTGTTATCGGCTGTTTCAATGTGTTTCATGTCTTCGCCGGGAAGATTTGACGACAAATTATAAGTGAGCGTCACCACTTTGTTTTTAGAAATCTGCATCAAAAAATAGTTTGGGCAAATGTAGGATAATTAGCGAATAGGCAGATGGTGAATGCAAATGTGCAATGGATGGTCATTGTTCAAAGTAGATATTTATACACATCACATTTGAATTTTCGAAATACATGAAACAAGATCACTCCGGGATATACCATGCTCTTTTCGTATTTATATTTAAGAATGGTATCATTCAGAGCTCCATTCTCATAATGAGCATCAGTACACAGATGGAGTAAGTTAGTAAGGGTTCATTGGAATGATTTGCATTCTGATCAACAACGAGGCAAATTCTTTGGAAAAACATTTTTTTAAAATGCATTGTGATTGTTCTTTAGATTTATTTTTACCTCCGGAAGCAATGCAACGATTAGCTAATTATCAAATTGGCTAATTATCAAATTAGCGAATTGAATATGGATAGTGTAACGCATACAGTTCTCGGTGCCTGTGTTGGTGAAATAATAGCAGGAAAAAAATTAGGAAAGCAGGCAATGCTTTGGGGCGCGCTGGCTAACAATCTCCCTGACATAGATGTATTTTCATCGATGTGGCTCTCGCAGGTTGATTCACTCCTTGCCCATCGAGGCTTTACTCATTCGATACTTTTTGCAATCATCATTTCACTTCTTCTTGCCTGGTTTTTTTCCCGCATTCATCGCAATAAAAAAATGTTGTTTAAAGACTGGCTGCTCATATTCGCCAGCGGAGCATTTATTCATATTTTCATTGATGCACTCACCTGCTATGGCACAGGGTGGTATGAGCCATTCAGTCACCTGCGCGTTACGATGAATGTTCTCTTCGTCGCCGATCCGTTTTACACGATCACATTGCTCATTGCCTTCTTTGCATTACTCATCATTCCGCGCAAACGGCAATCAAGAATTAAATGGGCAAGAACAGCACTGATGATAAGCACTGCCTATATTTTTTATGCATTCATCAATAAATATTCAATCGATCGCTATTTCCGTCATGAGCTCGACAGACAGCACATCGTATACAACAGGTATTTCACCACACCTGCTCCGCTTAACAACTGGCTTTGGTATGTTGTTGCATCGAATGATTCCGGTTATTATGTCGGGTACACATCGGTGTTTGACAAGACTGATACAATAGCATTAAGATATTGTCGCCGCAATGAACAGCTTTTATCCTCTCTTCCGCAGGATAAAGATTTATTCAGCCTGAAACGTTTTTCAAAAAATTATTACACTGCAAATCTTTCAAATGACACATTGTATTTCAGCGATATCAGGTTTGGAACCATCGGCGGATGGAATGGCAGCGATGAACCATTTGTTTTTCGGTACTGTCTTGCAAAGAATGCGAACAATGATCTCGTCATTCAAAGAGGAAGAATGAGAGCTGCTGGTGGTGATGCAATAAAGTCTCTTTGGAAAAGAGTAAAGGGTTTTTGATTGTATAAAGCCTCCAACTAAAGTCTGAGGTTTTTGTTAAAACTTCTAATTTTCAATTATTAAATCAGACTTTTTCCTTATATCTTTTTAAATGTTCCGGAATTATTTTTACAAGATTGTTTTATTGCTCACCACGCAATCATCATTAATTATTTTGAAATCATTTTAACCTAATTAAAAACAATTTTATGAAAACAAAATCCATCTCCCTGTTAAATTTTATTGTATTCTGTTTCGTGGTGCTTATTTCTGCAACTGTAAAAGCAGATATTGATAATTGTTCTGCACCTGATCTTCCAATAATTATGGGACCGTTGACAAATTGTAAGCCTGATGTCGATCATAAAATCCATTATTACATCGACAATCCAATTGCCGGAGCTACTTATTCATGGTCTATCACCGGAGGTACTATCGATATTGATAATAATGATAATGTTGATGTGACCTGGACAGATGTTGCTCCTAATTGTACGTTAACCGTATCTCATGGAGACTGCACGAATTCCATTTTTCTTCAGGAATGTGATTGTCCTAAACCAGATGATGCTTATGAAGTTATCGATCTTGACGATCGAGACTGGTATACGGCAATTCCGTCTTTATACTATCATAATCTTCAATATAAAATTGATCCCACATTAACGCATAGCAATATTGTATTCGGATTTGGTTACAGTTACCTGGAAGTTACAAATGAAACTATACTGATTCGTGGAGAATTTAACGTCAACTGGGGTAATGTCCGCTTCATTGGTTGCACAATTTATATGGATAAAGGCAGCATCATCTATACTCCCGGATCCATACCCGGATTTGGAATGTCATTTCAGAATTGTACGCTGCAGGGAATATGTAAATATATGTGGCAGGGAACCAGGATGCGCGCAAACGGACAACTTGAACTAGATAAAACTCTTCTAATGGATGCAGAATATGGTGTAGGATTAAATTCAAGAGTTACACTAAATATGACTAATTCAACATTCAAGGAGAATTATGTCTCTATATATGCAGCAAAAAATAGTAACTGGAATTCTGTAGACGGTAATTTTATGGAAAATGATTTTGATGGCGGTACTTTATTGCCAGGAAGATACAACGGTCAAAGTTATTCGGGCCAGGTAGCTACAAATGGTTTGTCTCCAATGCCAATACATGACCAGCCATTTGCGGCTTTTGAACTTTATGATCTTATGCTGAATTCAACAGGAGTTGCATTACCGTTTAGCACAACCACGGGGCCAGTGAATTACATTCATAATTTAGACCAGGGAATTTATGCAAATCATTGTTTTATGGATGTTGTCAATTGCTCATTTGAAAATATTTATTCGCATTATTACGGATCATATGGAATTTGGAATGGTAGTGGAATTTATTGCTATACTGACATTGCAGCCTCTTCTACTGTCTGTCACATCGGAAATACTTTTTCAGCAACAAATGCATTTGAAAATACATTTTTCAAAGTTCATAGATCCATTTACCTGGAAGGAAATATGGATAGTTATGAATTTTCAAATAATATTAGCGATAATAATTTCATTGCAATTGAAATTAAAAATTCTTTAAAGCATATTCATGTGGTGGATTTCAATGTATTGAGAGACATTGCTTATGGAATATTTGGTAATATGAATGGATATTCTGATGTAGAAGTTCGCACGAATGATATTATTTCATATTTAGCGACTGCATACTACCGTTATGGCATCTTTATCAGCGATGGCATTTGGCCAAGTCATACAAGTGTGATAAATAATGCAATGAATATTTATTCGACAATTGGAATATATGGATTAAATAATATAAATTGTCTATATCGATGCAATGCTGTTGAAATGAATGGTTCATATTTGCCTGCTTCAACTGAAATGTATGGCTTTGATTTAACAGGTGGCCATAATAATACAGTCTTTTGTAATGGGGTGGAAGGAGAAGGCTGGCCAACTAATGCATACATGAGCAAACGAATGAGATCATTTATATTTTTCGATTCTCATAATAATGATATAAGTTGCAATGGATCTAATCTTTCCTATTATGGATTTGAGTTCAGAGAAAATTCTGACAACTCAAATTTTTATGGAAATGAAATAGTAGAACATCATACAGGATTATTACTCGGTGATCCATTAAATCCAAATCCTGCACTTATGGGGCCACAGACCACAAATAATCCAACATCGTCACGACCCGGAAATAAATTTTACGGACCTTTTGCAGGATTTGCCACTTACACAATCAATTCAACAGCTCCCACATTTTGGTCTAGTCCAGGTGGTGGATATAACCCTGTAGTAAACGGTACATCTGGTGGATCACCTTTCGTCCCTATTTCTTCATCTACTCCATCTCCTTATCAATGCAAAGACTGCACTGTATTCGGCTTCGATCCACCAAATGGTCAATGCGAACCCGGAGCCGGTGGAACATGGGGAACGCGATTGTCAAAGCCCGAAAACAAACCCTATGAAAAATCGGACGACTATTCTTCTATAATCGAAAAAATATATAATAATTCTGTTTATTCAGGTAGAAATAAATTTACTGATGATGAAAAAGAATCCATTAATTTGATTTCACACCTATGTCCATCGGATTATGGAAACGTTGTATTTCTTGCACGGTCACTTGAACTTTTTAATAATCCGACTGCTGTATTCGATGATAACTGCGGAGAAAATTTACGTAAAGCAAACAATGAGAGCATAAATGCTTATGCCACATTGTTTCCTAACCCCGCATCAAATTCATTCTCATTTTCATATGCTAATAAATTCTCACCTGGTAATCTAAAAGTGTACAATGCATCCGGAAGCATTGTGATGCAGAAACAAATTTCATCCAGGTCAGAAATGTCTAATATTAATATTGAAGAATTAATAAATGGAATATATATCTGCCAGTTCGAAAACAGCGATGGTGTTTATATTCTTGGAAAATTAAATATCATAAAATAAATTATTTAATTAAATATTCAACAATAAAACAGCTGGTCGAATAATTTCCACCAGCTGTTTTATTATTTATTGAATATTGGTTTTTTTTAAAGCTCACCCGCCTTCGCAATCAATTCGGCAATATCCAAAACTTTTACACTGTCTTCTTTATTAAAATTCTTAACTCCATCAGTCATCATCGTCATGCAAAACGGACATGCAACAGCAATAATATCGGGGTTCAGTGAAAGTGCCTCTTCCGTGCGTTCGATGTTCACATCCTTTTTTCCGGGCTCCGGCTCTTTAAACATCTGTGCTCCTCCTGCCCCGCAGCAAAATCCTTTCTGACGCGAACGCTTCATTTCTGTAAATGCCGAATCAAGCTTTGCGATCACATCACGTGGAGCTTCATACACATCGTTTCCTCTGCCGAGATAACAGGGGTCGTGGTATGTGATTTTTTTTCCGGAAAAACTTCCACCGCTGATTTTCAATTTTCCTTCATCGATCAGAGATTGTATCATCTGTGAATGATGGATGACTTCATAGTTTCCGCCTAAATCTTTGTATTCATTCTTCAGCGTATTAAAACAATGCGGGCATGCCGTCACGATTTTTTTAATTCCATATCCATCGAGCACCTGTATGTTCATCCGCGCCTGCATCTGGAAAAGAAATTCATTGCCCGCACGCTTTGCAGGATCACCATTACAACTCTCCTCTGAACCAAGAATGGCAAACTTTACATTGCAATGAGAAAGGATCTTTGCCACTGCACGCGTGATCTTTTGCGCACGCTCATCAAAACTCCCTGCACATCCCACCCAGAAAAGAATTTCAGGAGTTTCTCCCCTTGCCGCATATTCCGCTATCGTTTCAATTTTCACCTTTCAATCTTCAATTTAAAATTTTTCAATCTTCAAATTTCAGTGTCTCTCCAATTCCCCCTGTCCGCCTGGGCAAACTGCCACGGCGCTCCGTTATTTTCAATCTTGCTGAACATGGTAGCCAGCTCTGACGGGACCTTGCTTTCTTCCATTACTAAAAATCTTCTCATGTCGAGTATGATGCTGAGCGGATCGATATTCACCGGACAAGCCTGCACACACGCATTGCAGCTGGTACATGCCCACAATTCTTCTTCTGTAATATAGCTGAAGAGTGATTTTTCATCCTTGAATTCTTTTCCCGACTTATCAATTCCTCTTCCCACTTCTTCCAGACGGTCACGCGTATCCATCATGATCTTTCGAGGTGACAATAGTTTGCCCGTCTGATTCGCCGGACATTCAGCAGTACATCTTCCGCATTCCGTGCACGAATATGAATCCATCAGCTGCTTCCATGTAAGATCGTAAATATCTTTCGCACCAAATCGCTGCGGGTCTCCTTCAGCAACTGCAGGAACCTGCGCATTTGGATCGAGCATCAGCATCACTTCGCGTGATACATTTTTCATCTCGTTGAACTTTCCTTTCTTCTCCAGGTTGGAATACCACGTGTTCGGGAATGCAAGAAGAATATGAAAGTGCTTCGAATAGGGAAGATAATTCAGGAACGCAAGTATGCCGATGATATGAAACCACCAGCAGATTCTTTCTATCGTCATCAACGATTCCGACGATACATTCACAAAACTGTTTGCAATAAAAGAGCTCACAGGAAATGAGCCTGCAGTTACATAATGTTCATATGACCGTGATTGCAAAACGGAGTCTGCCGCATTCATCGTAAGGAATGCCGTCATGAGAAGTATTTCCGTGATCAAAATAAGATTTGCATCCGTACGCGGCCATTTGGTAAGCTCACGCATGTTGAGCCTTCGTATGCGAAGTATATTTCTGCGAATCAAAAAGACTGCACAGCTTACCCATACAAGCAATGCAAGAATTTCAAATCCGCCTATGAGAAAATTATAAATAGTTCCTGCCGCAGAAAAAATCCTGTGGGTTCCGAAAACTCCATCGATGAGAATTTCCAGGACTTCAATATTGATGATAACAAATCCTGCATACACTAAAATATGAAGCACTCCTGCTATCGGTTTTTGTACCATCTTCGACTGACCCAGTGCAACCCTTATCATCGTTGCCCATCGCTCGCCTTTACGATCGGATCGATTCACCTCTCTCCCCAGCCTGATGTTTCTCACAACTCTTCTCACGTTTGTTGAGAACAGCCAGACGGATGCTGCGAGAATGAGGAAGAAAATTATCTGTCCAACCATAAAATCAATCAGCGATTATTTTTTTGATCCGAATGAAACCACTGAAAATTTCACATACCTGCCAGGATGATCGCGAAAATCATTCAGAAGCTTATCGAGATCTCTTGCTGTTGCATTCAGGTTTACATACAGGCTGTCATTATTTGCCAGTTGCCCGAGCGTACCTTCACCGCTGTTCACCTTTTTCATTATGCCGGCTGTTTCTTCCAGCGTTTGTTTTGTATGCTCAAGCGTCTTTGAAATATTCGAGCGTGCGATCGTGTCCGATATTGCTGCGAAGTTGTCAATCACCGTCGTGATCTTTTCATTATTCTTCTTGAGATTTTCACTGATCGATTCCAGGTTTTCAAATATCTTCTTCAGCTTTCCATCACTCGTAAGCGCCGAATCCATATTTCCGGTAATGCTTTCAATTGATGCAAGCGAATTGCTGATGCTTTCGATCGACTTGCGAAGATTATTTTTCGTTCGCTCGTTGAACACCTGTCGTATGATGATCAAAACCGAATCCATCGATGATAAAATATTTTCAGCCTTAGCCTTCAATGGCGCAACCTGCGATGATACTTCTTCAGGCAAACTTTTTTGTATGTCGCTCATCAGCGTATCACCATCCTGCAGTTCCTTCTGTTGATCACCAATGATGATCTTAATTCCTTTCGATCCGAGAATGTCTGTACTGAAAATCTGTGCTGTTGAATTTTTCGGCAAATGCACCTTGTTCGTGATGTGCATGCTTACGATTATTCTACCGCTGTTGTCTTCAAGCAACTGCAATGAACGGATCAGTCCGACACGCAGTCCATTTACCATTACAGGATTACTCGCAGCCAGACCTTCCACCTGGTTGTAAACTGCATAAACGACTTTGTCGCTCGAAAAGAAATCCTTGCCTTTCAGGTAATTCACTCCCCACAGCAGCAATGCTATTCCGACTGTGACAATCAAACCTATTTTAACCTCTTTGGAAATTTTCATCGTACGTTTGAACGCTGCACTCTGATAAATCAACGTTCATAATAATATCTGGGGTTTTGGCGAAAATAGATATTTTATTCCAATCACTGCTGACCGGCTCTTTCATTCGCTTCCCTGATGCTGATCTTCTTGTCATTAAAAAAGGCTACCACGAATGCATCTTTATAACCCATGCTCCGGATTTTTGTCTGAAGCTTTATTGCCTCAGACTTAACAGGAAGTCGCCCGGTTGAATATTTATACAAACCATTCTCAAAGTCTTCTCTTACATCGTCGAACGATTCATATATTTTGCTGTTATCAGCCAATGGTTTCGGCGAGGTGTAAAACTGCACGCTCCATTGCAGTACATCTCCGGGATTTTTTGCAAATGGATTTTTTGGATTTTCCTTTTCAGGCTGTTTCAGCACCGGCATCGAATCGCTCTTCAGCTCTGCTCTTGCAGTATCGAATGCAGTCTTAACAGTTTCTTTTACGGCTGGCTGAACCTTTTCTTCAGGCTCATCTTGCCTTGCGGGCTCTTGAGATTTTTTTTTTACTTCTTTGTCATCACTTGAAGTCCTGTCGTCACTTTTCTGTGTCTCCACTGAATTTTTATACGACCTGAATGCACTATAAATCGACTGCGCCATCTTATCCTGACCTGAAGCTGACATCAGAAAATTTTCTTCATCAGGATTTGATAAAAAACCTGTCTCTATCAGAATGCTCGGCATCGATGTCTTATACAGCACTAAAAAACCGGCCTGCTTCACTCCTCTTCCCGGCCTGTTATGACTCTTCATTTCCTGCTGAACGAATGAAGCCATTCTCAGACTCTGATCGAGATATGTATTCTGATAAAGTGAAAAGATAATATTTGCTTCCGGGCTGTTGGGATCAAACCCACCGTACTGGCGTGTATAATCCTTTTCTAAAAGGATAACTTCATTTTCTCTTTTCGAAACTTCCAGATTTTCTTCCGTCTTGTTCAGTCCCATCACCCAGCTTTCAACTCCAGAAATCTGAGTGTTACAGATCTCCTTTTTTTTCTTCTTGTCAAAAACGCAGGCGGAATTGCAGTGAATACAAATAAATAAATCCGCTTTGGCGTTGTTGGCTATCTCTGCCCTCTGATGAAGCTCAACAAACTGATCCGTCTTCCTCGTGTAAATCACTTTTACATCAGGGTAATTGTCTTCGATGTATTTACCAAGCTTAAGCGCAATGCCCAGGGCAATATCTTTCTCCTTCGATTTCTTGCCGAGGCATCCGGAATCATGTCCGCCATGACCTGCATCGATCACAACAGTCGTAAGACCATAGGCACGATTCCTTCCTGCTTCAAAGGATGTTGTCAGGATGAAAACAAGTATAATGCATACAGTTTTCAAAAAAAGAAGACAGTTTTTTTTGATTAGTTTTGACACCTTCACCACCGAAAAATTTGCCTGATTGATTTTACAAGTATCCAAAATATCGGTCGCCGCTTTCTTACTTTTCATCCTTGTTTTTCAACAATTTAATGTTGGTTCTCCCGCTGTCGCTGCAACATTTCCTGGAGCAACATCAGCTTATAAAGATACCATCAGGCCCGACACTTCGAAAAGTATTTTGAGAACAGACACAATCAGGACTGATACAGCATCTTCCGACTCAACACTTATGATTAAGGCCGATACACTTGCGGGCGATACGAATGTTGCAAATGAAGGGCTTGAATCGGAAGTGAAGTATCATGCGCGCGATTCCATGCAGGTGAATATTGAAAGCGAGATCGTTCATTTATACGGCGCGGCTACAGTCGATTACCAGGATCTGCACCTGCAATCGGATTACATCGTCATCGACATGAAAAATAAAGAGCTGTATGCAGAAGGATGGCCTGACAGTAATGGAGTGGTGAGCGGAACTCCTGAATATTCACAGGCCGATCAGAAATTCAGGTCGAATGCGATACGGTATAATTTCGATTCAAAAAAAGGGAAGATATCCTATGTCATTACAAAAGAAGGCGAAGGTTATATCCATGGTGAAGTTGTAAAGAAAGATCCTGAAAATAATTTTTTCATTCGCAAGGGAGAATACACGACATGCGATCTTGATACACCGCATTTTGCAATTGTGAGTAACAAGCTGAAGGTGATCAAGAATAATAAGATCGTGACAGGCCCCGCTCATCTTACCATTGAAGGCGTACCTACTCCGTTACTGATTCCTTTCGGATTTTTTCCGAATAAAAAAGGGAGAAGTTCAGGATTGATTTTCCCCGGATATGGAGAAACTGCGGAGCGCGGATTTTATTTCCAGAAGCTCGGATATTATTTTGGCTTTAACGATTATGTCAACCTTGCAATTACTTCCGACATTTATACAAAAGGCAGCTATGCTGTGGATGCGACCACGGAATACAGCAACCGTTATCATTATAACGGGAGAATGAAGCTGAGTTATGCCTATACGGTGACAAGTGAAAAAGAGCTGTCTGACTATAACTTAACTAAAGATTTCCATGTCGACTGGACGCATAACCAGGATCCGAAGCTTAATCCAAACAGCACATTCAATGCGCGGGTGAATGCAGGCTCTTCTCAATTTTACCGGAATACAATCAGCTCACTTTCCAATGTTCAGCAGAATACCCTCGAATCAGGGGTCAATTACACACACCAGTTTCCAGATAAGCCGATGAACCTTGGAGTTTCACTGCGTCACTGGCAGAATACAAGCACACATGAAATAAGAATTTATGCTCCTGATGTCACCTTCAATGTTACGCGCATTAATCCATTCCAACGAAAAGTTTTGATCGGCCGGCCAAAATGGTATGAAAAAATCGGTACCAGTTATTCTTTCAAAGGGACAAATTTTATCGACACAAAAGACTCACTACTCTTCAGGAAAAATTCTCTTAATAATCTGCAGAATGGTTTTCAACATTCAATTCCACTTTCTACTTCATTTAATATTTTTTCTTATTATAATATTTCTCCCAACGTCAGCTATACTGAACGATGGTATTTGAAGACAACACAGTATAAATGGGATTCGGATTCAAATAAGGTTGACACATTCGAAGTAAAAAAATTCCAGGCTGCACGCGATTACCAGGCATCACTTGGACTAAGCACAAGGATTTATGGAATGTACCAGTTTAAAAGCGGCCCCATTGTCGCAATCCGTCATGTCATGACTCCATCCGCTTCTATTTCATGGCGACCTGATTACAGCAAGCCGGGTTATGGATATTACAAGACCGTGCAAATTGATACAACCAAAAAAACTTCCCGGTATTCTATTTTTCAGAATTCTGTTTACGGCGGACCTTCGGCGGGACAATATGCAAATCTGGGTTTCAGCCTCGACAATAATATAGAGATGAAAGTGCGCGTGAATTCCGATACAGGTGAGACGACAAAAAAAGTAAAGCTTCTTGAAAGCCTTCGCATCAGCGGTGGATATAACTTCATCGCTGACTCAATGAAGTTGAGTGTTTTTTCATTCGCAGGAAGAACGACATTGCTCGACAGGCTTACGCTTTCATTTGATGGTGACCTCGATCAATATGAATTCGATAAAGACAATAACGACATCGACAGGTTTATGATTTCCAATGGAGGCAAACTTTTCAGGTTGCCTGCATTACATGGATCGCTTACTTATTCGCTTAATAAGTCTGCTCCCAAAGAAAGTGCGAAATATTCCAAACAGGATCTCGAATACATCAATAGCCATCCGGAAGAATATGTAGACTTCAATGTTCCTTTCAACTTTAACGTCTCTTATTCATACTCCTACACGAAGCGCGGCAACGAAGCTTCGACAACTATTCAGTCAGCAAACTTTTCAGGTGATGTGAATCTTACACCCAAATGGAAGATAGGATTCAACTCCTGGTATGATTTTCAGCAGGGAAAATTTACAAGTCTCAGTACAAATATCTACAGGGATCTGCATTGCTGGGAAATGCATATGTACTGGGTACCTTTCGGACCGTTAGAGGGATGGAATTTCCAGATCAATGTAAAAGCTTCCATACTACAGGATCTGAAATTGCTTAAGAAAAAAGATCCTTACGATAGGTGATTTTAGGCTGATAATAATCAGCCGTTCAATTTCATCTTCATCAGGTAATCATTATCATTTGCCTTGCCCAGCTGAAAATTTTTTTCTCCGAAAATTTCCATTCCATATTTTTTATAAAAACGAATGGCCTTTACATTATCGATGTTTACACCAAGCCAAAGCCATTTATGATTTTCCTCCATGGCAATGCGAATGCATTCGTCCATTAATGCCTTACCTGCTCTTTTCTCCTGCCATTCCTTTTTCACATAGATCCGCTCTACTTCTATTGCACTTTCACCTTTGAATTCATCGTAAGTCCGGTCTCTTCTCATCTTTGCATACCCGATCGGATTTTCATTTTCAAAAGCTATGATAAATGTATTTACCGAAATGTTTTTAAGATCATTCCGGATCACATCGTTGTTAAAAGCCTTTGACAAATATTCCTGCATATCTTCTTCAGTATTCACAGGGCGCCAGGTCTCATAAAAAGTTTCTGCTCCCAGCCGGGCAATAAGATCAGAATCCGCTTCAGATGCATGCCTGATTTCCATTGCGCAATAATACGAACTGAGTATTATAAAACCTTTTAAATCCGGGCTAAATCATTTGTATTAAAACATGTAGTCTTCATCTTAAAAAATATATTTTTGTCGCCCAACTCAAAAGCATGAAAACGATATTTACCGTCATCGCACTGTTTGCATTCACTGCACTATTTGCACAAACACAACAGCCGCCCGCTCCTCCGAAGATCGCCCCACTGATGCGTTCTCCCAACGACACCACATATACAAAAGATCCCAACGATCCTTCAAGGCAGTATGTCGTCGTTAAAACTCCGAAGGGCTATATGGTCGCTCAGGGTGTTCTGGTTAACGGACTTCGCGAGGGATTATGGAGAAACTACAGTGATGCCGGTTCGATCATGAGTCTGCAGGAATATCACAAAGGAAAAAAGAATGGCGGCTATATGACTTTCTCGCCCACAGGACAGGCACAAATTGATGCAAACTATAAGGATGATTCACTCGATGGACAAAAGGTCACCTTCCTGTCGAGTGGCCGGATTAAAATCCTGGAAAACTATAAGAACGGAATTCTCGATGGAGAGAAAAAATCTTTCTACGATGACTCAAAAATCCAGGAAGAAAGCTTTTATAAAAACGGACTGCGCGATGGAGTTGCGCGCTGGTATCTGCAGTCAGGCAAGCCATCGCTGGAATATAATTATGTGAACGGCACTCTCGATGGTCCCGCAAAGGAATACGACACAAAAGGAATTATTTCACGCGAAGGAACATATAAGAATGACAATGAAGAAGGCGAATGGAAACAATATTCTGATTCCATGCTCGTGAAAAAAATTATCTATAAGCAGGGAAATGTTGTTAAGGAAATTCCCGTAAAAAAATAATTTTTAAACAGCTTCCATTATCCAGCTTCTTCCGATAGGAATCTCCCAGTTTTTTTCCAGCTCCTCCTTTGTCTGAATAAGATTGTTGAACACTACATTGTTTTCATTCAGCTCCCTGTTTCGAAGACTGGAAATCAATGCGGAAACTGGAATGATACTTATCGAATCATCTTTCCTGAATGCAACATTCATCCTTTCAAATAAGCTAAGGTTGTATTGCTTTTCGAGCTTTTGAATAAAATGCACAGATTTATCAATAGAGCATCCGCTTGCAAGCGCATAGCCTTCGTCAATATATATTATTAAAAAAAGTGCATGACGAATTTCAAAACTGCCTTTTAAATTATTGTTGTGTGCAGTCCAGGTTTCGATAAAATCTTCCGCAGACTTATTAATTTCCTTTATCTCATTTTCCTGCAGAGTGCGGTTTGATTGATAGATCCAAATCCTGGAATTGCCGGGCATTTTATTTACGGGAACGAACATGCTGCAAAGATCCTGTTTAAGCTTTAATTTTCCTATGAGTGAATAAGTGACATGAAAAATGAAAAAAATTATCAGAATAAATAAGTATCAGAATAGATTTTCTTGTCAAAATATTACCAATGAAAAATAATGAAGTCTGATCATATTTAAGTGGTATGAAAATTTATACCATTCTTAAATATAAATACGAAAAGAGCATGGTATATCCCGGAGGGATCTTGTTTGATATATTTCGAAAATTCAAATGTGATGAGTATACTTTAAAAAGAAGTGGCATTTTGCTACACACTCTCTGAATGCACGAAAGATATGTACAGTTAATTTTAGTTGATGATGATTTAGACGATCAGGAAATTTTTGCTGAAGCGGTAAGAAGATTAGGGCCAAATGTATCTCCGACATTTTTCCTTTCTGCCAGGGAATTTTTCAAGTGGTTCGATGTGATTGAATGCTGCCCGGAATATATTTTCTTAGACATAAATATGCCAGTTCACGACGGCTTCGAATGCCTTCAGCTGATCAGGAATAGCTCTAAGTTCAACAATTGTAAAGTAGTAATGTATTCAACATCTTCTGCACCATCGGATATTCGCAAAGCATTTGATATTGGCGCAAATTTATTTTTTCAAAAGCCCACTTCGCTTTATGATCTTACTAATTCATTGCGTGCGCTTATATTCGATGAAGAAAATAAAAACAGCATCAGGAGATTTATTCAATTCCCCGATGGCTTTTGATGACAGATGAGGAATTTCAGGATTGCTTTCCTAAGATAGTTTGTGGAAACTTTGTTTAGATGAAACAATTCATTGCAACTCCAATTCCAACTCTATCGGACAATGATCACTGCCCATTACTTCAGGATGAATGGAAGCATCCTTAACAAGAGACCTCATTTCTTTAGAGATAAGAAAATAATCAATCCTCCATCCTACATTCCTCTCTCTGGCGCGGGTGATCTGATCCCAATATGTGTACTGTTCCGGCTTGGTATTATACTCTCTGAAAATATCGATATATCCCATGTCGATGATCTTGTCGATCCATGCTCTTTCTTCCGGCAAAAAGCCAGTCACTTTTGAATTCGGTCCCGGCCGTGCGAGATCGATCTCCTTGTGAGCAGTATTAAAGTCGCCGCAAACAATTATGTTTTTCTTCTGACTGCGAATTTCCTGCGCGCGCTGGAAAAGGTGATCATAAAAATCGAGCTTGTATTTTACACGCTCAGGTCCGCGCCCGCCATTGGGAAAATAAACATTGTAAAGAATGAAATCTTTGTACTCCGCTTCAATCACGCGTCCTTCGTTATCGAAATATGGATTATTGAAACCATGCTTCACGCTGATGGGCTCTTCGCGTGAATAGATGGCGACGCCGGAATAACCTTTTTTCTCAGCCGAAAAAAAATATGTTTTATAATTGTTATACAGCATCACTTCTTCGGTGAGCTGATCGGGTTGCGCTTTCGTTTCCTGCAGACAAAGCACATCAGGATTTTCTTTCGTAAGCCATTCCTGGAAACCTTTTTTCCAGATGGCGCGAATACCATTTACATTCCAGCAGAGAATTCGGAATTTTTTTCCGGGCATAAAATTTTTTTTGACGAAATTATAAATTCCTAAGTGATTGCGCCAGATTTTTTAAAGAATGTTTTAGTGTTCAATATAGGTTGGAGAAGTTATCAGGCAAATTAAATAGCTATCATAGCATCTGAATTAAAGATCAATGGAGAATTTTATTTATATGAAAAAAAAAATTCTACAGACGTAGAGATCCGACCGGGATATACCATTCTCTTTTCGCATTTATATTTAAGAATGGTATAATTTTTTTTCACGTATTAGTTATTTATAAATCCTTTATTCGTTTTTATGCCATTTATTTACAAATCATATTCACTTCAATTTGGCAGTAGCAAATAGGATTTCAAGAAATCCGCATTTATGAGGTTGTAAATCGCCTCTCTTTATACAAATATTTGTGCATGCAATTGCTAGTACAATAATCCGGTTTTGTACAACCGTTGGCCGGGACGGAATTTTTTAAATCATTTCAAATAATTATTAACCTCAAAAAATCTTTAACCATGAAAACAAAAATTCTTTTTACGTTTTTATTGCTGGCCTCATTGGCTTACAATTCGTCGGCAATTACGATTGTTATCAGCGGCGGAAATCGCCACAACAAATTCAGTTACGTCCGGCTTGATGAAAGAAGCGTTATTTGCCGTGGCAGTGGCAATATAACCTGTCCGGTCGATTTCGGTGTGCGTGATCATATCCGCACCACTCATAAAGTGAATGCAGTAGTTGACTTTGTTTACGACCAGCTGGAGAAGGGAACAACAAAAGGTGAAACTGAATTCGAAGGATCACTGCCAGTGAGCTGGAATTACAATAATGAAGAATTGAAAATTGATATTTCAGACGATGGCAGCACAATGCTGGAACCTTATGAAGAATCAGAAAAGTAAAATTCCAGGCAGGAGATTGTTTATCATCTCCTGCCTTTTGCTTTTAACTATACCATACTTCACCAATGCGCAGTATTGTTCATTTGTAAAAGCAATTGGCTTAAATAAAAGCTCACTGGACAACAGGATTGCCTGCAGTTATGAAGATGAAAAAGTATTTTTCACAACACAATCTGACTGGGATAAAGATGCTCATGTAATAAAATTTTTCTGCTGTCGAATCAATGATATGAAAATGGATTCCTTCACTGTAATAGTACCATCTGATATAACTATTTATGATCTCCCTGATATTTCTGCGAACGATCAGTTTTTAATCCTCGTAGATGACGATGAAATGAAAATACATGTATTCACTCGTTCTGGAAACACCTATAAATACAAAAATGACCTCAAACTTCCTGAACATATTGCAATTACAGAGATAAAGGCATTAAGTAATAATTTATTCCTTATGTATTCCATCTATAATTACGACAAGGCTGAAAATTTATACAATAGCAATGTATGTATTTATGATGCATTGCAGGATAAAATAGTTCACATCATTCATCCTGAAATGCCCTGCATTGCGTTCAGTCATCTTAGTATGCAGAATGTTGCTTATACATCATCATCAGTTGCAGTTTCAGATCCTTGCGGATATAAAATAAGGCTATATGATCGTGATCTTTCAATAAAGGATTCAATCGAATATACTGCTCAGCAATGGAAAAATTATCCTGGTAATAAATTTCCCTATGAAACAAATCCTGCTATCATACATCCAAAGCTGCTCATTGAAAAATTGCAACAATCCGAAGATTCAGTTTCAAGAATTGAAAGAATATTTTTCATCAATGAAAATCAGTTGCTCGTCAGCTCTAAAGGTCCGGGAAATTCGAGAAACACACGGCGACTTGATATATGGACAAAAAAGCATTTGACAAATTCAATTGAACATTATCCAATCCGCTACAATGATACCGACACATTACACCTGAATTCTATACCGCTGCTATTGAATAATAATAATAACACGTTTTTCGCAGACGGAATAATGATCCAGGTAAATGAAGAAAATTTATATCCGGAAGAGAATGAAACTTTAAAACACTTTACAGAAAGAAAAAACATTTTTTATGAAAAAAATGATCCTCAATATTCTATTGCTATCTACAAGATCAACTGAAAAAACCATATCGAAAGATTTTCCTCAGGATAAATATTTGACAAATTATTCCTCTTTAAAATCCTTTCATTCTACATATTTTATCTTAATTCTGGCATTCATTGCATCTGTTCTTTGCTCATTCATAAATAATGAATTGTCGTCTGCAATTTCCAAAATGAATTTTTATGATGCATCGACTAATGAGCAAAAACCTATTTGTCCTGATCAAAAATATATTCTCGTGCTAAGGAATGGATTCAGCTGCCTGGAATGCCTTTCTTCCGTGAATGCTTTTATGAAGGCAAACAAAACGGATAATAATATATTGTTTGAAGATATTTCCATGTGCGATTCCTCTACACTTGACAGAAAAAAAGCATATGCATCTGCCAAAAGAATTTTTCCGGATTCAGGTATTCACCTTGTTCAGTATGACTTAAACCGGCTAAATATTTTCAGCCTCTTCGATACTCATTTTACTCCTGAAATTATACTGGTGAATGGCAAATCTGTCCTGCATTTGAGCTACAAGGAACTGTTTGAAAATGCAGGTTCATCACTTTCAGTAAATGCCCAGCTTAAAATTTCGAATTTTTTTTCCATAAAATAATTTAATCGGAAAATCAGCGAATACCAATTACAAAATTTAAGAAATGCAAACCGGTCTTGAGAAAGATTATCCTTTTATACTCTTTGCTTTGTATTTCGGCTGATTCATTCAGCGCTGAAAAAGAAAATTTCGAACGAACATTTACATATGATGCATTCCTCTCCACCTCTGCCTTTGCTAATGTCTACTGGAAAGAACAAAAAAATAATTGCATCAGCCTGTATGCTTCATCATCTTTGAGATTTATGAAAAAAGAGTCAGCTTTTAAACGCATTCACGAATTAAAAGCTGAGATTGGCTACGCAAAGTACATCGACTCAACGTGGATCAAGCAGTCCGATTATCTGTATCTCAATTCCATCTGGATCTATACATCGTCAACTATTCAGAATTCTTTTACAATTAATCTGAAAACACAGATCGCCGACACATGGATTTACCAGGGTTATAAGGATCCGGTCAGGACATGGACTTCAGGACCACTACTGCCTGCATCTCTTGTGGCCGGTTATGGTATGAACATTCAGTTTCAGAATAAATCATACATCAATATTGCATTTGCTTCTCTCAAGCTGAATTCAAAACCGAGATTTGAATTTTCCATTTACGATTCCAAAAATGTTATTGTCGCAGAAAAAGTCATTTACAATACATCTTATGGACTGCAGCTGCAATGCATGCTTACATCGAAATTACTGAAGTCGATCGACTGGGAATACCGGGCACAGTTTTTTGCAACGGGCATCGACAAAAAGCAAATCACATTTGATGCACAAAATTCATTTTCATTCAGGCCAGTGTCGTTCATCAAATTAAGACTGGAACAAAAAATCGCATATGATTTTTATTCTTCCGAACATCTTCAGTTCAGGGTAGAAATGATGATGGGATTTGTGTTAGAAAAATAAGATGCATAATTTTTTTATCAAATTATCAAGTCATCCAATTAGCTAATTATTTAATTGGAGCTTCCTGAGTTTGGGCATGGCTGCCATTGTTGCGCCGACAGATGCAAGCGCAATGCCCCCGCCGATGACTACAGACTGAACCAGGCCCAGCATTTTAGCAGCAAAGCCTGATTCAAAAGCACCGATCTCATTGGAAGAACTGATGAACATCGTGCTCACTGAAGATACACGGCCGCGCATTTCATCAGGAGTAAAAAACTGAAGAATGGTTGAACGGATCACGACGCTTACATTATCGAATCCTCCGCTGAGGGCTAGAATGAATAGAGAGAGATAGAAATTTGTGCTGAGTGCAAAAAATATCATGCATAAGGAAAAGCAGGCGACGCAGAATAAAAGTTTTCTTCCCGCATTCTTCAGCGGCGGATGCTTCGTCATGTAAAGAGCCATTAATACGGAACCGACGAACGGAGCGGCGCGCAAAATTCCGAAGCCCTGTTCGCCTACATGCAAAACATCGCTTGCAAACACGGGAAGCATCGCCGTTGCTCCGCCGAATAAAACTGCAATAAGGTCGAGCAGCATTGCTCCGAAAATCACCTGGTTGTTGAAGACAAATCTCAGTCCCTGCTGAATGCTTGACATCATTCCTTCCTCGCGAAGAACTTTTTGCAATGGCTGCTTCGAAATTCTCAGCATTTGTATCAATCCGATCAGCAGCGATATAACGACGATAGAATATGTAACAACCTTTCCTAAAAATCCGAGCAGCAATCCGCCGCCGGAAGAGCCGAGCACAACAGCAATATGCCAGAAGGTCGAATTCCATGCGGAAGAATTTGCATATGCTTCGCGAGGCACAACCTGCGTCATCAGTGGCATCTGTGCCGGACTGTAAAAACCGCGGAGCAGTCCGACGCAAAACATTATCACGTAAAACGAAAAGGCAGTGAGTTTTTCATTCGAATGATTCTGATAATAAATACTGATGATCATCAGGGCAACTGATGTAACGAACTGCGCGGCCATTACTATGATAATAATTCTTCGCCTGTCATGACGGTCAGCAATATAACCTCCATACAATGCCAGTCCAACGGCAGGAATTGCTTCTGCAAGTCCGAGTAATCCTAGTGAAAGATAATCGTGTGTGAGTTGAAAGACCTGCCAGCTGAGCACTACGAACTGAATCTGCAGTGCAAGCGTGAGCATGAATTTGGAAAAAATAAATCGTCTGAAATCCTTATAGCGAAATGCGAGGAAGGATGCCTCGTTATTAAAATACCTGCTCAACATCTTTACAAAGAAAAGGGAATGCGAAACGTGTTACAGGAAAACAAACGGAATTTATAAACATTATCCTCCGAGTTCAGACAGCTCAAGCCATCGCATCGACTTTTCATCGATGTCATTCATCACTTTTTGAAGTCGTGTCGACAGGTCTGTGATCTGCACATGATCCAGGCTTCCTGTACTCATTTTTTTTCCGATCTCTTCTTTCTCAATCTCTAGTTCTGCAATTTCCTTTTCGAGATTATCAAATTCGAGTTTTTGCTTATAAGTAAATTTCTTTTTTGCCGGCGCCTGCTTTTCCTTTTCAATTCCCTGTCGCGCGGCGGATTTTTCTTTCTCCTTTTCTTTCTCCGCCTGGTCTTCTGAAATCCTGTAATCCGAATACGATCCATTGTAATCCCTTACAATGCCGTTCCCTTCGAACACGAAAAGATGATCGACAAGCTTGTCCATGAAATACCTGTCGTGAGAAACTACGAGAAGACATCCTTTATAGCTGAGAAGAAAATCTTCCAGAATATTGAGCGTGAGCAGATCGAGGTCATTGGTCGGCTCGTCAAGAATTAGAAAGTTGGGATTACGGATTAGAACGGTCAGCAAATGCAGGCGACGCTTTTCACCACCACTTAGCTTTGAATAAAATGTAAACTGCATTTCAGGACTAAAGCGAAACAGCTGTAGAAACTGCGAAGCCGTTACCTTGGATCCATTGCTCAGCTGAATGACATCGGCATATTCTTTCACCACTTCGATCACACGCTTGTCTTCTTTCAGCTCGAGACCCTGCTGCGAATAGTATCCGAAAATGATTGTCTCGCCCACATTGATCTTTCCTGAATCAGGCTGATCAATGCCTGTGATGAGATTGAGAAAAGTAGACTTGCCGGCGCCATTCTTTCCAACGATACCGATCCGTTCGCCTGTGCGGAATGTATAATCGAAGCCGCGCAAAATTGCCTGTTCGCCGAAGCTCTTGTAAACTTTTTTCAGCTCGATCACTTTTCCGCCGATGCGATTCATCTTCACATCGAGCGAAATCTCATCCTGCTTTTTCCTTCCCGCAGCTTTATCACTTAACTCATAGAATGCATCGATGCGAGCTTTTGATTTAGTTCCACGCGCCTTTGGCATTCTCCTCATCCATTCCAGCTCTGTGCGCATAAGATTTCTCGCCTTATCTTTTTCCCTCTCTTCGTTGAATTCCCGCTCGGCCTTCTTCTGCAGAAACCAGGAATAATTTCCCTGGTATTCGTAAAGCCTCCCTTCATCAAGCTCGATGATCTTGTCGGTAATGTTTTCCAAAAAATATCTGTCGTGCGTCACAAGCAATACTGCGAGCTGCGATCGCGTTAAAAAATCTTCCAGCCATTCCACCATCTCCACATCGAGATGATTCGTCGGTTCGTCGAGAAGAAGAAGATCTGCGGGATCGATCAAAGCCTTTGCAAGTGCAATTCGCTTTCTTTGTCCGCCCGAAAGCTGTCGTACAGGCTGATCGAGATTGTGAATGCTCAGCCTGGATAAAATTTGCCTGACACGATGTTCATAGTCCCATGCATTTGCATTATCAATAAGTGTTGAGATTTTATGCAATTCATTTTGCAATGCAGTCGAATCATCATGCCTGCTTCGATCTATTAGCTCTTCGTATTGCTTCATCATTTGCACTACGGGATTACTGTCGTTGAATATCGTTTCAAGAACAGTCTCTTCCGGATTCATCTGCGGATCCTGGTCGAGATATTCGACTCGCAAATCCTTTCTCACCGTCACTTTTCCCGAATCAGGATTGTCGCGTCCGGCGAGAATGCGCATGAGTGTCGTTTTACCTGACCCATTCCTTGCGATGAGAGCGATCTTCTCGCCTCTTTCAATCCCAAAGCTGATGTCCCCGAAGAGCGGCTTGTCTCCGAATGATTTCGATAAATTTTCTGCAGATAAAATATTCATCAGGCCATGTCAGTCCTTCGCGCCCTTTTCGCCTGTAAACTGGTCAGTGGAATATTTGAAAAGAACATTAAATGTAGTGAGTGATCCATAGCAACGAGTAATGTATTGCTGAATGTTCACCTTGTCTTCGTCTGTCAGTTTCGCATGACTGTTCACTCTTTGCTCGAGCACACGCAACCTGTCGCGCAGCATGACGATCTTATTAAAAAAAACATCGATTGGAATCTCTTTCGACTTGAGCGATGAATCGCCGGGCTTCAGCACTAGCGTTCCTCCTGTCCACTTGTTGCCAATTTCAACTCTCTCCTGGACGTCGGAAAATTTCCTGAGAACATTTACCATCAGCACTTCGATATCGGCCAGACTGACGAGATCATTGTCTGCATCATTAGCATCTACAACTTCCAGCTCATTCGTAGTGCGTTCGATCTCGCGCATTCCATGCTGAATGAAAGTGATGATATAATCTTCCGGTTTCACCTGCACAATAACTCCATCTCCGAATTGTGCATGCTTCACTCTCGATCCGATCCCAAGGCTGATATTCTGCATAAATATTTTTTTTGCGAAAATAACAATTCGCCCCGTAGAGAATTATAAATATTTATACCATTCTTAAATATATATAGGAAAAGAGCTTGGTATATCCCGGAGGGATCTTGTTTCATGTATTTCGAAAATTCAAATGTGATGAGTATAAATGTGCTGTGAAGTTGAGTGATTTTTTTTCAAATAATTTTTACATAAAATCCTCGTCTACAAAAAAATTCCTGAGCTGATAAAAAAGAAACGCCGGCTTGCGGGCCGGCGGTTCTACCACACGAAAAACATGAACACAAAAACTTAATACAAAGAACGGACATATTCCAATGGTATTGCAGGGTTCGAATAAGAGTGACAGAACCTTGACAAATCGCAGGTCATGCTGTTTCTTCCCTATACTTCCAGGAATTAGCGAAATCGGCGCCGTTTCATTTTCTTTGCCGCATGAAAATTAGCCCGTTAGCATTTTTGCTGCTTTTATTTCCATTTATGAGCAGCGGTCAAACATACCCGAGAGATTATTTTCAGCCACCGCTCGATACGCCGTTGATCATCACCGGCACATTCGGAGAAGTGAGGGTCAATCATCTTCATTCCGGTATCGATATCAGCACAAATGGCAATGAAGGAATTCCTGTGATGGCAGCTGCTGACGGATATATTTCAAGGATAAAGATTGCTTCTGATGGTTATGGGAAGGCATTGTATGTCACTCATCCAAATGGTTTTGTAACAGTGTATGGACACCTTCAGAAATTCACTGCACCTGTAAATGCATACATAAGGAAAATACAATACGAACGACAGGTGTTTGAAGTCGATGAGAAATTTGGACCTGAAGAATTCAAGGTGAAGCAACATGAAGTCATTGCGTACAGCGGCGGCACTGGTGCTGCGCAGGAGCCGCATCTACACTTCGAAGTGCGGGATGAGATCACTGAAGAACCTATTAATCCATTGCTGTTTGGAATTCCCGTACATGATACGGTTGCTCCCGTATTAAAGTACGTGCGTATTTATCCTGCAAGAGAAAATGGTATTCTCAACAGGGCCGACAGCGCTGACAGTTATGAAATCAGGAAAGATGAGAATGGTTACTCTTTGAACACAACAGAATTTCCGGTGGTATATGGCTCCGTTGCTTTTGGAATAGCTGCATATGATTATCAGTACCAGTTGCTGAAACCGGAGGAGGCTGATTCTGTTGATGATGTTCCTGTGAATCCTGAAGCAGATACGAATAATGTTGAAGAGCCCGACCAGATATCCTCGCCTTCCGTCCTTGGTATTTATTCATGTGAACTGTTCATTGACGATGTGCCGACATTTACCTGGCGCTACGACCGCTTCAACTTCAATGATACGAGAGATGTGAATGGTCACATCGATTACAGGGTGAGGAAAAGAAATGATGATGTTGTTGAGCGATGCTTTCGTTTGCCCAATGATAAGCTTAAAATTTACGGTGACGATAACCTGAAAGGATATACTGAATTCAAAAATGATGGATCACACACCATAAAAATTATCGTGCGTGATTTTAAAGGGAATAAATCACAGATAGAGTTTACTGTAAATTCGATCAGTACACTTTCGCAAACACAATATTTACCCAGACCGGAAAATACACTCCCAGTTTCTGCTGACAAGGCAATCGCAGTTCATACATCGAAGCTTGATGTAATGGTTCCTGATGGTGGATTATTTGAAGATATGTTCTACAGCGATTACGAACTCGACGGCGGAAATTTTATATCGGGGTATTTCAGTGTGGGTGATCCATTTGAAGCGCTCCATCTTCCTATGACTTTAGGTCTGAAGCCGAATAAAGATCTGAACGATAGCCTGAAGAAAAAGGCAATCATACTTCGCTATGACGAAGACAATACTTTCCAGTCATACACAGGAACGTGGACAGGAAAAATGCTGAACATAAAATCATTTGATTTCGGAAAATATGGAATGGTGATCGATTCCATTGCGCCGACAATTGAAAAGTATTATGTGCCTGCAGAGATGAACAGCATGTACGGTGGTATTGTGCAATATAAAATCAAGGATGAGCTTTCCGGGATAAAATCATACAGCGGTATGATCGATGGAAAATGGTACCTGTTTGAATACGATAAGAAGAATGACATGATCACTGCGAATGTTGACCCGCTGGCGGTTAACAAAGAACATTCGGTTGAAATAACAGTGACTGACCAGTGTGGAAACGTGGAAGTTTACAAGGGAAGTTTTTATTTTTAAGGAAAAGGACGAAGAAGAATAAAGAGTCAAGATTAAAGAGTCAAGAATCAAGACTAAATTCTATAGCTACTTAAATGAAAAATTATTTCTCGTCGTACTTCGTACTTTGTATGTGGTACTTTCTACCTGATACCATCTCAGCTCACCATCTTCCGATCTTCCTTTATTCTCTTCCCCCACTCTAATGCATCTTCGACGTTATCGAAATATTCGGTGACGATAATGTGATTGTTATAGTTAGCGCTGATGCTTTTGACTGCAAGCTCATTGAAAGTATTTGATGATAATATTAATCCCTGGTACCGAAAGCCGGCCATGACAGCACGCGGATACCAGTCGTCGATCGTCCATTGCTGATCAGCGGCAGTGATCTGCAGCATATTTTTCGCGTCGGCAATGATCATGTCAGTCTGTTTAAGATCGAGAAACATGATCAGGAGATTGAAGATCTCATGCAATCGATGACCTTCAACGAAAATACCTTTCCAGCAGGATTGTATACAGCGCAGGTCTTCATTATAGAAGATATCGCACTCTGATGAAGAATATAATTTAGAAAGATTGTTCAATCTGAAATTAATTACAGAGTAAATTAAATCAATTTATATATACATGTCAATAGAATTTCTGCATTGATGCTTAATTATAAAAGATAATACATTTCATTATTCGAAGAATTCGTATTGATCATTAATCAACTTATACTCATCACATTTGAATTTCCGAAATATATGAAACAAGATCCCTCCGGGATATTCCATTCTCTTTTCGTATTTATATTTAAGAATGGTATAAATTATTTTAGAGGAATAATATTTTAAAAATCTTCGCATCTATTTTATTACCTGAATTTTAGTATTTCTAATCAAATGTTCGCAGGTAATTTTGAGTAAATAAATTCCTGCAGAAATGTAATCCAGGGAAATTCTGTTATCGCTCATTGAAAGAATTGTTTCTTTTCCGGTTATATCAATTATCGAAACTGATTTTATCTTTTCATTTGAATTAATAAATATTTCTTTCCCTGTTGGATTCGGAAATACTGAAAAGTCATTATCAATCTCGTTTACATTTGTTGAAACGGAACATTCTTTATTTGATGATTCAAGCCTTGCTATGAAAAGAGTTGATGTGCTGGCAGCAGAAACATTCAGCACTGAAGAATTGAATGTAATTGCAGATGACCCGGAAAGAAAACCAGTGAGGATAATAGTGCCGTCGGATGACAACTCAATATCATTTGTTTTTGTTGTTACGGAAGAGCCATTCGTGGCCGTTTGAATCCATTGTGTAGCGCCTGAAGAATCGAGCTTGACGACAAATAATTGCCCTTGCAATGAATTGCTGACACCATTTACATGAAGATCCGCCCAGGGAGTATGTCCGGAAAAATAAACAGCACCACAGGCATCGGCAGTAATGCGAAAAAGATCGGGGATATTTATAAATTGAGCAGATGGAGACGATACAGGAAGAACCCAAACCGGATTAGCGGAGCTGTCTAGCTTTGCGATAAACAACAAAGAAGTGTTCGCGCCATTAAGTCCGGTAGTTCCCAACAAATAATTTCCATTGAGAACATTCCCTCCTATATAAATATTATCGGCAGGATCATCAGCAGAAGTATAGAGAGATTGTATTTCAAGATTGCCTGTTGCACCTGCATTGCCATAAACTTTTCCCCATTGAGCATTTCCGTTCTGGTCATATTTCACAAGGTATGAGGGCTCGGAGTGCGCAGGATAAGGATGTGTCACAGTTACGCCATTACCAAAGTCAACTATTGTGGCAAGGTTTAAAAGTCCGGTTACATAAATGTTATTTGAATGATCGACGGCAAGATCAATAAACTCACCTTGTGATGCAGGCTTTGTGCCGCCGGTCGATTGCCTGGCCCACATTACATTTCCGGCTGGATCGTATTTGACAACAAACATTTCGTAATCATTTGTCGACATATTATTATTCACGAGTGTATCTGTTCCGAAGATGATTGTATTTGCACCTGCACTATAGAAATCGAAGGTGCCGGCTAAAATTGCATTACCATCGTTATCAATCTTTACCCGTGTAGCAGTATTGGCACAATTAGATGGAGTCTTTCCTGTCCTTATCCAGATAAAGTTTCCATTTAGATCGTACTTTGCAATAAATGGTTGAGCCAGTGCGCCGGTACTAAGAGATGAAAGCATATAAGGTGAAGCTGAAACGGAATTGCAGGTAAGCATTGTGCTGTTCGTCTGTCCTGCCACATAAAAACAATTATTGTTATCATCCACACTTATATCATAAAGAGTCTCTACCTGTCCACCGGAAATTGTTATGGTCCAGATAAAATTTCCCGACGAGTCTGTTTTTGAAATGTAACAATCCAGTCCTACAGGATTAATTGTGTCATTGCCTATAATTGCAGTAGATGATAAGCAGCCGACGTTGTAAAGATTTCCATCTTTATCCGAGGCAAGCCCGAGCCCATCAACAAATGTTCCCTGCGATGCCACTGCCCACGTCCATCCAGGTGTTTGAGCCAGAGAAATAAAATTTATGCAGCATAAAAAACTAATGAGTGTGTAAATTTGTTTCATGTTCTTCTTTATACAACAACACGAAAGAAAAACGAGAAGGTTTATTTCATATCAGAAATGGATTGTTAAGAATACTTAAAAATATTTGCATAAAATCATTCTCGAATGTGTCAGAATTTTTTGAATCAATATTTTTAATGGACACAAATGATGATGTCGAACAAAATAATTAATGCATTAAATTGACTTAATCAAATTTAGACCACTTTCCAATAAAAAATTAAATCTTATCATCCAGCACAATATTATCTTCAAATTTTTCATTGTCGCCGGAATTTTTTGTTATCACTTTTTTGCTGAACATATATAAAATAAAACTTCCGAGAATTCTTATAATGCTTCTGGTTATATAGAAATTATAATTGTAATCAGCAGAAGAATGATGAAGAGCAAGAAGGTGAAAGGTATAGACCAGCGAGAGGATTTCAAAAAAAATATTCACAACACACCACAGTCTCACGATTAGTCTGAGATTATAATGGTTTGTAATAACGAAGTAGAAGTTTATTAAACAGCAGATCAAATTGAATCCATAATAGCTTAAATAAAATTTTTGATGCCAGGGCCATTTTGTCAATACATACATTGCACCTGATAATGATTGCGATGTTAAGGCGATGAGCAGAACGAAGTACCAACGCTTTGTGATGTGGGATTGCATGGATAATTTTTTTTCTCAGGTTAAGGATTAAGTCAGAGGGAAAGAGAACATAATGTAAGTATATTGGTTTCCGGTTGACTTCTAAATCCCTTGTACTGAACCGATAAGATTATTTATATTTTTTGCAGAAAAACAACATATTTCTATCTTTGCCGGCCTTACAAAAAGGTGAGGTGCCTGAGAGGCCGAAAGGAGCAGTTTGCTAAACTGTCGTACGTGTTAAAGCGTACCGAGGGTTCGAATCCCTCCCTCACCGCGCCACATTCGAATTGTAGACAGAAAATCTAATATTGAAAATTGAAAACAGAATGTTAATCTTTTATTCTCCGATTTTCAATATTCAATTTTCACTATTCAAAATAAATTACCCCGGGGTGTAGCGTAGTCCGGTTATCGCGTATGGTTTGGGACCATAAGGTCGCAGGTTCGAATCCTGCCACCCCGACTTAAAGATTGAAGATTTTTTTATTGAAGATTGAATATTGAGTGCTTCCTAAGGGAACAATATTCAATTTTCAATCTTCAATGAGTCAATTTTCAATTTCCTGGTCCCGTAGCTCAATTGGATAGAGCAACTGCCTTCTAAGCAGTAGGTTATGAGTTCGATTCTCGTCGGGATCACTATGTGCAGTTGACAGTTTATAGTGAATAGTGAACAGTTACAGTGAGGGATTAAATTTTTTCAAATGGGATAGAGCATCCCGCCCCTTTTATTTATTCAAATAAGATTATACTTCATTAGTATTTGATGAGCTGATTCCACGTAATGTTGTGTTGATCTATATATACTATATCCAGTTAGTGCTTTCGGTCCAAGCATATCACTTCTCTAATGCCACATCCAACACCGTAAACGTCCCCTTCTTCACCACCGGACGCGGATGAGGATTAGCTGTTGTCTTTGGTGGTGCTTCGCCAAGTTCGGCAACGGATAAATAGACATGATGTGTTTTCCTGTTAATGCAAATCGTCCTCGCTCCTTTTTGAGTTGGAATATTTTTTAATACTTCAAAATTGTTTTCGTCTTTTTCCTGTACGATCGTCAGCGTTCCATCTCCGTTCGAGCTGTAGGCACGTTTCAGTTCAGGATCAAATGCTACTCCGTCAACATGCTCTCCGATTTTCACTGTCGAAATTATCTTGCCGTCATTTGCATTCAGAATAACCATCAACTTATTATCACACACTGCAAAAAGGCGATGTGTTAAATTATCCAGCGCCAATCCGCTTGGCTCCTCGCCCGGCTTTAGCGGCCATGTCCTGTCAACTTCCAACGACGATGCATTGATCAGGCATACTTCGCTTTTGTCTTCTATGTTCACGTATATATTTCCGTTTCCGTCGCTGACTGAAAATTCCGGGCTTCCGCTCAGGGATATAGTTTTAACAATATTATTTGTTGAAGCATCAATCACCGTTGCATTTGAAGAGCGAGCATTGAATGCAAAAACTTTTATGGAGAAAGGATCATACATCACTGCATCAGGATTTGCTCCTGTCGATTTGACCTTTTCGATTATCGTATATGTTGACATGTCAACAATCATAATGATGGAATCTCTTCCGCTGGTGATGAATGCCTTGTTAAATTCAGGCGCGAGCGCAATGCCATGCACTCCATTGAGCCCATCAATTGTTCCGATCGTATTACCTGTATTCTCACTGATCACCTGTACTACATTTCCATGAGATACAAACAGACGTCCCGATTCATCGTCAGATGCCAGATAATCCCATCCACCGTCGCCATCGACGTGAAAACGATTAATTATGCTATAATTATTCTGAGCCTTTATAATAACTGTCATAAGCAATGATGACACAATAAGGAGCATGGATTTAATCATAAATTTTTTTTGCTTAAGATAAATTTTTTTTATGCAAAAGATTTACTGCATTATCTAATTAAAAATATTTTCAGATTCTTAAATATAAATACGAAAAGAGAATGGTATATCCCGGAGGGATCCTGTCCCGTATATTTCGGAAATTCAAACGTGATGAGTAAAATTGATGTTTAAACATTCAGTTTGCATACATGTACATATTTAATAGATTACTTTTCATTGTGAGTGAGTAAAAATGATTTATTATGTTCCTTTTTACTGAGTATATTGATTGATGTCATGATAAAAACTAAATTAAAATCAGGTTAGAAATTCCAAATCTGTTTTTAAAAACCTTCGCAAAAGCGCGATGGCTGGGGCATTCAGGGGTATTATATATTTTTCAACATACTTGCTTGATATATTCATTTTTCATTTATTTGCCGCGGAAAGCTGTTTAATAGAATAGGTTTTTTTTGTGCGAAGCTTTCTTTCTCTTGAAATTGAATCAACTTTTAACCCACATACAATGCAACACATCCCATTTCAATTGTCAAAATTGAATTTATTATTGCTATAAGCTGAGGCATATTTAGTTTTTCAATCGCCATCAGCAAACAACTCTAGTCTTTTAGATTATTAGTTATAGCACTTATCTGGGGCTACGATAGCTTTTGGAGAACTTATCTGTCTTTACCAGAGATGATTTAAAATTTAAACCAAACCATACATTCTATCACCATGAAATCATTCTACCATTATCCGAAAAGCTTTTGCTTTCCACTGATCGCCTTAATGGCGCTTAGTGCACAAATCAGCTTTGGACAATTGTTCCAGCAGGATTTTAATTCTTCCACTGTGTTAGCGCCATACATCAGCGCAACTCCGAACAATCATCAGTTCACTGCCATTACACCGGCAGTTGGTCTGAGTATCAGTGCAGCATCCAACTCTCTCGTGTTTACGAGATCGGCTGCTGCATCGGGAACATTTTCGCGCATCGCAGATTTTTCTCCTGCTCCGCTTACTCTGAAGTATTCTTTCGATTTATCTGTTTCAACAACGGTCTCAGCATCGAGTGTCGCACAGTTTAAGGTCGGACAGGGATTCAGCAATGCGAACACGCCGGAATTAAACTCGACGACATATGGAAGGATCGGTATTGACTTCGTTGCAGTAAATCAATTTAAGCTTCGTGATATGTCTGCGGCCAACTCGAACAGTAATACGGGAAATCCCGGACCATTCAGCGGCACGCAAACAGTAACATGGTATATGAACAATAATGTCGGTACGATATCATATATGTCGCCGGCTGCGACAACGGAATACCTTGCATCTGATAAAATGGATGTATGGGTTGGTACTACTAAGGTATTCGACGACATTGCAGTTACTTCTCCTCTTCTTAGCATGACCGATCTTAAGTTCGTAATGAACGGCGGCAACGGATCGATTACACTCGATAATATCCTCATCGTTCCGGCAGTTTGCGATCTGCTTGTCTCTGCTTCTTCAACTCCCGTAAGCTGCACAGGTTCTTCTTACGGAACAGCAACTGCGAATATCATCCAGGGTGTTCCGGGATATGCTTACAGCTGGTCACCGGGCGGACAAACAACTTCCACAGCAACTAATCTTAGTGCAGGAACATATTCTGTCAGTGTAACAGACAATTCAGGTTGCACCTCAACTGCATCAACTACTGTCGGAGTTACGACTGATGTTACAAATCCAATGATAAGTTGTTCAGGAAATATTTCAAATGCATCCACAGATCCGACCTATTGCAGTGCTTTTATTTCTGTACCTGCTCCGACTGTATCAGACAACTGTGCAGTCGATTTTTATTATAATGACTACAACGGATCGAGCACATTGGATGATTATTTCGCAGAAGGTACGACAACGGTAGTATGGACCGTTTACGATGTCAGCGGAAACAGCAATACTTGTTCTCAAACCATCACTGTGACGGATAATGAGATTCCGACTTTCGATGCATGTCCTGCAAATATTCTTGCAAATACCTCAGACGATGGCACCGGTGATTGCGGAGTCGTAGTTTCATGGACTGAGCCGAATGCTTATGATAACTGTATCCTTAACAACGTTGTGTACGGTTCATCACCGGGAGTTCACAACAATGGCGATAGTTATTCTCCGGGAACATATACAATCTCTTACACCGCATCCGACATGCAGGGAAATCTTGCGCTTTGCTCATTCACCATTACTGTAGTTGATGATGAGAAGCCGACTGTATCATGCGTGAGCAGTACCTCGAAAAATGTAAATGCAGGTTCTTGCTATTACACGGCAGCTGGCGGTGAATTTGATGCAACGGGCTCAGCAGACAATTGCGGAATCCCTGCACTTACTTACAGGTTGCTTGGCGCAACAACGGGAACAGGTGCATCCACGCTTGATGGAGTAAACTTCAACAAGGGAGTTACAACAGTAAGATGGATAGCAACTGATGCCGCAGGAAATAAAGATTCATGCTCATTCACAGTAACAGTGATAGACAACATACCTCCGACGATCTCTTGTTTGTCTGACCAGCCTGTTGCTGCAAACAATGCAGGTTGCAGCTTTGTTATTTCAGGAGGATTGTTTGATCCGACATCGGCGAATGATAATTGTGCTTACACATTATCATACAGCATCAATGGAGGACCAGCAGTAACTGCAAATACTGTTGACGGTGTTGTCCTTTCTTATGGAACTTCATCCATCACATGGACAATTGATGATGGTTCGAATGCACCTGTAAGCTGCTCATTTAATGTGACTGTCAACAATGGCGGATTATCAGTTGCTGCAGCGAATGACGGACCGAAATATGCAGGCAGCACGCTGGGATTTTCTGCCACTCCATCGGGCGGAACAGGACCTTATACTTATTCATGGAGCGGACCTGTTGCAGTAACAAATCCTACTGATCAGAATCCATCGATCAGCAATGTGCAGATCAATGCAAACGGTGTTTACACAGTTGTGATCACCGATGCAAACGGTTGTACAAATTCAGGAACAACATCTGCAATCGTATACGGAACTACACTATACGTGAATGATAACAGCACAACAGGCGATCATTATACAACTGCAATCGGTAATGATGCAAACCCGGGAACATCGGGTGCACCGTTTGCTACCATTCAGCATGCGATCAATGTTGCACAGAACGGAAACATCATCATGGTGGATGCTGGTTCTTATGCTGAAGATCTTATTGTAAATAAATCAGTAACTATTAATGGTTCTAATGCAGGCGTGAATGCATGCAGCGGAATGCGTTTAGCAGAATCGATTATTTATCCGGGAACGGCTGATATCGCTTCAAGAGAGATCATGCACGTTGCAGCTTCGAATGTTACAATTGATGGTTTCGATGTAAATGGAGATAACCCTTCTCTTACGAGCGGGTATACCAGCACGAATGGCGCTGATATTGATGCTGCAGAAGGTATCACTGTGTATGAAACGAATATCAATAATCTCACTGTTACCAATAACATCATTGAGAATCTTTCTTATTTCGGTGTGACACTTTATGATTATCCTGCCGCAGTTCCATCTGCAGGTCATGTCATCTCGAATAATAAAATTCAGAATCTTGGAACTTATGATGCGACTTCAGGAATTGATTACTGGGGAGGCGGAGTTCTTCTTTATAATAACCAGTATGCAGCTGTTATGAATAACTGCATGGACAATGTTCGTCTCGGAGTTCAAACCGGAAACTTCCACCAGGCTAATCCGGGTACACCTGCATCAGCAATGATCAGCGGAAATACGATGACGAATGTTCGCCGTTCAGGTGTATTCCATAACCTGCATTACTCGAATGCATCAGCATACACAATTTCAAACAACTCAATCACGGGATCATCAGATCCAAATGAAACACGTTGGGATGGAATTTCTTTATTTTCATTATCAGTTCCTGCTACTGCAATGAACAATAACATCAATGCAAGCGCTGTTACTCAAACTTCGAAAGCATATGAAGTCTGGAATGTAAAATCAATTTCTCCTGCCTCAATCAGCGGCGGCAGTGCTAATGGAGCATCCATCGGCGTAGCCCTGAATAACTATGATGGTTATCAGTCCGATGCTCCTGATGGTGCATATGCATCAATTTCAAATCTTGCTATCACTCCTTCCGCTTCAGGAAAAGGAATTTATCTCCTGGACAATTCACTTAGCACGCATGCTGCTGTATCGGCAGCTATTGGTTCAGGAGTTACGATTACAGGAGGCAGCGACGGACTTGAGGTTGAAAATGCATCTTCAATTGTTTCATCTCTTGGAAATGCAGCATTCTCCGGACAGTCAAATAATTATATTCAGCTTATCAATAATGCAATTAACATAAATGCAACCACTGCAACATTTGCAGGAAATACAGGAGCAACTGCAACACTTGCTCAGAATTTTGCAATAGAAGATAAAATCGTTCATAAAGTTGACAATGGTGCGCTTGGTTTCGTACTTGTAAAATCAGCTAACGATTTCGTGACGGTGAATAGTTATGCTTCTCCATACACAACAGGATCAGTTCAGCGCGGAGTAGATGCAGCATCGAATGGATTTACAGTGAATGTCGATGCAGGAACTTACAATGAAAATGTTGTGGTGAATAAAGGCGTAACACTGAGCGGTGCAAACTACGGAGTGTCCTGCACAGGCGCACGTGGTGCTGAGAGTATCATCAACTCTACCGGTGCAAGCGGAAGCATCACTGTGAATGTCACCTCTGCCAATGTAACCATCAACGGATTTACAATCTCAAATCCTGCCGGCTCATTCGGTATCTATAACAAAGGAAACAGCAGCAACGATATCCAGGATAACATCATCACCAATATCGGTAATGCCACTTCAGGATCACAGGCATCTTACGGTGTAGCCATCGAGATGGGAAGCGCTGCCAACATGTCGAACGTGAATGTTTCAAACAACTGCGTGAATTATATCCGCGGGGGAGCGAACACTTCACTCACAGGAACTCCTGCCAAGAATAATAACGGAAGCGGCGTAGCTATCGGAGCAGGATTCTCAACCGCTGCATTCGACATCTCCAACCTTACCATCAACAGCAATACGATCGATCACATCACTGCTTCCACTGCCGCATTTACTGATGGCGGAAAAGGTGCATATGGTGTGCTGATCAATGTCGGTGCAAGCATATCGGCTGCCGGCAAGGCCGTCAGTCCACAGGTAAGCAGCAACGACATCACCCTGCTGGAAGGTCTCTGGGCACATGCCGTAGGACTGGAAGGAGAAACTCCGGGTGCCGATGTATCAAACAACTACATCAACAGCATCACCGATCATAAAGGAAATACCGATGCAGTAGGTGTTCAGGTGGAAGACAATGCAGGGGCTGCAACAGTTGGAATTCATAACAACAGCTTTACTGCCGTTGCACTGGGAGTGAACAACGTAACAGGCACGCTTGTAAATGCAACCTGCAACTGGTACGGTACCACTACTCCATCGGGAGTTGCGGCGATGAATTCATCAAATGTAAATTACACACCTTGGCTCATTAGCGGAACCGATGCAAATCCTTCAACAGGATTTACTCCTGCCACTGCATGTTCTGCATGCGGACTGGTGCTTTCAACTTCGAATACGGATGCAAACAACTGTCCTGCTCTGAATAACGGAACAGCGACTGTCAATGTAGTGAGCGGAGGAATTTCTCCATTTGCTTATGCATGGTCAAACGGACAAACAACACAGACAGCAACAGGACTGGTTGCAGGAACATATACCGTGACTGTAACAGACATTAATGGCTGTACCGCTTCTGCTTCTGTAACTGTTGTGTCAAATACAAACAGCGGTCCGGTGCACAACATCAACACAGGATTTAGCTATTGCACGATACAGAATGCAATCGATGCGGCTGCAACAACTAATGGTCATACGATCACGATCGATCCGGGAACTTATAACGAGCAGGTCATCGTCAACAAGAGTCTTACTCTCCAGGCTGCTTCTGCAACACAACCAACCATTGACTTCACGGGAACTGTGAGCGGAAAGCCAACACTGGTAGATATTTCTGCTGACAATGTCACGATCAACAACATTCACTTTAATGTGGATATGTCAAAGCTGAGAAGTGCGATCATCGCTTCCTCTGCAGGTCTGGACAACATTGCAGTGACAAACAATATTGTTGATGCTTACGGAACACCTGCAGGATCATTCGGCGACAGGAATGCTGTCAGCGTGAATTACGGCGGACCGACAAACTACCGTGTTGCAACAGGCGGAGTGAACAGCATTACTTTCACCGGCAACACTATTAACGGATCTCTTCCGACAAGCTTCTTCCGTGCAGGTATGGCAACGGATGAATCAGGCGGCTCCTTTAACGGCAACACACTTCAGACAATCAGTCATGATGTGATCGTTCGCTTTGGCAGCAATGGAAACATCACCATCAATAATAATAACATCAATGGCGGCGGCGTTGAGCTCGATGACATGAATGCAGGTGCCGGTACACTTACCGTTTCAGGCAACACATTTGATGGAACGTTTGCAAATATTGCATCACCGGGTTCGGCAGTGCTTCGCCTGCAGAATAACTACAATTCAAAAACGACGAACGTAACAGGCAATACATTCTCCAATCATCAGTGGGGAGTGCTTCTTGCCAACTACAATTCGGTAACCCTGGACAACAATACCTTCACTCCACTGGCCGGATCTACTGTATTCCACCACGTGGTTATAGATAATAAATCGATCAGCTCGAATTCAAATTCCATTCCTCAGCTTGCAATAGGCGCAACTCTGACCAACAATACATTCAACGGTTCGGGATCATTCGGAGGAACAGCACTTGCATTCCTCAATCATAATACTGCAGCTCCAAGCTATGGAACATTTACAATCGGAAGCGCAGGAAATGAAAACATCTTCAATGACCAGATTGCAAAAGTGATTTATCTCGATCACCAGTCAGGATCAAGTTCATCATCGACATTCCCTGCATACACTTCACTCATCGGTTCAGGTGCAGGTGCTATTACGACGATGGGACTTTGGACTGTGAATCTTGATGCATCAAACAATAAATTCGATGTCGGTTCAGGATTACAATTGCCGACTGCAATGTCGCTTGCAGATCTTTACACCCTTGAAGACAGGATCCAGCACAAGGTCGATCTCACAGGACTCGGTTTTGTTACAATCAAATCCAACAATGACTATGTAACTACAAACAGCTTTGTATCTCCTCTTACAACAACAGGATCAGTTCAGCGCGGAGTTGATGCAGCATCGAACGGATTTACAGTGAATGTTGCTGCTGGAACTTACAATGAAAATGTTGTGGTGAATAAAGGCGTAACACTGAGTGGTGCAAACTACGGAGTGTCCTGCACAGGCGCACGTGGTGCTGAGAGTATCATCAACTCTACCGGTGCAAGCGGAAGCATCACTGTGAATGTCACCTCTGCCAATGTAACCATCAACGGATTTACAATCTCAAATCCTGCCGGCTCATTCGGTATCTATAACAAAGGAAACAGCAGCAACGATATCCAGGATAACATCATCACCAATATCGGTAATGCCACTTCAGGATCACAGGCATCTTACGGTGTAGCCATCGAGATGGGAAGCGCTGCCAACATGTCGAACGTGAATGTTTCAAACAACTGCGTGAATTATATCCGCGGGGGAGCGAACACTTCACTCACAGGAACTCCTGCCAAGAATAATAACGGAAGCGGCGTAGCTATCGGAGCAGGATTCTCAACCGCTGCATTCGACATCTCCAACCTTACCATCAACAGCAATACGATCGATCACATCACTGCTTCCACTGCCGCATTTACTGATGGCGGAAAAGGTGCATATGGTGTGCTGATCAATGTCGGTGCAAGCATATCGGCTGCCGGCAAGGCCGTCAGTCCACAGGTAAGCAGCAACGACATCACCCTGCTGGAAGGTCTCTGGGCACATGCCGTAGGACTGGAAGGAGAAACTCCGGGTGCCGATGTATCAAACAACTACATCAACAGCATCACCGATCATAAAGGAAATACCGATGCAGTAGGTGTTCAGGTGGAAGACAATGCAGGGGCTGCAACAGTTGGAATTCATAACAACAGCTTTACTGCCGTTGCACTGGGAGTGAACAACGTAACAGGCACGCTTGTAAATGCAACCTGCAACTGGTACGGTACCACTACTCCATCGGGAGTTGCGGCGATGAATTCATCAAATGTAAATTACACACCTTGGCTCATTAGCGGAACCGATGCAAATCCTTCAACAGGATTTACTCCTGCCACTGCATGTTCTGCATGCGGACTGGTGCTTTCAACTTCGAATACGGATGCAAACAACTGTCCTGCTCTGAATAACGGAACAGCGACTGTCAATGTAGTGAGCGGAGGAATTTCTCCATTTGCTTATGCATGGTCAAACGGACAAACAACACAGACAGCAACAGGACTGGTTGCAGGAACATATACCGTGACTGTAACAGACATTAATGGCTGTACCGCTTCTGCTTCTGTAACTGTTGTGTCAAATACAAACAGCGGTCCGGTGCACAACATCAACACAGGATTTAGCTATTGCACGATACAGAATGCAATCGATGCGGCTGCAACAACTGATGGTCATACAATTACAGTCGATCCGGGAACGTACGATGAAGATGTGAACATCAATAAAACACTCAGCGTTATTGGTGCAGGAAATGCAACAACTACAATTCGCGGCGTATTTGGCGGCGATGGTGCAACCGTTCGCATCAATGCAAACAATGTTGAGGTTGCAGGATTTACGATCACGCGACTTGGAAATAATCCAACAGACTGGAACAATCCTGCGCTCAATACAGCGGGTATAGCAATCCAGGGTGTTGCAATCAGCGGTACGTTGATCCGTGATAATAACTTTATCGGTAACCGCACAGGTATTGACATCAACAACAGTTCATCACATACAATAAGGAACAATACAATCAATGATAACAGGACAGGATTGATATTCAGAAACCAGACAAATAATCTTACTGTGGTTGAGAATGAAATCAAGAACAACTGGACTGTCGGTGTACTCTTCCTAGATGGCAGTGGCGGATCAAATTCTCCATTGCAACAGGCATTGAACAGCAGCTTCAACAGCAATGATATCAGCGGTAACTGGTATGGCCAGATCGTTGACCGTCAGTCAGGCGGTGCATTACCAACACCGGGCACCAACCAGAAAAATTTCACATGTAACTGGCTGGGCAGCTTATCACCTGTTGTTACAACGGCTAACAGCTCAGAGCCAGGTTATGCAACTCAAATTCCTGTTGCTTATGGCGGCAGTGCAACAGCTCCGGGCGGACAGCCTGATATTGCAGGACCTGCATCTGCAAATATTGTTTACACTCCATTCCTTACATCAGGAACAGATGCGAATGTTGAGACAACTTTGGGCAGAGGCACGTTCGGCTTCCAGCCATCAACAAGCTGCTCGGCACCATGTGCTCTTGTGATTACACCTTCATCGACAGATGTAACATGCAATGGCGCAAATGACGGAACGGCTTCCGTGTCTGTAACAAGCGGTGGCGTCGGACCTTATACTTATTCATGGTCGAATGGCTCGACGATGTCATCCATCACAGGACTTGCTCCTGGAACATACAGTGTAACAGTTCGTGATATCAATGGATGTACTGCAGTAACTTCAGTAACGATCACTGAACCGAATGCACTCAATGCAACCGTTGCATCGACAAATGTTACATGCAATGGTGCAGGCGACGGAACGATTACTGTTTCATCTCCAACCGGTGGTTACGGAACATATGAATACCGTCTCGATGCAGGTTCATGGCAGATGAGCGGAAGCTTTGCTTCTCTCACTCCGGGAACCTACAGCGTACAGATCCGTGATGCAGCTCATACAAATTGCGTTGCAACTCTTTCAACAATTACTATCACGGAGCCAAATGCATTGAATGCATCGGTATCTTCTACCAATATAGCATGTAATGGAGGTTCTGATGGATCAATTTCCGTTACCTCTCCATCCGGAGGTTATGGAACATATGAGTATCGTCTTGATGTAGGTGCATGGCAGGCCTCTGGCAACTTCACTTCGTTAGCAGCTGGATCCTATTCTGTCCAGATCCGTGATGCAGCACATACTTCTTGTGTTGTAGTTATCAGTTCTACTACTGTTACTGAACCAAATATTCTGAGTGCATCTATAACATCAACAAATACTACATGCAATGGAGAGACAGATGGTACGATTACTATTACATCTCCGTCAGGGGGTTACGGAACATATGAATACCGTCTCGATGCAGGTTCATGGCAGGCAAGCGGAAGCTTCTCTTCTCTTGCACCGGGAACTTACAGCGTACAGATCCGCGATGCTGCACACACTTCATGTGTTATTGTTCTTGGAAGCGTAACGATCACTCAGCCGAATGCACTCAGCGCATCTGTTGCTTCGACAAATGTCACTTGCAATGGTGCAGGCGACGGAACGATTACTGTTTCATCTCCGACTGGTGGTTACGGAACATATGAATACCGTCTCGGTGCTGGTTCATGGCAGGCAAGCGGAAGCTTCTCTTCTATTGCTCCGGGAACTTACAGCGTACAGATCCGCGATGCAGCACACACTTCATGTGTTGTTGTTCTTGGAAGTGTAACGATCACCGAGCCAAATGTCCTCAGCGCATCAGTTGCGTCGGCAAATGTTTCATGCAATGGAGCTGGCGACGGAATGATCACTGTTTCATCTCCGACAGGCGGTTACGGAACATATGAATACCGTCTCAATACAGGTTCATGGCAGGTAAGCGGAAGTTTCTCTCCTCTTGCTCCGGGTTCATATGCAGTTCAGATCCGCGATGCTGCATTTACAAATTGCGTAGTGACGATTACAACTGTGACTATTACTGAGCCGAATGCTCTTGGCGGAACATTCATCACAACGAATGTTACTTGCAACAGTTCAAACAACGGAACGATTACGGTTAATACTTCATCAGGAGGTTATGGCACGTATGAGTACCGTCTTGATGCAGGCGCATGGCAGGCAGGCAATTCATTCACAGGACTTGCACCTGCTACTTACAGCGTTCAGATCCGCGATGCAGCACATACTGCATGTACGGCAACGCTTGGTTCTGCAACTATTACGCAGCCAAATGCGCTTGGTGTGATTATCAACATTACAAATGTGACATGCTTCGGCGCAGCTAACGGAAGTGCAATGGCGAATGTCACTGGTGGAACAACTCCATATTCTTATAGCTGGAGTAATGGACAAACAACTCAAACAGCAAGCAATCTTGCTCCGGGTACTTACTCTGTTTCCATCAGCGATGCAAACGGTTGTTCTTTACCGGTTCAAACGGTAACAATTTCACAGCCTGCAATCATGAACATTACTACCAGCAAAACCAGTGTAAGCTGCTTTGGCGGAAGTAATGCAAGTGCAAATGCAGCTGGAAGTGGTGGTACTGCACCATACACTTACTCATGGAATACAGTTCCTGTTAAAACAACTGCAAGTATCACCGGACTTTCTGCAGGCACATACACTGTAACCGTTACTGATTCGAAGGGATGTACAAAAACTGCATCGGTAACGATCACTCAGCCTACACAGCTTGTTTCCTCGATCAATATTCCGGGATCAGGCGGAGCCGGAACTGCTACAGCAATGGGTTCCGGTGGAACTCCTGGATATACATTCCTCTGGAACACATTATCAAACAATCAAACTATTCCTATCAGCCACGGTAATACATACACGGTGACAGTTACGGATGCAAAAGGATGTAAGTCTACATCAAGCACATTCTATGCGAAGTTTACAGATCCTGGTCAGCCTTCTGCTACACCATTTACAGCACGTGTATATCCGAATCCGACGCATGGAAATCTGTCTATCGAATTCGACGCCGTTGAGAACCAGCAGTACAATGTTTCTCTTCTTGATTATACAGGACGGGTTGTTCATTCGCAAAGAGGATCAACTATCGAAGGTGTCAATAAGGTTGAAGATAATTTCGGTGACTTCGCGAAGGGAATCTATTTCATTAGGATCGACATCGAAGATCAGACACGACTGATGAGAGTAATATTTGAATAATAAAAAAAACTAGTAGTATCAAAAGGAGCTGCAATCCCGCAGCTCCTTTTTTAAATTATTTATTTAGTCATGAATAGAATAGCCGGAGCGCTGATCATCTGTTGTCTTGCCTCACTTTCGATTCGCGCTCAGAATTGCAATGCGAAATTTGAAGTGAATGCAGGACCGGATATCGACGTATGTGAGAATGGATCAGTAGGACTGAACGGAATTATAGGTGGTGATGCGACTGAAGCGATATGGCGTGGAGGAAAAGGAACATTTGCGCCCGACAGGAAAGCACTCAATGCAGAATACACTCCAGCCCAGGAAGAAATTGGAAGCGGAGTTGTTTTAATTCTTGTTGCCAGCAATTCCAAAATGAAAGATTGTCAACCGGCAAGGAGTGAGATTAAAATTACGGTCAACTCCCAGCCAAAGGCAAATGCAGGTGATAACATCAGAGCCTGCGAAGGAAAACCAATTGAACTACATGGAAGTATTACAGGAAAAGCAAAAAAAACTTCATGGGTGAGTCATGGTTCCGGAACATTTGAAAATGAAAACTCTCTCATTGCAACTTATCATCCGTCTGAAAAAGATATTATGAATGGCGGATGTTCTATTGATCTTGTAGCCGAACCATTCGGAGTTTGTCTGGCTGATACATCAACTATGATCCTCATGATTGACAAAGGTCCGGACTTCGTTATCGGTGATGCGAAAGCCGAGGAAGGCAAGCCTGTTAAATTATCTATCAGCACAAAAGACAATCCGGGAAAAATTCAGTGGACGAGTGAAGGTTCAGGAACATTCAGTGCCGTTAATGCAGCAGCAGTTACCTATACTCCATCTGCAGCAGATTATTCCCGCGGAAAAATTCTTGTCAATGTTGAAGTGACTGATCAGAAAGGTGTCTGTTCACTCAAAAAAAATCTTTCAGTTCAATTAAGAAAACCGAATTAATTATTGAGACATAATACCACAGTGCAATTCATATCAACATGAAACAAAATTTACAACACACCGGTTCATTATTTTCCAGGCTGATTATTTCAGCATTAGTCCTGATGCTAATGTCAGCGAATGCCCGATCACAGGGTACACAACCGACTATAACAGGAGGAACAACAATTACATCGTGTGTCGATGGAACAACAACGCTAACAGTTACTGTGGGTGGAAATGCATCGATGGTCACATGGTCAGGCGGAAATATTTCAAACTTCAGCAATGAGTTTGATAACAATCCTGATTTTTCAATCGACTATACTGCTGACGCATCAGAAGCGGGAGACACTGTGGACATCATCGCAACTACTGATGACTGGGATGGACCTGGTGGAGATGAGCCAGCGACGGATACTTTTCATATCATAGTTTATGCAAATCCTTCTGCAACAATTTCTGCCTCATCAAATTCAGTTTGCGCGGGAAGTAATGTAACACTCACTTTTAATTTTACAGGAACAGCTCCATTTAATTATCAGTATACAGATAATTCAAATACTTATTCGGGTATAACAAATAATTCATCGGTTAATATTACAGTTGCACCTGTTACGAATGAATTATATACAATTACATTCATACAGGATGCAAATTGTAACACATTTACTAATGAGATGCAGGGAATTACTGTTACTCCATGTGGTTGTACAAATCCGGTTACAGTTGATGCCGGACCTGATATTCATGTATGTTTCGATGGAACAGTAGATTTGAATGGGATTATTACTGGTGGCGCTACAACAGGTCACTGGACGGGAGGAGCGGGAATGTTTAACCCAGACAGAAACACTCTCAATGCCACATATATGCCTGCATCTTCAGAAACTGGAACTACAGTAACTCTCTATCTTGTATCAAGCGATCCGGGCAATGGATGTGATGCTGATTCGGATTTTATAAATATTACCGTCGATGACTATTCTTACGTTGATGCAGGTCCGGATATTCATGTATGTGAAAATGGTTCAGTTGGATTAAATGGTATCATCACCGGTGTGCAAATACCGGCGCATTGGGATGGCGGAGCAGGAACTTTTAATCCTTCACGATCCTCACTGAATGCAGAATACATTCCTGACCCCTCTGAGATCGGAACGACAATTACTTTATTACTTGTACCGGAACCGGGAGACAATGTATGTCCTGTTAGTCCTGACGATATTCAGATTACTGTTGATCCGCTCGTAATTATGGATGCCGGATCTGATATTAATTTATGCGCTGCAGGACAGGTTACTCTTAACGGTTCTGTCATTCAGGGAACTGTTTCCGGACATTGGTCCGGTGGCTTGGGCACATTTACTCCCGACAGGAATACTGCAAATGCAACGTACACTCCTGATGCTTCCGAAAGCGGCAACACTGTTGATTTGTATTTTGTTTCAGATCCTTCATCAAGCGTTTGTCTGCCTGATTCAGATGTTGTGCAACTGACTGTAAATAATGTTTATGTAAATGCCGGCCCCGATATTCATGTCTGCGAAGGCGGAGATGTTGGACTGAATGGTATAATAGAAAACGGAGCATCGACAGGTTACTGGACAGGTGGCATTGGCACTTTTACTCCGGATAATACAACACTAGTAACTTCATATACACCTGATCCTTCTGAGAGCGGCACCTGGGTAACGCTTGTTTTGCATTCAGATCCAACGATGAGTTGTCCTTCAGTTACAGATACAATAAATTTCTTCGTTGATATTCCGACGACAATTGATGCCGGTCCGGATATCGAAGCATGTATCAATGGAACAGTAGATTTACATGGTATCGTCACAGGCGGTGCTACGGGTTCTTACTGGAATGGCGGTGCAGGAACATTTGTGCCTGACCGTTTTGCAGCAGATGCAACATATTATCCTGCAGCATCAGAATCACAAACAACGGTTACACTTTCACTCGTTGGGTTATATGCTTCCGATTATGTATGTATGCAGGATACACAATACATAAATATTACAATTGATACAGTTCCTGCTGCGGAAGCTGGAAATGATCAAACAGTTTGTGCAAATCAGGTAATTGCTTTAAATGGTAATGTATATGGTGGTGGCACCACAGGAGTATGGAGTTCAGCGGGTGACGGAACATTTGGAAACAATTCTGTTTTGAATACAACATATGCTCCTGGAATGAATGATATAACAAATGGCGGTGTGACTTTATACCTTACGCCTGACATAACTGGTGAATGCCAGGTATCCATTGATAGTGTACGAATTACTATAAATCCTACTTATAATAATTCCTTCTCAGCAACATCATGCGATAATTATCTGCTTCCATGGAATGTGACAGTAACAACCACGGGAAGCTATTCTCATACTTATTCCAGTATTAATGGATGTGATAGTATTGTGACAGCAAATGTTACTATTAATTATTCTTCATCGACGAGCTTTAGCCAGACAAGCTGTGATTCATACACAACTCCATGGGGACAGGTTGTGACTACTTCCGGAGATTATACTCACCACTATTCTACAATCAATGGTTGTGATTCGCTTGTTACAGCCCATGTGACGATCAATAATTCTTCAGCGACAAGCTTCAATCAAACGAGCTGCGACTCGTACACAACTCCATGGGGACAGGTTGTGACTACTTCCGGAGATTATACTCACCACTACTCTACAATCAATGGTTGTGATTCGCTTGTGACAGCTCATGTGACGATCAATAATTCTTCATCTACAAGCTTCAATCAAACGAGCTGCGATTCGTATACAACTCCATGGGGACAGGTTGTGACCACCTCCGGAGATTACACTCACCACTACTCCACGATCAATGGTTGTGATTCGCTTGTGACAGCTCATGTGACGATCAATAATTCTTCAGCGACAAGCTTCAATCAGACAAGCTGCGACTCGTACACAACTCCATGGGGACAGGTTGTGACTACATCCGGAGATTATACTCACCACTACTCCACGATCAATGGCTGTGATTCGCTGGTGACAGCCCATGTATTGATCAATAATTCTTCAGCGACAACCTTCAATCAAACGAGCTGCGACTCGTACACAACTCCATGGGGACAGGTTGTGACTACTTCCGGTGATTATACTCACCACTACTCCACGATCAATGGTTGTGATTCGCTGGTGACAGCTCATGTGACGATCAATAATTCTTCAGCGACAAGCTTCAATCAAACGAGCTGCGACTCGTACACAACTCCATGGGGACAGGTTGTGACT
>JADMIO011385305.1_pt1 | contig 86016 bp, 75 predicted proteins | sample 8958161 | NCBI WGS metagenome assembly JADMIO01 (sample SAMN16585339, study PRJNA669376) | soil metagenome | isolation source: Crop rotation soil | place: USA: Cullars Rotation, Alabama | collected 2011 | reverse complement strand
GACAACTTGTCCACGTGGAATTCTAAGCTTAGGATCCCAATGTGCTGGAAAGCGGGGAATCCGACCGCGTCACGCCAGAATTCATCCGCGAAGCCGCCACGCAAGCGCTATCGCGCGGCGCCACCTTCTACACGCACAATCTTGGCATCGCGCCGCTGCGCGATGCGTTGGCCGGATACGTCGGCAGCCTGCACGGCCCTACGTCGATGGAGAACGTGGCCGTGACGAGCGCCGGCGTCAACGCGCTGATGTTGGCCGCGCAGTTGGTGCTGGGGCCAGGCGAGCGCGCCGTCGCCGTCACGCCGCTGTGGCCCAATGTCGTCGAGATTCCCAAGATTCTTGGCGCGCAAGTGCAGACCGTGTCCCTCGACTACGACACACGGGGCTGGATGCTCGACGTCGACAAACTGCTCGCCGCACTCGAGCCCGGCACGCGGCTCTTGATCGTCAATTCGCCAAACAACCCCACGGGGTGGGTCATGCCGCGCGAAGCGCAACAGGCCGTGCTGGAGCATTGCCGGCGACACGGCATCTGGATTCTCGCGGACGAAGTCTACGAACGTCTGTACTACGGCGAGCAGCCGGCAGCGCCATCGTTTTTGGACCTTGCCGAGCGGGAGGAACTGGTCATTTGCGTGAACTCGTTCTCGAAGTCGTGGCTGATGACCGGTTGGCGACTGGGATGGATGGTGCTGCCGAGCGCCCTGACGGACGATCTCGGCAAGCTCATCGAATACAACACATCGTGCGCACCGTCGTTCGTCCAGGAAGCCGGCGTGGCGGCGGTACGAAACGGCAATGACTTCATCCGCGGCGAGAACGTGCGGCTGCGAGCCGCGCGCGATCACTTGGTTCGCGCGCTGTCGGCATTGCCCGGTATCGATGTGCATACGCCCGAGGGCGCGATGTACGTTTTTTTCCGCTTGGCCGGCGCCCAAGACAGTTTGGCGTTCTGCAAGCAACTCGTGCGCGAAGCGCGGCTGGGGTTGGCCCCGGGCAGCGCATTCGGACCGGAAGGCGAAGGATTCGTGCGGTGGTGCTACGCGTGCGACGTTGCGCGGCTCGATGAAGGCGTGACGCGGCTGCAAGCATTCTTACGGAATCACGCCTAGCGGCCGCTTGTCCGCAGACGCGCGACGAGAGGCGCGACGCCGTTTACAGCGCAGCGTATCGACTATCGAGGCTGCGAGCCCCTTCTTCGACGAAGACGTGACGCGACGCGCTTAAAGCGAGGCCAGCAAACTGAGTTGGTGTTCGCTCTCGGCTCCAAGCACCAGTGCGTACGCCTTGACTTCCGCCCGTTCTGAGGGCGAGATGAATTGCGTACCGGAGAAGTCGTTCCATGCATCGTCGGCAATGGACGTGAGCGCGCCGCGGCGTCGCGCGAATGCTTGCAGCAGACGGCTCGCCTCACGACGCAAGACGCGCCGGTCGGCGCTCAGCACGTAAGGCTGACAGCCCGCGCGCAACACGAGGAAATGCGGAATCACCTGGACGTCATTTTGCACGGCTGCTCCGGGTGTACAAGAGTGGGATGCGTTGGGATGCGTCGCTCGAGCGCCGCTTCGTGCTCACATGTCGACGACCGACGCTCCGCTCACCTTCCCGTCGATGATGTCCTTTCCCTGCTGCCGAGCGGCACGCCTTGCCGTGCCGAAATCGGAGTACGGATCGGCTTGGTTCAACCGGAACACACGGCTTGCGGCGGACTCGGCTATCGCGGCCGGGCGGCAGATCCGCACGGCGATATCGTAACCCTCGTCGTAGCGGGAGTGGCCGTCGAAGCGACTGAACTTGCGGGGAAAAACGAGGGGATGGAGTTCGTACCCCTTGTAGAGAAGAAGCGGGTGTGTCGACATGTTGGTCACTCCACAAGGGAAGACCCACTATACACTGGAACAGTCGGCGTGAGCGGCGCCGGGACCGTTACCAGAATTGCGTTGACCGACCGCACGGGTGCGCGTATGGTGGGTCACATGGCCCCACGAAGCGTGCAACCGCACCTAACGTCATCGGTCGTGTATCCCCCTCGCGACGGCTAGTAGCCTCGCCCCTTCTCCGCTGCATATGGCGGCCTTTTCCCCCAGAACGCTCGCTGGTGTGCTTTGAGCGTGAGGCTCGCCCAGAAGCGACGCATAGCTGCTTGCACGGCGGCTTACTCGGATACCGGACGTCCAGTTAAGACCTTCGGTCGAACCGTGTCGCCGTCATTGGCGTGGCTCGTCGGGCATTTCGAATATGTTCGGCCGGCTCAACACCGCCAATCATAAAAACGGCTGCATGCCGCAGCCCAAAGGAGTTATTTCATGACAACCATCCGTCATTACCGCGGCCTCCAAATTTCGCTGCTCGTGTATCCGCACAGCGCGACTCGCACCGGCTTCGGTCACAATTACGAGGACGGATTCGACGCGTCGATTCGTATCAGCGAACCCGATTCGGAGATCGAGAGCCCCCGAAGCCGCTTGTTCCGCGTGCCCGGTGGTAAGCGTCCTTTCCTGAATGCGGGCGACGCGCGGCGCGCGTCCGTGGCTTACGCCGAGATGTTGATCGACGGTGAAGAATCCAATCGCACGCTTTGGGAAGCCGCCTGAGCGGCCGGCCGAAACTCAGCCGAAGCGCGCCTCCAGCCATTGCGCCGCCCAGTTCTTTGCGTAAGCGATCGCGTCTTCGCGTGCATCGAAACCCGCCAGATCGCCGCTTAGATGAATGTCGTCCGCGCCTCCGTCCGGGCGGCGGCTACTGATCCGCGCGTGGGCCATATATTCGCCGTCCGCCCGACGGGGAGTCGGGTCGACGACGATCAAGCTCGAATTGAAGCGCATTTGCATTCCTTTGTGTTCTCGCTCGGTTGCGGTGATCGCAAAAGCGCTGAAAAAGTCCAACTTAGCCGTGCAGCATCGCCATGATCTGCCCTGCCTCGCGATCCGACTCGCAACTGGCCATGCCTCGCTCGCACAGTAGCGCGCGAATCGACATGAACATCAAAAACGCGCCCTGATCGACCTCGTGGCGACGGTCGTGCATGATGCCGTCCAGTTCGGCTTGAGCGCCCGACGGCAGGAATTCGTCGACGACACCGGAGCCGTTGCGCCGGATCCAATTCATTAGATCATCTCTGTTCATGGCGAACCTTTGAGGCCGCATGTCATGCGGCGCAAGAGAAAGGGGAAAGACGGCGCGCGCGGCCGCATCGGCGGTACGTCACGCTATCGACCGCGTCGCGCGCTTGGGGGCGGAACGGGTGCGTCGAAACGAGCGCCTTTGGCGGCGCGAGACACGTTGCAGTTCGAGCGACAGGTTCATCCTACGCGCATTGGCGCGTTTGTACAGCGAAAACGGCTGTTGTCGGGGCGGGTGGCGAGCGCGACGGATGGTGGTTATTTCGCGGAGGTCATCTTGATCACGCGGCCTTTCGCAGCGGCTCCTCGCCATGGATTGCGGTTGGAGCAGGAGCGCGTGGGATTCGGCTGCGTCACGGCGGCGCTAGCGGAACAAGTTTGCGCCTAGATCAACGGAACCGATAGAAAGACACACGCTTATCGCCACGTCGGAATGATTGACGCTGCGAGCAGCGTGCCCATCGCGAGGTTGAGCATGCGCCAGTGGCGCGGCGTTCGAAGGAGCCGCGCGAGCAGCATGCCGAGCGCGCACCACAGCGCGAGCGACGCGCATGCAGCCACGCCAAACGCTGCACTGAGGAGCATCGCGAGGTGGTTCGGATTGCTCGCGAGCAGCGCGAACGACGCCGCCGCGCCGACCGTCATCGCCCAGCTTTTCGGGTTGAGCCAGAGCAGCAGGAAGCCGTTGAAGAGCGTAACCGGACGCGCGGGGCCGTTGCCCGCGTTCGGCGGCCCGCTACGCGCGATGCGCCAGGCAAGCCACAGCAGATATGCCGAGCCGAGCGCCTTCACCACGGTTTGCAGCGACGGTAGCGCGAGCAGCAGATCGCCAAGCCCGAGCGCGGCGACCGCACCGAGCAAGGCTAGGCCCAGCGCGACGCCGAGCATTAGCGGAATGGACCGCACGAAGCCGAAGCGTGCGCCCGACGCGGCGGCGAGCGTGGTTGCGCCACCGGGCGTCACGGTCGCAACGACGACGAACAGTAAAAGCGGCAGGATCGAGATCATCGGTGCATAGTCGGATGAGCGAGGTTTGTACTGTAAGGCTCACCCACGCATCTTCAAATGCAATAATTTCGATGCGATCCATTACACGGCATAATGCGTCGAGCGCCAAAACGTCGATCTCGCATGGTGAGGACGCGGTTTCGGCGCGTCAGCCGAGATCGACTTTCATAGCGAAGTTCCTGGTACCGGCCCCGTGTTTGGCGAGGCCGATCATCGTCAGGCCGAGAGTCTCTAACGTCTGGGCCACCCGCAGCCACCGACATCGAACGGACACAGCCCGAGATTTTCGAGCAAAGCTGAGACGCGCTGCCCTCCGACCGGAACATTACCGTGGTAAGAGTTTCGTGCCGCGATCCGCAAGCAGACGAAAACGTCTGCGGCCACCGCCCCGTTCCGTCACAGATACCGTCGACACTCCCGACGGTATTAAGCGAGCCTCCACGCACGCTCCCATGTATACCGTCAGAAATACCGTCAGTTTGAGGTTGCCCCACCGATAGAGAGAGGCACCTCAAAAATCCCCTTACTTTCCAAGCAGGTAGGGAGCCACGTGACTCAGTTAGAATTGAGTGCGCGTTGTTTATCGACCACCACAAACCATTGATTTAAAAGGGAATCCTTAAGGTAATCACTCCCACTCGATTGTCAACCCAGACGCTAGAGCCCTATGGGGATGGCGTTTCCGCCGGGTCATGCGGCGTCGATACCGTCAGTCATACCGAAATTCCGGCTCAGCAGTTAATGGCTTTCATTGCACGGCATTGGACAATAGGCACCCGCTTCGTTTAAAGACCGGGAAGACCGATCATCGGAGGCCTATTCGATACCGTCGTCGATACCGTGAGCGAAGCTCTGCTGGGCGCTCACGTACACTGCCAGAAACACCGTGAGACTCATTCCGGTGCGGATCTCCTTGCAAAATTGGGATGACAGTCGGAGTAGGATAATGACCTTTCGAGCCAAAGCCGGCGATCTCCTCAGGGGTGCCGCACCCATTATCCCGCACCGATGCCCCTCGACTACCCTACCCTCGATGCGCTGCGCACGCGCCATCCCGCTTGGCGCCTGTTACGCTCCGACCACGCGCCGCTCGCTGTTAGCTTCCTGCACCGCGTGTTCGTCGCGCCGAACGCGCGCGTGGTGGCCGCTCCGCTTCTTGCCGAAGCACTCGAAGACGAGCTTTACGTATTGCGCGAACAGCTCGGCGACGGCGCCTTCCCGAAGCCCGCGCTCGAGTATCTGAACGACTGGGCCAGCCCTGAAAAGGGATGGTTGCGCAAGTTCTATCGCCAGGGGTCCGATGAACCGCAGTTCGACCTGACACCTGCCGCGGAGAAAGCGATCGCGTGGCTCGGCACGCTGACGGAACGCAGTTTTGTCGGCACGGAATCGCGACTTTTGACACTTTTCGAACTGCTGAGACAGATGGGCGAAGGTAGCGAGGCCGACCCGGAAAAGCGTCTTGACGAGCTCCATGCGCGCCGCAGCCAAATCGACGAAGAAATCGCTCGCGTAGAGGCCGGAGACGTTCGACTCCTCGACGATGCTGCGCTCAAGGATCGCTTTCAGCAATTCATGCAGATGGCCCGCGACCTACTCATGGATTTCCGGGAAGTCGAACAAAACTTTCGGCTGCTTGACCGGCATGTGCGCGAGCGAATCGCACTCTGGGAAGGATCGAAGGGCGCGCTCATCGAGGAAGTCATGGGCGAGCGCGACGCCATCGCCGATTCGGACCAAGGCAGCAGCTTCCGGGCGTTTTGGGACTTCCTGATGTCGAGCCGCCGTCAGGAGGAACTCTCGGAGCGACTCGAACGCGTGCTCGAGCTGCCCGCGATCATGGAAATGCGGCCCGACGCGCGCATGCGGCGTGTTCACTATGACTGGCTGGAAGCAGGAGAGCATACGCAACGCACGGTTGCACAGCTCTCGCAGCAGCTTCGACGCTTCCTCGACGATCGAGCGTGGCTCGAAAACCGCCGCATCATGGACATTCTGCGCGGCATCGAAGCGAACGCGATTGCGCTGCGCGAAGCGCCTCCGCCGGGCTCCGTCATGGAGATCGAGACTGCATCGGCTGACATCGAGCTGCCGATGGAGCGCCCGCTTTACGTGCCGGCGCTGCGCCCTCTCATCGCCAACGTCGCACTGGAGACCGGCGAGGCGGACCTCGATGCCTCGGCACTCTACAACCAGATCGTCGTTGACCGTGCGCGCCTCGCAGGCCACATCCGCCGATGCCTCCAAGATCGGCCGCAAGTTACGCTTGCCGAATTGGCCGCTTCGCAGCCGCTCACGCACGGGCTCGCCGAGCTCGTCGCCTACATGCAATTGAGCACCGATGCGGGATCGTTTCGCGCGACCATCGATGAAGCCGTCTCCGATACCATCGAATGGCAGATAAACGATGCCAACGGAACACCAGTCATCAAGCGCGCGACGATGGCGCGCTTGATTTTCACACGATAAAGATGACGGAAGAACAGCAAGCCTCATCCCTTGACCAAGGTGATTTGCCAACAGTTGCGATTGCGCTTCTGAAGGGCGTGGTCTATCGCGATGGAAACGAGCGCCTCTGGGCAGCCCTGCTCGAATTGCAGGCGCACGTGCGCGACTACGTCGCCGTGCTTGGCCTCGAACTCGTCGTTGACGAGGCGGAAGGTTACGCCTTCGTGAAGAGCCGCGCCCAACACGACGCGAACGGCGACGGAGACCAAGCTAAGCTACCCCGGCTCATCGTCCGGCGTCCACTCTCGTTCCCCGTGAGCCTGCTACTGGCGTTGCTGCGAAAGAAGTTAGCGGAATGGGATGCCGGCGGTGGCGACACGCGACTTGTCCTTGGACGCGAGGATATCCTCGAGCTTGTGCGCGTGTTCCTGCCCGCAAGCACTAACGAGGCGCGCCTGGTCGATCAGATCGACACGCACGTGAACAAGATCGTCGAGCTCGGTTTTCTACGCCGGATGAAGACTACGAGCGGGCCACCGACATTCGAGGTGCGGCGTATTCTCAAGGCGTTCGTCGATGCGCAATGGCTGCTCGATCTCGACGCGCGTCTCGCAGGCTATCGGGCGCACCTGCAAGATTCGACGGGTGCGAACCAACGGGAGAGTGGCGATGAATGAACCGCGCACGCTCGGCCTCGATTTTGCAGGCGACGACACGCTGACGGGCTTCCGCCTCGAGCGGCTCGAGGTTTTCAATTGGGGAACCTTCGACGAACGGGTCTGGGTGCTGCGGACCGATGGCCGCAACGGCCTGCTGACAGGAGACATCGGCTCCGGCAAATCGACGCTCGTCGACGCCATCACCACCCTCCTCGTGCCCGCGCAACGCATCGCCTACAACAAAGCGGCAGGTGCGGACAGTAAGGAGCGTACGCTACGCTCGTATGTGCTCGGTCACTACAAGTCGGAGCGCAACGAGGTCACGGGAACAGCCAAGCCCGTGAGCCTGCGCGACCACAACAACTATTCCGTGATCTTGGGTATATTTCGCAACGTAGGATACGATGCCACGGTCACACTCGCACAGGTGTTCTGGATGAAAGACGCGCAGGCTCAACCCGCGCGGTTTTTCGTCTGTGCCGAACGCGACCTCTCGATCGCGGCAGACTTCTCGCTCTTCGGCACCGACATCGCACAGCTGCGCAAAAAGCTGCGGGGACTAAGTGCCGAAATCGAGGACACGTTCCCAAAATACAGCGCCTGGTTCCGGCGGCGCTTCGGAATCGAAAATGAGCAAGCGCTCGAACTCTTCCATCAAACGGTATCGATGAAATCGGTGGGCAATCTCACCGATTTCGTACGCAGCCACATGCTCGAGCCATTCGAGGTCGCCCCGCGCGTCGACGCACTGATTACTCACTTCGACGATCTGAATCGCGCGCACGAGGCGGTGCTGAAAGCCAAGCGCCAAGTGGAACTGCTGACGCCGCTCGTCGACGACTGCGATCGCCACAGCGAGCAAGGACACGCCCTCGAAGGCTGGCGAGCGTGCCGTGAAGCACTGAAACCCTACTTCGCTGGGCTCAAGCTCGGGCTCATCGAGCGCCGCCTCCAATTGCTCGATGAAGACCATGCTCGGGCAACCTCGCGAAAGGCGCGGCACGAAGAAGCGCGCGACCGAGCGCGCCAGCGCGTAGACGATTTGCGCCGCGCCGTGACCGCACAAGGCGGCGATCGCATCGCGCAGCTCGAGGTCGAAATTCGCGAGCACGAGCGAGAAAGCGCGCGGCGTCGCGAACGCTCGCAACGCTATGCCGCCATTGTTACGCTGCTCGGAGAGACCCAGGCCACGGATGAGGCTGCATTCGTTTCCCAGCGCCAACGTCTGACCGAGCATCGCAGCTCACTCGTCGACGACGAAGCGCAAAAGCAAAATGCGATTACCGAATTGAACGTGGCATTTCGCGAAGGGAAAGCGCGGCATGATCTGCTGGAAGACGAAATCGCGAGTCTGAAAGCTCGGCGGAACAACATCCCGAAGGAGCAAGTCTCGATGCGCTCGAGCCTATGCTCGGCGCTCGGTCTCGAGGAAGACGCCCTGCCGTTCACGGGCGAACTCATCCAGGTGCACGAGGATGCGCGCGATTGGGAGGGCACCGCCGAGCGCGTCCTGCGCAACTTCGGCCTGTCGCTGCTCGTGCCGGACAAGCACTATGCGAACGTCGCGGCGTGGGTCGATCGCACTCATCTCCGAGGCAGGCTCGTCTACTTCCGCGTGCGCGCTGAACGCGCCACGCGCGTAACCGAGGCCATCGAGCTACATCGCGACTCGCTAGTGCGCAAGCTCGCGATTAAGCCCGAATCTCCGTTCTATAGCTGGCTCGAGCGAGAAATCGGCCGTCGTTTTGACTATGTATGCTGCGATACGCAGGAGCAGTTCCGGCGTGAGACACGCGCGATCTCGCGTGCCGGCCAAACGAAAGCGCCAGGGGAGCGCCACGAAAAAGACGATCGCCACGCGCTTGACGATCGCAGCCGCTACGTGCTCGGTTGGAGCAACACGGCCAAAATTGCCGCCCTCGAAGCACAACGGCGAACGTTCGAAGTTCGGCTCGGCGAGATCGGGCAGCGGCTCGGAGAGACCCAAAGCGCGCACGCCAAGGTGCGAGAGCAACTCGAAGCCCTTGCGCGTGCCGGCGAGTTCGTCGACTTTCGAGAAGTCGATTGGGCGAGCTGCGCCGCTGCGATCGCACGGCTTGCAGACGAAAGAGCGCGCCTCGAATCGGCAAGCGACGCCCTCGCGGAGCTCACGGCTCAATTGGACTCGGCTCATGCGGCCTTGAAAGAGAGTGAAGCGGCGATTTCGGAAACCGACTCGGAACTGGGCGGAATTCTGGCCAAGCGCGAGGCGGCGCAAGCGTTGCTCGACGAGACGCACGCGCTCGTTGCGCAAGTGAATGCCGAACTTGCCGAACGAATCGAGGCGCTGCGAGCGGAGATCCTCGGCGAGCATCAGCTTTCCGTCGAATCGTGCGACAACCGCGAGCGGGACGTGCGCGAGGCATTGACTACCCGCATCGACAACGAAACGAAGTCGCTCGGCCGCCTTGCCGAAAGAGTCGTCAAGGCGATGGCGGCCTTCAAGGATGCCTACAAGCTTGAAACGGCTGACTTCGATGCGAGCCTTGACGCGAGCTCAGAGTACCGTGACATGCTCGCGCGGCTGCAAGCGGACGATTTACCGCGCTTCGAGGAGCGTTTCAAAGAGCTGCTCAACGTCAATACGATCAACGAGATCGCCAACTTCCACGCCCAGCTCGCGCGCGAACGGGAAACGATCAAGGAACGCATCGGACGCATCAACGAATCGCTACGGCAAATCGATTACAGCGCCGGCCGATACATCGTCCTGGAGAGTCAGCCCAGCCCAGACGCGGAGATCCGCGAATTCCAGGGCGACCTGCGCGCTTGCACGGAGGGGGAACTCACGGGCTCGGACGATGGCCAATACTCAGAGGCGAAGTTCCTACAAGTCAAAAGGATCATTGACCGTTTCCGCGGTCGCGAAGGGTTGACCGAGCAGGACCGACGCTGGCGCGCCAAAGTGACTGACGTACGCAATTGGTTTCTATTCGCCGCGAGCGAACGTTGGCGCGAGGACGACAGCGAATACGAGCACTACTCGGACTCCGGCGGTAAATCCGGCGGCCAGAAGGAAAAGCTTGCCTATACGATCCTTGCCGCGAGCCTCGCCTATCAGTTCGGCCTCGAATGGGGCGCCGTGCGCTCTCGGTCGTTCCGCTTCGTCGTCATCGACGAAGCGTTTGGCCGAGGCTCCGACGAGTCGGCGCAGTACGGTCTCACCTTGTTTCAGAAGCTGAACCTGCAACTGCTGATCGTCACACCGCTGCAGAAGATCCACATCATCGAGCCGTTCGTTTCGAGCGTCGGATTCGTTCAGAACGAGGGTGGACGTGCGTCGAAGCTGCGCAACCTGTCGATAGAGGAATACCGCGCGCGCAAAGCAGAGTTCGTGCAATGAGTTGGACGACGAGCGCTGAACTGCGTGCCGGCCTCCAGCGCCTATGGGAACGCGGCGAATGGCTGCGAAACCTCGTAGACGGCACTGAAAGACAATTCCCGCTACGGTTGGTGATAAAGGGCCCGAGTTCGGCGGAGCTAGCCGAACGCTTCGACGCGGTACGCTCATGGATCGCCGAGATTGCAGCGACACCGCGCGTGCGAATCGAATGGCGAGAAATCAATCATCGAATTCTCGGCCTGCAGCGTTTGCCAGTAGCAGCTTGGGTCGACAGCCTGGACGATGCGCTCGCTATCTCCGGCAAGCGCCGCGATGCAACGCAGTTCGAGCGACTGCTCGAGATCACACGCTCTCGCCAACCCAAGCTCATGACTTGGCTTGCGCAGCGCCCGTTGCAAGCGCTCGAATTCGCCGACGATTGGGAACGACTGCTGGCCGTCGTCGATTGGCTGCAAGCACATCCCCACCCGAGCGTATATCTTCGCCAAGCCGAAATCGCCGGCGTCGACTCGAAATTCATCGAGGCGCGGCGCGGCATCCTCGCCCAATGGCTCGATCTCGTGCTGCCGTCCGAGGCAATCGACAGTAGCCGAACGGGCGCTGCCCAATTCGCCGCTCGCTACGGATTTCGCGAGAAGCCGCCTCGGATCCGATTTCGCGTGCTCGATGCAAAGCTCACTGTTCTGCCCGGCATCGGTCGGCCAGACATCGCACTCGACACTGACAGTTTCGCGCGCCTCGCACTGCCTTGCCGCCAAGTGTTCATTACCGAAAACGAAACGAATTTTTTGGCGTTTCCCGACGTTGCGCAATCGATCGTGCTCTTTGGGGCGGGCTACGGCTGGGAAACGCTAGAGCCGGCTCGATGGCTCACGAACTGTGCGCTCCACTACTGGGGCGACATCGACACGCACGGCTTTGCCATTCTCGATCAATTGCGCGGCCGCTTTCCGCATGTTGGGTCATTCTTGATGGATCGTGCGACGCTGATGGCACATGAGGCGTTCTGGGGAGACGAAAATGATCAGGTCATACGCGATCTACGACGACTGACGACGCAGGAGAGCGAGCTCTTTGACGATTTGCGCGACAACCGGATTCGGCACGGATTGCGGCTCGAACAGGAGCGCGTCGGGTTCGGCTGGGTCAGAGCGGCGCTAAAGGAGCGGGTTTTCGCCTAACCCGCTTGGCTCAGTGCCCTGCGGTCACAGACAGTACCGTTTCGTAGTCCTGCCCTCCGTAGAAGACTCCGATGACATACACCACCTCGCCCATCACTGCGAATGCAATGATCGCGCTGCCCTTATAGTTGGTGATGCGCAAGCCCGGCCGAATGTCATCGCGCTGAGTTCCCCGATTAGGAAACGACTGCAGGCTCTCGCAAAAGCCTACGATGGCATCGACGAAGGCAGTAGCGACACGGGGCGAGCCCTGCTCAGCTATGTACTCTTCGAGCTGCTCGAGTTGCTCTACTGCTTCCGGGGCGAACTCAACGGAAAACGCGGCCATCAGGCTTTGGTTCCGCGCATCTTGCGCTTCTCGGCTAACCTCTGCCGAACCTCGTCTCCCGTCAGCGCACGCGATGGATCGGCCTTCAAAGCATCGTACGCGGGTGCAACCGCATTCCTTAGCCAAGACTCCACGGCCCGATCGCGGGCTGCTAGCGTCCGCAGACCGTCACGGATGACCTCGCTATCGGTAGCGTACTCACCGCTGGCGACCTTCGAGCGAACTAGCTCGGCCAACTCCGTCGGCAATGTGATGCTGAATTGCTGGGTCGATCGCACGATAAGCCCCTGCGTTGTGTAGGATTTAATCCTACACCTCGAAGGCGCGGGATGCAACTGGCGGGCTACATCGCCCAACGCTTGCGGCACCGCCCGGATAGCGTTAAATAGCGAAACGCACGCTCCCATTGCATGGGCCGACAGTCTACTGATACACAAAGCTGCGAATGACTGCTGCAGATGCGGAGCGGCCGCTCGATCAACGGTGAATTTTCGTTGACGAACGGCCGTAGCTGGCCGATTTCCGCCCGATGTTAAAAGACGGCTCGGCTCGGCATCCGGCGCAACGCAATCCCCAAGCGAAGTCCCCATTTCGCAGCAATTCCAGTTACCCCCCAGTTGACGTCCTAACCGGGCTCCCGAGCACCGCTGCAACTCGTGCCTCCCTCAAACATCCCGAACGGACCAAGCGCCTACCGCACCGCCCGCCGATACCGTCACTGATACCGTCAAATCGTGGCTCCTCGGGACTACACACAAGCACCAACGAAGATTTACTTCTTATATACAATCAATGACTTACAGACCTACATCGTGCAATTTAAAAATTGGACACACGTAATTTACCGGTCGCCGCAAGCCATTGATTGAAAAGAGAATTCAAAAAAACATCACTCCCACTCAATCGTCGCCGGCGGCTTCCCCGATATGTCATAAACGACGCGATTGATCCCTCGCACCTCGTTGATGATCCGATTCGACACCTGCCCCAGCAGTTCATGCGGCAGATGCGCCCAATGCGCGGTCATGAAATCGAGCGTTTGCACCGCGCGCAGCGCGACAACGTACTCATAGGTTCGCCCATCGCCCATCACCCCAACGCTCTTCACCGGCAGGAACACCGCGAACGCCTGGCTCGTGAGGTCGTACCACGACTTGCCCGTTTCCTTGTCGATCGTACTGCGCAGCGTCTCGATAAAGATCGCGTCGGCGCGGCGCAGCAGGTCGGCAAAATCGCGACGCACTTCGCCTAGAATCCGCACGCCGAGCCCCGGGCCCGGGAACGGATGCCGATAGACCATCCCATGCGGCAGACCAAGCTTCACGCCAAGCTCGCGCACCTCGTCCTTGAACAACTCGCGCAGCGGCTCGAGCAGCTTCAGATTCAGCGTTTCCGGCAAGCCGCCCACGTTGTGGTGGCTCTTGATCGTATGCGTCGCCTTCTTGCCCTTGCCGGCCGATTCGATCACGTCCGGATAGATCGTGCCCTGCGCCAGCCACTTCGCATCGCTGAGCTTGCCCGCTTCCGCTTGGAATACCTCAACGAACTCGGCGCCGATGATCTTGCGCTTCTGTTCGGGATCCGTCACGCCGGCAAGCTTCGAGAGAAACGCTTCGCTCGCATCGACGTGAATCACACGCACGCCGAGGTGGTCGGCGAACGTCGCCATCACTTGCTCGGCTTCGTTCAACCGCAGCAAGCCGTGATCGACAAAAACACACGTGAGCTGATCGCCGATCGCACGGTGCAACAACGCCGCCGCCACCGAGGAATCGACGCCGCCCGACAAACCCAAAATGACATGCTCGCTGCCGACCTGCGCGCGAATCTTCTCGACCGCTTCGTCGATGTAATGCCCCATCTCCCAATCGGCCTTCGCACCGCAGATCTGCAGCACGAAGCGTTCGAGCATCGCGCGGCCCTTGACCGTATGCGTCACCTCGGGATGCCACTGCAAGCCATAGAAATGACGGGATTCATCCGCCATCGCGGCAACCGGGCACGACTCGGTCGACGCCATCAGCACGAAGCCCTCGGGCATCTGCGTCACCTTGTCGCCGTGGCTCATCCAGACCTTGAGCATGCCGTGGCCTTCGGCCGTACGGAAATCCTCGATGCCTTCGAGCAGGCCCGTATGATTGCGCGCACGCACTTCGGCATAGCCGAACTCGCGCACATGGCCCAGATCGACCTTGCCGCCCAGTTGCTCCGCCATCGTCTGCATGCCGTAACAGATGCCGAGCACCGGCACGCCGAGTTCGAATACGGCCTGCGGCGCGCGGGGCGTATCCGTCTCCGTCACGGAACTGGGGCCGCCGGAAAGGATGATGCCCTTCGGTGCGAATTCGCGGATGAATGCGTCGTCGACATCGTACGGATGGATCTCCGAATAGACGTGCGCTTCGCGAATGCGGCGCGCAATCAGTTGAGTGACTTGCGAACCGAAGTCGAGGATCAGGATCTTGTCATGCATGGCTGGCACGGATCGGTAGTGAACGAATGCGAATGGCGACGCGCTCGGCACGCCGCGGATAAAAGGTCAAACAGTCAAACATGGAGCGTCGCGCCGTTGCGGCGCGCGAACGCAAGAAGGGTTTGGCGCAAGGGAGACGGGCGTTCGGACGCTCAACCATGAAAGGGAGGCCGCGGCGCAGGCGCCGGCTGGGTCGCACGTACGTCGCCGCTGCCGCTCGCGGCGCCGGCGCGCGCGGAGCCAGTCGGCTCTTGTGCGGATTCGATGCCGGGAGAAGACGGCGCGCTCAATGGACGCTCGACGCGCAAGTCGTCCCGCGTCGCGCCGATCCCCGCCGCACCACTTGGCTCGGTCGGCCGAAGCACCGGCTCGACGGGCACCGCCGGAGCGGGCAAAGGGCCGGGTGCGGGAGCGCCAGGCGTCTTGGCTCCACCCCCTCGCGCCAGCGCCGCCTTGGCGATTTCGCGCCGACGCACTGCCTGAGCGAAACGCGCCCCGCCCAGGCCGATCACCACAAGAAACCCACCCACCAGCAGATTCGGCACGATGCCAAGCGCGGGTAGCCATAGCACATGCGGCCCGATCGCCCATGCCAGAACGAGCGCTCCGGCAAGCCAGGTCACATGGCCGACGATCTTGGCGACACCCACCGTCATCGCGCCGTCGACCGCGCCGCGCAGCGACAAGCACGCTAGTCCGAGCAGCGCGAGGCCGAGCATTTGCCCGACCATCGCCGGCTCGATCGCCGTCAATTGCAGCGCGCGCTGCAGCGCCGCGAGGGGCGTGAGCAGCAGCACGACGCCCGAACTCACATAGAGCCCGGCATCGACGATCAATACGGCACGCAAGAGCGGTTTCATCGGCGCTTAGTCGACGTGATAGTTCGGCGCTTCCTTCGTGATCTGCACGTCGTGCACGTGCGATTCGCGCATGCCCGCCGCGGTGATCTCGACGAACTGCGCCTTCTCGTGCATTTCGTCGATCGTGCGGCACCCGCAATACCCCATGCTCGCCCGCACGCCGCCGACCAACTGGAACAGGATCGCGTTGACCGAGCCCTTATAGGCTACGCGGCCTTCGATTCCTTCGGGCACGAGCTTGTCGATGTTCGCCGAGTTGTCTTGGAAGTAACGATCGGCCGCGCCGTCCTTCATCGCGCCCACGGAGCCCATGCCGCGATACGACTTGTACTGGCGGCCCTGGTACAAGAACACATCGCCCGGCGCCTCTTCGGTGCCGGCAAACATGCTGCCCATCATGACGGCATTCGCGCCGGCCGCCAGCGCCTTGCTGACGTCGCCCGAGAAACGGACGCCGCCGTCGGCGATCACCGGCACGCCCGTGCCCTTCAGCGCCTCGGCGACGTTGGCGATAGCCGTGATCTGCGGCACCCCCACACCCGCGACGATCCGCGTGGTGCAAATGGAGCCGGGGCCGATCCCGACCTTGACGCCGTCAGCGCCATATTCCACGAGCGCACGCGCCGCATCGGCCGTGGCAATGTTGCCGCCGATGACTTCCACATGCGGAAAATTCTTTTTGACCCAGCGCACGCGCTCGAGCACGCCCTGGCTATGGCCGTGCGCCGTATCGACGACGATCACGTCCACGCCCGCCGCGGCCAATGCCGCCACGCGCTCTTCGTTGTCGGCGCCCACGCCGACAGCCGCGCCCACGCGCAGCTTGCCGTGCTCGTCCTTACAGGCGTCAGGGTGCTCCGTTTGCTTCGTGATGTCCTTGACCGTCATCAGCCCGCGCAGCTCGAACGCATCGTTGATGACCAGCACCCGCTCGAGGCGGTGGCTGTGCATGAGCGCCTTGGCCTCGGCGAGCGCGGTGCCCTCCTTGACCGTGACCAGGCGTTCGCGCGGCGTCATGATCGTGCGCACGGGCTCGTCGAGCCGCGTTTCGAAGCGAAGATCGCGATTCGTGACGATACCCATCAACTGGGCGCCTTCGACGACCGGAAAACCCGAAATGCCATGCTGCTGCGACAGCGCGATCACATCGCGCACTTTCATCTGCGGGGGAACCGTGATCGGATCGCGCACGACGCCCGATTCGAACCGTTTCACCTTAGCCACCTCGCGCGCCTGCTCGGCCGCCGTGAGGTTCTTGTGGATGATGCCCACGCCGCCTTGCTGCGCCATTGCGATCGCGAGCCGCCCTTCCGTGACGGTATCCATGGCGGCCGACACAAGCGGCATGTTCAGGGAAATGTTGCGGGTCAGCCGGGTTTTGAGGCTGGTGTCGCGCGGCAGAACGTCGGAGAACGCCGGGACGAGGAGCACGTCATCGAACGTGAGTGCTTTTTGGATCAGACGCATGGCAAATCCTATAGGCGCAAAAGCGAATTATACGCGATACCTCCCTGCTTTTCACTGTGCGAACAGCAAGTTAGCGCTTTTTTCCGCTTCGCCCCGAGCCTGCGTTTCGCTTTTCGGTTCGTCCAGCGTTCGCACGCTTTTCGTTTGATGCGGGCGCGCGTTCGTGCCCCTTGCGTCACAAAACTCAGCCGAAAGGCTCGACCCTCGTCTGGCGTGAACGCCGCGCCCGCGATTGCAGAATCGAACAAGACGCGGCATGGTCCCGCGCTTAAGCTTCGTGCTCGATGACGGTTTGGCCGGTTGACGGCGACGGAGAACAGCGATGCGGCGTGGGGTGATATATGGGATGTTGGCGGGCGCGATTTGGGGCACGGTCTTTCTCGTGCCGCGTCTGCTGCCCGATTTCCCGCCCATGCGGCTCGGCGCGGCGCGCTGCATGATGTATGGGCTCGTTTCGCTCGTCGCGGCGCTTCCCATGGCGCGGCGCCTCCTGAGCAAGCTGACCCGCGCCGACCTGCTCGCCGTCGGCAAGCTCGCGCTCGTGGGCAATCTCGTCTACTACGTCTTTCTGACGGCCGGCGTGCATCGGGTGGGCATCGGCCCCACTTCGCTGATCGTCGGGGTGCTGCCCGTCACCGTGACGCTCGTCGGGCGGCGCGACGCGGGCGCCGCGCCGCTTCGCCTGCTGCTTTGGCCGCTCGCGCTCGTCATGGCGGGAATCGTATGCATCAACGTCGATGTCTTCTCGGCCGGCGCCGCAGCGGGCGGCGGCGCCCTCGCCGGCAAGCTAATCGGCGTGCTGTGCGCCGCCGGTGCGCTGGGAAGCTGGACGTGGTTCGCCGTCGAAAACACGCGCTACCTGCGCCGTAACCCGCATTTCGACGGCAATGAATGGTCGGTCTTGCTAGGGCTCGCCACGGGGCTGCTCGGCGCCCTGCTTTGGTTCGCCTGCCCCTTGCTCTCCGACGCCGCAACGACGGCATCCCACCCGCAAACGCGCTGGCACGCGTTCTGGCTGCTCAACCTCGGTTTGGCGGTGGGCGCGTCGTGGGTCGGCACGGGACTATGGAACGCCGCGTCCAAGCGCGTGCCGCTCACGCTGTCGGGCCAGCTGATCGTATTCGAGACGCTGTTCGCGCTGCTCTATGGGTTCATCTACGACGCGCGGCTGCCTCGGCCGCTCGAAGCGGCGGCGATCGTCCTGCTGCTGGCAGGCGTGCTCTGGTCGGTGCGGCGCCACGACGACGGCGCGCAACCCGCGCCGTCCGACGCCGCGGCGCTCAGCGCGAATCCTTAGGCAACCACTTCCGCCCTTCGATCGAGCCGGCTCGGCGCGTTTTTTCCACCCGGCGCTGTCGCGCAAGCTTGGGATCGACGATCAGCGGGCGGTATATTTCCACGCGATCGTGATCGGCAAGCGGCGCGTCGAGCGTCGTCGGCTTGCCGAAGATACCGAGCTTGGCGATGGCCGGATCGAGCTCCGGATGCCGCTTGACGATCTCGCTCGCGGCAAGCGCATCGCGCACGGTCGCGCCCGCCGGCAGCGTCAGTGCGATCAGCGTCTGCGCTTCGGCCCGCGCATAGCACACTTCGATCGAAAGCATGGCGCTCATGGCCGGCCGTAGCGCTCGTCGGCGCGCTTCACGAACGATTCGACGAATGTGTTGGCGATGTGCGTGAACACAGGGCCGATGAGCTTCTCGAGGATGACACTGGAGAACTCGTAGTGCAGCGCGAACTCGATTTTGCAGGCGTCGGTGCGCAGCGGCGTGAAGCGCCAATAGCCCGTGAACTTGCGAAACGGACCGTCGGCGAACTGCATATCGATGCGCGTGGGCCGCTGCTGCGTGTTGTGCGTGGCGAAATGCTGCTTGATGCCTTTGAAGTTGATGTCGATCCGCGCTTCCATCTCATGCGCCTCCTGCCGCCGGATTTCGACGCCGCCGCACCAAGGCAGGAAGTTGGGATAGTCGGCCACGTCGGTGACGAGGTCGAACATTTGCTCGGCCGAGTGGCGAATCAAGACGGTTTTCTGAACATCTGCCATAGGAAGCACTGCGCGCGGCGCAAATGGAGCGAGCGTGGCGGACTCGGGAAGCGCCGCTTTGCTAAAATCGTGATTTTAAACGAGTTGGACGACGTCCATATCCATGAGCATCATCGACAACAGAAAGGCCTTCTTCGACTACTTCATCGAAGAGCGCTACGAAGCAGGGCTCGTGCTCGAAGGATGGGAAGTCAAGGCGCTGCGCGCCGGGCGCGGCCAGATCAAGGAAGGCTACGTCGTCATTCGCGACGGCGAGCTTTATTTGATCGGCGCCCACATCAGCCCGCTGCCCGAAGCGTCGACGCACGTCAAGCCCGACCCGGTCCGCACACGCAAGCTGCTTTTGCACGGGGACGAAATCAAGAAGCTGATCGGCAAGGTCGAGCAGCGCGGCTACACGCTCGTCCCGCTGAACTTCCACTACAAAGGCGGCCGCGTCAAATGCGAAGTCGGCCTTGCCAAGGGCAAGAAATTGCACGACAAGCGCGAAACGGAGAAGAAACGCGATTGGGAACGCGAAAAAGCGCGGATCATGCGCACGGCAGGCTAGCCCGCTGCCAGACCTTGTCTTCGCCGAAGGCCCGCACTACCCTGCGGGCCTTCGGTTTTTTGCGAGCGGCGTTCGGATCTACAGCGCTTCGATGCGCCTGACCGCGGCGGCTAAAGCACCGCTTCCCAGTACGCGTCAATTAGCCGCACTTCAACGTGCGTCCGGTACCGCCGTGCTCTTGCCGCGATTCACGATCGCGAGCGCCGAGGCCACCATCGAGCCCAGGTCGGAGAGATTCCCCGGCACGATCAGCGTATTGCCCGCCTTTGCTAGGTTCCCGAACGCGTTGACGTATTGCTCGGCCACTTTGAGATTGACGGCGTCCATGCCGCCCGTCGACTGAATCGCCTGCGCGATTTTCTGAATCGCCTGCGAATTCGCCTCGGCAACGGCCAGAATCGCCGCGGCCTGCCCTTGCGCTTGGTTGATCGCCGCTTGCTTCTCGCCCTCGGATTTCTGAATGGCCGCTTCGCGCCCGCCCGATGCGATGTTGATCTGCTCTTGCTTGCGCCCTTCCGAGGCCGCGATCAGCGCACGCTTCTCGCGCTCGGCGGTAATTTGCGCCTGCATGGCATGCAGAATCTCTTTCGGCGGCGTGAGGTCCTTGATTTCATAGCGCAGCACTTTCACGCCCCAGTTCGACGCGGCTTCGTCCAGCGCCGCCACCACGCTGCGATTGATCAAGTCGCGCTCCTCGAAGGTCTTGTCGAGTTCGAGTTTGCCGATGACCGAGCGCAGCGTCGTCTGCGAAAGTTGCGTGATCGCCAGGACGTAATTGCTCGACCCGTATGAGGCCTTCATGGCATCGGTCACTTGGAAGTACAGCACGCCGTCGACCTGCAGTTGCGTGTTGTCGCGCGTGATGCAGATCTGCCCCGGGACATCGAGGGGAATCTCCTTGAGCACATGCCGGTACGCGACGCGGTCGGCGAACGGCAACACGATGTTCAGGCCCGGCGCCAGCGTGGCGTGGTAACGGCCGAAACGCTCCACCACCCACGCATGCTGTTGCGGCACGATCTTGATCGTCTGCGCGGCGATCACGATCACGACGATCAACAGCACAGCCCCCACGATAGTCATGTCCATTGTTTGTTACTCCTTTGTTGTCGACATCGGATGATGCGTTCGTTTGGTTGGGCGCCCCTTCTCCACCACGACCAGGCGATTGGCGCGCACGGCCGCGATCTCGTAAAACCGGGCGTCTTCGCGTTCGCCCGGAGCGAGTTCGACATCCCATTCGGCCCCGCGGTAAGGCACCCGGGCGCGGCGGTCTTGCCAAGCGGGCACTTCGAGCGGCGCCCCGATATCCAAGACGACGTCGGGATTGGTCGATGCGTCGCGCCGCTCGCGGCGGCGGCCGAAGCGCGAACGGCGCAGCAACACGACCGCGGCGAGCGCCACGAGCGCGGCCCACGTGCACTGGGCCGCGACGCTCGCGCCGTACAGCTTGGCCAACGCTCCGGCTAGAAACCCGAGCGCGATCATCAAGAGGTAGAACGTACCCGTCAATAGCTCGGCGATCATGAGCGCCCCCGCGCCGATCCACCAGAGAAAGTCGTTCGGCGTCATTAACGGTCTCCTAAAAAAACGCCCCGGATGTCACCGGGGCGTTATAGCACGAAGCGGGGTCCGCTTTCGTGGGCGGGCTCTCAACAAGACGCCGTTACTTCATGTTTTTAGCCAGCGCTTGCCAAGTGTCGATGATCGTGTCGGGATTCAGCGAGATCGACGCGATGCCTTCATCGGCCAGCCACTGCGCGAAGTCCGGGTGATCCGACGGCCCTTGGCCGCAGATGCCGACGTACTTGTTCAACCGACGGCAGGTTTCGATCGCTCGCTTGAGCAGGAACTTGACCGCTTCGTCGCGCTCGTCGAAGTCGACCGCCAAGAGCTCCATGCCCGAATCGCGATCGAGGCCGAGCGTGAGCTGCGTCAAGTCGTTCGAACCGATCGAAAAACCGTCGAAGTGTTGCAGGAACTGCTCCGCGAGCAGCGCATTCGACGGAATTTCGCACATCATGATGAGGCGCAGGCCGTTCTCGCCGCGCTTCAAGCCGAACTTGTCGAGCAAGCCCACCACGCGCTCGGCCTGCTTCACCGTGCGCACGAACGGCACCATGATTTCGACGTTCGTGAGGCCCATGTCCTCACGCACGCGCTTGAGCGCCACGCACTCCATCTCGAACGCCTGCGCGAAATCCTGCGCGATATAGCGCGACGCGCCGCGGAAACCGAGCATCGGGTTTTCTTCGTCCGGCTCGTAGCGCGAGCCGCCGATGAGCTTCTTGTACTCGTTCGACTTGAAGTCGGACAGGCGCACGATCACCGGCCGCGGATAGAACGCCGCGGCGATCGTCGCGATGCCTTCGGTCAGCTTGTCGACGTAGAACGCACGCGGCGAGGCATGCCCGCGCGCGACGCTTTCGACGGCCTTCTTCAAGTCCTGATCGACGTTCGGGTACTCGAGGATCGCCTTCGGGTGAACGCCGATGTTGTTGTTGATGATGAACTCGAGCCGCGCCAACCCCACGCCTGCGTTCGGCAGTTGCGAGAAATCGAACGCGAGCTGAGGATTGCCGACGTTCATCATGATCTTGACCGGGATCGGCGGCAATTCGCCGCGCGACACTTCCGTCACTTCCGTTTCGAGCAGCCCGTCGTAGATCTTGCCTTCGTCGCCCTCGGCGCACGAAACCGTCACGAGCGCGCCGTCCTTCAAGACATCCGTGGCGTCGCCGCACCCGACGACGGCCGGCACGCCCAGTTCACGCGCGATGATGGCCGCGTGGCAGGTACGCCCGCCGCGGTTCGTGACGATGGCCGACGCACGCTTCATCACGGGCTCCCAGTTGGGGTCCGTCATGTCGGCCACCAGCACGTCGCCCGGCTGCACACGCTCCATTTCCGACGGATCGTGGATCACGCGCACGCGGCCCGCGCCGATCTTCTGGCCGATCGCGCGGCCCGTGGCGAGCACCTGCGACTGACCGCGCAGCTTGAAGCGCTGCTCGACCTTGCCGGCGCCTTGGCTCTTCACCGTTTCCGGGCGCGCCTGCAAGATGAAGATCTTGCCGTCGCGGCCGTCCTTGCCCCACTCGATGTCCATCGGACGCTGGTAGTGCTTTTCGATGATGACGGCGTATTTCGCGAGTTCGATCACGTCTTCGTCGGTGATCGAGAAGCGGTTGCGCTGCTCGTGCGCGACGTCGACCGTCTTCACGCGGCCCGGTTCGCCCGGCTTCGTGAACTCCATCTTGATGAGCTTGGAGCCGATCGAGCGACGGATGATCGGATACTTGCCTTGTTCGAGCGTGGTCTTGAAGACGTAGAACTCGTCCGGGTTCACCGCGCCCTGCACGACGGTTTCGCCCAAGCCGTAGCTCGACGTGATGAACACGGCATCCTTGAAGCCCGACTCGGTGTCGAGCGTGAACATGACGCCAGCCGCGCCCACATCCGAACGCACCATGCGCTGAACGCCCGCCGACAAAGCGACTTCCGCGTGCGTAAAGCCCTTGTGGACCCGATAGGAGATTGCGCGGTCGTTGTAGAGCGACGCGAAGACGTGCTTCATCCGATCGAGGACATCGTCGATGCCCACGACGTTCAGATAGCTTTCCTGTTGTCCGGCGAACGACGCGTCGGGCAGATCCTCGGCCGTCGCGGACGAGCGCACGGCGAACGAAAGCTCTTCAGGCGAGCTCTTTTGAAGCGTCTCGAATTGCTCGCGAATTTCCGCGGCCAGGCGCGGCTGCATCGGCGCCTCGACGATCCACTCGCGAATTTCCTTGCCCGCGGCCGCGAGCGCCTTGACGTCGTCGACGTCCAGCGTCTCGAGCCGAGCGGCGATCCGTTCGGTCAGATTGTTGTGTTTGAGGAAATCGCGAAAGGCGAGCGCCGTGGTGGCGAAGCCGGTCGGCACGCGCACGCCGGCCTCGGCCAGTTGGCTGATCATTTCGCCGAGCGACGCATTCTTGCCGCCCACGATTTCCACATCGGTCATCCGTAGCTGTTCGAACGGAATTACATACGCCTGATCCTTCGTGACGTTTGCTGCGTTAGTCATACAAGCCCCTAAGTGTGAAGAAAATTCACGGCCACGCGTGTGGGCTTGGTGCGCGCGGGCCATTGGAGCCCGGCGCGCAGCACGCGCAACCTGTTGGAAAAGCAATCGCCGGCGGCGGCCGATCGCAATTGCTTATCCAACAGGTTGCCGCTATTCTACCTTGCTTCTATCCGGTCGCCTGCTCTGTTGCGACGGCCGTGTGACAATGGCCGGCGTCGTGCCGGCCGAAACGCGCGACAATCGCGTTTTTCTCCCGCAGCACCCGCTGCTTTTAAGCGTCTGCCGATGCCGCCTACCGTATTCATCGTCTCCGACGGGACGGGGATCACCGCCGAAACGTTCGCGCACTCGATCCTGTCCCAATTCGACCAAAAGTTCCGTCTCGTGCGGGTGCCGTTCGTCGATTCGATCGACAAGGCCTATGCCACGATCGAAAAAATCAGCGAATCGGCCGAGCTGGACGGACGTCGCCCCATCGTCTTCACGACCCTCGTCGACAGCGCATCGAACGCGATCGTCAAGAATTCGAATGCGCTCGTGCTCGATATCTTCCAGCAGTTCGTCGAACCGCTCGAGCAAGAGCTCGAAATGAAGTCGACGCACGCCATCGGCCGCGGACACCAAAACGCCGATACCGAGGAGTACAAGACGCGGATCGAGGCGATCAACTTCTCGCTCGCGCACGACGACGGACAATCGAACCGCAATCTGGCGGATGCCGATGTCATCCTGGTCGGCGTGTCGCGCAGCGGCAAGACGCCGACGAGCCTGTATCTGGCCATGCAATATGGGGTGAAAGCGGCGAACTATCCGCTCATTCCCGAAGATTTCGAGCGCGGCAAGCTACCGACGCCCTTGATCGCCCATCGCGACAAACTATTCGGGCTGTCGATCGATCCGCAGCGCCTGTCGGAAATCCGCAACGAGCGGCGGCCGGGCAGCAAGTACGCGGCGCCCGAAAACTGCCGCTATGAAATCAACGAAGCGGAGGCCTTGATGCGGCGGGAAGGGATCAAATGGCTATCGTCGACGCATAAGTCGATCGAGGAAATCGCCACGACGATCCTGCAAGAAATCAAGCTCGACCGGCCGACTTATTGAATCGAACCCGTCGGACTGCAGGCGGCGATTCGTCGAGCGTCTAGGCGCGCTGCTGACGACATTGCTCGAATAGGCAAATCGCCGCCGCCGCGGCTACGTTGAGCGACTCCATGCCGCCCGGCTGAGGAATCGTCAGACGATGGGCGACAGCGGCGCGCCAAGGCGCCGACACCCCGGCGCCTTCATTGCCGAACACCCAGGCGATCGCACCCGTCAAATCGCAATCGTAGAGCGCCTTCGGCCCGTGCGAATCGGTGATCGCCGCCGGCACGGCCAAGCGCGAGATCAACGTTTGCGCATCGACATCCTCGTGGACATTGAGTAGAAAATGCGCGCCCATCCCCGAGCGCAGGACCTTGGACGACCACGCGTAGGCCGTGCCCGGCGCGCAGAATACCTGCTTGACGCCCGCCGCCGCCGCGCTGCGCAGAATCGACCCGACGTTGCCGGCGTCTTGGACGCCGTCGAGCACGACGCAGGTCGCGTCGACACGCTCGGGCAACGACGCGGTCAGCTTATCGACGACCAACAGCATGCCGACGCCGTTCACGACGCTCGACAATTGGCCGAACAACGCGTCGGGCAGCGTGACCACACGGTGCGCGTCCACGCGGGCGACAATCGCCTGCGCCTCCTCGTGCCGCAATGCGCCGTCCGTCACGACGCAGGTCTCGGGCTGGCCTGCCACGTCGAGATAAGCCGCCGCCAAGTGAAAGCCTTCCAATAACGCCTGGCCGCTTTTCCTTTGCTGATGCGTCGAACCCGCCATGGCTTTTAGGCGTTTGTAGAACGGGTTGTCGCGCGAAGTGATCGCTTTCACGAATTCGAACCGGAGATAGGCGGCCTGCTTGGCCGAGAAGGTGACACGCAGTCGCGCCGAAAGGTCACGAGCGCGCTGGAATCAGGAGGCAACGCTTGCATCGGGCGCGCCGTCGGCCGCCGTGTCGAATGCCTCGTTGTACAACGCTTGTTCCTCGAGGGCACCGTCGTCTAGCGTTTCGACCGCCACGACGTCTACCCCGCTCGGCAGCGTGACTTGGATGCCGACCCGCTCGAACGCCGCCCGCACCGGCGCGAACGAACGCCGGTGATGCTCGCACGGGCCGTGCTCGGTCAGCGCCGCGAGGTGTTGCGGCGTGCCATAGCCGGCGTGGGCATCGAAACCGTACACGGGAAATCGCGCGTGCAGTTCCAGCAGCATGCGGTCACGGGTGACTTTCGCGAGAATCGACGCGGCCGAGATGGCCGGCACGAGCGCGTCGCCGCCGATCACCGCCTCGCTCCGAACGCTTAGCACTGGGCAGCGATTGCCGTCGATACGCGCAAGCGTAGGCGTGAGCGCGAGGCCTTCGACAGCCCGCTTCATGGCCAGCATCGTCGCATGCAGAATGTTCAGCCGATCGATTTCCTCGACGCTGGCCGACGCCACGCAATAGGCGAGCGACCGCTCGACGATCTTCTCGTAAAGCGCCTCGCGCTTTTTGGCGCTCAATACCTTCGAATCGTCGAGCCCGCGAATACGGCGCTTCGGGTCCAAAATGACGGCGGCTGCCACGACGGGCCCGGCCAGCGGCCCTCGCCCCGCCTCGTCGACGCCGCAGACGATGTCGAGCGGAGAGTCGAAATCGAGCGCGACCTGAGGCGAAGCGGCGGCGCGTTTCGCACGGCCGGGCGCCGGCGCAGCGGGCGCTGACGCCGCGCGCTTGCGGGTCGGACGAGGCGCTTGGGAATCGGTCATCGGCGCGTTTTCCTGGCTTCGATCACGTGCGCCACCGCTTCCGCCGCGCGCTCGGCGGTATTGCGGCGCAACGTCAAGTGCATCTGCGTGAACACTTCCGTCAGCGTGCGCCGGTTCGCTTCGTCCTGCAACTGCACTAGCGTCGCATCGGCGAGCGCCTCCGGCGTCGCGAAATGCTGCAGCAACTCCGGCACGACGAAGCGCCCGGCCAGAATATTCGGTAGACCGACGTACGGCAAATACCCTTGGCGACGCATGATCTGCCCCGTCAGCCAAGGCACCTTGTAGGAGATCACCATCGGCTTCTTGAGCAGCGCGGCTTCGAGCGTGACGGTGCCGCTTTTCACGAGCACGGCGTCGGCGGCCGTCATCGCGCGCTGCGCATCGCCGTCGGTGACCGTGAGCGCGAGCCCCGGATGCGCCGCCATCAGCGGCTGCAACAACGCGCGCAGCGCCGGGGTCGCCGCCGGCATCACGAACCGCAAGCCCGGCTCCCGCCGTTGCATGATCGCCATCGATTCGAAGAACGTGGGGCCGATCAAGTCGATCTCGGAGCGCCGACTGCCCGGCAGCACGGCGACGATCGGACCCGAATCCGGCAATCCCAGTGCCGCACGCGCGCCGGCGACGTCGGGCTCGAGCGGGATTTCGTCCGCAAGCGGATGCCCGACGTAAGTCGACGGGACATGAGCCTTTTCGAGCAACGCCGTCTCGAACGGGAACACGCACAGCATGTGATCGACGGCTTTCGCGATCGTCTTGATCCGGCCGCCGCGCCAGGCCCAAATCGATGGGCAAACGAAGTGAATCGTCGCGATGCCGGCGCCGCGCAGCGCCTGCTCCAAGCCGAAATTGAAATCGGGCGCGTCGACTCCGATGAACGCGTGCGGCGGCTCGGCCAGCAGTTGCCGCTTCAGCTCGTTTCGAATGCCGAGAATTTCGGGGATATGACGCAACGCCTCGACATAGCCGCGTACGGCGAGTTTCTCGATCGGCCAATGCGCTTCGAAGCCTTGAGCCGCCATGCGCGGGCCGCCGATGCCGTAGTAGCGGGCGTGCTCGGGCAGCCGGCCCGCGAGGCCGCCGAGCAGCGACGCCGCCAGGAGATCGCCCGACGGCTCGCCGGCGACCATCGCGACGCGCAGCGCATTCGATTGCAGCGTCATCGCGCGTCTAGCGAATAATGCCGCGTTGCGACGTTTCGATGAACGCGATGAGCTTGCGCACGTGCTCGTCGCCGTCGCCGCCCGCTGAAGCGAGATCCGCGAGTTGCGCCTTCGCCTCTTCCAGCGACAGGCCGTTCTTGTACAGCAGCCGATAGGCGCTGCGCAGCGCGGAGATCGCATCCGCCGAGAAACCGCGCCGGCGCAGCCCTTCGACGTTGATGCCGTGCGGTTCGGCTTTGTTGCCTGCCGCGATGACGAACGGCGGGATGTCTTGCACGAGCGCGGAGGCGCCCCCGAGCATCGAATGCTCGCCGATCTTGACGAACTGATGCACGCCCGACATGCCGCCGACGATAGCCCAATCGCCGATGATGACGTGCCCCGCCATTTGAGCGTTGCTCGACAAGATGACGTGGCTGCCGACATGACAATCGTGCCCGATATGGACGTACGCCATGATCCAGTTGTCGTTGCCGAGCGTCGTCACGCCGCCGTCTTGCACGGTGCCGGTGTGGATCGTCGTGAATTCGCGGATGGTGTTGCGTTCGCCGATGACGAGCCGCGTAGGCTCGCCCTGGTATTTCATGTCTTGCGGGCGGCCGCCGACCGATGCGTAGTGGCCGATCCGGTTGTCGACGCCGATCGTCGTGTGGCCTTCGATCACGCTGTGCGAACCGACCGTCGTGCGATCGCCGATCATGACGTTCGCACCGACGATCGCGTACGGCCCGATCTCCACTTCCTCGCCAAGCTGCGCGCCCGGCTCGATGATCGCGGTAGGATGAATCCTGCTCATGCGCTTTGGGCCCTTGTCACTCGTTCGTGTGCTTGACCGTGCACATCAATTCCGCCTCGGCGGCCGTCGCACCGTCGACTTCCGCACGCGCCTTGAATTTCCAGATGCCGCGCATATAGCGCTCGAACGTGACGTTGAGAATCAGTTGGTCGCCGGGCTCGACGACGCGCTTGAAGCGCGCTCCGTCGATGCCCACGAAGTAGTACAGCGTCGTTTCCGGATCGTGCGGTTCTTCGGCGAACGTCAGCAGCGCCGCCGTCTGCGCGAGCGCCTCCAAGATCAGCACGCCGGGCATCACGGGGCGCTGCGGGAAGTGCCCCATGAAGTACGGCTCATTGATCGACACGTTCTTCAGCGCTTTGATGCTCTTGTGCGGTTCGAGTTCGAGCACGCGGTCCACGAGCAAGATCGGATAGCGATGCGGCAGCAGCGTGAGAATCTTATGGATGTCGAGATTGATTTTTTCAGTGCTCATGGTGTGTCTGCTCCACGCAAGGGTCTCGCGCGGGTGGTTACTGCGGATGCTGTTCGCGGCGGCGCCTATGCCGCTCTGCCCGGGCCTCGCTAAACGCCTACCGGCGCCGCGCCCAGGCGCCTTTGGTCAGGCGTTGCCGTCACCTCGCTCGCCGAGCGCGGCTTCGAGCGCCTTGATGCGGTCGCGCAGCTTGTCGAGGTTGCGCATCAACGCCGCGCTCTTGTTCCATTCGGCGTGCCCCACGGCCGGAAAAGCGCTCGTGTACATGCCCGGCTTGAGTAGCGATTTCGATACGCCCGACTTCGCCGTGACGATCACGTAATCGGCGAGCGTCACATGGCCGGCGATGCCGACCGCGCCGCCGATCATGCAGTGGCGCCCGATCGTCGTGCTGCCCGCAATGCCGGCGCAGCCCGCGATGACCGTGTACGCGCCGATCTTGCAGTTGTGGCCGATCTGCACGAGGTTGTCGATTTTCACGCACTCCTCGATGATCGTGTCCGCCATCGCGCCCCGATCGATCGTCGTGTTCGCGCCGATTTCGACATCGGCGCCGATCGTCACGCCGCCGACTTGCGGGATCTTGACCCAACTGCCCGTGCGCGCGTCGCCTTCGCCGACGAAGTCGGGGGCGAACCCGAACCCGTCCGAGCCGATCACCGCGCCCGCGTGCACGATCGCGCGCGGACCGATCTTGCAACCGTGGTAGATCGTCACGTTCGGGTAGAGATGCGCGCCTTCGTCGATATGCGTGCCGCGCCCAACGGTGACGTTCGCGTCGATCCGCACGTGCTCGCCGATGACGGCGCCCGCTTCGATCACCACATGCGGCCCGACGACGGCGGTGGCCGCCACGCGTGCGCTCGAATCGATCGATGCGCTCGGATGCACCCCCACCGGCGCTTTCGGCGCCGCCAGATCGATGAATAACTGGGCGACGCGAGCGAAATAAGCGTAAGGGTTCGGCGTGACGATGAAATTACGCCCTTCCTTCGCGCTCAGCTTTTCGAGATCGGCAGGCGCGATCAACACGGCGCCCGCGTGCGTGCTTTGCACTTGGGAAAGGTACTTCGGGTTCGCGAGAAACGCCAGTTGATGCGGCTGTGCCTGATCCAGCGGCGCGAGGCCGGCCACCTTCAGGCCGGCGTCGCCCACGATTTGCCCGCCGAAGCGCTGTGCGATTTGCTCGAGCGTCAATGCCATTGCCGTGCTGTTCCGTCCGTCGTTCGTCAGTTGGTCGCGCTTGCGCTCGAGGCGGCCAGCGCCTTGAGCACTTGATCCGTGATGTCGATGCGCGGACTCACGTACACGGCCTCCTGCACGATTAGATCGTAGTGCTGTTGCTCGGCGATCTGCTTGATCACTTTGTTCGCGCGATCGAGCACCGCGGCCAATTCTTCGTTGCGGCGCTGGTTCAAGTCTTCGCGAAACTCGCGCTGCTTACGCTGAAAATCGCTGTCCAGATCCGACAATTGTTTCTGCTTGGACGCGCGATCGGCCAGCGACAGCGACGCCCCGCTCTTGTCGAGCTGGTCGGACAGCGATTTCAAGCGCGCGGCCATGTCCTGCAAATCCTTGTCGCGCTTGGCGAACTCCGCCTCGAGCTTCGATTGCGCGGCCTTGGCCGCCGCCGATTCCCGCAAGATGCGGTCGGAGTTGACCGCCGCGATGCGCGCCTCTTGCGCGTGCGCGACGCCGGCCGCGAGCGCCCCCGTCAGCGCCACCGCTCCTAACACGCGTTTGATGAACGTACCGGTTTGCAAAATCTTCCTCTCGATGCTGGCCAGAGTTTGGGGTTCCGTCAGAACGCCGTCCCGATCTGGAATTGGAATTTCTGGTATTGGTCGCCCTGGTGCTTCGTGACCGGGAAGCCCAAGCTAAGCTTGAGCGGCCCGATCGGCGAGATCCAGGCGAGACCGATACCGTAGCCGTACCGCAAACCGTTCGACCCGGTCGTATTGATGCCCGGAGCGCTCTCGCCCCAGACGTTGCCGCCGTCGAAGAACGTGAACACGCGCAACGTACGATCGTACCCGGTGCCAGGCAGCGGGAACGTCAGTTCGATGTTGCCGACGACCATCTTCGAGCCGCCGATCGGATCGGTCGTGGACGTATCGCGTGGGCCGAGCGAGCTCGGTTCATAGCCGCGCACCGAGCCGATACCGCCCGCGAAGTAGTTCTTGAAAATCGGGAACGGCTTGCCGCCCATGCCGCTGCCATAGCCGCCTTGGAAGTTCAAGCCGAGCACGAAGCCGCGCGCGAACGAATAGTAGTACTGCGCTTGCAGGTCGGCCTTGTAGTATTGCGTCGCGCCGATCGGCGTGCCGTACTCGGCGTTGGCCTGCGTGAAATAGCCCCGGCTCGGAACGAGCGCGCTGTCGCGCGCATCGCGCGACCAGCCCACCGTCAACGGAATATTGTTCGAGACGCGCCCGAACTCGGTCACGTAGTTCTTGTAGCTCTGCGGCGTCTCGGAATCGACGTCGAGCCTGTTCTGCTCGAAACCCGCGCCGAAGAACACCGTATCGACTTCCGAGAACGGAATGCCGAACTTCAGGTCGCCGCCGGCCGTAATAATCCGGAAGCTCGAATTCGTCGAGTAGTACAGCGGCTGCGTCGTGCGGTAATAGACATCGGTGATCCGCTTGATGCCGTCGACCGTGAAGTACGGATCGACTTGCGTGACCGTCAGCGTGCGGTACGTACGCGCCGTGTTCACGTTCACGGCGAGACTCGTGCCCGAGCCGAACACGTTGTCTTGCGATATGCCGGCCGAAAGAACGACCTTGTCCGTGGAAGAGAAGCCCGCGCCGAGCGTGATCGCGCCCGTCGGCTTTTCCGTGACCTTGACGTCGACGTCAACTTGGTCCGGCGTACCCGCCACCGGCACGGTCGTCACATCGACGTCGGTGAAGTAGCCGAGACGATTGACCCGGTCCTTGGAGAGCGCAAGCCGGCTCGAATCGAACCACGAACTCTCGAGCTGGCGCATTTCGCGGCGCACGACTTCGTCGCGCGTGCGCGTGTTGCCCACGACGTTGATGCGCCGCACATACACACGGCGGCTCGGATCGACCTGCAGCGTCAACGCGACTTTGTGATGGACCTGATCGATCTCGGGCTGCGCATTGACGGTTGCGAACGCGTAGCCGTATTCGCCGAGCTTGTCGACGATCGCCTTCGTCGTCGCCTGCAGCTTGGCGGCGGAGAAACGCTCGCCGGGCTTGACCGTGACGAGCTTTTGCAGCTCCGGGCCGCGCTCCAGCAGATTGCCGGCGAGCTTGATGCTCGATACCGTGTACGGTTCGCCCTCATGCACCGTCAACGTCAGGTACATGTCCTTCTTGTCGGGCGATATCGACACCTGCGTCGACTCGATGTTGAACTCGAGATAGCCGCGATTCAGGTAGAACGAGCGGACATTTTCGAGATCGCCGGTGAGCTTGTCCTTCGAGTAAAGGTCGTTCTTCGTGTACCAAGAGAACCAGTTCGGCGTGGACAGCTGCATTTCATTGCGCAGCGTGCTCGCGCTGAACGCCTTGTTGCCGATGAAATTGACCTGGCGAATCTTCGCGCTCGGGCCTTCGTTCACCGTGAACAGAATCGACACGCGGCTGTTATCGATAGGCGTGACCGTGGTCGTGACTTCGGCGGCGTAGAAGCCGCGCGTCAGGTACTGGCGCTTCAGTTCCTGTTCCGCGCGATCCACGAGCGCTTTATCGTAGTAGCGGCCCGGCGACAGTCCAACGGCCTTGAGCGCCTTGTCGAGCGCTTCCTTGTCGAATTCGTGCAGGCCGGCGAAATCGATCGAGCCGATCGCGGAACGCTCGACGACGTTGACGATGACGACGTCGCCTTCCGTCGCGATGCGCACATCGCTAAAGAAGCCGGTGGCATACAGCGCGCGAATCGCTACCGACGCTTTGTCGTCGGTGAACGTGTCGCCTTGCTTGATCGGCAGGTAGGAGAACACCGTGCCGGGCTCCACCCGTTGCAAGCCCTCGATGCGGATGTCTTTTACGACGAAAGGCGCCGTCGCCGCGTGAGCGATGAGCCCATGAGCGGCAAGCGCCGCGACCGCAACCGTCTTAGGAACAAAGCGATGAGGTTTGAACAACGTGCTTCCCCAGTGTTTTTAGCTGCATCTGTCCACCGCGGCTGTGCAAGCGCGCGCCGCCGGACACTTTAAAAATGGATTAAACGAGCCAGATCGTTGAAGAGCGCAATCGCCGACAGCACGACGATGCACACGAGGCCAGCCCTTTGCAGAACGAGTTGCCACCGCTCCGACACGGCTTTGCCAGTTGCGGCTTCAACCAAATAATATAACAGATGCCCCCCGTCCAATACCGGAATCGGCAATAAGTTCAGCACACCGAGGCTGATGCTGACCAGCGACAGGAAGGAAAGAAACGGCGCCCAACCCAGCTGTGCGCTCTTGCCGGCGTAGTCCGCGATCGTGACGGGCCCCGACAGATTCTTCAGCGAAGCCTCGCCGGTCAGCATGCGGCCGAACATCCGCAGCGAATAAATGGCGATGTCCCACGTCCTGCGCGCACTGCGCGCGACGCTTTCGCCCACGCCGTAGCGCACGTCCACGGACTCGACATGCGTCGCGAGCGCCGTGCCGATGCGCCCCGAGCTCGCGCCCGTCTGCACGTCCTCGCTCGCCTGCGGCACGACCGTCAGCACGCGTGGCTCGGGCGGCGTGCCGCGCTCGATGCCCAGCACGACCGGACGGCCCGCGTGGGCCTTCACGTAAGCGATGAACGCTTGCGCGCCGTCGATCGGCGCGCCGCCCGCCGTGCGCAGGGTGTCGCCGGCCTGCAGACCCGCACGCTGTGCGGCGCTGCCCGGCTCCACGGCCGCGACCGACAGCGTGCCGCCTTGATCGAAGCCGAGCTTGCCGAGGAAATCGTCGTCCAAGTCGCGCTCTGGGACGTTGCGCAGATCGACCTGGAAATCGTACGTGCCGCGGCCGTCCCGCGCTTTGAGCATGACGCGCCGATGATCGAAGGCGGCGTCGAGCAATTTCCAGCGCAAATCCGACCATGACCGCACCGCCTCGACGTCCGCGCCGCGTTCGTCGCCGATCGCCACGACCGTCTCGCCGCCGTCGAACCCCGCGCGCGCGGCCACGCTGCCGGCCGGCGGCGTCGCGAGCGTGGCGACGGGCTCGCTCACGCCCGTTGCGAACACCACGGAAAACAGCGCCACCGCCAGCACGAAATTGGCAAGCGGGCCGGCAAGCACGATGGCGATGCGCTTGGCGACGTGCTGACGGTTGAACGCGTACGGCAGATCGTCGGGCGAGATGCCGGGCCCCGGATCGCGCTCGTCGAGCATCTTCACGTACCCGCCGAGCGGCAGCGCCGAGATCGTCCACTCCGTGCCCGATTTGCGCCCCACCCAGCTCGCGAGCGGCCGACCGAAGCCGATCGAAAAACGCAGCACTTTGACGCCGCATAGCCGCGCGACCCCATAGTGACCGTACTCGTGCACGACGACGAGCACGCCGATCGCTACGACGAACGAGACGACTTCGATCAGCAGATTCATCGGCCTCTCACTGCACGGCGCGATCGACCGGGCTCGTGCGAGTGACCGCCGGCGCGGCGAGCGGGCGGCCGGCAATGAACGCGTGCGCCGCGCGCCGCGCGTCGGCATCGGCGCCGAGCACGTCGTCCAAGCCGCTCGGCGTACGATTGGGCAAACCGTCGAGCACCGCGTCGACCGTGCGCGCGATGTCCATGAAGCCGATGCGGCGTTCGAGGAACGCGTCGACGGCCACCTCGTTCGCCGCGTTCAGCGCCGCGCTGGCGATGCCCCCGGCCGCGAGCGCCTGCATGGCGAGCGCCAGACACGGGAAGCGGCCGTAATCGGGCTTTTCGAACTGAAGCGACGCGATTTGCGCCAGATCGAGCTGCGCGACGCCCGAATCGACGCGCTCGGGAAACGCGAGCGCATGGGCGATCGGCGTACGCATATCGGGGTTGCCGAGCTGAGCGAGCACGGAGCCGTCGGCATAGGACACGAGCGAGTGGATCACGCTTTGAGGATGGATCAGCACGTCGATGCGATCGCCTGTCAGCCCGAATAGCCAATGGGCTTCGATGACTTCGAGGCCCTTGTTCATCATCGTGGCCGAATCGACCGAAATCTTGCGGCCCATGACCCAGTTGGGATGCTTGCAAGCCTCCTCGGGCGTGACGTCGACGAGCGTATCCGGCTCGCGCGTGCGAAACGGGCCGCCCGAGGCCGTCAGAATGATTTTCGTGACGCCGCCGTGTTCCGCGATGTCGCGCGGCAAACATTGGAAGATCGCGTTGTGCTCGCTGTCGACGGGCAACAGCGTCGCGCCGTGGTCGCGCACGGCATCCATGAAGATCGCGCCCGACATCACGAGCGCTTCCTTGTTGGCGAGCAAGATGCGTTTGCCGGCGCGCGCCGCGGCCAACGTGGGCGCAAGGCCCGCCGCGCCGACGATCGCGGCGACAACCGTATCGCACTGTGCGCTTTGCGCGGCCTGCACGAGCGCTTCGGGACCGTAAGCCACCTGCGTCGCGCAACCCGCCGCTCGCAGCTGAGCCTGAACGGTGGCCGCTGTCTGCGCATCGCCGACGACGGCGACGTCGGGCCGGAAACGCAGACACTGGGCGACGAGTTTGTCGCCGTTGCGATGTGCGGTGAGCGCATGGACCGAAAAGCGCTCCGGATGGCGGGCGACGACGTCGAGCGTGCTGTCGCCGATCGAGCCCGTGGAACCGAGCAATGTCAGACGTTTTTTCATATCTCTCTCTAGCTAGCGCTAGCCGATGACGAGCATCGCGAGCGGCAGCACCGGCAGCAATGCGTCGATGCGGTCGAGCACGCCGCCGTGCCCGGGCAGCAATGCGCTTGAATCCTTTACGCCCGCTTGCCGCTTGAGCATCGATTCGAACAAGTCGCCGACGATGCTGAAGGCGACCAGCAAGGTCAGCATGAGCAGCGCGCGCACGACGCCCATGCGTTCGGCGAGCGCCGATGCGAGCGTCGGCTCGAACGCGTGCGCCGCCAGAACCGCAAGGGCGACGAGCATCACGGCGAGCCAGCCGCCGATCGCCCCCTCCCATGTCTTGCCCGGGCTGATGGCCGGTGCGAGCTTGTGCTTGCCGAACGCCTTGCCGGCAAAGTATGCGCCTATATCGGCGAGCCAAACCACGAGCAGTACCGACAACACGAAGGGTACGCCCAGGACACGGGCCGCGACCAACGCATGCCAGCACGCGACTAGGACGACGAGGCCCGCCAGCGCGAGAAACAACCGCCAAGCGCCATGCGCGAGCGTCGGCTTGCGCGCGAGCGCGAACGGCCCCGTCAGCACCCAGAAAACCGCCGACGCCTCGAATAGCGGCCGAGCCGCGCGAACGCCGATGCCGAGCTTCGTGCTGGCGGCAAGCGCCACCCCGGCGAGCACCGCGTAGCCCACGGGCGCGAGGCCCGGCAGCTTCAGCAGGCGCGCCCATTCCCACGCGCCGAAAACGAGTACGAGCGCGAGCAGCGCGCCGAAAGCCGCCACCGGTGCGAACAGCGTCACGGGCAGCAGCACCGCCAGTAGAACGACGGCGGTGATGACGCGGGTTTTCAGCATGGAAGGGAGTCTACGTTTTGGGAAGGCGCCTCTTGCGACGGCGCATCTTGCGATCGCGTCTCGAGTTGCGCGCTGGTTCGGCCGAACCGGCGCTCTCGGCGGCCGTACGAGGCAATCGCATCGGACAGCGTATCGGCGTCGAAATCGGGCCAATACGTGTCCGTGAAATAGAGTTCGGTGTAGGCGAGCTGCCAGAGCAGGAAGTTGCTGATGCGCGTTTCGCCACCCGTTCGAATGAACAAGTCGGGCTCCGGCGCATAAGCCAATGCGAGATGCTGCGCGAGCGCGGCCTCGTCGATATCGACCACGCGCCCCTCGGCAACCGATTGCTCGGCAAGCTTACGGGCGGCTTGCATGATATCCCAGCGGCCGCCGTAATTCGCGGCGATCGTCAGCGTAAGTCCCGTGTTGCGCGCCGTTTTCGTCTCGGCCCGGCGGATCGCGTCTTGCACGCGGCGATCGAACAGCGACAAGTCGCCTACGACGCGCAACCGAATGCCGTTCGCGTGCAGCTTGCCCACTTCGCGTTCGAGCGCGGTCACGAACAGGCGCATCAAGAACGACACTTCTTCGACGGGCCGGCGCCAATTCTCGGAACTGAAAGCAAAAAGGGTCAGGTACTCGACGCCCGCGCGCGCGCAGGCCTCGACGGCCGTGCGCACCGCATCGACGCCGCGCGAATGGCCGGCCACGCGCGGCAAGCGGCGCTGGGTCGCCCAACGGCCATTGCCGTCCATGATGATCGCGATATGCCGCGGCACAGCCGCGACATCAGGCACGCGAACGGTAGAGCTGGTATAGGTCATGGCCGCCCGGACTCAAACTGCTGAAAAAAGAAAAGAAAGACGCGTCGAGACGAACAAGCCTCACACGGTCATGATCTCGGCTTCTTTCGAGTGGACGAGCTTGTCGATTTCGGCGACGTATTTGTCGGTGAGCTTTTGCACCTCGTCGCTCGCGCGGCGTTCATCGTCTTCCGAAATTTCCTTGTCTTTGACGAGCTTCTTGAGCTGTTCGTTCGCATCGCGACGCAAATTCCGCACGGCGACCTTCGCCGTTTCGCCTTCGCTCTTGACGACCTTGGTCAGCTCGCGGCGACGCTCTTCCGTCAAGGCCGGCATCGGTACGCGGATCAAATCGCCTTGCGTCGCGGGATTGAGCCCAAGATCGGACTCGCGAATCGCCTTCTCGACCACGGCAACCATCTTCTTTTCCCAGGGCTGTACGCCGATCGTGCGAGCGTCGATCAGCGTCAGATTGGCCACCTGCGAGATGGGCACGTTCGAGCCGTAGTAGTCGACTTGAATGTGATCGAGCAAACCCGTGTGCGCGCGGCCCGTGCGGATTTTCGCCAAATCGTTCTTGAACGCTTCGATCGAACGCTGCATTTTTTGATCGGCGCCCTTCTTGATCTCTGCCACACTCATTTAGACCTCCAAAACTTCATCACTGTGCGGGTTCGCTCACACGCGACGCCATGACGCGCCGCGCCCGAAAACGCGCCCCGCTTGTATTCCGGGAGTTTACACGTGGACGAGGGTGCCCTCGTCCTCACCTTGCACGATCCGCTTGAGCGCACCGGGCTTGACGATCGAAAACACGCGAATCGGCAGCTTCTGGTCGCGGCACAGCGCAAACGCCGTCGCATCCATCACTTGCAGATTGCGGCCGATCGCTTCGTCGAAGCTGATCGTCGAATAACGCGTGGCGCTCGGATCCTTCTTCGGATCCGCGGAGTATACGCCGTCGACCTTCGTCGCCTTCAATACGACCTCCGCGCCGACTTCCGAGCCGCGCAGCGCGGCAGCGGTATCGGTCGTAAAGAACGGGTTGCCGGTGCCCGCGGCGAAGATCACGACCTTGCCCTCTTCCAATTGACGGATCGCGCGCGGCCGAATGTACGGCTCCACGACCTGATCCATACGCAGCGCCGACTGCACGCGCGCCTCGATGCCGGCGTGGCGCATCGCGTCTTGCAGCGCGAGCGCGTTCATCATCGTCGCGAGCATGCCCATGTAGTCGGCCGTTGCGCGGTCCATGCCCGCCGCCCCGCCGGCCACGCCGCGAAAGATGTTGCCGCCGCCGATGACGACGGCCAATTGCGTGCCGAGCCGAACGACCTCGGCGACATCGGCCACCATGCGTTCGATCGTCGCGCGATTGATGCCGAAGGCATCGTCGCCCATCAAAGCTTCACCGGAGAGTTTGAGAAGAACGCGTTTGTAGGCTGTGGGCATAGCGGTATCCGATCGCGTCAAGGAGATCACGACAATGTGGAACTGTAGGGGTGAAACATGCGCCGGAGCAAGCCCGGCCGCCGCGCGAAGCATATCGCTGCTTCGCGGCGACGAACCGGGTTAACCCCGATCAGCTCGCAAGGCGAGCCCCCGCGGCGAGCCTGGCGCTCGCCGCGGGTCCGACGAACTACGCGACTTACTGCTGCTTTGCGGCGGCGACTTGCGCAGCCACTTCGGCGGCGAAGTCGTCTTGGCGCTTCTCGATGCCCTCGCCCACGACGAACAGCGCAAACTTTTGCACCGACGTACCGGCCGCCTTCAACATTTGTTCGATGGTCTGCTTGTCGTTCTTCACGAACGGCTGATTCAGCAGCGACACTTCCTTCAAGTACTTTTGAACGCTGCCTTCGACCATCTTCGCGACGATTTCGGCGGGCTTGCCCGATTCGGCCGCCTTTTGCTCGGCGATGCTGCGCTCCTTGGCGATCAGCTCGGCGGGCACTTCGTCCGACGACAGCGAAACCGGCTTCATCGCGGCGACGTGCATTGCGACGTCCTTGCCGACTTGCTCGTCGGCGCCCGTGTACTCGACGAGCACGCCGATGCGGTTGCCGTGCAGGTAGGCTGCGAGCTTATTGGCCGTTTCGAAGCGCGAGAAGCGGCGAATCGACAGGTTTTCGCCGATCTTGCCGACGAGCGCGAGACGCACGGCGTCGACCGTTTGGCCGTTCAGCGGCAGCGCCGACAGGGCCGCCACGTCAGCCGGGTTTTGCGTCACGACGAGTTCGGCCACTTGCTTGGCGAACGCGTTGAAATCGTCGTTCTTCGCGACGAAGTCGGTTTCGCAGTTCAGCTCGACGAGCGCGCCCGCGTTGCCGGCGATGTGCGACACGATAATGCCTTCGGCCGTGACGCGCGATGCCGCCTTGCTCGCCTTGTTGCCCAGCTTCACGCGCAGCAGTTCCTCGGCGCGGCCCATGTCGCCGTCGGCTTCCGTCAGCGCCTTCTTGCATTCCATCATCGGCGCGTCGGTCTTCGCGCGCAGTTCTGCCACCATGCTTGCGGTAATTGCCGCCATCATTCGCTCCTTGAGTCTGTCTTTCACACGCCGCCCGCTTTCGATGCGAACGGCAGGCATTCGTTCGCGGCGCATGGAACGCGCCGCGCACTGCGCCGACACTTAAAAAAAGGGGGCCTATCGAGAGCCCCCTTTTTTGTCGGCAGCGGGGTGCGGTTACGCTTCCCCGTTGACCTCGACGAATTCGTCGCCGTCGGTGCCGCGCGCAGCTTGCACGACTTCGTTGACCGCGTTCGCACGGCCTTCGAGGATCGCGTCGGCCACGCCTTGCGCGTACAGGGCCACGGCCTTGCTCGCATCGTCATTGCCCGGGATCACGTAGTCGATGCCTTCCGGCGAGTGGTTCGTATCGACCACGGCGATGACCGGCACGCCGAGCTTGTTCGCTTCGGTCACGGCAATCTTGTGGTAGCCGACGTCGACCACGAAGATCGCGTCCGGAATGCCGCCCATGTCCTTCACGCCACCGATCGACTTTTGCAGCTTGGCGATTTCGCGCTCGAACAGGAGCCCTTCTTTCTTGCTCATCTTCTCGAGTTCACCCGCCTCGACCGCCGCTTCCATGTCCTTCAGGCGCTTGATCGATACCTTCAGCGTCTTGAAGTTCGTCAGCATGCCGCCCAGCCAGCGGGCGTTGACGTAGGGCATGCCCGCGCGCAGCGCTTCTTGCGCGATCGTGTCGCGCGATTGGCGCTTCGTGCCGACGAACAGGATCGTGCCGCGATTGGCCGCCAATTGACGCACGTACTTCAGCGCGTCGTTATACATCGGCAGCGTTTTTTCGAGGTTGATGATGTGAATCTTGTTGCGATGACCGAAGATGAACGGGGCCATCTTGGGATTCCAGAAGCGCGTTTGGTGACCGAAGTGGACGCCGGCTTCCAGCATTTGACGCATGGTGACTGCCATGAAATTCTCCGCGAGGGTTGGGTCTTAAGCCGGCCGCCGTACCGCCCGCGGCGGAACGCTCCATTTCGTTCGGAACGCTCGCTGACCGCGGTGCGGCACCCTGGGTGCGCCGGCTTGCGAATGGTTACTTCCACTACTGCCGCCCCGAGCGCTACGGGACTCCCGGAGCGCAGCAAGGATGCACTAGCCGCCGCTTCAAGCTCGGCACGCCGTATTCTCCTATGGCCATAGGGGAACAAAAGCGGATCATCCGATACCCGAACGCGACTAGCCCGAGAGTATACCACGCTAGCGCGCGAGCCCTCAACCCGCTAGCGCTTCCCCCGCGAACGCCCTGGCCGCGCCGCTTTCGGGTGCGGCGCCTGCGCAGCGCCGTCGCGATATCCGCACGAGCGGGTCCCACGGTCCGCCATGGCGCGCATGGATGGTGCGATAATCGAGGTATTGGTTAGTTTCCAGAACCGCCCCCATTTATATCGGCTACGCCATTCACCCCGTTTCAGGCTCGCATCCATGGCTATTACGATCAAAAACGAAGACGACATCGCGAAAATGCGCGTCGCGTGCCGTCTGGCGAGCGAGGTGCTCGATTACATCACCCCGTTCGTCAAGCCCGGCGTAACGACCGCCGAGCTCGACCGGCTCTGCCACAACTATATGCTGGACGTGCAAGGCACGGTTCCCGCGCCGCTGAACTACCAGCCGCCCGGCTACCCGCCCTACCCGAAAGCCACCTGCATCTCGGTCAACGACGTCATCTGCCACGGTATTCCGGGCGAGAAGATCGTCAAGGCCGGCGATGCGCTCAACATCGACATCACCGTCATCAAGGACGGCTACTTCGGCGATACGAGCCGGATGTTCATCGCCGGCGAAGGCTCGATCCTCGCCAAGCGGCTCGTCCAAACCACCTACGAGTGCATGTGGCTCGGCATCGAGCAGGTGCGCCCGGGCGCGCGGCTCGGCGACATCGGGCACGCGATTCAGCGCCACGCCGAGGCGAGCGGCTACAGCGTCGTGCGCGAGTACTGCGGCCACGGCATCGGCACGGTATTTCACGAGGATCCGCAAATCCTCCATTACGGCCGCCCCGGCACGGGTCTCGAATTGCAAAAAGGCATGATCTTCACGATCGAGCCGATGATCAACGCGGGCCGTCGCGACATTCGCACGATGCCCGACCAATGGACGGTCAAGACGAAGGATCGCAGCCTGTCGGCCCAATGGGAGCACACGGTGCTCGTGACCGACACGGGGTACGACGTGCTGACGGTGTCGGCCGGCACGCCGGCCAAGCCGTCGATCGCGGTCGCGGCGTAAGCGCCGGTGCAGCACGCGCCATGAGCGAGCCCGCCGTCATTCCCGATCCCGCATCCGTCAAGGCCGATTACCGCTCCGCCAAGGCCGAGCTGCTCGGGCGCTTCAAATCGGTCAGCCGCGTCGATGCGCTGATGCAAGCGCTGTCGCGTACGACCGACGACGCGCTCGTTCGCGCATGGCAAGCCTGCGCGCTGCCGGCCGCGAGCGCGCTCCTCGCCGTGGGCGGCTATGGCCGAGGCGAACTCGCGCCCTACTCGGATATCGACATTCTCGTCCTGCTGCCCGATAACGCGCCGCCCGAACTCGACGCGCGCATCGAGCGCTTCATCGGCATGGCGTGGGATCTCGGCCTCGAACTCGGCAGCAGCGTGCGCACCGTCGCGCAATGCATCGAGGAAGCGGCCAACGACATCACCGTGCGCACGTCGTTGCTCGAAGCGCGGCGCATCACGGGCAGCACTACGTTGTTTCAGCGTGTCGTCCTGCGCCTGAACGAAACGCTCGACGCCCGCGCGTTCTTCCAGGCAAAGGTGCTCGAGATGCGCCAGCGCCACGCGAAGTTCCAAGATACGCCATACAGCCTCGAGCCCAACGTCAAGGAAAGCCCCGGCGGCTTGCGCGACCTGCAGCTGATTCTCTGGATCGCGCGCGCGGCGGGCTTCGGGCGGAGTTGGCGCGAACTCGACGAGCGCGGCCTCATCACCGCGCGCGAGGCGCGCGAACTGCGCCGCAACGAGGCGTTCCTGAAAATGCTGCGCGCGCGCCTGCACGTGATCGCCGGGCGGCGTCAAGACGTACTCGTGTTCGATTTGCAGACCGCGGCCGCGGAAAGCTTCGGCTACGAGGCCACCCAAACGCGGCGCGCGAGCGAACAGCTCATGCGGCGCTACTACTGGGCCGCCAAAGCCGTCACTCAACTCGCGACGATTCTCATCCAGAACATCGAGGCACAGCTTTTTCCCCGCACGAGCGGCATCACGCGCGTGCTCTCGGAGCGCTTCGTCGAAAAGCAAGGGATGATCGAAATCGCGAGCGACGACGTGTTCGAGCGCACGCCCACGGCAATTCTCGAGGCGTTCCTGCTTTACGAGCGAACGCCGGGCACGAAGGGACTCTCGGCCCGGACGCTTCGTGCGCTCTACAACGCGCGCGAGATCATGGATACGGGCTGGCGGCGCGATCCCGAGAATCGCCGCTTGTTCATGGAGATCCTGAAGGAGCCGCAAGGCATCACGCACGCGCTGCGGCTCATGAATCAGACCAGCGTGCTCGGCCGGTATCTGCTCAACTTCCGGCGCATCGTCGGGCAGATGCAGCACGACCTGTATCACGTCTATACGGTCGACCAGCACATCCTCATGGTGCTGCGCAACCTGCGCCGTTTCGCGCTAGCCGAACACGCGCACGAGTACCCTTTCTGCAGCCAGCTGATGGCCAATTTCGAGCGGCAATGGGTACTCTACGTCGCGGCGCTGTTTCACGACATCGCCAAAGGCCGCGGCGGCGATCATTCGACGCTCGGCATGGCCGACGCACGCCGCTTCTGCCGCGAACACGGCATAGAGAGCGCGGATGCGGCGCTCGTCGTCTGGCTCGTGCGCCATCATCTGACGATGAGCCAGGTCGCGCAGAAGCAGGACACGAGCGATCCCGAGGTCATCAAGCAGTTCGCCGAACTCGTCGGCGACGAGCGCCGGCTCACGGCCCTCTATTTGCTGACGGTGGCCGACATCCGCGGAACGAGCCCGAAAGTCTGGAATACGTGGAAAGGCAAACTGCTCGAGGATCTGTACCGGATGACGCTGGCCGTGCTGGGCGGCGCCAGGCCGGACGAGCATTCGGAACTGAAGAACCGGAAGGAGGAAGCGCTCGCGCTGCTTCGGCTGGAGACCGTTCCGGAGAACGCCCATCGCGCGCTATGGGACGAGCTCGACGTCGGATACTTCCTGCGCCACGACGCCGCCGACATCGCGTGGCAAACACGCGTGCTCTATCGGCACGTGCGCACCGAAGCGCCGATCGTGCGCGCGCGGCCGTCCCCGATCGGCGAAGCGCTGCAGGTCCTCGTCTACGTCGGAGATCGTTCGGATCTGTTCGCCGGGATCTGTGCTTACTTCGATCGCAACGGGCTGTCGGTGCTCGATGCTCGCATCAGCACCACGCGTCACGGCTATGCGCTCGATAATTTCATCGTCGCGCATACGGAGCACGACGACGTGCACTACCGCGACATCGCCAACCTCGTCGAGCAACAGCTCGGCGCTCGGCTCTCGTCCGACGCGCCGCTGCCGGAACCGTCCAAAGGCCGCCTCTCGCGGCTCTCGCGCACGTTTCCGATCACGCCGCGCGTCGATTTGCGAGCCGACGAGCGCGGCCAATACTACATCCTCTCCGTGTCGGCCAACGACCGGCCGGGGCTTCTTTATTCGATCGCGCGCGTGCTGGCGGAGCATCGGGTCGGCGTCCACGCGGCACGGATCAATACGCTCGGCGAGCGCGTCGAAGACGTGTTCCTGCTCGACGGGCGCGGTCTTTCCGATAGCCGTTTGCAGATACAGGTCGAAACCGAGCTGCTGCGCGCGATCGCAGTGTGAGAGTTTATGCGCGCCAAATTGACAGCCAAGCATCCGCGTCCGGCATCGCCGGAGCGCGCCCCCGTTCGCGCAGGCAGCCCGTCTGCGCGAAAGACGCCGCGTACCTGGGACGCCGAACGTCCGGCGCCCGCGGCCAAGGCCGCCGCGCCGCGCGCAGGCGCCAAGCCGGCCGCATCGGGGTCGGGGCCGAAAAAACGCGACGGCGCCCCCAGTCCGAACGCCCGCAGCGGCGCCATGCAATCGGCGCCGCGCGCTCGCAAAACGGCGCCACGCGGCGCGCAGGATCGTGCCTCGGATCGTCGCGGCGAAGATACGCCGCGCCGGACACCGCGTCCGGCCGAAGGCCGTGAGACGCGGGGCGCCTACGTCGGAAAGGAACGCAACGCCCGCGGAACAGGCGCCGCCCGCACGCACGGCGCCGCGGAGCGCCGCGCGGACGACACGCCGTGCCGAGCCCCGCGTCCGGCTGACGAACGCGGACGCGGCGAGCGCGCGGCGAACCCCGAACGCGGCGCGGGCCGATCCTTCGGTGGCACCGAACGCCGCACTGGGGGCAGATCGGACGAGCGAGCACCGCGAATGGCGCGCAGCGCCCGCCCCGCCGGAAGCGCCGCCGAACGGCCCGTGCGCGACGGCACATCGGGCGCACCCGGCGCGGGCGCCCGCAAAATCGCCCGCCCCGTCAAACTGGGGACTTCATCGCCAAGCGCGCCCGCCGCGCGGCGCGAAGCCTCGTCTTATACGCGCTCGGGTCCGGCCAAGACCGGAAATCGCGAACGACCGGCTACCGGAGAAACGCGCGGACGGCCCGTAACCGGCGCTAGGACTTACGGGCCCAAACATACGGAGCAGGCCGCCGGCCGCACGAAGTCGGCGCCTTCGCGCACGACGAAGCCTTCGCGCCCGGCCGCCGCGCCCGCTGTCGACCATGTGGAAACGCCCGCCCGTTCCGACGGCCTCCTGCGCTTGTCCAAGCGAATGTCCGAACTTGGCCTGTGCTCGCGTCGCGAGGCGGACGAATGGATCGAAAACGGATGGGTACGCGTCGACGGCGAACGCATCGATACGCTCGGTGCGCGCGTGCACCCCGATCAGCACATCGAGGTCACGAAAGACGCGCATGCCGCGCAATCGCGCCAAGTCACGATCTTGCTGCACAAACCGGTCGGCTATGTCTCCGGACAAGCCGAAGACGGCTACGAGCCCGCCATCACGCTCATTACACCGGCGAATCGCTGGGAAAACGACCGAGCGACCACGCGCTTTCTAGCGAGTCACTTGCGCACGCTCGCCCCGGCGGGACGGCTCGACATCGATTCGACCGGTTTGCTCGTGCTGACGCAGGACGGTCGTATCGCCAAGCAGCTGATCGGCGAGCATTCGAGCGTCGAAAAGGAATATCTCGTGCGCGTCACCTACGGCGAACATACGACCGATATCGACCGCCATTTTCCGGCCGACAAGCTCGCCCTGCTTCGATTCGGGCTCTCGCTCGACGACGCGCCGCTCAAGCCCGCCAAGGTCAGCTGGCAGAACGGCGAACAACTGCGGTTCGTACTGCGCGAAGGCAAGAAGCGGCAAATCCGCCGCATGTGCGAGCTCGTGGGTCTGCATGTCGTCGGCCTGAAACGCGTGCGCATGGGCAGCGTTGCGCTCGGTGCGCTGCCCCAGGGCAAATGGCGATATCTGCTGCCCGACGAAGCATTCTGATCCGCGTCGGTTGACGCGCTCGGCCGGCTCCGAATACGCCGACGCCCGCTTCGCGCGGGCGTCTTGCATGGCGTCTTGCGGGCGTCAGCGCGCTCGAACGGCTCAATCGTCGACGTTCGGGTCCAGATCGGGGAAGAGAACTTCGGTGAAGCCGAACTTCGAGAAGTCCGTGATCCGCATCGGATAGAGCTTGCCGATCAAATGGTCGCACTCGTGCTGAACCACGCGCGCATGAAACCCTTCCGCGACGCGGTCGATCGGCTGCCCGTATTGATCGAAGCCGTGGTAGCGGATCATCGAAAAGCGATTGACGACGCCGCGCATGCCCGGCACCGACAAGCACCCTTCCCAGCCCTCGTCCATGTCTTGCGAGACGGGGGTGATAGTCGGGTTGATGAGCACCGTCTCGGGCACGGGCGGCGCATCCGGATACCGGTCGTTATGGCCGAATCCGAAGATGACGAGCTGCAGATCGACGCCGATCTGCGGCGCCGCGAGCCCCGCGCCGTTGACGTGGTGCATCGTTTCGAACATGTCGGCGATCAGGGCGTGCAGTTCGGGGGTATCGAAATGGTCCACCGATTTAGCGATGCGCAGCAGGCGCGGATCGCCCATTTTGAGAATGTCACGGATCATGGGTTGCAGCCCTCCAAGAGCTTGCGCATACCGTCTTCGTCGAGAATCGCGACGCCGAGTTCCTCGGCTTTCGCGAGCTTGCTGCCCGCTTCGGCTCCCGCCACCACGTAATCGGTTTTTTTCGACACCGAGCCGGCCACCTTCGCGCCGGCCGCTTCGAGCATTTCCTTCGCCTCTTCGCGCGAAAGCGTCGGCAGCGTTCCCGTCAGCACGATGGTCTTGCCGGCCAGGATACCTTGGGCCGCACGCGGCGCGGGCGGCCCCTCGGCCCACGTGACCTTACCCGGTGCGCGCAGTTGCTCGATGACGTGCCGGTTGTGCTCCTCGACAAAGAACTGATGAATCGACTCGGCCACGACCGGTCCGACGCCCTCGACTTCCATCAATGCCTCGATCGAGGCGTTCATGACGGGGTCGAGCGAGCCGAAGTGCCGGGCGAGATCCTTGGCCGTCGATTCGCCGACGTTCGGGATGCCGAGCGCGAAAATAAAGCGCGCGAGCGTCGTGTGCTTCGCTTTCTCGATCGAGTCGATCAGATTTTGCGCGGATTTGTCGGCGAAACGATCGAGCGCAGCCAGCGTCGAGAAGCCGAGGTTGAACACATCGGCCGGGGTGCGCACGAGGTTCTGCTCGACGAGCTGGTCGATGATTTTTTCGCCGAGCCCGTCGATGTCGAGCGCCCGGCGCTGCGCAAAATGCTCGAGCGAGCGCTTTCTTTGCGCGGGGCAAACGAGGCCGCCCGTACAGCGGGCAACCGCTTCGTCCGGCAGCCGCTCGATCGCCGAGCCGCACGCCGGGCAAGCGGTTGGCATCACGAACGGTTGCGCATCGGCCCGGCGGCGTTCCAGCACCGGCCCGACGACCTCGGGAATGACGTCGCCGGCGCGGCGCACGATGACGGTATCGCCCGAGCGCAGATCCTTGCGCCGCACTTCATCCTCGTTGTGCAGCGTGGCGTTCGTGACCGTCACGCCGCCGACGAACACCGGCGCCAGCCGCGCGACGGGAGTAATGGCGCCCGTCCGGCCCACGTTGACGCCGATTTCGATCAGTTCGGTCAGCGCCTCCTCGGGCGGAAACTTGTGGGCGAGCGCAAAGCGCGGCGCGCGCGAGACGAAGCCCAGAATATCCTGATCGACGCGACGATTGACCTTGTAGACGACGCCGTCGATGTCGTAGGGCAGGCTCTTGCGCTTTTCACCGATTCGTCGGTAAAACGCCAGCAGCCCCTGCGCGCCGTGCACGACTTCACGCTCGACGCACACCGGCAAGCCGAGTTCGATATACCAGTCGAGCACGCCGTCGTGCGTGTCGGGCATATCCCGCCCCTCCAGCGCGCCGATCCCATAAGCGAAGAACGACAGCGGCCGTTGCGCCGTGATGCGCGAATCGAGTTGACGCAGGCTGCCCGCAGCCGCATTGCGCGGGTTGGCGAACTCGCGCTGCCCCGCTTCGCGCTGCCGTTCGTTCAGGCGGTCGAAATCGCGCCGAAACATGAGCACCTCGCCGCGTACTTCGAGCACGCGCGGGATGCGTTCGCCCTTCAGACGCAGTGGAATCGAGCGCACCGTCCGGACGTTTTGCGTCACGTCCTCGCCCGTGGCGCCGTCCCCGCGCGTGGCCGCTTGAACGAAGCGGCCGTCCTCGTAGCGCAGCGCGATAGCCAGGCCGTCGAACTTGAGTTCGCACGAATAGTCGACCGGCGTGCGATCGAGCTGATCGCTCACGCGCTTGTCGAACGCGACGACGTCTTCATCGGTAAAACCGTTGTTCAACGACAGCATCGGCAGCGTATGAACAACCGGCGCGAAGCCGCTCGCCGCCTGCCCCCCCACACGCTGCGTCGGCGACTCGGGCGTGATGAGATCCGGATGCTCTGCTTCGATCGATTGCAGTTCCGAGAATAGTCGATCGTATTCTGCGTCGGGGATTTCCGGACGATCGAGAACGTAGTACTGATAGTTCGCCCGCTCGAGTTCGGTGCGCAACCAGGCGGCGCGGTCGGCCGGCTGGTCGGCGCTCGGAGGCGGTTCGGCGTGCTTGCGAGCCATGTTGTCGGTGTTATCGTCGATGCGTGCTTGCCGCGGCGCGCTTTATTGGCTGAACAGACGCCGCGTCGCCGCGGAGCCCGCCGGGATGCCGGCTTCCTCGAGCCGCGCATAAAGCGTCATCAGCTGCTTTTCGATCGCGAGCAGCGCTTGCTCGGGCAGCGGCCGCCGTTGATCGTCGACGACGCGCCCGCCGATGCGCTCGGCCAGCGACTTCCCGTAGTCGCACATGAGCCTGAACGGCAGGATGTCTTCCTCGGCAACGGGCACGTCGAGGATCAGCGTGATCATTTGCCCGCCCTTGTACGTGAGATCGTCGCGCAGGAAGTTCGTATCGCCGAACTGCAGCATGAAGACCGGGCTTTGGTTCGCGTCGAGCTTGACGAAGCGCGTGCCGTCGCGGGAAAGCAGCAAGCCGTCTTGCGAAGCGACAGCCTGCACATAGTTGGCGGACCACGGCGCGCCGTCGGACAGCACGTTGATCGAGAGCTGCGCATCGCATTGCGCGGCGAATGCATCGAGTTCGCGCGCCATCGATACCGTTTCGAGCATATCGGGAAACTCGGGGGCGCCGTCGATCGCATCGGCCAGTTGCTGGACGCCCGACACGAATTCCGAGAATTCGAGTTCGTTGAGCGCGCCGCCGCGGTTGGCAAGTTGTACCGCGGCGCGCAGCTCCTCGTAGCGCTGGGCGTTTTGCAGGAGTTCCCACGCGCCGCCGCCCTCGGGCTTACCTTCGATGTACACGGGCTTGCTGCCCGCTCGGCGCAGCCGCTGCGCGAGCGGCGACGCTTTTTCGCCGGCGATCGGGCCGGACAACCGGATAGGCACGACGCAGTCGATCCGGCGATCGACGATATGCGGCGGCGCCGCGGAAATGGTCGTCGCGGCGGGCGTCACGCTCTCGCCCGCGTCGCGCGGCGTTTGCGCGGGGGCCGCATCGGCGGACGCCGATTCGGGGGTGAATCCGTTCGGCGTCGTGGCTTCGGCCTGAATGTCGGCCGGGATGTCGAGCGGCGCGGACACGCCGAAGCTCGGTTCGATTCGGGCGGCTTCGCCCTCGCGCGCCGCGTCGGGCATCGCGGGTTCGCGGCGCGAGCCGGCGTGTGCCGGCTCGATGAAGGGCCGCTCCTCTTCGTGATCCTGGCGCGCGAGCCCTTGCTCGGCTTCGTTCGGCATCGGCCGCGGCATCTTGCGGCGCACCTTGGCGCCCTGCCAAGCGTTGTAGACGACCACGCCTCCCACCACCACGGCGCCCGCGCCGATCAATCCGAGTGTCAACTCGTCCATGCACGCTCCATCAAGCATTCCTGTGTCGCGGCCCTGCGCAGGGCGCCTCGCGCACCTGCCGTGCGGGCCGCACGTTAGACGATATTCTGGGCGAAACCGGCAGCCGTTTCCATGTCCACGGCGACGATGCGCGAGACGCCTTGCTCCTGCATCGTGACGCCGATCAGCTGCTGCGCCATTTCCATCGCGATCTTGTTGTGCGAGATGAACAGGAATTGCGTCTTGTCCGACATCGCACGCACGAGGTTGGCGAACCGTTCCGTGTTGGCGTCGTCGAGCGGCGCATCGACTTCGTCGAGCAGACAGAACGGTGCGGGATTGAGCTGGAACATGGCGAAAACGAGCGCGGTGGCCGTCAGCGCCTTTTCGCCGCCCGAAAGCAGGTGAATCGTCGAGTTTTTCTTGCCGGGCGGCTGCGCCATCACTTGCACGCCCGCATCGAGGATTTCGTCGCCGGTCATGATGAGCTTGGCCTGCCCGCCGCCGAACAGGCGTGGGAAGAGTTCGCCGAAATGCCGGTTGACCTCGTCGAACGTGCCTTGCAGCAGCGTGCGCGTTTCCTGATCGATCTTGCGGATGGCGTCTTCAAGCGTGTCGATCGCGCGCGTCAAGTCCTCCGATTGCGCATCGAGGAACGCTTTGCGCTCCTTGGCCGCCGCCAGTTCGTCCAGTGCGGCCATGTTCACGGGCCCGAGCGCCGTGATCGCGTTGTTGATCCGCGTGACCTCGCCCTGGAGATACGAGGGCTTCATATCGGCCGTGAGCTTTTCCTGCAACTGCGCTTCGTCGACGCCCGCCGCTTGAAGCTGCTCGATGAACTGCTCGCCCGCGATGCGGGCAGCCTGTTCCTTCAACTGCAATTCCGTGATGCGATCGCGCAGCGGCTGCAACGAACGCTCGGCCGTCAGCCGCGTTTCATCGGCCTGGCGCAGCTTGGCCGTCAGATCCTCGAGTTCGTGGCGCGCCGCCGACAGCGCGGCTTCCTTCTGTCCGCGCACTTCGAGCGCCTCTTGCAGACCCGTATGCGCCGTCTGCTCGTTGATCGTTTCGAGTTCGGCGCGGGCGTCTTCGAGCGAACCGGCCACGCGCTCGCTTTGCTCATGCGCGATCTGAATGCTGCGCTTGAGCTCGTCGATGCGCGCCGCCATGTTACGGGCGGCGAACCGCGCGTCGGCGGCCGCGCGCTCGAGATCGCGCGCCTGGGTGCGCGCGCCCGACAATGTTTCGTCGAGCGCTTCGAACGCGAGCTGATTGTCTTCGAAACGCGCCTGCAATTGCGCGAGTTCGCCGTCGTAGCGCTCGAAGTTCGCCTCCGATTCGGCGCGCTGCGCACGTTGCTCGTCGATCTGCGCGGCGATTTCCTCGAGTTCCTCGCGAATCTGCGTGCTGCGTTGCGTGTAACGTTCGTGCGCCTGCGTGAGCTTGAGCACGTCGAGCTGCAACGCGTGCAACCGTTGCGTCGCGCGCTCGACCTGCGCACGCGCATCGGCGAGCGCTTGCGACGCCTGCGAGTGCGCCGCCTCCGCGCGGATCGCGGCCGTCTTCGCTTCGTCGGCAAGCAGCGTTTGAGCACGCAGCTGGCGCGTGAGGTTTTCGATTTCCTGCTGGCGCGCGAGCATGCCGGCTTGCTCGGAATCGGCTGCGTAAAGCTGCACGCCGACACGCGTGACGACGTGCCCGGCCTTGACGACGAGCATCGCCCCTTCGGGCAATTGGACGCGCATCGCGAGCGCCTGCGTCAGGTCGTCTGCCACGTACGCCTGGCCCAGCCACTCGTTCAGGACCGCGCGAAGCCCGGCATCGTCGATCCGCACGAGCGACACGAGCGGCGTGAAGCCGGCGGGCGCCTCGTGCGGCGCGCCCGCCGCGGGCGGCGCGTAAAAAGCGAGCTTGGCCGGCGGCGCGTCGCTCGCGAAAGCCCGCACCCAATCGAGATTGGAGATTTCGAGGGCGGCGAGCCGCTCGCGCAGTACCGATTCGAGCGCGCCTTCCCAGCCCGGTTCGACGTGCAGCTTCTTCCACAAGCGCGGCAGGCCCGCGAGTTCGTGCTTGTCGAGCCAAGGCTGAATCTTGCCCTCTGTCTGCACGTTTTCCTGAAGCTGCTTGAGCGCGACGAGGCGCGCTTCGAATTGATGCGTCTGGGCGCTCTCGCGCTGCACGCGCTCTTGGGCGGCGCGACGTTCGGCTTCGGCGCGCGGCAGCGCCTCCTGCGCCTGTTCGAGGCGCGCCTGAGCCTCGCTCAAGATTTCCTCTTGCTCGGCCAGCTGAATCCGCTGCTCTTCGAGCTGCGTCTCGTCGGGCGCATCGAGCCCGCCGGCCTCGGCCTTGAGCCGCTCGTGGCGCTGCTGCAACTGCTGCAATTGCTGATCGGCGTTGCGCTGATGCGCCGCTTCGAGCTTGAGCGCCTGCTCGGTCTGAGCAATGCCCGAGCGTTCCTCGTTCAGCTGCGTCTGGGCGTCGCGCCAGCGCGCTTCGAGCGCCGGCAGCTCGTCGTGCTTGGCCGCGGCTTCGTCTTCAGCGAGCGCGGCCTTTTCCTCGGCGAGCGCGAGCTGCTCCTCGGCGTCCTCGAGATCGCCGCGGGCTTTCTCGGCCTGCACCTGCCACTGCTCGCGCTGCGCCGTCAACGCGGCAATCTGCGCCTGCACGCGGTTGCGCGATTCGATGACGAACTTGATCTCGGCCTCGAGCCGGCTGACCTCGGCGTTGGCCTCGTACAACGAGCCTTGCGCGCCTTGCATGGCGTCGCTCGCCGCATAGTGCGCGACGCGCAGCGTTTCGAGATCGGCCTCCACCTCGCGCAGCTTCGCGGTCTGCGCTTCCAGATCGATCTGCGCCTCGGAGATCGCGCGCTGCTGGCGGCCCTGCTCGGCCGCCGCTTCGTTCTTGCGCAACAACCAGAGCAGCCGCTGCTTTTCCTCGCCTTCGGCTTGCAGCGTCTTGAACTTCGTGGCGACGATCGCCTGCCCCTCGAGCTTTTCCAGATTCGCGCCGAGTTCGCGCACGATATCTTCGACGCGCGTCAAGTTTTCACGCGTGTCGTGCAGGCGGTTTTCGGTCTCCCGGCGGCGCTCCTTGTACTTCGACACGCCGGCTGCCTCTTCGAGGAACACGCGCAGCTCTTCCGGCTTGGCCTCGATGATGCGCGCGATCATGCCCTGCCCGATGATCGCGTAGGCACGCGGCCCAAGGCCCGTGCCGAGGAAGATGTCTTGAATGTCGCGCCGGCGCGCCGGCAAGTTGTTGATGTAGTAGCTCGACGTGCCGTCGCGCGTGAGCACGCGCTTGACCGCGATTTCGCTGTACTGCCCCCATTGCCCGGCGGCTCGCCCGTCGGCGTTGTCGAACACGAGTTCGACGCTCGCCCGGCTACCGGGCTTGCGCGCGGTCGAGCCGTTGAAGATGACGTCCTGCATCGATTCGCCGCGCAGCTCCGAGGCGCGCGATTCGCCGAGCACCCAGCGCACGGCGTCGATGATGTTGGACTTGCCGCATCCGTTCGGGCCGACCACGCCGACGAGCTGGCCCGGGACCTGGAAATGAGTGGGATCGACGAAGGACTTGAAACCAGCGAGTTTGATCGAGGTCAGACGCACGGCGAGATCGCTGTTTTAGTGGAAAGTCGAATAAAAACGCGGCCGGCCGACCCATCGCGCACGCTCGCCGCGGCGGCGAAGCCGAACCGCAGGCGCCATGCGCGGCGGACTGCCGCCGCGATGCTTTTTGGGATCGCGAAACCATTACGCCGACAGCGCCGAGCGCATGCCTCGCGAGCAAGTGGCAATCATACCATCGCCTATCCGGCGCGCCGCCGCGGAAGGCGTCGCGGCAAGCGTCGGCGCGCCGCCCGCTCTTGCGCCGCACGCTATAATGACGCCCTTTTCCCGCACGAGAGCCGCGCGCAACGCGCACGCCTCGCAACCTGCCCGCCGAACCCGACGTGAACCCGCTACTCGACCGTCTCCAGCCCTATCCGTTCGAAAAGCTGCGCGCGCTATTCAAGGACGCGACGCCGCCCGCCGACCTACCGCATATCAGTCTGGGCCTGGGCGAGCCGAAACACGCCACCCCCGCGCTGATCCGCGACGCCGTCGTGGCCTCGCTCGATTCGCTATCGAATTATCCCGCGACGATCGGCTCCAATGCGCTGCGCGAGGCCATCGCCGCGTGGGCGGTGCGCCGCTACGGCCTGCCCGCGCTCGACCCGGCCACGCAGGTGCTGCCGGTTTCCGGTTCGCGCGAGGCCTTGTTCGCGCTCGCTCAGACGGTCGTCGACGGCGCCCGGCCCGGCGCGGTCGTGCTGTGCCCGAATCCGTTCTATCAGATCTACGAGGGCGCAGCGCTCCTGGCCGGCGCCGAGCCTTATTTCGTCAACAGCGATCCGGCGCGCAACTTCGCCTGCGATTACTCGGCGGTGCCCGCCGACGTCTGGGCGCGCACGCAATTGCTCTACGTGTGCTCGCCGGGCAATCCCACGGGCGCCGTGCTCACCCTCGACGACTGGCGCGAGCTGTTCGCGCTGTCGGACAAGCACGGGTTCGTCATTGCGTCGGACGAATGCTATTCGGAGATTTACTTCGACGAAGCGAACCCGCCGCTCGGCGGCCTCGAGGCCGCGCACAAGCTCGGCCGCGGTTTCGAGCGGCTCATCATGCTCTCGAGCTTGTCCAAGCGCTCGAACGTGCCCGGCATGCGTTCGGGATTCGTCGCCGGCGACGCCGATCTGCTCAAGCGTTTCCTGCTCTACAGGACGTATCATGGCTCGGCCATGTCGCCCGTCTACCAGGCGGCCAGCACCGCCGCCTGGGGCGACGAAGCGCATGTGCGCGAAAATCGCGCGCTATACGTGGCCAAGTTCTCGGCGGTCACGCCGATGCTGGCCGAGGTTATCGATGTACGCGCGCCCGATGCGGCGTTCTATCTCTGGGCGAACGTCGAACGCACCGGCCTCACCGATACCGAGTTCGCCCGGCGCCTGTACGCCGACTATAATCTGACCGTCCTGCCCGGCTCATATCTGGCGCGCACCGCGCACGGCGTGAACCCAGGCCGCCATTTCGTCCGCATGGCGCTCGTCGCCGACGTGAACGAATGCGTCGACGGCGCCAAACGCATCGTCGATTTCTGCCGCGGCCTCGCGCGCTGACCCGCGCGTCGCGGCGAGAACAACCTTCGGCCACACCCGTCACTTTCCGACTTCCGACTTCACTTAGCGAAACTACCGACATGTCGCAACTCATTCAGCAAATCATCGACAACGCCTGGGAAAACCGCGCCGAGCTGTCGCCGAAGGCCGCGCCCGCCGAAGTGCGCGACGCCGTCGCGCATGCGATCGAGCAACTCGACAAGGGCCAGCTTCGCGTCGCCGAAAAGCGCGAGGGCCAATGGGTCGTCAATCAATGGCTGAAAAAGGCCGTGCTGCTCTCGTTCCGCCTGGAAGACAACGCGCCGATGCCGGCCGGCGGCTACTCGCAGTTCTACGACAAGGTGCCCTCGAAGTTCGCGAACTATACGGCTGAGGATTTCGCGGCCGGCGGCTTTCGCGTCGTGCCGCCCGCCATCGCGCGCCGCGGCTCGTTCATTGCGAAAAACGTGGTGCTGATGCCCTCGTACACGAACATCGGCGCTTACGTCGACGAAGGGACGATGGTCGATACCTGGGCCACCGTCGGTTCGTGCGCGCAGATCGGCAAGAACGTGCACCTCTCGGGCGGCGTCGGCATCGGCGGCGTGCTCGAGCCGCTGCAAGCGAACCCGGTCATCATCGAGGACAACTGCTTCATCGGCGCGCGCTCGGAAGTCGTCGAAGGCGTGATCGTCGGCGAGAATTCGGTCATCTCGATGGGCGTCTACCTCGGCCAAAGCACGAAGATCTACGATCGCGAAACGGGCGAAGTGACCTACGGCTACGTGCCGCCGGGCTCGGTCGTCGTGGCCGGCAACCTGCCGTCGAAGGACGGCTCGCACAGCCTTTACTGCGCCGTCATCGTCAAGAAAGTCGATGCGAAAACACGCGCGAAGGTCGGCCTGAACGAGTTGCTGCGAGGCGACTGATGAGTTCGAACGGCACCGTCGTCTACGGCATTCCGAACTGCGATACCGTCAAGAAGGCGCGCACGTGGCTCGAATCGCACGGCGTGGCGTTCGAATTCCATGACTTCAAGAAGGCGGGGCTCTCCGCCTCCCTCGTCAAGGCATGGCTCGCCGAGGTCCCGCTCGAGGTTCTGCTGAACCGCCGCGGCACCACCTGGCGGGCTTTGCCGGACGAAGCGAAGGCCGCCGCCGAAACGCAGCAGGGCGCGATTGCGCTGATGGTCGAGAAACCTTCGATCGTGAAGCGGCCTGTCGTCGTCGTGGACGGCCGCGTGAAGTCGGTGGGCTTTTCCGCCGATGAATACGCCGCGCTGTTCGCCTAGCGTCGCGTCGCGCCGCGCCCGCGGGTTGGCCGTTCGGCGGACTTTCCGCCCCACGCCTAGCCGGGCAACAATACGAGCATGGCCTGCCGGCTTCATCGCGCCGGCATTTTTTTATCCAGAAACGCAACGGTGGTCACTGATTCCATGTCCGGCACCCTCGCCCTAACCGAACAATTGATCGCGCGCGCTTCGGTCACGCCCGACGATCAGCATTGCCAAAAGCTGCTGATCGAGCGGCTCGAAGCCATCGGCTTCGCCTGCGAAACGATCGAATCGCACGGCGTCACCAACCTCTGGGCCGTCAAACGCGGAACGGACGGCGCCGGCGGCAAGCTGCTCGCGTTCGCCGGGCATACCGACGTCGTGCCCACCGGCCCGCTCGAACAGTGGAGCTCTCCGCCGTTCGTGCCCACGCATCGCGACGGCAAGCTCTACGGGCGCGGCGCGGCCGATATGAAGACGTCGATCGCCGGTTTCGTCGTCGCCAGCGAGGAGTTCGTCGCGGCACACCCGAACCATCGCGGCTCCATCGCGTTCCTCATCACGAGCGACGAAGAAGGCCCGGCCACCGACGGCACGGTGAAGGTCGTAGAAGCGCTGCAAGCGCGCGGCGAAACGCTCGATTACTGCATCGTCGGGGAACCCACGTCGACGAATACGCTTGGGGACGTCGTCAAGAACGGCCGGCGCGGTTCGATGTCGGGCAAGCTCGTCGTCAAGGGCGTGCAAGGCCATATCGCCTACCCTCATCTCGCGCGCAATCCGATTCATTCGATGGCGCCGGCGCTGGCCGAACTCGTCGCCGAGCACTGGGACGAGGGCAACGAGTATTTCCCTCCCACGACCTGGCAAGTATCGAACCTGCACAGCGGCACCGGCGCGAGCAACATCATCCCCGGCCGCGCCGAACTCTCGTTCAATTTCCGCTTTTCGACGGCCAGCACCGTCGACGGTTTGCAGCAACGCGTGCACGCGATCCTCGACAAGCACGGGCTCGACTACGATCTCGATTGGACCGTCAGCGGGCTACCGTTCCTCACGCCGCGCGGCGAACTCTCGAATGCGCTCGAGCAAGCGATCAAGGACGAAACGGGCGTGACGACGGAGCTGTCGACGACCGGCGGCACGTCCGACGGCCGGTTCATCGCGCGCATCTGCAAGCAGGTCGTCGAATTCGGGCCGCCGAACGGCAGCATCCATAAGATCGACGAACACGTGGAACTCGCCTTCGTCGAGCCCCTCAAGAACATTTACCGGCGCGTGCTCGAAACGCTGATCGCCTGATGTCCGCGCACCGCCTCGGCCGCATCATGCCGCGCAACCGCCGCAACCTTCGCTCATTGAGCCTTCCGACACCGCACCTGGAGACGCCGCGATGACCACGCCTTTTCTTACCGTCCGCGACTTGCTGCGTTATGCGGTGTCGCGCTTTACCGAGGCGCAGCTCGCCTTCGGTCACGGCAGCGCCAGCGCCTACGACGAAGCCGCCTATCTGATTCTGCATACGCTGCACTTGCCGCTCGACGTGCTCGATCCGTTCCTCGACGCGCGCTTGCTCGACAAGGAAATCGAAGCGGTGCTCGGCGTCGTCGAGCGCCGCGCCGCCGACCGTGTGCCGGCCGCCTATCTCACGCAGGAAGCGTGGATGCACGGCCGGCGTTTCCACGTCGACGAGCGCGTCATCGTGCCGCGCTCGTTCATCGGCGAGCTGCTCGAAGACGGGTTGCAACCGTACGTCGTGGATCCGGACGAAGTCGGCGCCGTGCTCGAACTGTGCACGGGGTCGGGCTGCCTTGCGATTTTGGCCGCTCATGCATTCCCGAACGCGGATGTCGACGCCGTCGATATCTCGGCCGACGCGCTCGAAGTCGCCCGCATCAACGTGGCCGATTACGCGCTGGACGATCGCATCGCATTGTTCGAAGGGGATTTGTTCGCCCCGCTGGCCGAGCGCCGCTACGACGTCATCCTCGCGAATCCGCCCTATGTGAACGCCGCCTCGATGCAGGCGCTGCCGGCCGAGTACCGGCACGAGCCGGCACTCGCGCTGGCCGGCGGCGCGGACGGCATGGATGTCGTGCGCCGCATCATCGGGCAAGCGCGCAACTGGCTGACCGATGACGGCATCCTCGTCGTCGAAATCGGCAACGAACGCGCGAACGTCGAAGCGGCGTTCGGCGGGCTCGACCTGGTATGGCTGTCGACGAGCGCGGGCGACGACAGCGTTTTCCTGATCCAGGCGAACGACTTGCCGGCGGTTTGAGGGAAACCGGTTCAACGCGCGTCCATCGCCAGGTTCTCGCTTCGACGTGCCTAACATACGACGCCCATGTCCGCTGACGAACCGCCCCCGGCCTATAGGCAAGACGACGAGCTCGACAGCATCGCAGCCACGGAAAGTCCTGCTTCGCAAGCGCGGCGGCTGTGGCTGGTGGCCGCCGGCGCCGGGCTCGCATACGGCGTTTCGCTGCGCGACGCGCCGTACCCCGATCAAGCCGCGGCCAAAATCCTGATGTGCGCGCTGCTGTTCTTGGCCGCTAGCCGCCACGAGCCAAGAAGCGAACGGCTGCGGCTCATGGCCGCGCTGGCCGCGTCCGCCGTCGGCGATGCGCTGCTTGCCTTACCGCAGCTGGCCTTATCGTTCGTCGGCGGGCTCGGGGCGTTCCTCATCGCGCACTTGGCCTATTGCGCCCTGCTCGCGCCGCGCGCCGTCCGCCCCGAGGGCTGGCGCCGCGCCGCTGTGCCGGCGCTATGGGCAGCGGGCATCGCCATGTATTTCGCGTTCTTCCCCAACCTGGGAACGCTCGCGATCCCGGTGGCCGCCTATATGCTCGCACTATGTGCGATGGCAAGCCTCGCGCTCCTGGCTCGCCGGGGCGGCCTTGCGGTCCCGTTTGGCGGGCTCGCCTTCGTCGCATCCGATGCGATGATCGGCATCGACCGCTTCGTCGGCGCCTTTCCGGCAAGCGGTTACGCAATCTGGTTTTCTTATGCGCTAGCGCAACTGTTGATTGCATTCGGCATCCTGCTTATCGCCGACGACGGCCCGCATCGGAACGGTCTGTATAGACATAACCGCCATCGCGGCTGACGATTGACCCCGCCCTCATTGCTGTCGTTCTGTAAGATGCGGTTCAAGCGCACGCTCGGCCGGCGAGCCGCGCACTCAAGACGTCAAGACGCCCGCTAACCGCTCATGCATTTCGATTGGCTCTCTCTCGGCAGCCTGATCTTCCTCGCGCACGCGCTCGGCGTGATCGCGGCCGGTCACGCCATCCTCAACACGCGTACGTCGCAAGGGGCCATCGCATGGGCCGTCTCGCTCGTCGCCGTGCCCTACGTCACGTTGATCCCCTATCTCTTTTTGGGACGCAGCAAGTTCTCGGGCTATGTCGATAAACGCCGCATCGAGAGCGAACTGTTGCGTTCCCACGCGCATCCGAGCGCCTGGGATACGAGCGCCTCGTCGACGGGGCGGCCCGCCGAGGCGCTCGGCCACCATGTCGTACGCGCGCTGACGGGGCTGTCGGGGATGCCGTTCTTGCCCGGCAACGCGGTGCGCACGCTCGTGAACGGCGACGCGACGTTCGCGGCCATTTTCGAAGCGATCGAACTGGCGCGCCACTACGTGCTCATTCAGTTTTTCATCGTGCGCGACGACTCGCTCGGGGAAATGCTCAAGGCGTTGCTGCTTTCCAAGGCCGCGCAGGGCGTGCGCATATGCTTTCTCTACGACAGCATCGGCAGCTTCGACTTGCCGCAGCACTATGTCTCGGCACTGCTCGGAGGCGGCGTGGAAATACACCCGTTCGCCACCAATCGGCGCTTCGTCAACCGCTTCCAACTGAACTTCCGCAATCACCGAAAGATCGTCGTCGTCGATGGCGAGCGCGCATTCATCGGCGGACACAACGTCGGCGTCGAGTATCTAGGCGGCAACCCTCGTCTTTCGCCGTGGCGCGATACGCATATCGAGGTGCGCGGGCCGGTCGTCGCAAGCCTCCAGTTCGTGTTCATCGAAGATTGGCACTGGGCCACGCAGCGCCTGCCGCGGCTCGAACCGTCCCAAGCGGAACATCCCGAAAGCGCAGGCGAAGCCGACATGCATTGCCTCGTGGTGGCGCCCGGGCCGGCCGACAAAGAGGAAACCGGTTCGCTGTTCTTTGTCGCGGCGATCAACGCGGCGCAAAGCCGAATCTGGATCACGACGCCCTATCTCGTGCCCGACGAAGCCGTGTTTTCGGCATTGCGGCTCGCGGTCATGCGCGGCGTGGACGTGCGCATCCTGATCCCGAGCCGGCGCGATCACTACGTCGTGTTCGAAGCGTCCAAGCTCTATGCCTACGACCTCATTCGCGCGGGCGTACGTATTTTTCGCTACCGGCCCGGGTTCCTGCATCAGAAGGTCGTGCTGATCGACGACGTGGCCGCGGCCGTCGGCAGCGCCAATCTCGACAATCGCTCGTTCCGCCTGAACTTCGAGATCATGGTGCTGACGGTCGATCATGCGTTCGCACGAGAGGTCGAAGCGATGCTCGAATGCGATTTCGAGCAAGCCTTCGAGGTCGATCGCAGCGAATACCGCAACGCATCGGCGCTGCGGCAGGTCGTCATGCATGTGGCACGGTTGTTTTCGCCGATTTTGTAAGCCTTCACACGGCTTGGCCCGGCGATCTGCGCCCCGCTGGCGCAGGTTGCCTCACGTGATCACAATACCCTCTCGATATCGCCGACTATCGTCTCGGGCTTCGCCGACGGCGCGTAGCGCTTGACGACCTCGCCCTTGCGATCGACCAGAAACTTCGTGAAATTCCACTTGATCGCCCTGGTGCCCAGCAGGCCGGGCGCTTCGCTCGTCAAATAGCGATACAACGGATGCGCATCCGGGCCCTTCACGTCGATCTTCTCGAACATGGGAAACGTCACGCCGAAATTCTTTTCGCAGAAGCTGCCGATCTGCGCGGCATCGCCCGGCTCCTGCTTGCCGAACTGATTGCACGGGAACCCCAGCACCTCGAACCCGCGCGCGGCAAACCGGTCGTAGAGCTGCTGCAGCCCCGCATATTGTGGCGTGAACCCGCATTCGCTGGCCGTATTGACGATGAGCAGCACCTTGTCGCGATAGCGATCCAGGCTGACGGGCTCGCCGCCGAGCGTGCGGGCGGATAACGTATAAAGCGTACTCATCGAGGCGCCTCCGAAGAGAAAACGAAGTCTGTGCAAGAGCCGAAAAGTACACAGAAACGTCGCACGGCACAACCGATGCCTCGCACCGTCTAAAATAGCGGTTTTCGTGCAGCCGGCCCCGTCGTGATCCGTTTCAATCAATTTAGCCTCGCCCGTGGCGTCAAGCCGCTTTTCGACGCCACCACGTTCACGCTGAACCCCGGAGAAAAGGCCGGGCTCGTCGGCGCCAACGGCGCGGGCAAGTCCACCTTGTTCTCCGTGTTGCGCGGGGAACTCCATGCCGACGGCGGCGACGTCTCCATGCCGCCCACGTGGCGCGTCGCGCACGTCGCACAGGAGACGCCCGCCGTCGACCGAACCGCACTCGAGTACGCGCTCGACGGCGACACGGCCTTGCGCGAGATCGAAGAACGCATCGGCGAAGCCGAAGCCGCTCATGACGGCGAGGCACTCGCCCATGCGCACGCCGCCTTCGCCGATGCCGACGGCTACACGGCTCCGGCCCGCGCCGAAGCCTTGCTGCTCGGCCTCGGCTTCACGCTGGCACAAACGCGCGAGCGCGTCGCAAGCTTCTCGGGCGGCTGGCGCATGCGGCTCAACTTGGCGCAGGCGCTCATGTGCCGCTCCGATCTACTGCTGCTAGACGAACCCACGAACCACCTCGACCTCGACGCCATCGTCTGGCTAGAAGATTGGCTGGGCCGCTACGCGGGCACCCTCATCGTCATCTCGCACGATCGCGAGTTTCTCGATTCGGTGTGCAACGTCACCTTGCATCTCGAAAACCGGCAGGTCAAGCGCTACGGCGGCAACTACTCTCAGTTCGAAATCCTGCGCGCCCAGCAGCTCGCGCTGCAGCAAAACGCCTACGAAAAACAGCAGCGAACGATCGCCCATCTACAAAGCTTCATCGACCGCTTCAAGGCCAAGGCGACGAAAGCACGCCAGGCGCAGAGCCGAATGAAAGCGCTCGAGAAAATGGAGCGGATCGCCCCCGCGCATGCGGCCTCGCCCTTCACGTTCGAGTTCCGCACGCCCGACGCCGCGCCCAACCCCATGCTCGTGATGGAAGACGTGCGCTGCGGTTACCGGACCGAGGACGGCATCGAGATTCCGATTCTCGACGGCGTGACGCTGTCGGTGCAAAACGGTCAGCGTATCGGGCTGCTCGGCGCCAACGGCCAGGGCAAGTCGACGCTCGTCAAAACGCTGGCCGCCACGCTCGAGCCGCTATCCGGCAAGATGCAAGGCGGCCGCGGCCTGGCGATCGGCTATTTCGCGCAGCATCAACTCGAAACCTTGCGTCCCGACGATTCACCGCTCGCGCACTTGGCCCGTATCGCGCCCGAGGCGCGCGAGCAAGTGCTGCGTGACTTTCTCGGCGGTTTCAATTTTTCGGGCGACATGGCAAGCTCGCCGATCGGCCCGTTCTCGGGCGGCGAGAAAGCGCGTCTCGCGCTTGCCCTCATTATTTGGCAGAAGCCGAACCTCCTGCTGCTCGACGAGCCGACGAACCATCTCGATCTCGAAACACGCTACGCGTTGACGATGGCGTTGGCTCAATTCGAGGGCACGCTGATTCTCGTCTCGCACGATCGGCACCTACTGCGCGCGAGCACCGATCAGTTCATGCTTGTCGCCAAGCACCGGCTGCAGCCGTTCGACGGCGATCTGGACGACTATCGCGATTGGCTGCTTCAGCATGCGGCCGAAACCCGCGCCGCCGCAAAAGCCGCGAGCCAACCGGGCGCCCAGGGCGCCGGCGAAGCCGCGCGAGACGGCGACGTTTCGGCCGGCAACCGAAAGGATCAACGCCGCCAGGAAGCCGAGGCGCGCCAAAAGCTTTCCCACCTGAAAAAGCCGCTCCAAAGCCGCATTGCGAAGCTCGAAAAAGAGATGGATGCACTAAATGCCGAAAAAGCGGCGCTCGATGCCTTCACCGCCGACGCCGCGAGCTACGAGAGCGCGATGAAAACCAAGCTCACCGATGCGCTGAGGCGTCAAGCCGAAGTCCAGGCTCGCCTCGAAACGCTTGAAGCGCAATGGCTCGAGGCACAAGAGGAACTGGAGCAAATCGGCTAAGCTCGCCTTGCCGGCGGTGCGCGGCCCGTTCAGGCCGGTACGGCCGGCGGCACTGCTCGATGGGAGGTGTGGATTGACGACGGATGCTCCGCTGCGCGGCCTGCGCGTACTCGACCTCACGCGCCTCTTGCCCGGCCCGCTTGCAACGCTGCGGCTCGCCGAAATGGGCGCCGACGTGCTCAAGATCGAGGAACCCGGAGGCGGAGATCCCGCGCGGGCCATGATGCAGGCGCCCAGCGATCGTGCCAAGGGCATGCCCAGCGCGTTCTACCGCCTCGTCAACCGCGGCAAACGCGAGACCCGGCTCGATCTGAAAACCGAAACCGGGCGCACAGTCCTCAACGCGCTCGTGCGCGAAGCGCACGTGCTGGTGGAAAGCTTTCGCCCGGGCGTCATGGAGCGGCTCGGGCTCGACTACGCGGCGCTGGCCAAGATCAACCCCAAGCTCGTCTACTGTTCGATCACGGGCTACGGGGCCAAGGGCCCCTTCTCTCAGCGTCCCGGCCACGACATCAACTATCTCGCCTATGCGGGCGTGCTCGATCAGATCGCGACGCCGGAAGGCACGCCCGTCATCGCCAACATCCAGATCGCGGACTTGCTCGGCGGCGCGCTGCCCGCCGTCACGCGGATTCTCGCTGCACTCTGGCAAGTCTCGCGCGGCGGCGAGGGGACGTTCGTCGATATATCGATGACGCACGCGATCCACGCCGACAACATCGTGGCGCAGGCCACGCTCGCGAACGCACGGAACGGCGACCCTGCTGCGGCCGACGCGCTGCGCGCGGGGCATGGCCTATTAAATGGCGGCGTGCCTTGCTACAACGTCTATCGAACCGCCGACGAACGCTGGCTCGCCGTGGGCGCCCTCGAATTGAAGTTCTGGGAAAGGCTGTGCCGCGCGCTGGGCCGGCCCGATTGGGCCTCCCGCCATTGGAGCCTGGGACAAGCCATCGGCGGCCCCGACGCCGTCGCCTTGACGGCGGAATTGGCCGCCCATATCGCAACGCAACGGCTCGACGCTTGGATCGAATTGCTCGAACCCCGCGATTGCTGCGTCGCGCCCGTGTTGACGGTCGAGGAAGCGCGCAATCACGTCCTGTTTCGGACCGACGCGGAGCAATAGCGCCTATGCGCTTACTCGAGTTCCTTGATCCGGTCGATGGCCTGCTCGATCCGATCGACGGCGAGCACCTGAAGCCCATCGATGGCTTGCTTCGGGGCATTCGCCTTCGGAATCAGCGCCGCCGTGAAGCCGAGCTTCGCCGCTTCCTTCAAACGCTCCTGCCCGCGCGGCGACGGCCGGATCTCGCCGGCCAGCCCGACTTCGCCGAACACGATTAGGCCCTTGGGCAGCGGCTTATTGCGCATCGACGAATGAATGGCGAGCAGCACCGCCAAATCGGCCGCGGGCTCGGTAATCTTCACGCCGCCGACGGCATTGAGAAACACATCCTGATCGAAACATGCGATGCCGGCGTGCCGGTGCAATACCGCGAGCAGCATCGCCAGCCGATTTTGCTCAAGCCCGACGGCCAACCGGCGCGGATTCGGTACCTGCGCCGTATCGACGAGCGCCTGAATTTCGACGAGCAAGGGGCGCGAACCTTCCTGCGTGACGAGCACGCACGAGCCCGGCACGATCTGCTCGTGCTGCGACAAGAACAGCGCCGACGGGTTGGCAACACCGCGCAAACCCCGCTCGGTCATGGCGAAGACGCCCAGTTCGTTGACGGCGCCGAACCGGTTCTTGAACGCGCGCACGAGCCGGAACGACGAGTGCGTGTCCCCTTCGAAATACAACACGGTATCGACGATATGCTCGAGCACGCGAGGCCCGGCCAGGCTGCCCTCCTTCGTGACGTGCCCCACCATCACGACCGTCGTGCCGGACTGCTTGGCAATGCGCGTCAGTTGCGCCGCACACTCGCGCACCTGCGCGACGGAGCCCGGCGCCGACGTCAACGCGTCGGAGTAGATCGTCTGAATCGAATCGACCACTGCAACATCGGGCCGCTCCGCTTCGATCGCCGCTTGGATCTTTTCCAGTTGGATTTCGGCGAGCAACTGTAAATCCGCCGCGCGCGAGCCCGGCTCGAGCAGCGCCAGGCGCTGCGCGCGCAGACCGATCTGCGCAGCCGATTCCTCACCGCTGATGTAAAGCGCCCGGCGCTCCTCGGATAGCGAAGCGAGCGACTGCAAAAGCAGCGTCGATTTGCCGATGCCCGGATCGCCGCCGATCAACACGACGCCGCCCGCGACGAAACCGCCGCCCAGCACGCGATCGAATTCGCCGATGCCCGTCGAGAAACGCGGCACGTCCGCGGCCTCGATGTCGGCCAGCCGCTGCACGGGCGCACTCTTCGCAAGCGACTGGAAACGATGCGCGCCGGCACTGGGCGCCACTGTCTCGACGAGCGTATTCCAGGCGTTACAAGCGGGACATTGCCCTTGCCACTTCGGCGATTGACCGCCGCATTCGGTACAGGTGTACGTCGTCTTCTGTTTTGCCACGCGCGGTCCTTCCCCGTTTTTCTTGTCGATTGCCGATGCGAATCGATGATCGATGCCGATTGATCGTTGCGCGATTACGCTTACTCGGCCAGCACGGGCACCCGTTGGGCGACGGCGCACATGAGCTCGTAGCCGATCGTGCCGCAAGCGCGCGCGACATCGTCGATCGGCAGCTGCACCCCCCACAATTCCACGCGCGACCCGACGTTCGCCGTGGGGCACGGTGTCAAATCAACAGTGAGCATATCCATCGAAACGCGCCCGACCAAACGGGTGCGGACGCCGTCGACGATGATCGGCGTGCCTTCCGGCGCGCAGCGCAGATACCCGTCCGCATAGCCGCAGGCGACTACGCCGATACGCATGGGGCCAGGCGCGGTGAACCCGGAACCGTAGCCGACCGTCTGCCCCTTCGCCAGCGTTTGCACCGCGATCAACTCCGAAGCGAGCGTCATGGCCGGCTGGAGCCCGACGCCGTCGATGGCCGACGTCACGCCCGAGGGCGACGCACCGTACAGAATGATCCCGGGCCGCACCCAGTCGAAATGCGCGCGCGGGTGCCACAGCGTGGCGGCGGAATTCGACAGGCTGCGCGCCCCGGCGATGCCTTCGGCGCCGCGCTCGAAGGCGTCGATTTGGTGTTCGATCCCGCGCTCGCCGTCCGCATCCGAAAAATGGGTCATGAGCACGATTTGGCCGGCGCCAGGACAGGCGCGCGCACGCTCCCATGCCGCGCGGAACTTGTCGGGCGTATAGCCGAGCCGGTTCATGCCGCTGTTCATCTTCAGCTGAATGTTCACGGGCTTGGACAGGCGCGCCATTTCGAGCATGCGCAACTGCTCGTCGCTATGCACCGTCGTCGTCAGGCTGTAGCGGTCGATGACATCGATATCGGTCGGGCGAAAAAAGCCTTCGAGCAGAAGAATGGGGCCCGCCCAGCCGAGCTCGCGCAGCTTGACGGCTTCTTCGAGGTCGAGCAGTCCGAAGCCGTCCGTGGCCCGTAGGCCCGGGAAGGCGCGTGCGAGCCCATGGCCGTACGCATTGGCTTTCACGACGGCCCAGATTTTCGAGTGGGGCGCGTGGCGGCGGGCGACCGCGAGATTATTGGCTAAAGCTGCGGTATGGATAGTGGCGAGAAGCGGGCGCGGCATGACGTTTTCGTATGTAGCACGATGGCAATCGTGATGGGATGGCGCATTTTCGGCCGCGCGGGCGAGCCGTGCGCCGTTCGGGCGGCGCGCCGGCAGTCCGAAGGCACCTATTTTCGTGATATAAAGCCGTGCGCACAACCCATTTCGAACGGCCTAAGTCCTAACGCGTCAGACGCGTCCGGGGAGGACGCGCCGCAAAGGACCGCAACGCATCAGATGAAAAAAGGTTTTTACTCCATCATGGCCGCGCAGTTTTTTTCGTCGCTGGCCGATAGCGCCCTTCTGATCGCCGCCATTGCACTGCTCAAAGATCTCCATGCCCCCAACTGGATGACGCCGCTGCTCAAGCTGTTCTTCGTCCTGTCGTATGTCGTGCTCGCCGCGTTCGTCGGCGCTTTCGCCGATTCGCGGCCCAAGGGCCGCGTGATGTTCGCGACGAACACGATCAAGATCGTGGGCTGCGTCTTCATGCTCGTGGGCGCTCATCCGCTTGCCGCATACGGCGTCGTGGGCTTCGGCGCGGCAGCCTACTCGCCCGCCAAGTACGGCATCCTGACCGAACTCCTACCGCCCGAGCGGCTCGTCGCGGCCAACGGCTGGATCGAAGGCACCACCGTCGCTTCCATCATTCTCGGCACCGTGCTCGGCGGCGCACTGATCAGCCCGCATATCGCCGCGCACGTGCTCAAGCACCGCTTGCCCTTCGTGAACACGCCGGCCGAAGCCGCCATGGTCGTCATCATGGCGATCTACGTCACCGCGGCGCTGTTCAATCTACGCATTCCCGACACCGGCGCGCGCTACCCGAAGCAACAGCACGGCCCGATCAGGCTCATTACCGATTTCGCCGATTGTTTCCTCGTGCTCTGGCGCGACAAGCTCGGCCAAATCTCGCTTGCCGTCACGACGCTGTTCTGGGGCGCCGGGGCGACACTGCAATTCATCGTGCTGAAATGGGCCGAAGTGTCGCTCGGCATGTCCTTGTCCGAGGGCGCGATTTTGCAGGCGATCGTGGCCGTCGGCGTGGCCGGCGGGGCGATGTACGCCGCGGCGCGCGTGCCGCTGAAGAAATCGCTGACCGTGCTGCCGGTCGGCATCATGATGGGCGCCGCCGTCATGCTGATGGCCTTCTACACGCGGCATCTCATACCCGCGAATTGGGGCTTTTACTTCGGCCGCCTGCACGTGCCGGGCTATCTCATCATCGCTTATCTATTCCTGATGATCGTCGGGGCGCTCTCGGGCTTTTTCGTCGTACCGATGAACGCGCTGCTGCAACATCGCGGCCATGTGCTGCTATCGGCCGGCCATTCGATCGCCGTGCAGAACTTCAACGAAAACCTCTCCGTGCTCGTCATGCTGTGCTTGTACGCGGTGCTCGTTTGGCTCGATGTGCCCGTGTCCGTCGTCATCGTGCTGTTCGGCACTTTCGTGTGCCTCATGATGTGGGTCGTCATGCGCCGACATCAGGCCAATCAGCGCGCGTTCGATTCGGTCGCGCTGATCGGCGAGCCCAAGCATTGAATCGCCCCGCCGCGACAACCGCCGCTTCGCATACCATGTCTGCCGCCATTCCCAACGTCTTGACGATCGCCGGCTCCGATTCGGGCGGCGGGGCCGGCATTCAAGCCGACTTGAAGACGTTCTCGGCGCTCGGCGTCTACGGCGCGAGCGTCATCACGGCGCTGACCGCGCAAAACACGCACGGCGTGCGCGCAGTTCATGCGCCCGAAGCGGCGTTCGTCACGGCGCAACTCGACGCCGTCTTCGAGGACATCCGGTTCGACGCGGTCAAGATCGGCATGCTCGCGAACGTCGAAATCGTTCGAGCCGTCGCGGCCGCGCTGCGCCGGTATCGCCCGCCGCGCATCGTGCTCGATACCGTCATGCTGTCCAAGAACGGACACGCGCTGCTCGCGCCCGACGCGGTCTCCGCGTTGCGCGGCGAATTGCTGCCGCTGGCCGACCTCGTCACCCCCAATCTCGATGAGGCCGCCGCGCTCGTCGGCGCCGACGCCCCCGCAAGCGACGAAGCCGGCATGCGTCGGCACGGCGAAGCGCTGCGCGCGCTCGGGGCCCGCGCCGTGTTGATGAAGGGCGGGCACCTGGGCGGCGAGCAAAGCCCCGACTGGCTGATCGACGATACGGGCGCCCATCGGCTCGGCGCCGAGCGCATCGCCGTCAAACAAACACACGGCACGGGCTGCACGCTGTCCGCGGCCATCGCGGCGCTGATCACGCGGCGGCCCGACTGGCTGGACGCGGTGACCGACGCAAAAGCCTATCTCGTCGATGCGCTGCGCGAGAGCGTGCGCTTGCAAGTCGGAACCGGCATCGGACCGCTGCATCATTTCCATCGTTGGTGGTGAGTGTCTCGGCCGTGCGCGGGCGCGTTCGGCCCGGCCCATACGCAGCGGCTCTAGAGCGATGGCAACGACCGCGGCGACTAGGCGATCGCCGCCCCGAGCGCGAACGCTCTCGCCCGCGCCGGCCAATCGTCGGGGACGACGAACCCTCGCTGCGTTTCGCGCCAATGGCCGAGAGCGGCCCGCGCCGGTTCGAACGCGGCAATCATCGTCGGGCCGTTTTGCTGGGCGAACCGCTCGGCCAGCACGTCCCTCTCGACCAACCCCTCCGCGAGGCTCTCCTCCTCGACGATCGCCGGGCGCGGCGCGAGCCATGCGAGCCGCGGCAGCACCATCCATCGAGCGCCAGCACGCGACTCGCACAATTGCGCCCATTCCTCGCGCGTCGCCCAGAAGCCGCGATGATGCGAGGGATCGACGGCCTCGGCCAGGGTAGGCGGCTCGGGCCATCGGTAGAAGAGCCAGCCCTTCACGAACATCTGCGCCTGCCAGGGGCCGACATGCCCTAAAGCCGCGAACTCGTCGCGCGCCGACAGCGGCAACTGATGCCCGAGCAAATGCGCGAGCTTCAAATCAAAGCGATCCTGAAGATTCGGGCCGACATAATCGGCCAGTTCCCCGCGCCCCGTGCCTACGTGCAAGTAGCATTTGACGGCGAGTTCCCAGTGCAGCCGACGCCCGCTGGCCGTTTCGACGAGAAAATCGCATTCGCCGATGGTGCGGCCCGCCAGCCGAAGTGCGACGTTGGCCGCGACGAGGCGCGCCGCCGGACCATGCTGCAAGAAGTAGCCGAGCAAGCACTCGGCGTAGCGGCCGAGCCGCACGATGCGCGTGGCCGAAATCGCTTGCGTCAATGGGCGCGGGTTTCGATCGAGTGCGGCGAGCCAAGCACGCGTGGCCGCGGCCTCCTCGGCCGTTTCGAACGCGTCGGCAATGATGCCCAACGGCGGCTGCGCCCTGAGCAGCGGCGTGCTGAAAAGCAGCCACGCCAGGTCGCGCACGACCGGGTCGGACAACGTCTCCTGCAACGCGTCCGCCGCGGCGGCTGGGGCGGCGGCCGGCTCGGGCAGGGTCATCGCACCGCCCGCGGATCCGCCAAGGCTTGCCGATACGTGTCATGAGCGAGGCACAAATCGACCCATGCTTTCGCCTTGTCGGGCAGGCTACGCAACAAGTACGCCGGGTGGTAGGTCACGATGACGGGCACATCTTCGTACCGGTGCACGCGCCCTCGCAGCGACGAAATGCTCGCATCGGTCTTCAGCAGGTTCTGCGCGGCCACGCGGCCGAGTGCGATGATGAGCTTGGGTTTGACTAGCGCCACCTGCCGTCGCAGGTAGGGCTCGCAGCGCGCCGCTTCGTCGGGCTCGGGGTTCCGGTTCCCCGGCGGCCGGCATTTGACGACGTTCGCGATATAGACGTTCTCGCCTCGCGCGAGCGAGAGCGCGCGCAGCATGCTGTCGAGCAGTTTGCCGGCCTGGCCGACGAACGGCTCGCCTTGTTTATCCTCGTTTTCGCCCGGCGCCTCGCCGATCAGCATCCAATCGGCCTCGCGGTCGCCCACGCCGAACACGGTGTTCGTTCGCCTCTCGCAAAGCCGGCAGCTTTCGCAGGCCGAAACGCGCGCTTCGAGCGCGTCCCAATCGAGCGCGGCGATGCCGTGTTCGCTCCGAGGCGCGCCATCGCCCGGCTCGAGCGGAACGGCCGCCGGCTCGAAGTCGTCCCCTGCCGCTTCGCTTGCGCGCGCCGCCCGATCGTCGCCAGCCTCGCGCATCGGCTCCGGCGCTCTTGCGACCATCGGCTCGCGAGCGGGCTTCGGATCCTCCTCGGACGCAAGCGAGCGCGGCGCCTCGACGACGCCTTGTCGCACATCGACAGGCACAGCCGGCGCGGCGCTTGCCGACCGCGCCTCTTGGACGAGCGGCCTCGCCTGCGCGGGGACGGCGGCCGCCGGATCGTTCGGCACGCCGCGTCGTACCCACAGCGTCGCGAGCCCGAGCGTATCGAGCGCAGCTTCATCGAGCGCCATCGTCGCCCTCCTTAAACGTGTAGCGCATGACGAGCGCGTCTTCTCGCCCGTGCCGCCGCGCCGGATAGTAATTCTTGCGTCGCCCGATCGTCGCGAATCCGAAACGCTCGTAGAGCCGCAGCGCACGCACGTTGGACGGCCGCACTTCCAATAGCAAACCGCACAGCTGCTTGCCGCGCGTGATGCGCACGGCCTCGCGCAGCAACGTGAGGCCGGCGCCGGTGCCTTGCGCCTGCGGCGCGACGCACAAATTGAGCAGGTGCATTTCGTCGACGACGGGCATCAGGACGCAATAGCCGATCAGCGCGCCGGTGACGTGCCGCATGCATACGCCGAAATAGCCGTTGCGCAGCGAATCCTCGAAGTTGCCGCGCGACCATGGGAACTCGTACGCCTCGCGCTCGACGGCGGCCACTTCGTCCAGATCGGCCTCCGTCATCGGCGACACATAGCGGTCCGCCAACAACACACCGCTCATCGTCCCTCCTGCCCGTCTCGCGCGGCCCGTTCCGCCAAGCGTTCGGCCGTAGTCTGCGCGACCTTGTCGCGCACGTATTCGGGCGCGGCGAGTTCGGCGCTCACCGTCCGTCCCGCGCGATAGGCCCGCCATGCCGCGAGCGCAAGCGGGCCCGCGTGCGGCAGCGCCTCATGATCGACGACGGCGGCCTGCTCGGCGACCGTCAGCCGCGCGCCGAACGCGCGCGCGGCATTGCCGGCGAGCGCGAACGGCGTGTCCGGCGCGACGAGCGCGTCGGGAGCGGCAAGCGACGGCGGCGCCAGCATACGCCAATCGCCGGAGGGGATGTCCCACGCATAATCGGCCCAATACACTTCGTCCATGCGGGCGTCGAGCACGGCCAGCACGCGGGTGATCGAGGGATCGCGCTCGCGCGCGCTTTGCGCGCACACGAGCAGCGTGCTGACGGGCACGACGGGCACGCCGAGCCCGAACGCGAGCCCCTGTGCGACGCCGGTAGCCGTGCGCAGGCCCGTGAACGAACCCGGGCCCGCGCCGAACGCCACGGCGTGGCACTGCGCGAGCGCCAATCCGGCCTCGTCGAACAACTCCCGCACGGCGGGCAGCAAACGGGTGCTGGAAACGGCGCCGGTTCGTTCGTGGCGCGTCCAAATGCGCGGCGAACCCCCTTCGGAATGGGCGGAAGGCGCGTCGGCGCGAAGCAGCGCGACCGAGCAAAATTCGGTCGATGTATCGAGAGCAAGCAGCACGGTGGATGTCATGGGCGCTATTGTAATGCGGGTCATGCGGCGCTCCGCCCCTCGAATGCGGTGCGCCGAACCGCGGCGGCGCCGCATCGTGCCTGCGCGCGGCGTGTTTGGAAGCATCGCTCGATTTTTCGGGCGAGATCGCTTGCTATGATCGGCGGCCTGATCGTTTCGCACCGGAGAAAGGGCCATGAGCCAAGTCGATTCGCAGTTCGAGCAAGCCCAAGTGGATGTCAAAGCCCTGCCGGAAAAGCCCGGCAACATGACGCTGCTGCGTCTGTACGCGCTGTTCAAGCAAGCCACCGAGGGCGACGTGCACGGAGAGAAACCGGGCTTCGCCGACATCGTCGGCAAGTACAAATACGACGCCTGGGCTTCGCTCAAGGGCACGGCGCAGGATACGGCCAAGCAGCAATACGTCGAGCTCGTCGAATCGCTGAAAAACGGCGAGGCGAGCTAGGGCATCGGACCGCGGCGCGCGAAACGAGGCGCGCCGCGGGCGATGCGCGGCTCGACACTTTCGCTTCGGAAAAAAAGAAAACCGCGGCGACCCTACGCTTGTTCGTCGACCCAGTGGCGCGCCGCAGCAAAAACCCCTATAATGCGGGCTGCGCATCACCCGCTGGCGGCAAAACCGGTGTGTGCGGCGCACCGTAGCGTTTTGCTCCAATCCAGTTTAGAACCTGTCCCCTTCCGCCTAGGCCTTTACGGGCCGTCTTATACCAGGCTGACGGCGATGTCATACCGGCATCCCCGTATCCGATACAGCTTCTAACGAAAAGCTCGCATTGATTCGCGAGCTGCCCCCGTTTTTCGATTTGCTCGCGTGCCTCTTGCATGCTGAATCCGACGACTTGGGTAATGCCGATTGGCGCCGACGTATCTTTGACGTCTTCTTAGGATTCTCATGACTTCGAGCCTTGACACCAGCCCGTTGAATATCATTGCCGAGCGCGCACTCGACCTGCCCGCCGACGCTTCGCTTATCAACGAGCCGGCCGCCGAGACGCCCGCCGGCCCCACCTTCGCCTCGCTTGGCCTGTCGCCCGAAATTCTGTCGGCGCTGACGGCTGCCGGCTACGCCGCGCCCACGCCCGTGCAGCAGCGCGCCATCCCCGCCGCTATCGCGGGCCGCGATTTGCTCGTTTCGAGCCCCACGGGCTCCGGCAAGACCGCCGCGTTCATGCTGCCCGCCATCGAGCGTTTCGCCCAAGTGCAAAAAGCGCAAGCCTCGCAGCCGCGTGAAGCGCGCGAAGCCGGGGCCGATCGCCGCGTGCGCCGCGGCCCGCCCGTCGCGCGCCCCGGTCTGCTCGTGCTCACGCCCACGCGCGAACTGGCCATGCAAGTGACGACCGCCGCGTCGACGTACGGCAAGCACCTGCGTCGTTTGCGCACGGTCAGCATTTTGGGCGGCGTCGCCTACGGCCAGCAGTTGATGCTGCTCGCGAAGAACCCGGAAATCCTGGTTGCGACGCCCGGACGCCTGCTCGATCACCTCGAGCGCGGCCGCATCGATCTGTCGGAACTCCAAATGCTCGTGCTCGACGAAGCCGACCGCATGCTCGACATGGGCTTTATCGACGATATCGAAACGATCGTCGCCGCCACGCCGGCCACACGCCAAACGATGCTGTTCTCCGCCACGCTCGACGGCAAGATCGGCTCGCTGACGAGCCGCCTGTTGAAGGACCCGGAGCGCATCGAGATCGTTCAGCGGATGGAATCGCGCACGAACATCGCGCAAACCGTCCACTATGTCGACGACCGCGATCACAAGGACCGTTTGCTCGATCACCTGCTGCGCGACTCGGCGCTCGATCAAGCCATCGTGTTCACGGCCACGAAGAGCGATGCCGATCAGTTGGCGGGCCGCTTGGCCGACGCCGGCTTCTCTTCGGCCGCCCTGCACGGCGATTTGCCGCAAGGCGCACGCAACCGCACGATCCGCGCGCTGCGCGAACGCCGTGTGCGCGTGCTGGTGGCAACCGACGTCGCCGCGCGCGGCATCGATATTCCGGGCATCACGCACGTGTTCAACTACGACCTGCCGAAATTCGCCGAAGACTACGTGCACCGCATCGGCCGCACGGGCCGCGCGGGACGTTCGGGCATCGCGGTCAGCCTCGTGCACCATGCGGAGCAAGGCGCGCTCAAGCGGATCGAACGCTTCGTGCGCTCGCCGCTGGCCGTGAACGTCATCGAAGGTTTCGAACCGCGCAAGGCGCCGCCGGCGCGCACGGGCACCGGCCGCGGCCGTCCCGGCGGCAACACGGGCCGACGTTTCGGTTCGGGCGCGCCGTCCGGCTCGGCCGGCGCGGCTCGCGGCAACGGCGAGAAGCGCGGTAACGGCGGCTGGAGCGGCCGCCCCGCAAGCGGCTCGCGCGACGGCGGATATCAAGGCCGGCGCAGCGACGGGCAGCGAGGCGCACGCCGCAGCGGCTAACGTCTAACGGTGCATGTCGTGCCCTACACGGGCGCGGCCGCTTGCTTCCTAAAAACCGGCGCAAAAGCGTCGGTTTTTTTTCGGTGCGCCCGGCAGGGCGCACACACTAAGAGGTGAAAGTCCTCTACCCGCCCGGCAAGGGGAAGGGTTAGCCGAAGGCAAGGGTTCTCCGGGCGACTGGAGGTCTAAAGGAAGCCGGATGGCAAAGCGCTGGCCTGACGAACAGGAAGCGGATATGAGGCGTGGCAGTTGGGTAAGGAGTCCGAAATCTCCAAAGCCCGAAACTTGCACCGACGCTGGCAACGTAGATCCGACAGGCATAAGCGTGAAAGTGGGTGCGCAATACCCGGGGAGATCTGTTCGAGTGCTGGGGCGACCCGGCTACCGGCGTCGTAAGGCGACGGGATGCGCGAACAGAAGTCAGCAGAGGGCATAGTAGGTCGAGGCGAAGGCGGCGAGCCGACGAGGACCGAGGCCGAAGGCCCGAACAGAGGATACCGAGAGTAGGACGGATGATCTCGACGCCGGTTACGGAGGCAGAAGCCCTGGCAACAGGGACCACGAACACGAGAGGCGGCCGGAAGCCGCAGGGCTGTGTACGGGGTGCGGAGACTGGCGCGGCGACAGACGGGCGAACGAAATCGGAGGACGACTCGCTCATGGGGCGGGTCGTGGATCGCGCGAACATGCGGCTGGCGTATCGGCGAGTAATGAGGAACAAGGGCTCGGCCGGGGTAGATGGCCTGGGCACGGAGGACCTCAGCGACTGGCTCAAGATGCACTGGCCTAGTGTGAAGCAAGCGCTGCTGGACGGGACGTATATACCGCGAGCAGTACGCCGAGTGGACATTCCCAAGCCGAGCGGCGGGGTGCGTACGCTCGGTGTGCCGACCGTCGTAGATCGGCTCATTCAGCAGGCGATACATCAAGTGCTACAACCGATCTTCGAGCCGACGTTCTCGGCGAGCAGCTTCGGTTTCCGACCGGGCAAGAGCGCGCTGGACGCGGTACGTCAAGCGCAAGCGCATGTCCAAGGCGGTCAGCATTGGGTGGTGGACATCGACTTGGAGAAGTTCTTCGATCGAGTCAACCATGACGTGCTGATGGCTCGGGTCGCGCGGCACGTGCAAGACAGAACGGTGCTGAAGCTAATTCGCCGCTTCCTGGAAGCGGGGATGATGGCCCAGGGGCTGGTCCAGGAGCGCACGGAAGGCACGCCGCAAGGCGGCCCGCTGTCGCCTCTGCTGTCAAACATCTTGCTGAGCGACTTGGATCGGGAACTGGAAAGCCGAGGCCTGGCGTTCTGCCGCTACGCGGACGACTGCAACATCTACGTCGGCAGCAAAACGGCGGGACATCGTGTCATGACGCGCATCAGGGCCTATCTCGAGAGGGTCTTGAAGCTGCGCGTGAACGAGGCCAAGAGCGCGGTGGCCTCGCCCAGTACCCGCAAATTCCTGGGCTACCGGGTAGCGGTACGGCAGGGCCAGACGCACATCCGCGTGGCGCCCGAGAGCATCAAGCGATTGACTGATCGGGTGCGTACGCTGATGCGGCAGGGGCGCGGGCAACCCCTAGAGCACACCATCCAAACGCTCAACCCGCTACTGCGCGGCTGGGCCACCTACTTCCGACTGAACACACAGCGACGCCGGATGGAGGACTTGGACGGATGGCTGCGACGACGCTTACGCTGTCTGCTATGGAGACAATGGAAGCGATCGAACACGAGGGAGCGCCGGATGCTCGAATTGGGACTACGCCCCGACCGGGCCTGGAAATCCAGCGTGAACGGGCGCGGCCCTTGGTGGAACGCCGGGTCCCATCATCTCAAACAAGCATTACCAAACGCCTACTTCGAGATGAGGGGACTGATCTCGATCCGCGCTACTGTGGATCGCCTTCAGCGTATCAACTGAACCGCCGTATGCGGAACCGCACGTACGGTGGTGTGGGAGGGCTGAGGGGGTAACCTCTCACCCTACCCGATTCCATCCGCCCTACGATGGCTCGTGTCGGATCCGGCCTGTCGATCAAACCCCGTTTTCATGATGCGAAAAGTTCTTTTGCGTCGTAAAAATGTGTGCTGCGTGGCACAACGGCACGCATTGCGAGATGGAAAATGTCATTCCACATTACGATATAAAACATGTAACTTATTGATAAATAATAAAAAACACAGTTAAAAAAACGTGCGATTACGCCTATTCCAGAGGCGTGCTGTTGCCTAGACTCTTATATAAGAGTTCGCGACCGAAAGATCGCGACAAGCGAGATCACCCTCACTTTCAGGCAACAAGGAGCTCACCATGTCACGTCAACAGCAAGCACAGCAACTCCAACAACAATGGGAAACGGACCCGCGCTGGAAGGGCATCAAGCGCGGCTTCACCGCTGAGGACGTGGTCCGTCTGCGCGGCTCGATGCAAGCGGAGCACACGCTTGCCAAGCATGGGGCGGAAAAGCTGTGGGATCTCGTCAACCGCGAGCCGTTCGTCAACGCCCTCGGCGCGCTGACGGGCAATCAAGCCATGCAGCAGGTGAAGGCCGGCCTCAAGGCCATTTATCTGTCGGGCTGGCAAGTCGCGGGCGACGCGAACGTGGCCGGCGAAATGTACCCCGACCAATCGCTGTATCCGGCCAACTCGGTGCCGCTCGTGGTCAAGCGCATCAACAACACGCTCACGCGCGCGGACCAGATCCAATGGTCGGAAGGCAAAAACCCCGGCGATGAAGGCTATGTCGATTTCTTCGCCCCGATCGTGGCCGATGCGGAAGCGGGTTTCGGCGGCGTGCTCAACGCGTTCGAACTGATGAAGGCGATGATCGAAGCGGGCGCGTCGGGCGTGCACTTCGAAGACCAACTCGCATCGGTGAAGAAGTGCGGCCATATGGGCGGCAAGGTTCTCGTGCCCACACGCGAAAACGTCGCGAAGCTGACCGCCGCGCGTCTGGCGGCCGACGTCTGCGGCGTGCCGACCGTCCTTATCGCCCGCACCGATGCCGAAGCAGCCGATTTGATCACGTCCGACGTCGACGAGAACGATCGTCCGTTCTTGACGGGCGAGCGCACGGTCGAAGGCTTCTTCCGCACCAAACCGGGCCTCGAGCAGGCCATCTCGCGCGGCCTCGCTTACGCGCCGTACGCCGACATGATCTGGTGCGAAACGGGCAAGCCCGATCTCGAGTACGCGAAGAAGTTCGCCGAGGCGATTCACAAGCAATTTCCCGGCAAGCTGCTTTCCTACAACTGCTCGCCGTCGTTCAACTGGAAGAAGAATCTCGATGATGCGACGATCGCGAAATTCCAGAAGGAACTGGGCGCGATGGGCTACAAGTTCCAATTCATCACGCTGGCGGGCTTCCACGCGCTCAATTACTCGATGTTCAATCTCGCGCACGGCTATGCGCGTTCACAGATGAGCGCGTTCGTCGAACTGCAGCAAGCCGAGTTCGCCGCCGCCGATAAGGGCTTCACGGCCGTCAAGCATCAGCGCGAAGTGGGCACCGGCTACTTCGACGCCGTCACGCAGACCGTCGAACGCGAGGCGTCGACGACGGCCCTGCATGGTTCGACCGAAGACGAACAGTTCTTCGATGCGAAAAAGGTCGCTTAAGGCACTGAACTAGCACAGGGGACCAGGGAGGACGCGGGCCCCGCATGCACGGAGCATGCGGGGCTCGACGTTTAACTGCGACGCCCCGAGGACGACATGCCGCGGTCAACGGTACACGATGACGGGAATCTTGGTATGGGTGAGTACGCGCTGCGTCTCGCTGCCGATCAGCAGGCTGCCGAGCCCTTTGCGACCGTGCGATGCCATGAAAATGACATCGCAGCCGCCTTGTTCGGCCGCTTCGATAATGCCGAGATAAGGCGACGGATGCACGCTCGTTTGACTCGCGCATGCCACCCCGGCCAGACGGGCGGCCTGTTCGACTTCGTTCAAATGCTCGCGCGCCTCGCGCTCGCTGCGTTGCTGAAAATCGGCGGGCGGCTCGACGACCACCTCCGAGAACGGCGTGTACGGATACTGGGGCAAGCAAGCGTAAGCGGTAATACGCGCGCCGACAGAACGCGCGAGATCGATCGCACCGTCGATCGCCTTTTGCGAAAGATCGGAACCGTCGGTCGGGACCAGGATGTGCTTGAACATGGCGCTTCCCTCGTCGACTGAGCAACCGCCGCAAGCGGCGGATAGGCGGGATCGCGCACGGCGGCGCGAACGCGTTCAAGTGGATTGTAGTGCGGCACGCGGAACGCGACGGCGGGGCTTCGGGTGAGTCCGCATATCGGAAACCCACCCGACGCCGTTACGGCCGGTCGTTATTGCCAGTAGCCCGGACGCTCATAGGTATGTTTGAGGAAATCGAGAAACAACCGAACCCGCAGCGGCAAATGCCGGCGTTGCGGGAACACGGCGTGAATGCCGATCGGCGGCGCCGCGAACGCGTCGAGCACCGTCACGAGACGGCCCGCCGCAATGTCCTCGCCCGCTTCCCACGACGAGCGCCACGCGAGCCCGTGGCCCGCCAAGCACCATTCGTGCAGGACGGCCCCATCCGAGCATTCGAGCGTACCCGACACCTTGATCGATACGGTCTTGCCGTCCTGCTGAAACGTCCACCCGCGCTGCTGGTTGACGCCGGCGGCGAGCGCGAGGCAGTTGTGGTGCGCGAGATCGGCGAGCGTATGCGGCGTGCCGTATCGCTCGAGGTACGCCGGCGCTGCCACGCACACGCGGCGATTTTCGGCGAGCCGCAGCGAAACGAGCGACGAATCGGGCAACTCGCCGAAGCGAACGGCGCAATCGAACCCTTCGTTGACGAGATCGACCATGCGGTCGGACAGATCGAGCGCGATCGATACCTCCGAATGAGCCGACGCGAACGCGGGAATCAGCGGCGCGACATGCTTGCGGCCGAAGCCGGCCGGCGCCGATACGCGTACGTGTCCGCTCGCCTTCACGCCGCCGGCCGACACGCTCGCCTCGGCGTTCTGCATGTCGTTGACGATCCGCTGGCAGTCCTCCAAGAACGCGGAGCCTTCGAACGTCAGGGTGAGCTTGCGCGTCGTGCGCACGAGCAACTTGACGCCCAGCCGCTCCTCGAGGGCATCGAGTCTGCGCCCGATCACGGCAGGCGCGACGCCTTCCGCTTGCGCCGCGGCCGACAAGCTGCCCTTGGCGGCCACGGCCACGAACGTTTCGATTTGCTTGAACCGCGACACGAGCGAACACCCCTTGCAAAGCGATGGATCGCTCGATTATGTATCAAAAAGTCACAGATAAAGTGACTCTCGTCTTCTTTTTCTGTCAACACAGTCACAAATACAATACGTTCCGGACCGAAGACCCGCGCAAGACCCTACGCTAGAGGAAGGCCTGCCATGCCGACACCGTCCCGACGTTTCCCCAAAGCGGTGCTGTTCGATGCATACGGCACGCTGTTCGACGTGCACTCCGTGGTGGCGGCCGCCGAGCAGCTATTCCCCGGCCAAGGGGATGCGCTGTCGCAAATGTGGCGTTTAAAACAGATCGAATATTCCCAGTTGCGCACATTGGCCGACTCGAACGGCTTGCACTACAAGCCGTTCTGGGACATCACGCTGGACGCGCTGCGCCATGCCGCGCGTCGCCTGCAGCTGCCGCTCGACGGCGCCGGCGAAAAGCGGCTCATGGATCAATATGCCTGCCTCTCCGCGTTTCCCGATACGGCGCCCGCGCTACGGGCATTGCGCGCGGACTGCGCCGCCGCCGACGGCAGGCCGCTTCGCGTCGGCATCTTGTCCAACGGCAACCCGCGCATGCTCGATGTCGCCGTGAAGAGCGCCGGTATCGCCGATCTGTTCGATCACGTCCTGTCCGTCGACGCCGTGCGCGCCTATAAGCCGGCCCCGGCCGCCTATGCCTTGGGCACGCGCGCGTTCGATGCGGGCGCGCGCGACATCGTCTTCGTTTCGTCCAACGGCTGGGACGTGGCCGGCGCGGGCTGGTTCGGCTACACGACGTTTTGGATCAACCGCACCGGCGCCCCGCTCGAAGAACTCGATTCGAAGCCGAGCGGCACGGGAAGCAGCCTCTCGGATCTCGTCGAATTCATCCGAACGCTAGCGCGGACCGAACAGGATTGAAGCGATCGGCGTCGCGCGCTCCCAGCCCGGGCGTGCGGTGCAATCGCCGTATTTTTTTTTTGCCATTTGACCGACCAAAGGAGACTTTCCATGGCGAACACGCTGTCGTTGCCCCAAGGCATGCAAATTACCGGTGCGATCGAGCCGGGTTTCGAGACCATCCTGACGCCCGAGGCGCTCGAGCTCGTCGCCGGCTTGCACCGCGCGTTCCAAGCGCGCCGAAAAGAACTGCTGCAAGCGCGGGCCGAACGCACGAAACGCCTCGATGCGGGCGAGCGTCCCGACTTCCTCGCGCAGACGAAGGCCGTCCGCGAAGGCGATTGGAAGATCGCCCCGCTGCCGAAGGATCTCGAATGCCGCCGCGTGGAAATCACGGGCCCGGTCGAACGCAAAATGATCATCAACGCGTTGAACTCGGGCGCGGATGCCTACATGACCGACTTCGAGGATTCCAACACGCCGAACTGGCAGAACCAGATCACAGGCCAACTGAATCTGAAGGACGCGGTTCGCCGCACGATCTCGCTCGAACAAAACGGCAAGACCTACAAGCTGAACGAAAAGACCGCGACGCTCGTCGTGCGTCCGCGCGGCTGGCACCTCGACGAAAAGCACGTGACCGTGGACGGCGAGCGCGTGTCGGGCGGCATTTTCGACTTTGCGCTCTTTCTATTCCACAACGCGAAGGAACTGCTCTCTCGCGGCAGCGGCCCCTACTTCTATCTGCCCAAGATGGAAAGCCATCTCGAAGCGCGGCTGTGGAACGACATTTTCGTGGCGGCGCAGGAAGCCATCGGCGTGCCGCGCGGGACGATCCGCGCGACGGTGCTGATCGAAACGATTCTGGCGGCCTTCGAGATGGACGAAATTCTGTACGAGCTGCGCGAACATAGCGCGGGCCTGAATGCCGGCCGCTGGGACTACATCTTCTCGGCCATCAAGAAGTTCAAGAGCGATAAGGATTTCTGCCTCGCCGATCGCTCGCAGATCACGATGACCGTGCCGTTCATGCGCGCCTACGCGCTGCAATTGCTCAAGACCTGCCACAAGCGCAACGCGCCGGCGATCGGCGGCATGAGCGCGCTGATTCCGATCAAGAGCGATCCCGCCGCGAACGAGAAGGCCATGGGCGGCGTGCGCGCGGACAAGAAGCGCGACGCAACGGACGGCTACGACGGCGGCTGGGTCGCGCATCCGGGCCTCGTGCCCGTGGCGATGGAAGAATTCGTGAGCGTGCTCGGCGACAAGCCGAATCAGATCGCCAAGCAGCGCGACGACGTGCAGGTCACGGCCACGGATCTGCTCGACTTCCGTCCCGAAGCGCCGATCACCGAAACGGGCCTGCGCAACAACATCAACGTCGGGATCCATTACCTCGGCTCGTGGCTCGCCGGCAACGGCTGCGTGCCGATTCACAACCTGATGGAAGACGCGGCGACGGCCGAGATCTCGCGCTCGCAAGTGTGGCAGTGGATCCGTTCGCCCAAGGGCAAACTCGAGGATGGCCGCAAGGTCACCGCCGAACTCGTGCGCGCGCTGATCGCCGAAGAGTTGCCGAAGGTGAAAGAGACGGTGGTCGGCGGCACCGACTCGTACGATCGGGCCGCCACGATCTTCGAACAGATGTCGACGTCGGAAACGTTCACCGAGTTCTTGACGCTGCCGCTGTACGAAGAAGTTTAAATAACGCGGCGCAACGGCCAGCGAACGCCGGGGCCTTCGCCGAGCCCGGCCGCGCATCTTCGGTCGATGCGCGGCCGGCGCACCCCTCGCACATGCGATTCGGGGGCCGCTTAGCTGCCGTACTTCAGCGCCGCCATGCCATCGCGCGCCAAGCGATAGCTGATCCAGTCGCCGGCTTCGATGCGCGAACGCCCTTGAACCGAAGCGTCGTCGACCGGATAGAAGAAGCACGCCAGCGTGCGCCCCGCGACGGAAACGCTGATGGCGCGTGACTTGAACAGGCTGTCGACGCCCGCTTGCACACCTTCGATATCGTCGAGTACGGGCACGAGCGCGTCCTCGATCGCATACACATCGCCCCGTACGAGGCCAGCCGCCTCGTCCTGCACGAGCCCCGGATAGTCCCCGAAATCATATAAACGCCCCGCGACAGCCGCCCTGCCGATAAACTGGGGCGCCGCGATCCCATGGCGCGCCGCCGCCACGCCGATGTCGTTGATCTCGCCCGCTCTCAACGTCCCGTAGATGAAAACGTATCTCATTTGCCCTCGTCCTTGTTATATGGGGATTCTCGCGTGGCCGGCTGCGGTTGATTGAACACATGGACTTCGCCGGCACGCGCTCGACGCCCAGCATGGCGCGACATCGGCTATGCTCGGCAAACGCATTATGCATGTCCGACCGCACGTTACACATACAATATGGACAATACCGCTCGCCATCCGGTCTAGCACAGGACCGTCTTTCAATTCACCAACGCGTCTTCGATATGGAAGGGACCGACTCCGCCACGCGCGCGCCGAGCGCGCGTGTGCGTCTCATCGATATTCCGCCGGAGTTCGCGCCGACGCCGGTTCACCCCATCCGCGTGCGGTCGCGGCCGATGCCTGCCGGAGAGCGCATCGCTCTGCATATGCACGCTTGGGCGCAGGTCGCCTATGCGTCGCGCGGCGTGCTGCGCGTGGGCGTGACGGGCAGCACGTGGATGGTGCCGCCCTCGCGCGCGATCTGGGTGCCGCCGCATGTGCCGCACGAAGTCGTCATCGTCGAGGACGCTTATTTGCGTACGCTGTATATCGACGAGTCGGTGGTGCCGGCGGGGCTCGGCGCATGCCGGGTGGTGGAGATGTCGGGCCTGCTGCGCGAGGTGATCGCCGCGCTCGACGTCGACGGCCTGAGCGAGCCGCGCGAGCGGCTGCTCGGCGCGCTCGCGCTCGATGAAATCACGCGCTCGGAGCCGCTGCCGCTGTCGGTCCCGATGCCCAAGGAAAAGCGGCTGCGCGCGTTGTGCGAGGCGCTGTTGGCCGATCCGGGCAACGGGGATTCGCTCGAATACTGGGCGGCGAGCGTCGGCGCAAGTACGCGCACGATCGCGCGTCTTTTTCGTCAAGAACTCGGCATGAGCTTTTCGCAGTGGCGCCAGCAAGCGGTCCTCGCTCGCGCCATTCCGCTGCTCACGCGCGGACGAGCCCTGTCGCACATCGCGCATGAACTGGGTTACCAAAGCCAAAGCGCATTTTCGGCGATGTTTCGACGCGCCTTCGGCGAAAGCCCGCGTGCGTTCATGATGCGCGATGCCGAATCGGCGCCGGAGCGCAGCGGCGCCGATGACGACTTCGACGGCCTCATCGATCAGGCTTAGCGGGTTTGGCCGCGGTAAGGCCTAGCGGCGAGCGCCGCCCCCCGCTCATCGCCCGTGCTGCGGCGTCACACCGGCCGCGTCATATGGCGGATCGCGCCCAATTGCGCGAGCCGCGGTCCCGCCACGCGGTACCCCATGCGCAAATAGAGGCGGGCTGCCGGATTGTCGACGAACACCCGCAGCTGCAATTCGTGCAGCCCGCGCTCTTGCGCCCAGCGGTGCGACGTCTCGAGCAAAAACGTGCCGGCCCCGCATCGCCGATGGCCTTCGGCGATCTGGACGTCGCGAATGTGCAGGGAGTCGCCCTCCTGCGTCAGGCGTAGCAAGCCGATCGGCTCGTTGCCGGCTTCCAGGATGAAATTCTCGGATTCTTGCCAACTGGCGAGAAAGAGATCGGCGCGCCAAGCCAATCGATGCCGCTCGTAGTAGCGGCTCATATTCGTACGCGTGAGCGCCTCGGCGAAGGTGAAATCGCTCAACGATGCCTGGCGAAGGCTAAACGGCGATGGCGCATAGCGCGAAGGCGCGTCGGTCGGATCGAACATCGTAGCCGGAACGAAGGGAACCGCGACCACAGTAAGGCAGCATGGCATGACTTGCAATGGCCAATTGCCCCGCATCGCACGAAACCGCACGCCCCGTGAAGCGCACGCCCCCGCGCCGTTGCCGGGCGCGCAAGAAAAAAGCCCGTCCGAACCATATGTTCGAACGGGCTTTTATTTGGCGGAGTGGACGGGACTCGAACCCGCGACCCCCGGCGTGACAGGCCGGTATTCTTTCCAGCACAGTGGGATCCGAAGCTTGGAATTCACGTGACTTGAAGTCGC
>JADMIO011564962.1_pt1 | contig 86029 bp, 74 predicted proteins | sample 8958161 | NCBI WGS metagenome assembly JADMIO01 (sample SAMN16585339, study PRJNA669376) | soil metagenome | isolation source: Crop rotation soil | place: USA: Cullars Rotation, Alabama | collected 2011 | reverse complement strand
GCCGCGACTTCAAGTCACGTGAATTCCAAGCTTCGGATCCCACTGTGCTGGAAAGAGAACTTTTGTTGGTTTTATTGAAACACTGGATTTGACATAGCATCTTTAAGCGCATTGCGATTACGCTCTTGGTTTTGAGTTTCGCCTAACTTATTCTTGCCCGTCATATCTTGAACAAAGAACCAGTAAAAATATCCTCCGATAAAATCGGGCAAAGCAACTTTTGGCTTCTGGAGCCGCGCATTCGCAAAGCCGGACCTAATCTCATTATTTAATGTTTGATAATACTTACGAATGTAAGCCTGCTGTCCAATACAGATTCTATCTGTCGAACACCTCGGTTTTCCAAAGATGCAGTCTTTGTTGTCTGCCCGCTTGTTATCATCCTTCGGGCACGTTTCTTTATAGCCAATTTCCCCAAAGCCCATCTTAGCTGTAGGGAACATTTCTTTCGATGCCAAAGCCTTGAAGTTACTGATGAAAGTTCCAGCGTCTTGCATAAGTCCAGGGCAGTCTTTTTGATTCTCATAATAACTAATGAGGACATAGTCAATGCTCTCTCGAACAGGTGTTTCTATGTAATTCTTGGCCCAGAGGCGCATTTCGTACTCACCTTTTTGATAACAAGTCCTGCGATTACCTTCAGGACCATCGCTATTGTAGAGCAACGTAATTGCTGTTTTCTTGCGGCTGATTGGAGGTAGCTTACTGTTGTACTCTTGCACGACCTTAAATGCGTCGGTGATTTGATTTTTAATTTTGTCTCTCATGTTTGAGAGCCGGCCCTGGTCATCCGGCACATGCCCTTCTTTCCAGCCCGTCCACTCGCCATTGACTTCATTCCCAATCTCCCACACTTGAACGCAGTCGCCCATAGCACGCACCAACTGCTCAGTGCGACTGCGATAATTATTATGACCAGAAATTGACGTATCGGATTCAGGAGAGGTGTAAGGATACCAGTCGTAGGAATCTGCGATGGTGCCCATCACGTAGGTATATTTGCTAATGTTTGAAATCGCTATTTGGTGGTTTCTGACACTATCAATAAAATCTTCTTCCGATTTACTCGGGTCGAAGACCACGCGGACCATGATCGGCGGAAGATCATTCGGTTTGAGCTTTGGAAACGAAGATCTAAGATCAGCTAAAGCGGAAGTGATTTCGGAGGTGTTACTTATCTGTGTGAGGGTAATTCCCCAGATAAAATCCGGCACCCTTTGGGGCGTACATCGGAGAGGGATGATTTCTGATACCTTATCCCGAGCTGTAGGATGACCATTTACAAGATGAGATGCACCGAGTCCATGACTTAACGGTGCTGACTGTGCACTGCCCTCAATTACACTTAAGAGAGCTACAGCAACAAGTAGCACTTCTCGAATAAAATATGCGCTAGCTTGTAAACCGCTATTAATTGTATTTGTTCTACTCATGATTTATTACTATTCATACAGGCTGGCTTTGATTCAACAGAGCACTCAAAAGTCCTTGATAATCACATAATGGTTACTGAATAGCCAAAGGATGGAGTGCCTGCACATGAACCAGTTGTATTTCACGTTATCCACTGTGAATCAATATTGCATTTCACATTATCTGCATTGTACTTACCCGATTGTCCGTACAGGCGGGCCGACCAGCCTAACTCACGGGCCATTAGCTTTTCTGGAAAGCTGCAATCATTAACCTAAAGCACAATCACGTACATCTTGAAAATATCCAAGATGATCAAACATTTTCCGACGACGACCCAGACCTAATTTGTATTCTCAACTTCACTTGGGTCTAGTGGATGCGAAATCGAGTGCCCCAAATGCAGTCACGCCTTCAGCGTCAAAAAACCACAACGTCTCAAACTTGTAGAACAGGTATCCTAACTTTGGAAGCGGCGGGCGCACGTAGTTGCAAAGTCTTGAACGAGACTCTCGCCGCTGAACTTGGAAGACGTCGTGATGAAGCGTCAACATTTTCTGTACGCCTAAGCACGTTGCAGAGAAGGCGTTAAAACACTTCTACCGTTGTCTGCGAAAGTCCCAAGGTGGAATAGGATTGGGATCAATCCACAATCCAACTTTGGTCGCACGTGTAGCAATTTCAGCAGCAGCGTAGAGCTGCCGGTCCTCTCGAGTTTGATCGTCTTGGTCGTACTTGTAATGCCACGCCATGCCCGTCTTAATCTGCTCAAGGCAGATGTCCTGACCTTCGAGCACTACCTTTCCTACTATGCGCCCATATCTATCGTGTTTCGACCACTCAATAGTCACGACTCTACTGAAGATTGCCTCCGATAGGTTCTCTCCACTTCTGTTGCCGAAAGGCTGACCCTTTTCAGGTGCATCTATCCCGAGAAGGCGAATTCGATGGTTTGCACTAGAGGAATCGAGTACGGTGATTGTATCGCCGTCTTGAACACCAACAACTCGCCCCTCGAAGATTATAGGGGTTTCTATGTTTCTGATGTGACGACGGTACGGTAAGGAAATCCCGGACGGGCTTGCTGCCGATGAGCAGCCTGCAAACAACACGCAGGTTAGAATTAGGGAGAGAGAAAGAGTGCCCGTTCGTTTCATCACGATTACTACTCCTTCTCAAGAAATGTTGGTTGTTAGTACGTTCAAGCTAGGAGCACAGTTCAACAAATGTAGGAGCGAATCGCGGTTAGCAAGAGCGGCCACAGATTCGCCAGTTCACTTCCTCCGTTACCACGCGGTGGTGGAGCAGAAGATATTGGAGTCAGGACTGGAGTCGCGGCGTACGTGGCGCAGCCAGAGCAGTTGGAACGATGCCCAGCGCGATCGCTGGGCTTTCTGTCACTTGAGAGACATCAAACCCGTCAAAGGTTCCGTCAAGATTGTCGAGCGGGTATCAAACACCAGCAGTATTCGGTCTTGATGGATAACATGAACGTTCTCTAGGCGACTTTGGTGGCTGTAGCTCCATGAGGCACTTTCGGTCGGTATCAAGGCTCACAGCCTTAACTCTTAGACTTATCGCACCTTTGGTTGCCGATCGGTTTCTCTGGCATACTTCCGCGCTCACTACGAGTCATTGAGGGTGCATTCACCGATATGAAAACGCTCGTATACTTTGTTACGAATTCACTGATCGCGTTGCGCTCTTCTTGCGCTCTTTTAGGAGCTACACGAGCCATACGTGTCGTACGCGCTATCCTAATGAGCTTGGTAAGTGCTTGTAAAAGCACTAAGTTATTAGATAGCTTAACTTAGTTAAAAACCCTACCCGCTTAGCTCAGTAAATGGGCTCAAACACCTAATCCACGTTTTTTCAGGCACTTACAAAGATAAGTTTTAACGTTGACGGCAGGTGACAAATTGGCGTCACCCCAGTCATGATATCTTCGTATCATTGCTCCTTAGCGCTCGCGAAAACGCTGGTCCAACAATCTCTAATAGTCAACCCTCTGTATCTAAGTTGGCAGTGGTATTCGGAGGAGGTCAACCTTCTCTGCACTCTGCCAACCGCTTTCAGTCGATGCCAAGTTCGTACAATCGTCCGCTGCACTTACGCCTAACCGCTGGCAGACCATTTGCATTTACAAGGTGTAGGTTTCGTTGAACTTGTTATTATTTGGGAGATCCTCGCGCTCACAGGTGCGCGCCAGCGCGCATGTGTTCTCACGCGAGCAGTTAATTCAAATTTTTTGAACCAAACAGTCACGAAAACTGAATGACCTATTTGCTTCGGCAAACTCCCTCCCGGTGCCCATGATCTACCCAGCCAATTCTGATAACCCTGCCGGCAATCGTCGTGCTTATCTTCATCGTTCTGCTGACGGTGCAGGGGCGGGTCACGTACTTCTTAGCTTTAGTGCTTTCAATTTTGGCATTCATGCAACTGTGGACCAATCGGCATGGTCAACCTGCCTTTGGGTGGACCTTATGGTTAAGCACTAGCATGGTCTATTACCGGGCAGTGAAGAGATTAGCGAACGAAGACCCGCGACTGCGACGGGGGATAAAGTGCAATTTGCTTTGACCTACTTCCTTAGCAGATTAAGGAGTCCACCCGAACCCAAATCGTTATTTCAGATTTTGATTATTGCCCAAGGGAGGGTTTCAGCACCAATGAAACTAGCCGCGATTCTTATTGTTGGCGGACTATTCGTAATCGCTTGTAAGTCGATACCTCCGCAGAGTGAGACAAAGCGGCAAGCGCAGGCTTGGTTTGATGGCAGCTTTACTAAATGCGGTGAAGATTACTTTGCAAAGTATGCTCAACCAGTACAAGGCATGGGTGGGCTTTACGTTAACAAGTACGGGGCAGAAGTACAGTCGGCCATATTTGAGTTTAAGAATTTGTCGCTCATGTTCGAAGACCAGCCCGTTACCGAAACTGAGAAATTGAATGGAGTCGAAGCGAAGGGTCACGGGTTTGTTCAGTACAGTCAATTCCGCTACCACGACGGAACGAAATGGAGCTACTGGGAAGACATGCCGCTTATCTTCTCAGGAAAGATGATGCAATCTCTCAATAAATTAACGGAACGACCGAATTCACCAATGTACATTGGTTTAGAAAAAAATAGAGATGGCTGGTCAGGCAAATCCAGTATCTGGCAACAGGTTTCTTGTTCTGAACTACCGTCGCTTTAATCGACCTTGGCCCAGATCCGCCTTTCGTCGGTGGAAGGCTTACGTGCGGAAATGTGAAGATCAGACTCACTACAAGTGGCATTAATAGACGATCTAACCTCACGCTATCGAAAACTTGTGTAGTCGGGAGCATTTAGGTGAACAACTGCGAAAACATCAAGCGACGTATTCACGCGTTTTCGTTGTGAGCTTCAGCTGTGAATGATCGTTCACACGCGCGGATTTCCACTCGGGTTGATTTTTCTGTTCGCATCTGGAGAGCACAAATGGATCAACAACTGCAACACGAAACGCGGTCGCCAACGCAGTCGCCCTTTAAACCGCCGACCCTTTTCCCCGTTTCTTCTAACGGCGAGCCGCCGAAGAAACGGATCAAATGGCTGCTTGTCACTCCATTAGGGGTAATTCTTATCTTAGGCGCGATTTATAGTTTCAACTATATTGGGCTGCAAACCTCCATGAACGAGGTGCTGAAAGATGATCCGCGAAATCGTGGTGTAGACGTAAACGTGCACTATCAGAGTTACGTTAACATGTCGGTCCTCGTCTACGATCTCCGCGCTCTTTCAGACACGAACTCTAAAGCGGACGTTTTCAGAGCCTTTCTGCAATTCGCGTCGAAAATGAAGGAGAAAAAATTTGAAAAAGTTGAACTAGCTTTCAGAGGGCAGACCAAATTCATTCTTAGCGGAGATTATTTTCAGGAGCTCGGATTAGAATACGGATACCAGAATCCGATCTGGACCATGAATCACTTTCCCGAAAATCTTCGCTTACGTGACGGCACACGAGCATACGGAACCTGGATAGGAGGTTGGCTCGGCGTTGCGGGAAAACAAATTGAAGATTTTAATGACTTCCATGATGAGTGGTATATGCACGATCTTCTCAGAGGCAGATAGAGTCAGGTTGGAAGAATCTCATTTTCGTGTCTGTACGCGTCAAAAGAGCGGCCCCTCGCGAAGGTCAGCTAAGCGACGTGACACCATCTACTGGCTTACTCCAGAATTCGAAGACCCAATGGCATGGCACAGTGATTCCGGTTCACCCATGCCTCAGCCATCCTTTAGGTACTTCGAACCGTCACGCGGTTATGATCACGACATCAAGACTGTCGCAAACACAATCACGGCCGGACCTGGCCGGCGACGCGGAAACTCGCTCAATCATCGAAGATAACTATGAACTGCACTTTCACAAAGCAGTTGGCAGTCGTGTGCAGCTAACGGCTGCATTCGATGGTCGCATTGGCATTCGCATTGACTACAATCCGTCACATGAACACCTCATTGTGGCATGTGTCAGTCAACTCGAATCCGAGGGGTTCCACGGAACCGGCAGACATGCCACAACGGTTGCAGCCGTCGGCGGCTGCTGCCATGATTAGCCGCGCCGCTCAACCGCCTGCCATTTGTTGGTCTATATGTCGGCTACAAACCTTCGCAGCACGACACTATCGCTGATACGTAATTTAGTGACCGTGTTTTTAGGTTCTTGCCCAACCCAACAGCTTGCTCCCTCAAACACTACCCGAATTGGCAGGGTCCAGCGGCGAATGTGGCTGGTATGACGCCGTCGCTGGCACGAAGTTTGGTAACCATGATTAACGAAGATGTGTTATCCAGATGTTCGTGCCGTCGAACGCCAGGCTATTGGTAATGCTGCAACGTTGAACGTCCCTCAATCGCTCGCGCGGATCTTCGTTACCGTGCTAGCGGTCGGATTCGTTACCCACAGTTGGCGCCATCGAACGCTATTTTGAGTGGACTGAACCTCCAGACGTACGACTTGTGATTGAAAGCGATTCCGATGACCGAGAACCTCCGAAGTTAGTTAGTGTCGAACTGAAATGAAGTAATAAAAGAAAAGACCCTGCAGCCAAATTCATGCGCGTCCTACAAGCTCGTCGTCGCCGAGACGCACTTGCGGACGATCCTGAGCATGGCTTTCAAAGAAGGGTGGAAATTCTCATATCGATCGAACTCCGGCATGACGCGCGGCGAACTTCTTTCGCTACGCTGGCATGACGTCGATTTTGAGCAAGGGCTTATCAAGATTCAGGCGTTCAATACTAAAACGATAAAAGAGCGCCAGTGTCGATGACCGCGCGACTTGCGAGCGAGCTCCAGACGCTTTGGGAACAAAGCCCGTAAGAGCCACGGCAGCGAGTCTTTGGATTTGTCAGCAACTAAAGCGATCATTCACGGCAGCACGACGGGCCGCAGGGTTGCTTGACGTTCGCTTTCACGATCTCCGGCACCCTCATGCAACTCGACTTGTTGGCTTGCATCTTCCTCTTTCAGAAGTTTAGCCCTTCGGTCTATCCAGTGTAGAGTGGCCAAATGACGATAGAGATGTCGAAGACCTCCGAAAGTCAAGCTTTACTTCGTTAGGCGACGAGTTTGATAACATCACGAGTCCGGGCGGAAACTTGCGGTAAAAAACCTATTCTCACTGCCCTTTGACACACGCCACAATGACGTTAATAGCTGGTTTCAAAGCTTTTGGTGTTCCGATACTAATCGGGGATTTTGTTCTTACTGTGCGCGGTGAACGAGCAGGCGTAAGGAAGAAGGCGCACAAAATTGCACCTAACTGCTCGATTGCTTGGACAGGCCATCGGATTCCAGCTGAACAGATTTTCCGAGTGCTCCGCCAGCGATTCACCGGCGGGACTATCACGAGGGAAGAACTTGAGGAAACACTAACAGGCTTTAAAGAGGCGGATTTTAACCCGCTCTCCGTTAACCTTATAGGCTGGATCATTACCGAGGAACAACTCTGTTTCCGCTGGAGAAGCGATTGGCCTTACGAGCTGTTTTACGGCGCCCCTTTGTACGACGGATCGGGCGGTGAAGTTATCCAAAAGTTTGCGGGCGCCAGTGAGATTTATGATGTCAGAAATCCGAATGTGAAAGATCTCGAGTTGGCGATTGATACTTGTCTAACTTTCACGACTAATCGCATGAGCTTAGAGATGGCGGTAACTCCCGACCGTCTAACCTTCGGCCACTCTTACGAAATCCTTTATTTTGCTGACTGTGAGTTTCACTACGTAAACGACATTCTTTATCTTGCACTAGCAATCCGAGTCGATGAACAGGGTGGGCTTGCATCTGTTGAATTTCATAATGTGTTCTATAAATACCGCGTCTTTGGGGAGTATTCGGTCACTGAGCGTCATGAACAAGAACGAGGGACCAGGATTGACATCATCCAACCGCTTGGAGTCGATAGTAAAACGGTGGCATTAGAACTCTCCCACTCCCTGACTGCCAACTATCAATTCCAAATGGCCTCCCAGTTTTATTGCATATTCCTGCGGATCTTCTCTCCTGATTATGCAAGCCCGCCAATGGCGCTTCTTGAGCGCGCAAATGTTCGTGACGAAAATCGTCTAATTCATGTTGAGGACGACGGGCTTTCGTTCAGACTTCCTGACGCGTTTATAAAATGGATTTATGACACAATCAAAGCTGATTCTGCTTCATCTTGAGAGGGTGTGCTGGTTCTCATCTGAGAATTACACGCGTCTTGAGCAATCAAGAAATCGAATCCACAAGTGCGTTACTGTCACTACTTAAGCCTTTTTGTTGCGCACTTTTCGCGATTCACGAAATCAGTTTCAAAAGCTCTTGTGGCCGGGGAATGGACAGTTTCAAATCTTTTCACGACATCTGTAAGCGTCCCAGACCGACGTCGAGCCCCGGTAAGCCGCTTCGGCGCGCGGTCATAGACAAAAACTTAAAGGCATTGTTGCTGTCAGCACAATAACCATGTGCCTGAAACGCGGCCTTTAAACTAACCAATCACTCAGCCCAGGCGGTGAATACGTGGCTCGCGGACGATTTGCTAGCCAGCCCCTATAGAGAAATGTCAAACATAGCAATTCCAAATCCCTCAGCCTTGTGCTTTGGTGAGGAGAAAGAACTAACGGATGATTAGCCACACGGTAGCTCAGTTGGTTCAGGGCGTGGCATTCATAATCCGAAAACACGCAAATTCTTACTCTATTAACTAAAACACGTTGCAGCCATAGCGGTTTTATTGGTTTTTTTGATGCTTCTATATGCATCTATATCGAGTGCGCGTGCCTTTATCTGAATTCCCGTCACAACACCGTCACGAGTTGGACCACCGCTGCGTCGGCTAACGAATTCGCGCCTGCGGCAAACCTTCGCGTAGCGACGTCAGTGGCATGCCTCATCCACTCTTCCTCTTCTGGATTTCGCCGGTCCATACGTACACCAGCGAGTTACTAGAGATTCCGGCGTTTGAGTGTTATGGGTCCATCAGTTTGGGATTCGTATTCTCGAGCGGCACTAGTTACCTTTGGTCAGGTGGAGGCGGGCCGAAGACTCTCAAGTTCGTATGTGTAATCTTCAATTTATTTACTGCAGCCTCGCTGACTTTGGTACCTCCTAGTTCGAGCCAACTTAGATTCGGCAACTCCTCGAGCGGCTCGATATTGCTGACTTCCGAATAAAAGAGGTCAAGGTCGGTCAAATTCTTCAACTCCTTCAGCGGTTCGACGTTGCTGATAGGAGTGTTCCTCAGCTGGAGAACCGTCAGGTTCTTTAAGTTCTTCAGCGGCTCCACATCTCTGACTTTCGTTATGTTAAGGCTGAGGTAATCCAGATTCATCAATTCCCTCACTGGCTCGACGTTGCTAACGTGCGTTTGGCTGAGGTTGAGCGACCTCAGAGATTTCAAATCCCTCAGCGGCTCGACGTCGTTTACTTCCGTATTGCTGAGGTCAAGCGTTTCGAGATTCTTCAACTCCCTCAAGGGTTCGAGATTTGTGACTCTCGTACTGCTAAGATTGAGGTACGTCAGGGTTTTCAATTCCCTGAGTGGCTCGACGTTGTCGACTGGACTCCCGCTGACGTCAAGATATGTCAGATTCAGATCGCCCCACTGTGAAATGCTGTTGTCAAACGCATGGAGTTCGATTGCGAGTGGAACGCCAGTGCGCATCAAAACAGACAGGCTTTCTTTGGGCGGAACGCCGGCAATGGTAAGTATCAAGCCATTACCAGTCTTCCTCACCGTCCAGCCCATATCCGTTAATTCACGAATTGGATCTTTTCGCCATGTGGGTATGCTTAGAGCGACGATGGCCAGAACTGCCACGCCAATCCACGGCAGCCATGGACGGCTTCGCCGCCACAACGAAGTTCGCCAATTTGCCGTAATCGAATCAAGCAGAGGCACCAAAAAATCATGTGAGATTTCCCACGTCGTTTGTTGCGCATCCACGGGTCGGACAATAGCCCGGTCACTTTGTCCTAATAAACGTAAGCAACCTCTGACAACGCCAGGATCGAAGCGACTACTTGTCGCTAGTTCCGCAACGGTACGCGGTCGCTTAGTTACATAGCCGGTAATCAACTGTGGTATCAGTACCGGGCTGATTTCCCGAATCGAAGGATGCGAAATAGATTCTTTCAGAAATCCCCGAATCAGCGCTCCTGGCCGAAAACCACGGGGCAGGCCTGATGCAAAGCGTCCAAGCACCAAGCCGCAGAGATTGATTGTGATCGGCCGAATCAAACCCCGCGCCTGCTCGATTTCGGCTGCCTCGCGCAAAATGTCTCGAAGAACATCATCGTTAACTTTCAGGCCTGAGCCGCTGATAAACTCGCTCGCCGCACGTTCGGTAAAAGGTGGAATTTCTTTCCAGTTGGTATCTTGGGTCAATAGGGGTAGTGAGAGCTTCTCGATCAAACCAATGTAGTCGCTGCGAAAGACGAGGAGAAGAGTGACATCACATTCAGTATTCTTCATTAAGGCCGAGAAGAATTCTTCAAAGCGTTGCTGTCGGTCGGCGTCCTGTAGAATTACGAACTCTTCGAACTGATCCAAAACTATCAAAAGGCGGCGCGGCCGGATGTGTTGCGCGGCGGACAAAAGCAGCTTTGAAAGGTCCCCCTTTTTTTCGGTGGAGCGTCTCTGCCAGATGATTCCGGGTTTTCGTAGCTCTTCTTCGAGCATGACAAGGGGATCTTGATACCCGCGTAAGCGAATCACAGATGTTCCTTGGCGTTCCAGATGCGGCAGCACCCATGCTGCCAGGAGCGAGCTCTTCCCCGAGCCGGAAGCGCCAGTCACGTAGAGTACCTTTGCCCGATCGCGCTCGATCAACCATTCTAGGATCTCTTCATGTTTGCCGTCAGCACGCTTGAAAGAACCTTCGTCCTCGAGCGGCGCAAGACGGAAGTAACCCCCTTGTAGTGTTCCCGAGATTTCGCTGAGCCGTTTTTTTCGCTGTTGCTCGACAACTGTAGGAATCGTGTGGGTTGCGAATACCAATACCGGCAGCGCCGCCACCAATGTTACGCGCGACCAGGTGGGCCAGCTGGCAAGCGGGTCCGCTAGTTTTTGGAACGCGATTATCGCCGCAGTTACAGCACCAACGTAGGCTGTCAGAAGTCCGATCCAAGAAGTCGCTGCGCGTGCGGTAAGATCAACCACCCGAGTTAAGAGTGTGGCCGGAACCGTGACGGACGAACCCTGAGACTCCGTCGCAGACGGGGAAGTCCTGCTATCGGTATTGCTCATGATCTTACTATCACAGACGCAAGGACTATCATTGGAGACTGAAGGTAATTCGGAACACGTCTAATAATCTAGTATGACCACCGAAGGAGACCCATAATAAAATAGAGGAAATGCCCACATAGGAGATCTCGTACTTCTGGCTGCGACTTCGTTTTAAAGTCATTGAGAGTTTTACTGCGGCTTTCATTGGCTGGGATTAACCAAGTCTCAAGCCGAAATAAAGCGACAAGGTTGGTAGTAAGAGAACCCTTAACCACTACAAGTTGGCTTAATTGGTCCATATTGGTTTATCGGAGCCTGTGAAGCTTGAGGCACAGCCGGTAACAAGCGATTCAAGGCGTACTCAATTTAGTCTTAAACCCTTATTCCGCTTCATAGATTATTTTATGCGTGCTTGAGTGACGGCTGGATTTTAGCGAGTGTGCAAGGAAGCAGAGGCTCGTGGGAGTTCAGCCGTCAACGTGACCGGCGAACAATATTCATGTCTTAAGCAGAAGTCAATATTTTTGTTCGTGCTGTGTTTTTGTTCGTGCTGTAAACCCAAAGTTGAAATGTCACCCAAACGCGCAAAGTAGAAATGTCACCTGCTTGCGCAGCATGCAAAGCTCCCCACGCCGTTCTGGCAAGCATCGAGTTCTCAGTCACAGCGAACAGGACACAAAACCCCCAAACGGGGAAAGACAGTTTATGGAACCAACTCATCTTAAACTAGGTTGTTCCACAAGCAAGAACTCTGGTACGTGTGAGCAAAACTACGAACGCGTTTGGAGTGAAAAGATATTGAGTGCCGGCCTAATTTGTTTGGCAAGTGCTTATCTCAGGGAGTAAGCTCTGGGCCCTTTTCGGGAGATGAGCGAAAGGAGGAAAATCCGATCGCCTTACGCGGTCTTCAAGCCTTAAAAACTGGGTAAACGTGTTTGCTATATCACGACTAATAAACCCGCTTGGCTCAGTAAATGGGCTTACGCTCACAAGGTGAGCTCTTGCAGTCACTTACAAAGGTGAATTCTGATGTTGACGGGAAAGTTGACGGCAGACCATAAATTGCACTATTCAGCGCTTCGTCTCCCTGCCGTGCAGGGTCTCATCACAGTCAAATTGATCTGTAAGCCTCCCTCTATTACCGCCACGAGTTACTAGAAATTTCCGGTTTTTGGGTCAACGGATACTCTTGTGTCTAGGGGTTAAACAAAGCTGACGAAGTATTGGTGAGATCGTTCGCTGCTGCCGAAGCGTCTCGACGATCATACCACGAGACGTGCTCACTTCTTTCTCATTCTCAATGCAGGAGCACGTCCATAATAACGTGGCAATCTAGCTGTTTCCTTGTAGCCGCGGTTTTCGTAAAAAGTAGGATTACGACCTAATCTCGTTTCAAGAGTAATGAATTCTGCTCCCTGCTCGACCAACCATCCTTCTAACGCTTTTAATAACCTACTGCCGAGTCCTTTTTTACGTCCTTTCTTTAAAACGCCCAAAGAATAAATGCGACCTTTAAGCTTTCCGTTTTTCAACTTGTTCTTAAGAGCAATGCCGTATCCGATAGATTCTCCGTTTTGAAAACAGAGCAAAGTCAACGCATTCTTTGATTGTATTAAGTATCTTAATTGGCGACGCGAAAAGCGATCGGTTCTGTCGAACAACTGTGCTTCTAAATCCGAAAGTAAATCAAGGTGGTCGACAGATGCCTCTACAAACTGAAGTTTAGACATATCTAGTAGAATCGCTATCCCAATTCAACGAGAAGCCAAGCGATTCTTGATGAAGACAAGAAGAATGAACACCAAAGTGATCAATCCGACGACGCGGTACCGTTCGCTTCCTATAAACGCACCAGCCGCCCATCCCACGGCTGTTCCTACTATAAGAGACACATACGGATCATGTAAGGTTATCTTAAGTGCTCTTGCTGTGGTGTTGCGACTACACCATCTCAGAACGCGAAGTGCGTCTTCAATCGCTTCATCTTTAACATTCGCATCTTGTAACGCCTGCTGGCAGCCCGCAGATATTTTGGCGCGCTCTATTCCTCGGCTGAACTCAGAACGGTCGGCACAATCGTCAAACAAACATAACTCCTTTGATTGATGAAATAGATCTATCTTTGCCATTACCGTCAGCAACTCACCCATCGTTAAATAGCTGAAGTACTGATACAAGTCTTTATTTTGAGCGTTCCATTGTTGCATCGCTTCGGTAATTACCACCAGTCTGTTCTGATCGCTGAGACAGAAGTAATCTCTCTCAGGAACCCCCAGGGAGGGATCCTGATTCGCCAATCTTACATGTGTGAGGCCCATAACGACGTCAAACGCTTGGGCTGCCGGGTGATTACCCAACTGAAGCCAAAGACGATCAATACGATACCAAATGTCTTCATCGTCAGGATCACCGATGTTTGGGCGCGCATCTACTACTTCGAATAACCACGTGCTCTGTAGTGAATTGAGCTTGTCAGCAAGCTTGCTTAGATCAATCGATAGATTCTCACCTAAGTCCACAAGCGCAACAGTTGTCATTTTGGGGCTCCCTAGTTAAACAAATATTGGGCTGTCAGAGTAGATCTAAAGCTATAGACTATTTAGGTCTACGAGAAGAGTTCGAGCGGTAAGGATTTTTTCTCGCGCGGCTACCATTGACTCAATAAACTTTGGTTGTGGGTCGAATAAACAATTCTGTCTGGGCACGTAGCCGTCATTCGCTTATTCATGTTTTTCACTCCTCAGACGGAAACTCGCTTTGTTCAGCTTTCGCGCGCGCAATGGCATAAAACAAAAGGTATGAAGTTTGACTGGTGAGCGACGCATCAGTTATTACAGCGGCGCGACAACAAGAGCTGATTTAACGAGTGTTGCAAGGACGCAGAGGCTCGGGAGAATTCAGCCGTAATGAGAACGCGCCGGACAATACTTCTCAATCTGCTGAAAGTCAATACGTACGTAGAACATTGTAAACCCAAGTTGAAATGTCCACTTAACTGCTCAGTGAAGCGGACATTTTCATTGAACAGTAACACGCAGTCTTTGCGTAATTGACAGATCGCAATAGCATCTATTCAGAGGTGGTGGTTCGAGTAGCGCATCTTGATTACGTTAAGGTCATCCAATAAGGTCCCTTCGAATGGTTAACCCTACTTTATTCAATGATCGCCACTTTTAGGTGTTCGGGGGTCGGATTCTCGTGATTTAAGCACCACATTTAGTCACTTCTGAGGCATCAGAGCGATCGATATCATCGAAACTAGTTTTGCCTGATAGTAATTCAACTTTCCTCTGGTGTTGTGACCTAAAGATCGGATTCGACAAATTGCGGGGATTCACAAAGCCTCACGAATTCCGCTAACCGCACCTGTTCGCCGACGGAAGATAGTAAGGCCCACCTCACAGTATCAAATACGAGCCCTATTGCATCACTCCACTCCCGGTAAAGGTGGTGAATCGGTGGTCCAAGATACCGATCGATATGCACACCGTAAAATCGTGATCGCAGCATTAGCTCTTCAATGCCGGGGTACCGCTTTTGGGATGGATCATGCCTGCCGGCCCCAACCTCAAGAATCTCCTCGCATAGGAGACGAAGTAGTTCGACGCAAAAGAACATGGGACCGCCAAGATGGACAGTGCCCTGTCCACCGCCCCGTGCTTCATCGATTATACATAGACTCACTGATCCCCGGTCAGCCTCTATTTCCGCCTCGGCGGTGCGCTCGGTTTTTGGACTATCACCTGCAAGTACATGGGCAGCTTCATGAAACAGCAGGAATCCGTCTATAGCAGTCCCGAACACGCCAAAGGGATATCCCCATCGCTCTCGTTTCAGCACCTCCTCATCAAAAATTGACTCGGCATCCATGAACGGCGTTTCGTTCTGAAGTAGCTGGAAAAGAGTCCCAACATACGCCTTAGCTGACATCTCCATCCTATCTTCTACCTGTTGTATAGCCGCGGCGTAATTTAGGGCGGACTCTCGATAATTCGTTGGTGTGTGATTAGTCCTCGTCTCCCCAAGCGCGCAACCGCGAAGCCACAAGCGAATAAATCCTTTAAACGCCGACAAGTACCCACTCGTGAGAATGATCACGCGATATTGCTCTACTTTGCGCAGATGCGGTCGAGCGCACGAAGTGGGAAGGACTCTCACGATGAGGTTGCCGCATTGCCCCCACGCGGGGTGGTCCGAAGAAATATCCGAGAGAGCATTGAGCAGCCGCCACTGAAGGAGCGCCTCGAACGATGAGTTATATGAAGCGCGGTCAAGCGCCCAGCGATAGCCGAAGGCTTCAAAAAACGGGCCTTTCTCATCCTGGAGCTTGGCGAGGTTTTCCATCGTATGGGTCCAGAATTGGACCTCTTGAGGCGGCTCACGTAAAGCAAATCTGGGATCAGTGAGCAGCGCTAGTCGCTCATTCACAAGCGCCCGCAACTGAGCTGGGTCAATTACCATTGGCCCATGCCTCCTTGCAGAGAGTTTCGAGACCCTCCTTGACAAGGAGCACGGCTATTGTAATTGGAGATACGCCAGTAACAGCTCCAGCAATGCAATCGAGAACCGCGGCCACGAGCAATACCCGCGAGTTCTCAGTTGCTTTATGTACAGTATGCACCTTCGTGTCAGCACATATCTGGTCACGTAGCTTACGTTTTGCGTTCTCAAGGATCACTCTTCCATCTCGGCTTGTTCCAGGGGTTGCACCGAGTGCCTGCTCTGCGCCAAGCATACGCAGGAGTAAGTCAGTATCCATCGCCAGTTGGGTCTCGATTTCGCGTAAGATAAGTGAGTCCATTTTTTGCATCACTCCTAGGTAGTGAATAACGGTTTAAGAAGCCAGCGATTGCTGCAGTGAGCGCATGAATGCTAATTGATTCACTTGGAGGAACCAAGCGAGTGTCAACAAACGGTCTTTACGAGGGCCATGATGAGGACGGCTCTCGCAGCCATAGCGGTTTTATTGGGGTTTTTTGATGCTTCTATATCCAGCTATATCGCTGCGAGTGCCTTTATCTGAACTCCCGTCACAACACCGTCACAGCCGACACTACAAAACAGTCTTACGCAGCAGACGTTGACACGTTGCTCCTCAATCATTGTCCGAACATTTAGGTAGAGATCGAGAAGCCACCGTTCGCGATTTCATCAATTGCCGCCTGCTACAAACTAAGTTCAAGGTATGAGACGGCCCATAAGGCACGCCGAACAACAGTTGTAGGATCTGTAGGGTTGATTGGTTTCCGGTAATAACCGACGAACGTACCGTCTGAGGAAATTCCATTTATTACGGTATCGTAAGCATCCGGAAATTCCACGGGAGAGTGCTCACCGGGAACATACCTTCCTGCGCTATCTGGCTTCCACACAAAACCATGATCGGTCGTCCCACGTCCGTCAGGTCTTCCGGTGGCAATGGTCTGGTAACTTCCGACGATGGACAAATCACGATTGATCCCCTTGATTGTTGTTGCCACTGCCCCGCTAATATCGATTGGTAATAGGGGGTCTCCATCGAACCATTGGGTGTCCCACTCCAGCTTCCATTTGAAACCATGTGAACCATTGCCGTCGACGTAGTTTCCTACAAAATGATTATCAGAGGCAACTCCACATACTTGAGTGCTTACTACCCCGCCCTTTACAAACATCCCCATGTCGACCTTCTGAGGGCCATGGGCAAGATCGTCAATCTGCGGGCCAGCGGGTCCCCAAATATACCCATAATCTTTGTTGTCCATTCTATCCTTATAAATGCCCACGGAAACACTCCCTTGATGATTTATGCCTTGGACTGCGTTGTGCAGAACTTTGGCGTCTACATTGGCGCCAGTCGCCGTGTCAGCACGGGGAAAGCTTATGGCAAAAGGAATATCTGGATTGGCACTTTTCTTGTTGCCCAGCGATCGTTCAAATTCATAAGGAGTGTTTTCGCTGCTCAGCCAAAGAAAACCATGGATCTCCTTATTCCTAGTAAGTTCATCTCTATAAAAACCCACAACGTCTCCGCGATCGTTAATTCCCAAGATACTAGTGCCGCCAGGGCCGGGACTGTTGGGGTGATCATAAGGTATGAAAAATATTCCCAATCCGCCTCCTGCTGAAATATGGACGAAGCCGTGAAACTCTGTAGCTAGAACTAAATTGGGATCGGTTTTCTTGCCGAACGTGCCGGTTATGTAGTACCCGTTCGGACTAATGCCAAACGCCTCTGAAAAAGTTAGAGGACCAAGGGTTGGATCATTATTTTCATTACGAACCTTAATTGGTGAGCAAAGTAGCTGCATATCTTCACCTTTCTTATTTAGCTATGTGATAGCAGACGCTGCGGACTTAAAATTCTTTACTTTTCACTTCTGGCTCGGAAGGCAGAATTCGAAAATCTCTTTATGAGTTTATTCGTCTTACTTAATTGCAAAGGGCGCGACATGCAACATAGGGTCACCTGCTACATTGAAGATAAGGTCGTAGTCTCCTTTGGCTATTCCACATACGATTACGGATCTTCAGTCTTGCTTCGGTGCTGGTAAGAATAAGCTGGTAGCCGAAGAGGTAGCTCTCCTTTCGTCGGACTGATGTTCTGGGGTAGAAGCGATCAATGAATCTACAACCTTTGGTTTGGTTAATCCTCTATGGTTCGTTTACGTGCGCGAGAACAGAACAGTGTTCTCGAGAAATTAACCACTATTAAGGCTGGATGTAACGATTGAGCGAGACGCAGAAACTCGGGAAATCAGTCGCTACGACCGCCCGCGTCCTATGTTCCGTCCCTATAACACCAGCCTATGGTTGAACGACCACTTATGGAGCTGAATCTTGGCGAGTTCGCAAGGAATAGCAGAGGCTCGTGGAGTCAGCCCGCTAAGAACTGAGCGGAGCATATTCCCATCATTCGGAGAAGTCAAATAGACGAATTGACTCATCAAAAAAGTATTCGAAATGCGTATCGTTGCCTCAAATAAAAAAGTACTCGAAATAAATGAGACTTACCGCTACTGGCAACAGGCCAGTTGGAGGTAGGATGAGGCTCACGATGCAACAGCGTCAGGCGGTGGTGGCCAAGATGGCGAGTTGCTATCAGCGCAGCCGCAAAAAAAGAGAAGAGTACGATCTTGAGCGAGTTGGTGGAGCTGACGGAATACAGTCGTGCTTATGCCAGGAGAGTGCTGCGGCAACATGGCCAACGAATCAAGTCGGGAAAACAAGCGTTAGTAGTGGATGTGCGTCTGCGCTCACCACGACAGCGGGCGCCATTCTATGACGAGAAGGTGAAAGCGACGTTAACCAAGATCTGGAGAATGATGGATTATATTTACGGCAAGCGTTTGCAGCCAGCCTTACCAGAGTTGCTCACAGTAGTGGAGCGATACAACGAGCTGCGTTGCGATCGGTTGACCAAGCAGAAGCTGTCGCGGATTAGCGCCGCCACCATCGATCGGCCATTGCGCCCGGAGCGCCGCAAGTACGAGTTGCGTGGGCAAGCGCGCACCAAACCAGGGACGCTACTGAAACATCAGGTTCCGATCCGTACCTTTGCCGAATGGAACGAGCAACAACCGGGCTTTGCGGAGATCGATCTGATGGGCCATGATGGTGGGGTGGGGCCGGCGATTATTGTCAGAAGCCGGATCTGACAGACATCGCCGCCACCTGGACCGAGACCATGGCGGTACGCCATAAAGCGCAAGCTCGCGTCTTTGAAGCCTTGCAAAAAGTGCGCAAAAACCTGCCTTTTCCGCTGCTGGGACTGGATAGTGACAACGGTTCAGAGTTCATTAATGATGAGCTGCTACGTTACTGTAAGCAGGAGCAGAGCAGATCAGCTTCACTCGTTTTCGTCCCTATCGCAAGAATGATAGTTGTTTTGTAGAGCAGAAGAACTATTCAATTGTGCGTCGTGCCGTCGGTTATGCGCGCTACGACACAGATGGACAATGCAGCTACTTAAATGAGTTGTACGGCTATTTGCGGCTCTACACTAATTTCTTTCTGCCCACCATGAAGCTCAGTCCGAAGAGTGGGTGGGCAGTAGAGTAAAGAAGCGTTATGACCAGGCGCTGACGCCTTATCAGCGCGTCTTGCAATCAAAGGTGATTAGCAAAACTAAGAAAGACCAGTTGCGGGCCAAATATGCGACGCTTAATCCGGCCACTTTAAAACCGCAAGCTCGAGCGCGTACAACAACGCCTGGCCAAAACTACCAGTAAAACAAACTGGCGTGAGTGCAGAAGCTGGCTGCGTGTAAAGTATCCCGCGAATGCGGGCCTTGAAAGTAGAGGCTCCCAGCCGAGCAGATTCAGTCAGCATCAGATCATCGTTTTTCACGGAGTTTATAAAAGGGGAACGTAGATGCATTCCAGAGAAGCACACTGGTCTAGGAGTATTGAGTTTAGCCAGAAACTTCAGGCTCAAAATTACCCAAAATGGGAGTCAATGATCTCCTGCATCAATGAGAGAGATCTCAGCGCACAGTCGGTCCTTGACTTTGGGTGTAACTTGGGTGGTTTTTTAAAGCTCTTATATGAACGTCAGTCTTTTCATTATGGTCTCGGTGTTGACATCGACCTCGACTTCTTAAAGTATGCCGCCGAACAATCTATCAATTTACCGATCGAGTATGTATCAACGCTAGAATCTCCTCGATTCAGCGCGCTATTCGACATTGCTTTCAGCCATGAGGTAATCCATTTGCTACCGGATTTAGATGAGCACGCTGAAACAATATGGCGTGTCCTAAAAGGTGGCGGACGCTATTACCTACTGAAGACCTATTCAACTTCTGAAGTATGGAACCTTACAAACGCAGGCTTAGTCGGGAACGAAATCAGCGGATTTCATCGCGAGCCTGAAGAGGTAATCGATATTTTTGAGAGACGAGGTTTTCATCCGGCGGTACGTCCATTACCTTTCAATTGGTTTGCGCCGTGCGGGTTGGCAACTTATGAGCGATACGTAAATTTCCGGGGCATGCTCGATCATTACATGCACCGCAAACTTCTCTTTCGTTTTACAAGGCCGTTAGTATGAGGTGGTTAGCCAAGCGAGAGAATGTATGAATGTGCCTGGACACACTCACATAACGAGGGAATTCTATCCAGCGACGACACGACTGGTTCACAGGATGGTGCCTCGCCGCGCGACTCCAACGTGCGACCTCCCGCTTAGGAGTCGGATTCACGAACCTTTTGTTTTCAACAGTTACGAAAAAGCCTAACAAAAATGGTCTGCATGCGTTGCATATTGTGCTTGAAGTGCCTAGTTTGTAAAGAACTGCGGGACAACTGCGGGACAAACTTGGACCAAGCGCACACTACTGAACGTTATCAAAATCTCGCATTGTCAAATTCCTCCTTCTTACTATCTTGAGTTTGTGAACATAAGGCCATTCGGGATCCGCTTCCCGGCGCCGCATTAACACCGTGGTGGTCCCTCGACCTGTAAGACTTCGATTTAAAACAGTGTTTCCCCGTAGAGACATTGGGCTACGAGTGGGTGCCCGAACGCACACCCGAAGGGGCGGAGCGAAGCGCAGCACGCGCAGCGAAGCGAAGCGTTGTGCGGGCGGGCTCTCGTGGCACAATCGCCTCTGCGGGGGAAACTAAATGGGATGTCTCGGCCGGAATGGAACGAAGTGGAATGGAGGCCGCAGCTGCGACCCGTTCTCCAGAAATGGCCTTCGGGTCAAGGATTGGAGACATGGACCATTAAGGTCTTTGATAACTTGGAACTCTGTGCAGGTGTGATTCCTGTCACTTCAGATGCAGGAGTGAGGCTCTACCCTCACGGTAGCGACTAACCATCAATCCGTGAAGCGGGGTACAGAAGCAATAACTCGGAACCCAACCGAGGACTCTGCTGAGCATAGTTGGATAAGGACAGGAAAACCGAACTCACCATTAATCGTCGTTAACATTCACAAGCCAATGTGGGTTAATAGGCTTGGTCCAAAAGGACATGGAGAAATGACCGCTCTGCTCTATCGGGCGGTCGACTCTGGACGATTTCTCGGCTTCGATCCAGATGCATCCTTATAAGTATCCCGGCGAAACAGTGAGATCCTAAGTTCAACGTCAAACGGAGTCCAGGAACGGAGTAACTCTAACCGGCCCTCGTCCGCTGCAATATCACGGACAAGTAGGTGTCAACCGCATGCCGGCGTGAGTGGGATTGTCCAAGAAGCCAAAGCCCAGAGTAATGTCTGGGATATGCAGACGTGGACACGACTTTTGAAGGTAAAGCTACGAGTAGGAGTTCATAAGCTATGAGCACGGTGGCTCAACCGCCGATGTATGGATGGGACACGATCCCCTGGAGGAAACTCCGGAGGTCTGTCTGGAAGCTCCAAAAGCGGATTTACCAAGCCAGACTTCAAGGCAATAGTAAGTTAGTACGCAAGCTTCAGAGATTGTTGATGAGTTCTCGTGCGGCCAAACTTTTGGCCGTGCGACGGGTGACTCAGGATAACTCAGGAAAGAAGACCGCCGGAATCGACGGAGTGCACTCTTTAAGTGCGCGACAAAGACTACGGATGGCCCACCACCTGAGAATCGACGGCTCCGCCCAACCTGTCCGCCGCGTGTGGATAGACAAAGTGGATTCCGAAGAGAAGAGACCTTTGGGTATACCGGTAATGGAGGACCGCGCTCGGCAAGCTCTGGTCAAAGAGGCGCTCGAACCAGAATGGGAAGCGTGCTTCGAAGCCCACAGTTATGGTTTTCGTCCGGGAAGGTCCTGCCATGATGCGATAGAAGCCATCTTTATGGCGGTAGCACGTAAAGAGAAATACGTTCTCGATGCGGACATCGCTAAGTGTTTCGACCGCATTGAGCAACAAGCGCTCTTAGATAAGGTCAACGCCAGTCCTTTCGTTAGACGCCAGATTAAAGCTTGGCTGAAGGCGGGAGTAATGGATGGTGAGAAACTGTTTCCCACGGAAGAAGGCGTTATGCAAGGGGGACCGCTTTCACCTTTGTTGGCCAACATCGCGTTGCACGGGCTCGAAACAAATGTCGCTCAGAGCTTTCGACCGAGACGTGGGAATCGTATCCCACCAATGGTCGTGCGCTACGCCGATGATTTTGTAGTTCTGCATCCTGACCTGCAATTCATTGAGCAGTGTGCAAAGGCAACGCGAGAATGGTTAAGACCGCTTGGGCTCGAATTGAAGGCCAGTAAAACTCGCATCACCCATACACTGAAAGACGTGAATGGGAAAGCGGGTTTTGATTTTCTCGGATTCAACATCAGACAGTACAAGGTCGGTAAGACCAAATCTGGTAAGTTGGGCCGCGGAGAATTACTGGGCTTCAAGGCACTCATCAAGCCAAGTCCGAAAGCAATAAAACGGCATGTCGAGAAACTGCGCGAGGTCGCTAAGAACCACAAAGGCTCGCGACAGGAGCATCTGATTTACGCTCTTAACCGAGTGATACGTGGTTGGACTAACTACTACTCCACAGTAGTTAGCAAACAGACCTTCGCTCAAGTTCACTACACGCTAACCCAAATGCTGAGGGCATGGGCCAAGCGTCGGCATCGTAATACCGGAACGTGGGGAGCCTTTAGAAAATACTGTAGGAAGCACGGTAGGGAGAGTATGAAGTTTCAACCTCCATCGGGGCATCCTCAGTTGCATCAACACGTCAGTACTTCGATTCGAAGGCACGTTAAGGTGCAAGCTAGACGCTCACCATATGACGGCGATTGGATCTACTGGGTTACCCGATTAGGGCGAAGCCCTGCTGTCTCGACAAAAGTCGCGAGGCTTTTACGGAAACAGCGGGGCCGTTGCATCGAATGCGGACTGTACTTTCGCGACGGAGAGATGATGGCAATAGAGCGTATTAATCCTGATGCAAGTCGGCGCAACGCGCACTACAACCTGTTGCTTCTCCATCGCTATTGCCGACAAAGACGCGATGACGCTATTGGTCTCGCGGGCACATATGACAAACGTCATCAGTTCGAGGAGCCGTATGAGGGGAAACTCTCAAGTACGGTTTTGAAGCCGAGCGGCGGGGGTGACCCCGTCGCTTAGGCAGCCCTTATTCTGAATCGCCGAAAATAGTGTGCGACTTTGATCTATCGGAAATCTCTAGTAACTCGTCGGTGTAATCGCGGGAGGCTTACAAGTCCCCGCGATTAATAGCCTTTCGAGAGTTAAATCCAGCTTTAGATGGTCCGCGGTTTGTTGCCACTCGGCCATGAATTTGCTCGGCGTTCCTCTTACTGAAGAAATGCTCGGTTGGCTCAGTACCGCTCGGCGTAAATACTGGTTTGTATCGTTTCGTAAGATCAGGTAGTACCGTCGAGTCCACAATTGCCAACTGGAGATTTTGTTAAAGTGGCGTCCGCAAATTTAATCTTGAATTCGGTGGTCCAACTCTCAGATAACGCTGGACAGGTCCCTTTCAGCCAGGTGAACAAGTCACCTGCAAGTGCGGGCCTCTTTAGGAGAATCCTCTCCAGCAAATCCTTAGCTTCTTCGGGCCGCTGAAGATCAAGGAAAACGAACTTCAACATTTCTCGCCAATTGTCGTCAATCTCCAAATTTTCTTTCGATAGTATATTCTCAGATCGTTTACTAAAATATTTGTGTAACCCTCCCCTGTTCAGGTCCACTGATTACTAGAGATTTCGGGTTTTCGGGTTAACAAATATTCCCTGGGCGTCAGGTGGCCCAGAGACTCATGTGGTCGTTCTTCGTTGTATTCTCTAAGCCACTTTCCCGTTTGCTCTCGCACTTCCGCTAAGCTTTGAAACACAAACATGTCGAGCACCGCTTCACGGTAGCTGCGATTGAATCTTTCAATGAAGCCGTTCTGCATCGGTTTGCCGGGCTTGATGAACTCGAGGGTCACGCCATGATCTTCGGCCCAGTCAGCCAGCGTGACGGAGATTAACTCTGGTCCATTGTCTAACCTGAGCTTGAGAGGATAGCCGCGCTCAGCGGCTATCCGATCGAGCGTTCTCACGACGCGCGGTGCCGGCAAGTTGAAATCTACTTCGATCGCCAGTCCCTCGCGATTGAAATCATCCACCACGTTGAAGGTGCGAAAGCGACGATCACTCCACAACGCATCACTCATAAAGTCTGCGGACCAACACTCGTTCATTGCTTCAGGCGCCACCAAGGGAGCGGGACATCTTGTAGGCAAACGTCTTTTGCCTTTTCGTCTTTTGTTCAGTTTTAGCGCGCAATAAATGCGATAGACACGCTTGTGATTCCAACCGTGACCCAGCCGCCGCAGGCGTTTAAACAACTTACCAAATCCCTGTTCTGGTCGTTGCCAGGCCAGTTCTAGCAGCAATTTTATTATTGGACCATCGCGGTTTGCTCGCGGCTCGTAGTGATAGACCGAGCGTGGTAGACCAACCGCCGCGCAAGCTTGCCGTTCGCTCAGACCATGCTCCGTTTGCAAGAGAACGACCAGCTCGCGCCTCGCGGCTGGCCTTAGAGCTTTTTTGCGATCACATCTTTCAGCGCCCGATTCTCCAGCAACAAGTCCGCGGAGATCTGCTTCAAGCGCCGGTTCTCGTCTTCCAGCTCACGCAGGCGCTTGATGTCTGAAGCTTGCATGCCGCCGTACTTTGACTTCCATTGGTAGTAAGTCGCATCGCTGATCTCGTGTTCGCGACAGACGTCTTTTACCGTCCGTCCTGCTTCGACCGCTTTCAGGATCGCGATGATCTGATGTTCGCTGAATTTACTCTTCCGCATCGAGGCCTCCTGGCGTCATAGTCGCCCGGAAACCTCCAGTTTTCAATGGCCCGGATTTAAGGGAGGGTTACATTTGGACGCTAAGAAAGACCGCACGAGATCGTGTCGGAATAAGTAGTGGCTGCTCTGTCGGACCAAATACCTCTCTTCAGCCAGCCGGGCTGTGAGATCATCGGGCAGTGGGGCGTCCGAATTATCAAAAAACGCTTGGCCTGAACAAAGCATTGTGTAAGCCCTGTGGAATAGCAAGTCAGGGTAATCTGTGCGGCCGTCTTCAACCCAACTGCGCAGAATGGGAGAGAGTGTCGCTTCATAGAGTTCTTTTTTGGATTGAGGAATACGTGATTCAGGGTTGCGTTTCTTGAACTCAACCGCGAAGTGTAGGTCATGCGGAATTTTGTAAACCTGGCTGATGTTGCCGGCGAACTGCTTGACTATGATCTGAACCTGTTCATCGCTGAGTCTACAATGGAGAAATTCTAAGATCTTATCCTCAGTTAAGGAGGCAAGAGAAACCTGCCTTATGTTAGCGAATTCGGCATAAAGATGTTGAGAGCTAATACAGAAATAGTTCGTCTTCGAGTGCTGATCTACAAAAGCGCTAATCCTGTTGCGAGTAGGTTCATCGACTTCATTCAGACCATCAATGAAGATAAGGAAGCCGCCTTTTTGCAGGAACCAGCTATTTAACTCCCGATCGCTTAGTTGCCCGAAGGCGTTGAGTTGTGCTGTAAACATGTTTTCGGGCACCTCCCCCTGATAGCGGCGGAGCGGTAAGAATATCGGTATGGCCCTGGACGGAGAAGTGTTTTTGTTGCGAGCATAATATCCTGTTAAGTATTCAAAATAGGAAGTCTTTCCGATGCCAGTTTGTCCTAGTAATAGAAGCTTTCTCTCTTTCAACAAAAGTGTTCCAAAAGTGTTAGGAAGGAATTCCTCGGCGGGTATTACGAACGTCTCTTGAATTTCTGAAAAATCTTTCTCCTTCTTAAGACCTCTGAAATATCGTCGCAACAGATGCTGTCTGGCCGGTGGAAATACGGTCAAGATGATCGGGATAGCTCCGAATGACCCCAACCTGCGAACCCAAGGGTTCATTAGTAGATGCTGACAAAACCCGCTAAATGGAGCCATGATAATTAGTAGAAGGATCAAAACAAAGTAAATGGCACCAGCAATTTTTAGCCAGTCCAATAACATAGCGTGCCAAGAAGAATAAACGGTAAAGTATAAAGTGGGGCTGGATGCTATTTTGCCGTTTAGATCAACCGCTTGAACCTGCAGCACATAGTCACCAGTATCTAACGACGGCAAAATGAATTCCGGGGTACCAATGACCACAAATTCCCTGGGCCGACCAGTCTGTCGATTTGCATCGTTGACGATTACCTTATATTGGACCTGCTTCGGCGTCGTGCGTCTTCCGAAGTTATTGACCTTCCATTGAACAAGAAGGTTTTGATCGGTATATGTGATTCTCGGCAACGGACTGGTTATGTCGATCTGAGTAATCCAACCAGTGTTTATTCCTTCCACGCGAAAAAGCCCGTTCTCTGCACCTATCCAAAGCGTTCCAGCGCTTTCACAAAAAGCGTGTACGTATCCCAGGTTCAGAGAACTAAGGCGTTGAGGTCTGTCCTCTTGCTTGGTGTCCCATCGAAAGAGTCCCGCTTGGTCGCTGGTGCCTGCAACCATCCATAGAATCGAGCCAGTTCGGTAATATCTAGAACTAAAAAGTGTAGACTCGTCTACAAGCTGAGGCTCCCCTTCCCGTAGGCTACCCCAACGAAACAGCCCTTTGTCCTTCACGCTGATCAACAGCGTAGACCCATCCTTGAAAAGGCTGTAAATCTCGGTCTTATCGAGCTTCTGCACAGGGTGCGTATTCCGGCGGATCGTGAGCACCGATTCCGGCGGATCGTGAGCAGTGATTCCGGGCGAACGTGAGCAGTGATTCCGGCCCATCGTGAGCACCATTCCGGTGCATCGTGAGCACCCCCAGAGCGCCTGATGCTGGAGCAAATCCAGAGCCGGCAGAGATCATGGTTTCCACCAAAGTTACCGGAGGAAACCAGAATCGATGCCAGCCCCGAGGGTCTCCATGCATCTGCTCAAAGAAGTCTTACGCTTAACGGCAGCGGGCTTAAGCCAGCGCCAGATTGCCCGCAGTCTGCAACTCAGTACTGGGGTAGTGGCCAAGTACCAGGCTGCTAGTCGCCGTGCCGGTCTGAGTTGGCCACTGCCGGAAACACTAGACGACGTCACTTTAGCCAACCGGCTCTGCTCCAAAGCGGCGGAGTCCGTTCCCGCCAATGGCGTTCACGTCGCTCCTGACTTTGCCAGCATCCATGAACAACTGAAGGAAAAAGGGGTGACGCGGTTGTTGCTCTGGGAAGAGTATCGCGCCGCGCACCCGGATGATAGCTACGGTTATTCGCAGTTCTGCTTTCATTACCAGCAGTGGCAGTCGCATCTGAAACTAGTGATGCGGCAGACCCATCGGGCCGGGGAAAAGCTGTTCGTCGATTACGCCGGCCCGACCGTAGCCATCGTCAACCCCATCACTGGGGAGATCCGCGAAGCGCAGATCTTCGTGGCCGTGTTGGGCGCTTCCAACTACACCTACGCAGAAGCAACGTGGACGCAGGGATTGGCTGACTGGATCGGCGCCCATACTCGTGCCTTCACTTTCTTTGAAGGGGTGCCCGCCCTGGTGGTCCCGGACAATCCACGTAGCGCAGTGACTAAAGCCTGTCGTTACGAACCACTGCTAAACACTTCCTACCAGCAGATGTTGGCCCACTACGGCACGGCCGCACTGCCAGCCCGACCCTACAAGGCCCGCGACAAAGCCAAAGTGGAAGTGGCGGTGCAAGTAGTTGAGCGTTGGATCCTGGCGCGGCTGCGCCACCGTACTTTCCACTCACTCTTCGAGTTGAACCTGGCCATTCGTGAGCTGCTCACGGCTCTCAACGAACGTCCTTTCAAGAAGCTGCCGGGCTCGCGTCGTTCGCAGTTCGAAGCGTTGGATAAACCGGCGCTGCGACCCTTGCCGGCGCAAGCCTATGAATATGCCGAGTGGCGCAAAGCGCGCGTCGGTCTCGACTATCACGTGGAGGTCGACAAGCATTACTACAGCGTGCCGCATCCGTTGTTGCGGCAACAACTCGATGTGCGCCTCACCGCAAAAACGGTAGAGATCTTCCAACGCGGTCAGCGCGTGACGGTGCACGTGCGTTCCAGGCGTCAGGGGGCGCACTCCACCAAGCCCGAGCACATGCCCAAAGCACACCGCGCTCATATGGAATGGACGCCCGGTCGGTTATTGAATTGGGCCGTTGAAGTTGGTCCGCACACACGAGATCTGGTCAAACACCTGCTCTGGAACAGACCACATCCGGAGATGGGTTATCGCAGTTGTCTGGGCTTGCTCAACCTGGGCAAACGCTTCGGGCGCGAGCGCCTGGAAGCCGCCTGTGAACGAGCTTTGGCACTGCGCTCGCCCACGCGTCGCAGTGTGCTTTCGCTGCTGCAACAAGGACTGGATCAGTTGCCGCTGCCGGAAGCCGCACCCGTGCAGCGCTCCTTGCTCCATGAAAACATCCGCGGTCCTGATTACTACCAATGAGCACCCTGACCGCGCGCGTAGCCTCCGCTGCGGCGGCCGTCAACGGTCTCGCTGTGCTCGTTGAACTGCGCGAACTAAAAAACAGTTCGCTCGCCGTTGACTGCCGTCCTCGCTGCGGCTGGAAAGTAGCCACGGAGCTAAAGCTCCTCTGCATCCAGTCTGGATACTTTTTGACCATCATGGACCAGCGCCAAAAATTTCTGACGCAGATTGGCCCTGTAAGCGATTTTCTCGACCCGGTCCAACCGAGGACCAGGAGGTGATCAGTGCAACTTTCTTTATCCGAGGAGACTTTACCGATGCTTGATAACCAAACTCTCGAGCAACTGCGGCGCTTGCGCCTCAGTGGCATGGCCGCCGCCTTTGCCCAACAACTCGAACAACCCGAACTACAGGCTCTTTCCTTCGAAGAACGCTTCTCTTTATTGCTCGATCGCGAACTCAACCTGCGCGAGAACCGCCGTCTCAACCGCCTCATACAACTGGCGCGTTTGCGGCAACTGGCTTGTGTCGAAGACATCGACTATACGCACCGCCGCGGCCTCGAGCGGTCCCTGATGGCGACGCTCGTCACTTGTGATTGGATCCGCGCCCATCACAATCTGCACCTCACTGGCCCCACCGGTACCGGCAAATCCTGGCTCGCCTGCGCTCTCGGCCAGCAAGCCTGTCGTCAGGGTCTCTCCGTGCGCTATGAGCGAGTGGCTCGATTGATGGAGTCTTTGCGTATCGCCCGCGGCGATGGCTCTTATCACAAACGCTTGGCGGCCTTCGCCAAAACTGATTTGCTGATCCTCGACGACTTCGGCCTGAAGCCTTTAACTCAGGCCGAGCGCCTCGACCTGCTGGAGCTGATCGATGATCGTCATGGACGCCGCTCGACGTTGGTTACCAGCCAACTGCCGATCGCTCACTGGCATGCTTATCTCGGTGAGGACCCGACCGTGGCTGATGCTTTGTTGGACCGCCTCCTGAGTGCGGCTCATCGGCTCGAACTCAAGGGCGAGTCCCTGCGCAAACGGCAAAAGCAAAATGAGAAAGAAAACGGGAAAGAGCTTGACGCTGAGCGCGCCAAACAGTAAAAAGCTCTCCACTGGCATCAGGCGCCACGGAGTGCTCACGATGCGCCGGAATCGGTGCTCACGTTCCGCCCGGAATCACTGCTCACAATCACCGGAATACGCACAGGGTCCTCCAACTCATCGCCGTTCCAAAGAAACAAACCCCGAGGAGTACCCACAATGAGCGTAGTACCGTCATTTTCAAGACTGGTTATTGTATCTCTAAACTCAGTAAAGACAGGCTGTTTGGTGCTTTCGCAGTCCCAACGCAACAATCCCTCATCAGAGCCGATCCAAAGAATAGAGCCTATCCGACGAAGTGTCCTTACATGGGAGACAGCTAAGTCGAGGTGTGTTGGGTTGCCACCCGCATCAACGTTAGGCCAGATAAATATACCCTTCGCCCCAATCAAGAGTGAGAGCCCACAGTTTTCTAATTTGTTAACCGAGCCAGTTACAACATCAACGTGTTGTGGAACTCCTTGCCGCGGTTTGTCCCAGCGGAAAACACCTAAGTCAGATCCGATCCATAAGGTGTTCCCGACTCGCTGCAAAACGTGGACTGGTCCCGTTTGTACAGCGACTGACTCGGGCATCCCTCTATGCCAATCATCCCACTTATACAATCCGTTCGATGTTCCAATCCACAGGGTGTTGTCCTCAGCGATCATCGCGTTCACGGCACCGATGTTGGCGTCGATTCGCAAATCATCATCTGAGGCCACTACCGATTGGGTGCCGATTAGAAGCGTGAGCAATAGGACTAGCTTGAGGGAGCAAATACTCAAGCGGAATGGTATTAACTTAGAATCTACGCTGGACATCAGCTGCGCAATCTTTGTATTCGCGAGGTCAGATTACCTGGGGGGGCAGCTCTGGCTCATAACCAACCGTACACTTATGACACCGCCGGAAAAGTCAAACGGTGCGTTCTTAGCAACTCCTGAATCAGGATGATCGCGCAAAAAAGGTGGGTAAAACTTAGATCCGAATGGCGGACTCACGGAAATAGTTCTAGAGGTTAGTTTGAAGCAACACCTTGCACACTTCCTGTAGAAGGAGGATGGGTGTAGGCGCCGAAGGTAGCTGCTATTCTTAGTTCTTGGCGTTGAAGATCTTTGGCTAAGTCTAAAGCCGCGGACTCATCAGTAGCTCCCAGCAGTTGAAAGGTCGGCACTAATCTATAAGCGATTATCAGCATGCCCTCTGCGTTAGTCAGTTGCTGATCTCTCCCAATCTGGACTCTATCTTTACTCGCCGGACTCGTATTGAAAACCTTGTTAATAATCTTAATTGCCGCGCGCGCAAGTTCCATGGAGCGTGAACTGTCTAATTTAAGGTATGAGTTGGCAAGATTAAGTAAAGCCACTGCCTTTTCGTTGCTGTCGCCCAAAGTGTTAACGGAGTCTTGTGCGAAAATTAAAGCCTCATGTGCGCGACCAAGTTTGTTGGACTTTTGAAAATAAAGGGCGACTTTCTGCATGGCCGAGGAACGAACACTCGCACTACGGATTTGGCGAGCTCCCAATTCAGCCATTCCTATATCACCCCCGTCAATAGCCGCAACGACTGCTCCTTCGATGAACTGATCACGCCAAACGCGAGCCTCTTCGTTCTTGGGCTTTATCTTGACAACCAAGTTGATGGCCAACTGTATTTGCCCTTTTTCCAGAGCGAGCTGGCCCGCTTCAATTTGTAAATCCTCTTTCAAAGAAGGATCGGAAACTGCCTCCATTTCGGCCATCAGTTGAGCCAACGAATTGTTACTTGCGCGAACTCTCTTATCAAGAGCAATACGGTCCAAGGTTCGCTTGGGGACTCTTTTAGCGAGCTCTGTGAGAGCAACGCTGGCTGAATAATAAAGGTCGGGTTTTCGCTGTTCCACTTCAGGCAACAGGTCGGCCAAGATGGTATATATGTCTATCAAAGAAGCCAGATTCCCCTCGCTCTGCCCTGCTCTATGAACGACCGCAACGAGATAACGGTTTTGTAGTTCTTCGGACGTTTGCTTTCTAATGAACAAGTGTTTCAACCGGAACAATGTACCTGAGGAAATGGATCCGGGCTGCGCTTCTTCCTGTGAGATCACCGTGTTCAGTACCTTCGGTACATCTGAGGACTTTAAGTTTTCGAGGCGATGCAAGAAGGGGACGATGATAGGCCCAGGGTCTTTGCCACCACCAATGCTATCTTGCACAATCCTAACTGCCTGATCGTTGCCTTTTTCTTGACCGAGCAGGGAATACGCCACTTCAAGATCCGTGCGCGAATCAAGCTTGTCGTTCTCAGCGAGGGCACGAGCCATGTCCGGTGCGTGGAGCTGCAATTGGGCGATAAGGTTCTTACGAAACTGATTTACATAGAGGGCTGGTATTTCCTTTTCGTGCTTTCGCAGATCCGCCAATGCTGTCGCTGCTACTGTTTCCGGCTTTAGAGACTCGGCAGGTTTGCTCCATAAGTAGGTAGCGAATCTGAGGCGAAGAAATACACGTAGTGCCGGCTCTTCACAGGAGTCGACTTGCTCAAGCAAGGAATTTAGGACCGAAATCTGGTATTGGGAGGACGGTCGCGGCAGGTTTGTAGTAGCACGTCTAAAACATGAATTACTGCCATTCAGTGCAAGGCAAAAAATTAACAGTAAGGTTGGCATATCGTCTCCTGCTCGAAATAGACTAAACACGAAACTCCTAAGTATTATGGGCGTCGTCTACAGTAAGAACAGATCCGACGAACACATGTGAGTTTGACTACTCATGATATTCCCGTTTGCGTCATAGCCTGTGCACCCTACGTTGTCTTGGCAGTCACATCTATAAGCATTACAAGTTACAGTAGTGTCACCTGCGCAACTTGCTGAGCCGGTAGCAGCGATTGAAATTGAAGGAAAAAGTAGTAGATAAACAAAAGTCAAAAGTAGAGAGGCGCAAATAAAAACTCGCGAGGCAAGGGAAGATTTCATCTGGTCTCCTTTGTGACGGCTACGTGTGATCGCGAGAAGTGCGTGAGCACACCCTAGTAAGGATAGCCGTCGTGGCCTTGAGTTATCGAGCCATAGACAGAAATGGCTTATTGCGGCAACGCTCGATCATTTCTGTGCAAACAAACGCAGCAACGTTTATGCCATCATAATTGTTTGTAACATTTTATATATTTTTATATACAAAGACCCGGATCAAGGTCATAAACTGGTTCAGCTTGGCTTGCTTAAAAAACCCGACGTCTACACTTGTCTACACCTAGTCCACGCTTGTCCACACTAGAACAATAGCTATGTTCCCAAGCAGCGGGCGTCGTGCATATGTTTGTCAAACTCACCAAAGGCGTCAATTTAGCGACACGCCCTAATGGTTGGGCCTTGGGAGGCGTGAGAATTGAACGTATAGTACTTCCTAACTGAGAAGTCAAGGATTTTGGTCGGAATTGTTACTACTCAATTAAAATGTTCGCATGCTAAGAACGCATCAGGCTGAGGCGCTCTCGTTATGATAGTCCATAGTAGTAAGCCGACGCCCTTCCTTGGCACTTCAATCATACTCCTTGATCAGATCAGACGCGTCCAATCGAACAAATGATACTCGAATGGATTTTGGGGCGTGAAGCCTCCAAGGTTGCGCCTCGTATTAGGGTTAAGATCAAGTGGTGAGTGTACGATCAGATGGGCAAATCGAGCGCTGCTCACTATACCCCCTAAAGTTGAGAGGCCTGACTCATTCACAATGCGTATAGAATTACCGTCGCCATTGAATCGCTCAGGGTATCCACAGACTGTGCAATCACGCGGGTGCGCGTAAGCGCGCGATCTCAGACTTCACCCACGTAGGTTTTGTCTTCTTTATCCTAAATAAGCGGTTAGTGCATTGCCCTTGTGGACGGGTCTGATGGGACTCAAACTCCGTTGGTGGTGTTGGACGACGAGAATGCAATTGACTTTTTCACAAGATACCCCGATAAAATGGACGCGTACTAAGGTACCAGGCACACTCTCCAAATAATCTCCCCGGTTTTTAAGACGTCAAGTCCGAACTGACTCGGCACTCTGCTAAGGCACAAGCGGATCTTCGAGTCCTAGACCACATGGATCACGTGCTGGTTCCATACCTTACTGCGCTAGATGAGGAAGCTCGCCAACGACACCTCGATGAGCTTCTCACGGTTCGGGCGGCGCCGCTCGTCAGACAAGTGCTTCGACGAAGGCTTGGGTTTTACGTGAGTGCGCAAGGTACGAATGAAAATAATGAAGACGCCGAAGATCTTTACCAAGAGGCAATGATGCGAGTTGTGCAGGTACTGCACCAGCTTCAATCGTCTCCTGGTAATGATATAGACGACTTTGAACTCTATTTGTCGCGGCTTGCTTCCAACACCTGTACAGATTTTCTTCGTGCAAAATCGCCGGCACGCACGCGCCTAAAATACAGTCTCCGAGATTTATTGAAACAACATAAGGAGTTCGTCTCCTGGGAACACCACCGTCAAACACTGTGTGGCTTCGCACATTGGCGAACCACTTCAAAGAGCACGTTCTCGGATCAGCCCTTTGAGGACATTGAAACAAAACTGGACAATTTTCAGTTGGTTCATTTTGCAGGTGAAGACATACGGGTCGCGCCCCTGGCGCAAATCGTCGCCGAGCTTTTTAACTGGATCGGAGGACCAGTTGACATTGATGTGCTGGTCCGCATGATCGCTTATTTGCTTGATATTAAAGACCAACAGCTCCAGTCATTAGATGATCCAGCGTCAATGAAACGCTATGTTTATTTCGCCGCTAATACCCGGTCAGGTGAACCTCAAGTAGAAGCGAACGAGTTGCTCGCGTGCCTATGGCGAGCGGTTATTCAGTTACCAGCCGAGCAACGTGACTCCTTCGCGTTGGGCTTTGAAGACCAGGCAGGACAGGACTTGTTCACGCTGCTGCTTACCGCAGACATTATAAGTTGGGATGAACTTGCCCGCGGGATGGCGCGTCCCATTGAGGAGCTAGTGCGGCTTCGACTGCGGATGCCGATGGAAAGCACCAGAGTGGCGGACGAACTTCGAGCTTCGCGCGAGAATGTCTATAAATGGCGGTTTCGCGCTATCCGCCGATTGGAAATCGCGTTGAGAGCACAAAAAATAATTCCGTAGGCTGGAAGATTCGGCTATAGCTCCCGTCTTAGATAATGTGAGGGAGTGCCGATTTTCATGACCCACCACTTATCTACATTGCAAGTCCAACAGCTCTGCGTGAGTGCTTTACCCGAAGATGAGCTTGTTGCGGCTGCTGTGCATACGACGGAGTGCCAGTCCTGTCACGATCGGTTTGTTGAGGAACTCAAACGGCAGCGAGGTTCGACACCGTTGAACTTTACACTCGAACCGGAGTTCTGGTTCCAACACGAACATGTTGATTTTGATCAACTCGTCGCCCTGGCTGATAAGACTCTCGATCAGGACACAGAAGAAATTATCAACATTCATTTGAAGAGCTGCGAATCCTGCCGCGAAGATGTCCGCAGCTTTCTTGCTTTTCGCAATGCGACGGTGCGGGAAAAGAACCTCACTTTTGGTCCAATCGATTACCAATCCACTCACGATGTACCAACGCCTGCCTGGTGGCAGCGCTTACAGACAAGGCCAGTGTATGCCATAGCAGCGATCGTGCTCGTGGGTATCGCCATACTCATCGGAGTAATCGCTCTGAACAGACGATCTGGCCCTCTGGAAGCTAACAAACAGGACCATCAAAACCCGGACATCGAACGCAGCCCAATTGTTTCTTCATCACCGGCACCAAGTGTGATCTCCAGCCCCTCAAGCGGAGCTGACTCAGAGAAAGTGGCGATACTCAAGGATGGTTTGGGCGAAGTGACGATCGATAAAAATGGTCGCATCACGGGTCTCGATGAACTTTCGGAGAATAATCGCCAGTACATAGCGCGAGCTGCGTTATCTGAGCAGCTGGAGCCACCTGACGTGTTGAGACGTCTTTCCGGTGACAAAGGCGGCGTGCGCGGCAACGCTGATGGCGGACCGGGATTTAGCCTCTTGTATCCCGTACGGCGAGTTGTAATCGAGGATAGGCCGCTTTTCCGGTGGGAAAGTTTACCGGGCGTGTCGAGCTATCGAGTTTACGTGCTGGATGCGAATGGAAACCAAGTTGGTCGAAGCGAAGAGTTGTCTCCGACTAAAACAAAATGGAAAGCACCGGCACCGCTGCGCCGCGGTCAAGTCTTCTCATGGGTGGTGACCGCAATGGTGGACGGGAAGAAAGTGGTTTCACCTGCCGCATCACATCCTGAAATGAAGTTTGCAATTCTTTCAACCGAAAACTTCCAGGAGCTGACTAGTCTCCAAAAATCCAATTCTCATCTTGCCCTTGGTGTTTCTTACGCAAGAGCCGGTTTATTGAACGAGGCTGAGCGTGAGTTTCAAAGCCTCGTCAAACTCAATCCTCAGTCAGAACTAGCGAGAAAACTATTACAGAGCGTGCGCAGTATCAGGAAAGCAAATTAGCTGAGAGACTTCCACCAGCGTTTCCGTTCAGCTTCGATAGGACATTTTTATTTGTCGTACCTCAAACAGAGTTAGCTCGCTGCATTATTCGTCGACGAGTTCGTTTTATCCGTTGATAAAGCGCCACCCTATCCACATTCAATCGCTTGGCGGCTTTTGTGTGACTGCCGGTCTTAGCGACAAAGTGCTCATAAAGATTAAGTACTGTTCGATCCAGATACGCGTCGAGCGAATCGTTTTCGTCGAAGATTGGTATATCAGGCGTAGCACCGCCGAGAGTGGCGGGAGGTAGAGCACTGTAAACGTCAGCGGCCGTGATCGGCACTCCATCCGCTAGCGTTGCCACGAGACGTTCAATCACATGCCTCAATTGACGAACGTTGCCGGGCCATGCGTAAGACGCGAGCGCAGTGATCGCCTCAGATTTAACCCTATGGGTGCCCGAATGGTCCGGTCCTTTTTGCGCTTGATGCAAGAAGTGATCAACCAGGCATGGGATGTCAGATGGACGTGCACGTAGAGGTGGCGCGGTGATGGTTAAAACCGCGATGCGGTAATAAAGATCTTCACGAAATCGACCAGACTCCATTTCCTGGGCCAAATCGCGATTCGTAGCGGCGATGATACGCACGTCGACTGAGGTTTCGGCATGGCCGCCCACGGGCCTAACGGTGCGCTCCTGCAGCACGCGAAGAAGTTTGACCTGGCAACTGGTGGACAACTCGCCTATCTCGTCCAGAAAAATTGTTCCTGTATGAGCAGCTTCGAACAAACCTTTCCTTTTCTGGTCCGCTCCGGTAAAAGCGCCTCGCTCATAACCGAAGAGCTCTGATTCCAGTAGCGTCTCTGTTAGAGTGCCGCAATTTAGTGAAACAAATGGTTTCCGGGCACGTGCGCTTTGCTGATGTACCGCGCGTGCTACGAGTTCTTTTCCGGTGCCAGATTCGCCGCAAATGAGCACCGTCAAATCGCAGGCTGCCGCTGTACGGATGTGATGGTCCAGCACCTTCATGGCAGCTGATTCGCCGATAAGTCCATAGTCCAATCGAGACGCTTGGGATTTCATGGTTCGTACTATTTGGGCTTGCACAGTCGATTAAAAGATCCTGGGGTTATTTAAGAGGACGGGAGAAATGGATAAAACTTCCACTTCTAACAAATAATTCCTTTGATTCAGAGCGGGACGGAAAAATTTTCCAAGCTGCTGGAAGATCAACCAATGCCTCCCGTCTTTATATAACGTTATGAAATGTGAAGAGACTGCTTTCCAGGACATATATCGTCGGCAAGAAGAGCACAAGACCCGAAGTCGCATTGTGAACATGCTGGCATGGGCTGGTGTGGTCCTGCTTGTCTTAGCTTCTGCCGTGGGTGCACAACCGGTCCAGACCATCGGCTCTGAGGCGCAGCTCGCATCGATGCTGTGTCGGAATGCGAAAGAGGACGCGGCAAATGAGCTACTAGATAAGCACCCGCAACTCGTCAATGTAACTCTGTGGAATGAACTGCTTAACTGCGCCTCGTCCGCACAGCAATCACCTGGCATATCGATCGAGATTTACAAGCTCACCGGACGTGTGGCAGAGCGACTTAACAAACCGGACTTGGTAGCCACTTCTTACTATCACCTTGGGCGAATGTACTCGGGAATGAGTGATTTTGAGCAGTCCATTCAGGCATACGAAACGAGTAGAAAATTATTTGAACAGGCTGGAATTGAAAGTAATCTGATTCACGTCCTGGCGGATCTTGGCGCGTTGTACTTCACCGTTGAAGATTACGAAAAGGCCCAGAGTTACTCAGAGCGGAGTTTGGCGATCGCTGGAGAAATGAAATTTAGTCCGGTCGAGGCATCGCTAGGGCCGATTGAGCATGCGCAAGCGAGAGCGTTTCACATATTAGGCCAAATCGATCTGCGTCATGGTAATCATGAGGAGGCACTCAATAAACTGCGGGAGGCGCTTGCTTTATATGAACGGCTTAATGGCACTAGTTCATCCTACAACTTAGAGATAGCGGACGCGCTTATAGCCATCGCGAAGGTTTACGGCGAGATAGGCCAATATCGACAAGCGTTCTCGTATTTGAATAAAGCTCACCAGATCTCAAAGAGTTCAGGCGACCAGAACACGCGAGCAAGTATTATGAGCAGTCAGGCTTCTCTGTTCCTTGAGCAGGAGGACTATGCGGCAGCCCAGAAGTACTTCAACGCAAGTCTTGCAATCTATAGATTGTTGGAGAATACGAGGAAAGAAGCTCGAGTGCTTCTGAATTTGGCCGTAATCGAACAGCGACAAGGCCATGATGATGATGCCCTGCAGCTCCTTCAAGGCAGTATGGAACGCGCAAACGCGGCGAAGTTGGTGGACGTCGAAATTGCCGCTGGACAAGGCCTCGGCGTTGCCTTTACTGCCAAGCGTGATTTTCCGAATGCGTTGAAGGTTATAAACCAGAGTCTTGAGCTTGCGCGACGAGTGAACGCCAAAACTCGCGAAGTCGAACTTCTTTGGCGTGCGGCACAAACTTACTATGCAATGCGAAATTACGGGGAGTCTGCTGCAGTAGCCGAACAGGCACTGACACTAGCTCGTTTACTGCGCCTACCGAAACTCACATATTTAGCCGCTACCGCACTTGGTGAGGCATATGCTGCCGACGAGAAAGTCGAGCTGGCGATTACGACCCTCAAAGAGGCTATCAATCAAGTAGAAGAAATGCGCGACCAGGTAGCTGGCCGACAAGAAAGCCGACAACTCTTTTTTGAGAGTAAGCTTGGACCATATCACAAATTAGTTGAGCTGTTGACCAAACAGGGCAACGTCTTCGAAGCACTGCTTTATGCTGAACGAGGAAAGGGACGTCTATTGCTGGAGTCAGTTAGACGTAATACGGGGGACTTACAAAACATATTGACCCCCGGCGAAAAAATCGAATTAGAACGTTTGCATGACCGGGTTTTAGCTATGTATCAACGGATACAATCGGCCTCTGGTAATGCCCCGACGAGCGAGCTCAACAAAGAATTGAATGCTGCGAGGCGGGAGTTCACATCGTTTGAAAAGACGTTAGTTGCGGCGCATCCTGAATTGCTGTTGCGGTCCGGTCCTGCTCAGCCGTTAACGGACGCGAGCCTCGACGGTCTGGTCCGTACTGATGGCATTGCCTACTTGGAATATGTCAGTGCGGGAGACAGCATCGGGATTTTTATCCTGAAGCGAAACGGAGTCACTCAAGGTCACGAGCTTAAGTATTTTCGGCTGCCGGTCAACGCCCAGGAGCTTAGACGAAAAGTAAACGAATTCCATTCCGCCCTGGCAGAACGTTCACCCGTGTATGTTCCGTTGGGCCGTGAGCTCTACCAACTGTTAATTGAGCCAGTTGCTAATGAACTGCAAAATGTCAATACGATATGCATTATTCCCGATGAGTTTCTTTGGACCTTGCCGTTTCAGGCCTTAACGACAACGAGGGAAACTTATTTCATACAAGAGTATGCTTTGTACTATGCGCCCTCATTGAGGGTGCTAAATGAAATGAGTCTTCGGCGGCCACAACAAAATAGCAAAGATTCCCTGATAGCATTCGGTAATCCAATAATCGAACGACGACTCAAACAAGAGTTACATCCGATCCCCGACACTAAAACGGAAGTGGTGTCAGTAGCAGCGGCTGTAGAGACGCCGGCGAAGAAGGTACTCGTTGGGCGTGAGGCAGATGAAAAGACCTTTAAGGCGCTTGCGCCACAATACGCGACAATTCATCTTGCCACTCACGGTGTTCTGGATAATCGAGATCCTCTGAATTCTTATCTCTTGCTGACCAAGACTGATGACGAACCCGAAAACGACGGCTTATTACAGGCGCGTGAGATCATTGACATGCGTTTGGATGCAGATTTGGCCGTCCTTTCCGCTTGCGAAACCGGCAATGGCAGGATTAGTCCAGGTGAAGGTGTAGTTGGTATGTCCTGGGCTTTCTTTGTCGCTGGTGCCCGGTCCGTGGTGGTTAGCCAATGGCGAGTGAATTCTGCGAGTACGTCGCAACTGATGAAAAATTTCTATCAAGCACTGGGTAGACAGCACAATCCAAATAGTCGTGATAAGTCAGAGGCGTTAAGAGAAGCGTCGCTAAGTCTCCTGAAAGATCGTCGATATCACCATCCGTTTTATTGGGCGGGTTTTGTGCTATTAAGTAGTAACTAACGATTCTCGAAAACCTGTTCGTGGTTCCAACTCCAATGCTCGGATCAAGTAATAATGAGGAAGAAAGCGAAACAAGAAGGCGGCTTCACGCCATAACGGGCTCGATCTTCGCCTTGGAATCGCTGACGCAAATTTTCACTGGCCTACTAAGAATACATCCCAACCCCATCGCGCTACTTCACTGCCCGGTTCACCCTTTACCTTCGCCCTATAGCGGAACTGGTTTCCATACTCGTCGGTTTTCTTTGATAATTTGTAATCAAGCTCGATGCTTTTGATGCCGGCTCTTTCCAACGTGAACAACTCAACTAACTCTGATTTACCGTTGTGATTGAGATCTTGCCACAAAAGCAAGCTCGCGAAAATTGCATCACTCGCACTAATTAGCCCGTCTCCGTTACCTCCGTTGATCGATTTATCGTACTCCGCTAGTGCCAGGAATCCGTTTGCCAATACTCCCGGTGATGGTGCGGGCTGAGGCGTGTAATTACCGAATAGCTCTGAGCCATTGTCGACGACACCATTACCGTTTCTGTCCAAAACCAGCCAAGCATCGTCGGAACCTACAGCAGTCCAGCTTAACCATTCTGGTACGCCATTACTGTCGAGGTCGAACCAGACGCCATTGCTATATGAGGTTAGACTGAAACCGTTGCCAGCTACGTCGATTAGTACCGGCGTGTGACTCTCATCCGGAATACAGTCAGTACACTCAGGGTTAGGTTTGAACCACACTCCGTCTATTTGCTGCTCGCATGATAAAAAGCATGGGCTTTCGGGCGTCGGAGCAGGCGACGACGACGGCTGAGGGTAAAAAGATTGCGAACTAACTTTATTCTGGTCGCACGGGGTTATGTTCAGTGCCTGGTTGTTCCAGCTATCATTGACTTGAAACGCATGGTTCATAACCGAGGCGCCACCTTCTTCTACGACACCTGCAGGCACATGGCCCAACCCCATGGTATGGCCAGTTTCATGCAATCCGAGCTTCTCAAATATAGTATCAAGGCCTGGCGCCCCAGGAGTGGTATTAATGCCGGCTTTTAGAGTTGGATCAATAGTTACCACGGCACTTCGCAACTTTCCATCAGGCCCAACATCTTTATGCGTCACCGCTGCCGCCCAGCCCTGTGTGCCGTCTGGTGAGGTAGTAGGATTTTCACCCACTGTGAAGGTCAGGCTAGTAGTGGCATCCATACCTGGGTTGGGTTCCTCCACAAAGGTGACACCTGACCCATTCGTTTGGTTTGCCGCGTTCCACTTCGCCATTGAGCGGCGGATTTGTTCCTGTGCAATCTCCGGCAGATTGAAATCAATGTAGAAACGAATTGTTGAATTCTGAGGCCAGGCGGCTTTCCCGTTTTCGGGACACGGCGACTGCGCTCGCAACTCGTAAGAGTTTCCAATTACACAAAGAAAACAGATTCCTATTAAAAGGCGGAGATACCGTTGCGGTTCGGTATGGACTGAGGGCATAGCGAACCTTCCTCTCTAGTTTTTGGAACAATCACGCGTATCAAAGGCACGTAGCTCATTCAGGAAAATCAGAGGATCTTGAGTAGTACGCTGCTTCAATTCCTGGCGGGCGTCCGGTCCCAACGCCAGTATCGTGTCGCCTTGAAGTTCGAAGCTGCCGTTGCCATACATCAAGTATGAACTTGTCTTAGGAATGAAACGAAGGAACAGCAAGTAGCGGTTGCCGACCACAGGAGGATCAAAATCGGCTCGCTTCGCACGCAGAACTCGATCATTAATTTTGATTGCACCGCCATCGCGTGTGGTTATAATCGTGCTTCCCGCATCGATAGAAGAGTTGAGGTTGTTTTTGATAACCTCATCAATAATCACCTCATAATCCGTGAAGATGAAGTTTCCCTGCTGTGTCAATTGCGGTGACTTGCTCTTTAGACTACCTATTATCACAGCGTCTGCATTGCATAATGCGGAGATAAAGGTAGGCAGACGAGAAGTCTTTGGCATCTGTATGACATATCCCTCCTCTTCAATCACCTCAACATCGCCGGGCTGACTCGCTGCTATCTCTTGAAGTTTGCGGCCCGCATGTTTGAAGAGTTTCCCGTGTTCTTTCTGCCGTGCAGACGGCTCCTCGTCACCAACTACGGTGGGTTCCTCTTTCTTTGTATTCATCTGCTTTGTTGAGTTGCGATTGTCGAGTGCACCCAAACCTGTAACCGCGCCGAGAGTCAGCACGGACAACAGAATAATTAAGAGTATTTTGTTTGTTGTCATAACTTACCTACCACAGATGTCGAGCGTTGAAGTTTTGCAAAGCGACGCAAGATTGGCGTCGAGAATGAGATAGCATCGCCAGACAACTTTCACACAACTGCGACGCGGCAGCAGCTTAATAGAAACTGTCTGGGCTTGTTCCTGGTGAACGCGTGAGGAGAAAAGATATCTTATGAATACCGTGTTAAGTGTCAAGCATCCAAAGCCCTATCACAACTGAAGGTCCAGCGTTTGATGCTGGCATTAGAGTGACTGTCAAGAAAAAGAGATGCAGCCGCCATTGGGAAGCAGTAAGGATGCTCAATCGTTGACTGGCTAATGTGAAACCAAAGAGCCGATACTAAGATCGGTCCTTTAGCCCCAGCAACGGCCACATCTTTTACATCCTTTGCGATCTACAGTCCTCAAAGAGTTCTCAATAGTTATTAGACTATCTGCAAATTGCTAAAAGTGACTTCCAAATTATCATAGAGAATTTGATCTATTGGGCATCCCGCGATCCTGGAATAATTCCACAGCACGGTAACCAGCAAATCATCTTCATCGTTTTCATAAGCCAAAATCTCCGCGCCTGTCCGGGCGCCAACCTTCGGCGCGATTTCATCCGGTGACAGGTTGAAGTGCTTGCGGATCGTCTTTAGCTTTTCCGGTATGCGTTTCGGGAAAGGCGGCAAGTTGTGAGGATCGATCACTGTGAGCATGGTTTACTTTCTCCGTTTACGCTGCTGTGAGGGATTCCGATACTTAAGCAGGTCTTTATGCCGTGTGTTGAGTTTGTGCGTGAATTTCTGATAGCTCATGCCGAGACTGCGGGCGGCAAGAGTCACTTTACCTTGAGCGTTCACTAGCGCGTGTTTGATTAGCTCATGCTCAAGTAAAAATACTTCTTCTTCTAATGGTCTGCCGGATGCGGTGATCGCGTCTTTGATAGCCAGTCGTTCATCTAGTTCCTGAAATGCAGCGAGTGCGGCGTCTGCCGCACGGCTGAGAGAATCAATATCGCGCAGTAAATGAACAGAACGCCGGAATGCTGTGAGCGCGGCGCTGTAATTGCCAAGCCGCGCTAAAGCTATGCCGTGTCTTTTCAACGACTCCGCTAGTAATGAGGGTCTATCACTATTTTCCAAGGCCAACACAGACGAACGGGCGGCTTTCTCAGCTTCCGTATTTTTCGCTTCTTGCAGAAATACGCGGGCGCGAGTTTCGTTCACTTGGGCCAAAGTCACCTTATCGTTGAGGTTGGCAAAGATGCGGCGGGCGCGGTTCAGGTGTTCATGTGCTTCTGCGCAGTGATTGATCTTGAGGTATAGAAAGCCGCGACTGTTTTCGACGTTAGCTAAGTAACGATTGTGCCCTGCTCGTTCAAGATGATAACTGGCGGCTGTGTATTCCATGAAAGCGCGATCAAGGTAGTCGCCGGGTCTTCCCAATTCACACAGATTTAAAATGTCTCCGAGGGTCTGATGGTAACACCCCTTGAGTAATTGACTGTTGATCTTCTCGAATAGCGGCTCGTTTCTAGTGAGAAATTCTAAGGCTTCATGTAGCGGGCCTGTGTGTCGCCTCACAATGCCGGATCGAAGTACGGCCTTCGCCTTTAATTCGCTATCATTACTCAACTGTGCTAGTGCAAGTTTGAGCAGATCGGATGCGTTCTCGTATTCGGCAACTCGCATGTAACACAGAGCTAGTTCTGTCTGTGCTTCGGCTATTTTCTTTTTGTAGTTTTGGGATTCGAAAATGGAAAGACTTTCGCTGATGAAGTCTTTGGCTTGTTCCTGATCACTGCGGATCCATCCGGCCAACACTCCCGCTCGCATCAGCACTTCGGCAGCGACGTTCGGTTCTAAGCCCTTCACTCTTGGCCGTTGGTCTAAGCGCGGCCACAGACCGCTAAGCACTTCGCGGGCTTCTTCATATTCGCCTTTGTTCTCGAAGTCCTTAGATAGCTCGCAGCAAATCTCCGCTCGGTTTCCCGCATTGCGGTTTGGATTCGCTAATTCGGCTATGAGTGAGGCTCGTAACGTCATGCTCGAATGGCTCTTTTACAGTGAATGCAAGGAAAAGGAGTCTCCCAACTGCGCACAAATTTAACGCAGATTCCTTAACCCTTGCAAGAAAACTTGCCCTTCGTCTAGCTTCATACAAAAACTTTTGTATTTTTCTGGAGGTACAAAAACGTGAACAAACTACGCCGAACGTGCGCCGTGACGATCCTTACTGCGGCACTCGCTACCTCTGCGCTTGCAGGGATAATTGACTCGCCGGGCGTTGCAGCACCATCGCCACCGCCGCCGAGTGAGACATCAACAACATCAAGCGATAGCACAAGTGACAGCACGACGGATTTTACGACGACGATAATGCTGACAATTGTTAGTTTGATTCCGGTTCCGTAAGGATTATCCCGCTTTTTGTAATCAGGGTTGATCGGCCCGCACTCTTGCGGGATGGTCTATGTGTGTCTCTATTTACTTATCGAATGTTTGTATGAAATTTGAGAGTGCAGTGATCCGTGAGGCATTGTTATAGGGCTTGACAATAGATATAAACGCGGCCCTCCCGATTCAGTAGCCCCACACCGCGCCGAGAGTGAGTGAGGGGCGTTGCCGTGCCTAAATGAGCAGGATGCGGTGACGCTCCTAGCTATAACTCTCTATCTCATGGAGCGTCGAATGAAAAGCCCATTCAGTTTACGCAAGCGCGTATTTCTCAATCCCGTCTCAACAGGCACTACCTCATTCATCTTTGCCGAAGTCGAATCATCACGTGGCGGCGAATACAAGTGGGGCCACTACATGCTCACACTTGCTGATTGTCGTCGCCGGATTCAACTCGAATTTTTCATCGGCACACTCCGCGCTAGGCGCGACAGCTTGAGGAAAATTGATCTACTCATTAAGCGGCTGGAAGAATTTCGGGCGGCGCTACAAAGAGAAGTTCACCTGATCCAACAATACGAAGCTAAGCAGAAATCGAGTCCTACAAAGCTGAAAAAAGAAGAGGGTGGTCAGAAGTAGCGCCGTTGTAACGCAAAGCGCGGGAAACCACTAATTTTTAGAGGATGTGAGCGAAAAGAAATGTGCTATAGTGCGAGCACGCCTCCAACAAAGAAGCGGGCCGACTTGTGACGGCATCACGAAGCCAGCCCTAAACCCTCAACCTTCCGTGAAAGGATGAAGATTATGACTACTTATAGTAGCGCAACCGCGCAGGAGGAAACACCTCACGAAGCTCAAACAACCACAATCACAGTCAGCGATGCTACTAAACGCCGCGCTGAATCAGTAATTAACGACGACTCGATCGATCCACAATGGCGGACCATTATCCGGTACGCTTTGGAAGCAAATGATCCCTGGCTCGCTGAACTGGTGCAGCGAGTTGAGGCGGAGGAGAACGTCGTCGATACATTCGAGTCCCTACGAACACCCGATGCCGACGAAGAATACCCCACGGTAAGAAAGATCGAGGCACTAGCAGAGATAATCTGTCGGGCCGGCGACGAAGCTACGGTCGCACTCTTCGTACTGATGGGAATACTTGAAAAGTCCAGGTATCCGAACGAAGTTGCGAACATGGCGAAGTATTTTGCCTTTACTTACTGCACAGAGTTGAACCTGTTCGGAATGGTTGACGACCAAATTGCAGTGCTTGAAGCGAAGTTGTTAGCGAGCAATACGCTTGTATCCTGACAGTTCCGACGTCGGTAGCCGGTTCCCACCACCGGCTGACCAGTCGGAAGTATCGAATCACCTCACATAGCACCGCATTGAATTCATATCAGCGCTGCCAGGGACTCAGAAGCCGCCGACTCAGCTTCAGCTACTCCCGCTTCAATTGCCGTTTCGTTAATTGCGCCATTCTGCAAAGAGATCTTATCGATCATTTGTCGCATCTGTTTTAAGTGCTCATCCGCGGTTGTCTGACGTTGTTGTGTTATGTCCTTTACGTCGTGACTATCTGTTGGCTGGTTAAGAGCGGCAATGTCCATGCGAACGTGAGACGTAAGGGTTTGTCGGTAATAGTTTGCAATGTCACTCGCTGCGTCAACAAAACTCTTAATGGTCGTGCGCTCCTGTAATAGATCCCCATTACGCTGATTCAAGGCTTCCTTTACACGCTCGAGCGGAGTGGGTGAGTCATTGAGGATACGACTAAAAATATTCCGATCGGCTGGTTGCGTGTTAAGCTCAGAAACTGTGGCGGTCTGTTCTACTCCATTGGTTCCTTTGAATAAAACCGGAACGAACTCGCGGTTTTCAATAAAGGTTCGTATACCATCATTGACATCAGCTAAACATGCTTTGGCGAATTCAAGAGATTCGCCTGCACGAGCCGTGATCGTTTGGATACCCTGAGTGGTCATGCCGTAATGCAGTTCGAAATGATGATAGAGGGTTTGGAGCAGTTTGGGATCACGAAGGATTCTGGCGTTTACTTCGAGTTGGTCTAACTCTTTCTCAGTAAACTCCGGCAGCGTAGTTTCTTTTCCGGATATGCCCTGGAGATCAAGTTTGAGATCTAAGGTGTGGTTTAGCTTTTGCGCGGAATCTGTTTCGGTTCGAAGCTCAGTCTGAAGTCCGGCTCTCCGGTTGTCGAGACACGAAGTAACTGTTTCGCGAATTTGGCGAAGATTATCGATTTGCTGGCGCGTCTCTTTGATCTGCTCCTTTGCAGTAGCAGCATTTTCTTTGTAACCACGAAGGCCATATAACTTGAGAGGATTGTTTATTGCTCCATAGAGCCTCATGCGGTAGGCATAGACTGCACGTTTGTTGTAATCGATCTGACGTTCGTGCGTTCGCTGCTGACGGTCTACGCGAACGAGTGACCACTGCTCGCCGTCAATCTCTAAACTGTAAAGATGCTTAGACTTTTCGAACTCCCTGAATCGTTTTTGCGCGACGGCCACATTGGACTCGGCCAGAATAGAGCGACCCTTAAGACGCGCAATCGAGTAAGTTTCATCACCTTCACCACCGGCATCGATTGCGAACGAATCCTCGTGCTGCGTTGCGTGAGCACTCAAGTCACTTCGAGTCTCATTGTCATTAGTTGGTCGGTTGGCCACCTGATTTAGTGCTTGCAGAGCCATTGTCTTATCTCGTCGCCTCGCCAGTGCGCCACTGAGATCGACAGCGGAGTCTGTATAGATGCGAGCGTCGAGTCTGGCCCGTGAAACAGCCACATAGGCCATTCTTTGATTAACCAGCAGATCCGTTTCGGTTGTCTCAGCATTCACTAAGACTCGATCCATTGTTTTGCCCTGAGATGAATAGCTGGTCACTGCATAACCGTGGTCCAGGTGCGGAAATCGTTGAGGATCGAAAGTAACGACACGATCTGCGGCGAGTGAAACAGTAAACTGTCCCTGCGCGATGTTGGTGATTGTTCCTAACTCAGTATTCTTCACATTTGCTTCCGGAAAAGGCGCGCGAAATTGGATGCGGTCGCCAACTGCGAACTGTCTTGTCGCTTCTTTGTATACGGACACACCGGAGAGTCTTTTCGGGTTGTAAGTAATCTCACGTCCATCCTCAAGTTGGACCGTGAGCTCGTTATCCGCGTGAGTGGTATTCAACACGCGTGCATAGTCACCTTGGTTGATTCCGAAGACCTTGCTGCCCTTGTTGTAGCGAATAATGTCTTCTTGTGGCACATAAGAAAGGGCAAACTTTCGTTCCGCGCCGGTCATGTCCTGTCGAAGCACCAGGACCCTCGTTTCGTGCTCTGCGGCGCTCACGACGCCCTTTGCTTGAAGTTCCTGATGGATTAACGAATTGATGGCAACTCGTTCCTGATTTGCGGGAGATATAACGAGAGTACGCTTGGGATTACCCACATAGTCTCTTGCGATAGCTCGCAGACGTTCTTCGTCATCAACAACCTCGGTAACTCTGCCTTGCTCAAATAACGTTTTCACGGCTCCAACGACGTCGCGCTGTGCGAGCTGTTCAACTGGCTTTCGCAAGTCAGTTCGCTGCCTCACAATTTCGTCTAAGCTGGCAGTTTGCATTCCAGCCTTCACCAATTGCTCAAAGGGAGCACCCGCTTCCACTGCCTGATGCTGTCCGGAGTCGCCGACCAGAAGTATTCGGGCTGAGGGACCAGCCTTCTGGAAGAAAAGAAACATGTTTCGAGTATCGGAGAGTGAGGATTCGTCCATTACATAGAGTCTCTTGTCGTCGGTAGCGGGATTTATCTGAGGGGTCGCCACAAACTTCTGCAAAGTTGAGGTTCGGATGCCGCTTTCGGCAAGCAAATCTGCCGCAGTTCCGGTGGGTGCAAAACCTTGAACTACGTAACCGCATCGTTCGACTGCTTCTCTCAATACACTTAGAGTTGTTGTCTTGCCAGTGCCGGCTAATCCCTCCAAGCCTATGACTCGATCGGTGCTTCCGAGGATCATTTCAACCGCTTCACGTTGCCTGTCGTTCAAAGTAATTCCCTGTCTCTCGCTGATACTCGTGCAGACTGGCTCGAACTGTTGGTCCTGAAGGATTGCTGTTTGCGTTCCCTTACTGGCAATCACCTTTCTAATATTGCTTTGCTCCATAGCCACAGTCTGAGAGGTGGTCACTTCATCAATGCCAGGATTACTGGTTATGCGAATAAGATTGCCGTTCTCGATGTTCCGGGCGAATTCATCAACGACGGCCTCATAAGTGGTGAGACCTAAGTTTCTCCTGAGTGCATCAACCAGCACGTTGCGTTTGTCAACTACAGCTTCTCGCTCGCCAGCATTCTCTCTGGCGAAGGTAATGGACTCGCGTGCTCGGGACTTAACTTCTTCTTCGGGAAGATTCATTGAGCCCTGCGCCTGGGCCTGTTCAACGACTCGAAATGCTTGCCCGCCAAATCTGGTATCCATTTCCAAGTGACGAGAGCGCATCTCTTGCCGGTCGTAATGCTTAGTCATGCGATCTGTCTTCGCGGCCGCCTGCCGCAGTCCGGCGCCGTCGTCGACTTTGATTCCTTGTTGAGCAAGACGTGCTTTCATTTCGGCGGCTTCGCGCTGAACCTCCTCTCGGCGCGGACTGCTGGCGAGTAGATAGTCTTTATTAAAACCGCTGATCTCGGGTGCGCCAGTACGCGCGTCCACGGCGATCTGGTAACCCAGCTTCTGCAGCTCCGTGGCGAGAACGGAGCGATAGATCTCGGTGGCGTAACGCTGGCTGCGATATAACTCGAGTGGTTGGATGGGCTTGATTCGACCGTCGTCCGTTTCGGTAATGTTGAAGATAACTGTGTGGGTATGGAGTTGCGGTGCGGCATAACCGGTGTTGCGATCCGGCCGAGCTGAATCATGCTGGAACTTGGCTACAATCATTTTTCCAGTGGTCTGCGCTGGATGATTGCCGCCGATGCGAGCCTGCACATACTTCTCTAATTCGCTGAGGGCTACATCAACACTCTGATCGTGAGCTTCAAGTATTCGCTCATCACCGCCAACCAAAGCAGCGAGTGAGACACTCTTGGGTGCTGAGAAGGCGGCGTCCCAGCCCGCTCTGTGCTCGCTTGTTTCGACTGTTTCTCCGTATGCGTTCTCGTACTTGTGAGGAGTAAGGTGACGAACCAATTGGTCGCCGCTCAGTGGGTGTTGACCTTCGCAGAGACGTTCGAAATGTTCTGAATCAACTTCTCCCTGAAGTTCCCACGCCGCAGCCTGCCGGCCGAACCATTTACCTTTAACGGTTTCCCCTTCGCTGTAGTAACTCTCCTGGGTACTCGTGTATTCAGCGGCAAAGTAATCTTTGGCCTGACCGGCTGCCAGGGCTTTGCTGAGGGTCATCATCGTGTTGTGTATTCCTAGTGGGAACTCTACTCATAGATTTCCAACTTGATCTCTTCCGAATCGCTCTGTGATGACTCTCTTGTCTCAACTTCAGCAGTGATGACTTTATATTGTTCAGCGTCGTGGTTGGCTTCAGATGGGGCGAGCGCCATTTTGGTTTCATTCTTCACCAGCGCGTGTTGGTGTTCCTTTGTTTCCTGCGAGGGTTCGGGCAGCCTATTGGAGTTGTCTTGAACTTTCTTCAGGTCAATGCCTCTCGCAGGTAGTTCACGGGGGATGTAACCCCGCGTAATCACTTTGACCGGTGCTAATGGCAACCTAAAGGGCACTACTGCGTCACCGTATTTCCAGTAGCCATGAAGATCCGGCAGAGCCATGATCTCTTCCTTGCTGATCGCCTGCCGGTGCTCGGTCATTGTCGAGTAGTTCAAGGCGTCGCGGCCTCTATCCTCGACACTGGCAGTTGTCCCTATTCTCGGTTTCTCGACTTCATACTCGCCAATCGTATCGCTAATCCAACGCGCCGATTCAGATTCGCCACAGCGGAAAAAAAACTTGAGTTTGGGAGCTGCTAACATGGCTTTGGACAGCCGATCATAGTATTCCTCGTACTGCGTTTTACCCTGGGTTCCCTGAATCAGCTTCAGTCCATACTTACGGCCCTCAGTTTCAACCTCATAAAGCGCCGGAAGTCGGTGGAGAGAATGAACTTCGTCAACTATGAGCCAGCAGGGATGCGCCTGGCCCCACTCTGGTGAGACTGACATCAGGCGTTTCATCAGGACGTTTATGAATGCCGCTTGTAAAGGCCGCAACGCCTCTCGCATATCCGTTCTGGAGGTAATGAAAATCCAACCTCTGCGACGCCTCGCCCATTCGGAAAGACTGATCTCAGACTCGCACTGGTGACGCTCTGGAAGGTACCGCAAGATCTCGCCGAGTTCGGAGAGAACGCCCAAAACACCGGCGCGTTGGCCATGAGCATTCTTCGGAATCAGGTGGACATGTTCTGTGCCGGCGACGACCATATCGATGGCGTCCTCGCTTCTGAGCCAATCGAACATTTGGGCGGGCGTTGGTCTAAGCTCGAGCATTCGTCCGAAGATGGCCCGTGCCGCTTTCAGAAAGAAGCCGGAGGTTGAGGCTTGACTTGCGTCCGGCTTGCCGGGCAGGAAACTCTCGGCTATCAGCTTCTTGTCCGGCAGAGATTGGAGTTCTATTGCGGGCGACCAGTAAGGCGATCTTTTATCGAGTGGATTCAGGATCACGTCGCCACGTTCCTGGTTGTAATGGCGCTTGACGAACTCACAGGCCGGATCGTAAATCACCACAGCTTCCGCCGGCTGACGAGCGGCAATCTGCAAGAGGAAGTGGTGAATGGTCTGACTTTTTCCGGTGCCAGGATCGCCAAGAAGCATGATGTGCTCAGTCTCATCAGCTCGTGGGATCGTGATCCACGTGGGGGTTTCTTCAAAACCAAAGTAATCTTGAAAGCCGGCGACTAGGCGTTGGCGTAATCGCCTTTTCGGCCTCAACCTATTTTTCATAATTCTGCTCTTTCCGGGAGCAATGCCGGTATGCCGATACCAGCTTTCTGCCGTTTGTGTTCACGGGCGTACTCCTTAGGTTTCAATATCCGTACACCACGGAGAAGCTCTCCTGCTTCGTAGTCCTGATTCATTCTTACGTCGAGCTTGACTGAGGCAAACATGCCAGGCGCGATAATCAAGGGAAGAGGAAGAAGACAGAACCAATATAAGCCGATCAGCGAGCGACCGTCGTATATCTGGTCCCGAAACCAGACGTGCATTTGTCTGTCCATTTGCGGCAGAGAACGCCAGTAGAAATACTTATGAGGGATGCCAGATTGTAGACTGAAAAACGCTCCGAGCTTCGGATCGAACTTGACTCGGCCAGTCTCATCCCGGATGGGCGTAACCTGATTGTCAGTGCAACCAAAGATGTGCTCTTTGCCGGTTGTTTCATCGCGAACTACGCGCACCAGAAGGGTGTATTTCGATGGCCTCTTGAGTGGCAGAAACGACTTAATAGAGGCTTTGATGTACTGACTTAGGTAGAGTCGTTGAAGCGGTCGATAACCATATCTGGTCCGTAGATAGATACAGCCGACTGTTGCCGCAGCAGCAACGAGGATCCAGACAATCAAGTAACTGGAAACACGCCGCTGAAAGTTTCTGATGCGTGTTCGTCCCTCTTCGGTAAACGCATTTGTGCTCGCCATAATCCTTGTCCTCTTGCGCTGTCTACACCTTCAAGGTAAAGCACCAATTCACGTTCTATAAGCCAGTTCTTTCGGCATAGCTGGCAAGCGCGGCCTCGGCCAGCTCGGGCACTCGGTGCTTCGCATTGGCTCGTAGTTTTTTCCATTCTTCGCTGGTCAAATTGTGGTCCGCTAGTAATTGAAATCCCTGGGTTACGAGGTACTGTGCGCGTATCAGATACTGGAACAACAGACGCTCGCCCGGCATTAGTTCACCGTCGCGGCTGAGCTTTTCCAACAGCGCAGAGCGGGCCCACTGGTGCGGACTTTCTCCTGCCTTTGCAGCTCGCTTTTCGATCTCGCCCCACGCTTCTTCGGTGATGCGATAGGAGATTGTTCTTTCTTTTTCGGGACGCATCATGACGTGCCTTTACCCTTCCTTTGCCATTGCCGGCGATAAAATTCCTGCAAGCAAGCGCAAACATTTGCATGCGCTTGCTTGCATGTCCTCGCAAGTCCCTTCATTGCCGCTGTATACGTACGCATGCAAAAGTTTGCGTGCGTGTGCACCTGAAGGGGTGACGTGTCAAATAAATTCAGGTGCGAAGCACCTCGTAAGCGATTCCAAAAGCTCTCGACGGAATCTCGAATCTAAACACTGCGCCCGGTGTATTAGTCTGTTCATTGGTCTTGTCACTACGACCTCAAAAGCGAATCGCATTGGTCAATTACCATCCTCGATACTCTCTTGCGGTAGTTCAGAAGTAGCAGCCAAAGTCGGGCTGCTATGACCCGCATTGCGGTCCTTGCACTTCCTGTTATTTGGAGCCTGTGGTGTTGCCATGGAGGCTTTTCCCAGTGTCGAGACGAGCGCCTCTGCGCCTGACAAATAGTTTTGAGTCGCCACTTTGACAGCCTGTTTGAGCTCGCCATGGATCGGCGCGATGACGCCTCGTTGTCGAAGTAAATCGGCCAACTGGAAGTCACTATTTGGTGTCGTTAGTACGATCTTGAACGTGCGCGTTTCGCCCTCGGTTGAGTGCGTTACTTCGACTTTAATCCGTTCCGGTTTGGCTGCCATTGCGTCTAACCCTCCTTCTGAGTTGCCACTCATTTGGCCGTGTCGACATTCGGTAGGGTGGCTGCTCGCAACTGCTCAGGCGCGAAACCTAACGCGATAATCTGAGCTTCGCTCGCGAATGGTTGGGGGATTGTGATTTCGTCCAGACGAGTTGCCATGTAAAGCACAACATCCCTGGTCTCATCCTTTCCGGCGATCATGGAGGGCACCCTCAGCAGCAACGCCGGACCATCCGTTCGTTCCCTTCCGATCGAGACAACTTCAATGCAAAGTGGTTCAGGCTGGTAATGCACCCGAAGTGTTCCACGCTCCGAAGTGATAAGCACTGAGTTGTCGATGAGCAGCATTCCGGGTGGTAAGAGGCCAGCCTTTTCGACACCGGATAAGAGCGCAATATCACTCGCCGGAATACGGTGTGACAGCGATTCAGTGGCTGCGAACAAACTGACACTAAGAGCTACTGCCGTCGCCTGACGTATGCGTTCTTCGGTATGCGAAACCTCACCTTCCGAGACACTGACAAACGCCTGCACCTGCTGACGTCGTTGCCGCTCGCGTATTTCCTGTACCTGATTGGGCGGCAACGTTACTCGTGGATCGACACTGCCGATATCATTAGTCAATACGGTTGAGACGAATCGCACGCCCATAATCAACGTGATAATGACAGCAGTTGTAACCAGGGGAAGTTTGTGTCGGAATTCCATCACGCGTGAACCTCCTGTCGTCGTCTGATCTCCGGATTCATGTCGTTGTCTGTTACCGCAAAAGCAGATTCGACCCATGGATCGATTTCTGAATGTTCGGTGTTCGCAGCATCCTCGAGGCGGGCCAATGCCTTTCGTAAGTTCGAGAGTTCCTTCTGCTCCTTGCCAAGACAGGCGAGGTACTCAGCGATCACCTCTTCGGTCAGCAACGTCACTCCGTCGTCGGTTAGCGCAGTGAGCAGATCGATGGCTTCACGCACTCCTGGCTTGTCCCTGACCTGCGGCATGTCCCACTTGATGAGCTGTGTGATCTTTACGGCTGCAGCGATTAAATAAGGGTTAGCTTGGGGAACTCTGGCGCGCAAAATTCGCACTTCTTCTTGCGGAATGGCTAAGTCCATCCAGGTGACGAAACAGCGCGAGCGAAGCGGCTCAGATAGCATTTTCAAGTTGTTGCTAGTGAGCATCACTATTGGTCTATGCTCACGCTGTCGGACACCGATCACGCCGGACAGTTTGGGCACATTCGCCCAGCCGCGAGCCAACGGTTGCAGCAGCAGGTTTTGAATCTTTAACTCCAGTTTCTCGATCTCATCCACAATCAACACCGGCGGTGGCTCATTGCGTTCAACGGCTTCCCTGGCATAAGCAAAGGCATCAAGAAATTCTCCCCGTTCAAAGAACTCTTCCGTCCAGACAAGTGCTCGTGCCGTTTGCGGATCTGTGCCCGCTTTAATGAACTGCTCAATAGCTTGCTCTTGGGCTCGCTCGCGCCAGCTCCCAAGCACCTCGCCGGCAGTCAAACCTTCAACTCCGGGCACATAGAAAAGAGTTAGGTTGCAGGCTTGCGCTAGCGCTTCACCGAGTGAAGTCTTGCCCGAGCCGCGTGGCCCACCAAACAAGATTGGGTGATACTGCCGCAGGGCCAACGCCACGTCAGTCAACGTCTGCCACTGCGATATGTATCCGGTGGCCGCGAGGATGTTCGCGAGGGCCTGCTTACCTTCGTCGCGGACTAATCGTCGCGGATCGACACTCGGTTTGTTTGGATCTCTTAGCTCCATCGGGTGTTCACCTCGCACTAGTGTTCCAGGACTGCCAAAGCGATCTTGCGCATCTCAGGCGACATTCTCTTTAGTCTTGCCTTGATTTCTTCGGGAGAACCGTTGGCGATCAACTCCGCAAAATCGCGCTCGCTTAGGCCGGTCGCCGGTCGTATGGCGTCGATGTCAGATAAAGCCAGACTCTGTACATCCGGCTCAGCATTTGGGTCGGTGCCTTTGATCGTGGCTGGCAGATCAGTCACCATCACGTAACCCGGAGTTCCGGCAATCACCTCCACGAATCCTGTTCGTCTGTTTCCATCTGACTGAGCACCCAACAAACCGTTTAGCTCGTCAGAGACTGGATTAATCAGACTCGAACGTGCTCCATCTGAAATGACCACGGTGCCGTTGCTGCGCCCGCCAACTGCTGCTGTCGTTACACTGAGGGCCGCATTGCCAAGCTGACTGAGGACGCGCGTCCAACGACTATCAAGTTGTCGTGATTTGCCTTTGAGACCTGCGGTGCCATCACCTCCAAGTACATCCCCGCCAAGCTTCACAAATTTCCCGCTCTCGGGATCGATGAATCCAATGATTGCGACATAGGCTCGATCATAGTCGCCACCCTTGGTTGTTCCTACGAGTATCGTTCCGCGCGTCATGGACCAGCCGTTTCCAATTATGTCGCGGGTAAGTTCCAGGCGCGCCAGCGCACCGCTACGCAAGGTGTATAAGCCTCCGATGGTGCGCACCGGAAGCATGCTGCCAAACGGTGGCACCACTACTCTTGCTTCGGTTCTTTGCTCGTTGGTAGTTGTCGACGGAGTAGTTGAGGGTCGTTCCGAAGTACGCGCCGCCGGCTGGAGTCGCTCCTCAATGCGTTCACTAACGTAAAGCGACGCTTCAGAGCTGCGTTGCGAACGAAGTGGCTGGTCATTCGTGCTAACTGAAACTGTTGAGGAGGATCTGTCAGATGTTGTTGAGTTATGTGACGCGTCCAATGAAGGGGGCACATCAAATGGATTCGAAGAATCGCTCGCTGAGTTTGTTACGTTCGCGTTTCCACCGTGTGCCGCACGGTCTCTGGTAGTCGCTTGTGCGTTAGCGTTCCCGGCTGAGCGATTTTCGCCGGTTAGATGCTGCATTTCCTGGAGGGCTTGCTCCGTGCGGTTATCACGGCCGGTTGTGGCCCCAGCATTCGGCGGGGATGGCAGAACTCGCGGCTGGTTCCCTGCACGACCATATTCGACTCTGGTGCTGCGCTGCTGATAAAGCGCTATAGCAATCACGACGCTGGCCGACAGCAACGTAGCAATAAACGCCTGCGTAATTCGACGCCTACGCCGCTGCTTTCGTTTCTTCTTTTCGGCGGCGAGCTCCGCGGCCGCCGCTGCGTCCTCGTCGTCTGTATCCACTGAACCATTCGCACAGTCTGGTCGACGTTTCTCTTCCTCATTTGCAACTCGCTGAAGGTATGGATTGTCTTTAGCAACAGGGGCCGCCGCTTCATTTGCATTTTTCTCAGTTTCCGGGGACGTCATTGCTGTCACTCCTTCATTTGGCGGTTGCGGTTAGATCGGCCGTCGCTGGTTCATCGGCAGCGCTCATATGAGCCACCGCCAGCTTTAGGTGTTGCTGAGCGCCAAGGATTGGCATTTCATAAATGAGAGCAAAATACCGCGTAGCTCGAGACGGTATTGCGCCGTCGACGGAACTCGAAGACATATGCAGTTTCGCAACTCGGGATCCGGCTTCCACTGGACGACCTCTTTCGTTTAGCGTCTCTATGTAAAGGTCGGGATAGCCTGGAATGATGCGGAGAGTTTCAGGCCCAACATTGCGGACGGCGAAGACAACGAGGCGAGCTGTGTCGCTCAAATCACGCGTCGGCAGAAGAGAGATAGTCAGACCATGCCGCTTCTTGCTCCAGTGCCTGAACCACTTCGGATTCTTAAATGCGTCGTGCAAGGCAGCTTCAGCAGGTTCCCTGTAGTCTGGTCTCGGAGGCTGAAGGTTTGGAGGTTCGATGGGCTTGATCTGGATTGGTGGTTCTGGTTCTGGCTTAATAACCCGCTTTGCGTCAACCGCAGGAAGTTCGGGATTTGGCTGTATTCCCGTTAGATTAGTAGCCAGGCCTGCTGAGCGGCGGGTATGAACAACTTCTTCCGTGTTGTAATTGATGACTATGCGATGCGCCTGTTGCTTGAGCAGAGCCACGGGATAGACCAGGAACGTTATCGCTATGCCGCTATCCATTTGCGCGATAATTGTTGTGGCCGGAGCGATGGCTTGTGGACCTCGCGCTCGCCTATTCGGTAGGAGAAAGCCGCTCCCGGCGCGCAGCACCAGGTGATGATCGCGCTTGAGCGTGGGAGACTTCTCGACTGTCACCAGGTCAGAATTGCCGGCGTGAACGGCAAAGAATTTGTCACTTGCTGGAAATTCGATCAGTGTTACGCCATTCTGAGCCATTCCGATCCGCAACAAGGGATTCGAGCTCGCCGCGATAGATATGCTGGCTTCTCCGGAAAGGTACTCGGGAGTATTCAGCGTCATTACAGCCGAGAGCGTTGCGCGTCTGAGTGTCGCGGTGCGCTGTGTGGGCGGTTTCAATTGTGCGCGGACGCCAGCTTGTGAACTCACCATCGCGATTATTAATGCCGTTATAAATCTGACGCTTATAAGTGCGTGTCTTAGTTTCATGGCGTCTCCTTAGTGAACTGACTGTGGTGTTGCGACGGAAATGGTGGCGGGACTTCTCTCCGTCCCGGTGGTGGATTGGGGCGTCAAGATTTTCATTTCAGTGATGCCAGCTACGCGGAAGCCCGTGTTCTGGTTATCCTCAGTCCGTTTGGCGGTATCGGGTCGTAGCGCAACCGTGAACACAAGTTGCCGGCTATCGTGCTGGGCGATGCCGCCAACGGTTTTCGTGATCTCCTGCTGTCCTATCACCTGGACCTTGTAAGGATCATCGCGACTGATGGTGACAGACTGCGGCTTCCAGACGGTTTGCCATTCTTCACGCCGTTGAGTCTCCCATTCACCTGATCGTTTGACCTCTTCAACAAGCGTGACTGCTGCTTCGGGCGTCATCATCTTGAGCCCGCGTGATAAATCCTCCCGGCGCGTTCTCGGATCGATCTGAAAGAAACTCTCCGCCCACTTCGTGACCAGGTATTTCTTGTCGCCGTCACCTGGGCGATCCGCAAGCACCTGCACGGGTCCGGAGAGGGTGTAGTGCTGATCGTCGCCCACCACGCGATCGCCGTCTGGAGTGCGTTCGACAACTATTAGAAAGGGACTCCGCGTGAGCTTGTAAGTAAGAAGTCCAGCGAGTGCGAGACTAAGCATCGCAAAGAGGATGGCGGCAATTGCCAGTCTTAGGATTGCGCGTATGTCGTTGGGATCGCGTTGGCAGATGGGGAAGTAAATTGCATCCTGGCTATCTGTCGCGACTCCCTCGCCTTCGGTTATTTCCGGCTCGATCGACAGTTTCAGTGCTTCGCTTGTGGTACTCATGAAAGTTCCCCTACTTATTAATCAATGAATCAGATCGTCATCATCTTTAGTCACGTTTTCTGTTAAATCGGTTAGAGCGTCGGAAGATTTGCGGTCTTTCTTACTTGTCGCCCGTTGACGCGGGCGTCTTTTGGGCGGGCGCCGTAAGCACTGGGCCACTCCTCCCATTAACTGGATGAATAAGTGGCCGAGGCTATACACCTCGGCATCGCTTACGCGGACACTGATTGCCTCCTGCACTGACTCGGTTTCTTCGTCAGTGAATGCTTTCAGGTATTCGTCCAGCGTTAGGCGTCGGCCCATGGCTTCTCCTCGGCTCGAAGGCTCAAAAAGTGATTCTCGTTTCAGTAAACCGCAACAGGACATGACAACGGACGTGCCATGCTTAAGAAGAGGAAAATTAATTGAGGATTTCTGCGGCCTCAGGTGTTTTCGTTAAGCGGGAGATCGAGTGATCTGGTGAGTGTCACAACCTGTCACACTTCGTCACAAAGTGTCACACTTCGTCACAAATTGTGACACTCGTCGAGACGGATCAATCGTGTGAAAAGACCAGCGAGCAACGTATAGTTAATCGCTGGTCTCTTGGCGATCGCTGCAGAACACTGATTAATTGGCGTAAATTGAATTACTCCGGTTGGATCTGGCTGGTTTTACGGTGGGCTCAGCTGACGGGGTTTTGGTGGCGCCCGACGAGTAGAAAGTTTGTTGACGGTCGGCCTTTACGCTCGTGGGATTGCTAAGAGCGTTGTCTGGTGAAGACTTATCAACTGAGGTGGTCTCCTGAAAGATCGCTGCCCGAGTCAATTTTCCGTAGATTATCCCACCATGTGTTACGTAGCGGCGGGTCTCGTCATAGGGTGGTATGCCTCCTGTGCGCAGACCTCGAGAATTGATGACCTTGGTATTCGGCAGTACCAAAGTTTTGCCGTCGCGAAAGGCCTCCACGATGCCTTCACCTGCATTGTAGGCTGCCAGAATTAGCTCGAGATGTGGCCCAAACCGCGTTTGCAGATCTCGGACGTAGCGAGCTGCCGCATCGATTGATTCTCCCGGATTGTGTGGATTATTAAGTCCATAACGTCGTGCGGTGGCAACAGTAAATTGCATCATCCCGTAAGCGCATGGCTTCCCGTTCTTATAACTCACGGCGTCTGCTCTAAAGCGTGACTCCAAATACGCGATGGTCCACAATAAGCGCGGATCGACGTTGTAGCGTTGTGCGGTTGACGCGATCAAGGGCTCATAAACCTTCGCGCGCAGACGCCAGGCGTCTGTCCTTCCGCCAGGTTTCGCCTCCTGTGGTAAGGCGTTCGCACTGAACAACGTGAGCAGTATCAAAACCCTCAGAACTCTCAGCTTCATATGTTCACCTCCATGCTCGTTTTCGCAATGCTTGGACCGTCTTCCCATCCGAATGGCATAGCTATTGTTTAAGTGCCGTGCAAGAACACTGACTCAACGCTTCGGTTGCTAGCGCAAACAAAATGAAATTGAGCGGGGGGCAGTCAGTGTTCGAATGCTCACGGTGCTGGTATGGACCAGCGCCGTGAGCTCAAGACCAAAATTCACTTCAACATCTTCGATTTGTAAGGAGAACTGACATGGACCAACCGACCGTTGCCACTGGCAAACTCGAGTATCTGCCTGAACATTCCCGTGCGGAGCAATGGGCGCAGGCATGTTTCAAAGCCGCAATCTTTTTGCGCATGGTTCAACCGGTGCTGGTTTTTGGCGGCGCCGCAATTCTCGTCGTGCTTTCGACAGCGTTTCCCGTTGCGGCACAAACCGGTGGACCAATCATTAGTGGCGGTAACCCGAATGCTCCGATCAGCGGGATTCAGAACCTGGTGACACTCGGCGTGTGGTTACTCATCGCCGCCGGTATCGGTGGCATTGGATGGGCGCTCATTAACGGCATGCGCAGGCAGTCCTGGGGCGCGCAGTTGATCTTTGGTGCGGCGTGCCTGGGATTCGGTGGGATTGTTGCGCTCTGGAATGAATACGCAAACGGGCGTAGTCCTGATCTGCCAGCCTTTTAGTCAGCAACGCAACGGCTGGTGTGTTCGGAAATGACGAACAGGATCAGCGGGCTCCCTGGAGCTGATCCAGCTTCGTCAGAGGAGGGACTTGTATGCGCTTTCGACCTGTGCGACCCAACATTTATTTACCCGTAATCCGTTTCGGTGTCCTGGTAGGTGACTGGAAATACATCCTGGCAGCGACACTCGTGGGTTATCTGGTGCCTTTCTTCTTCCGGCTGAAGTTAGGGATCGTTCCACTCTGGTTTGTAACCGGGATCGGAAGCGCCGCCATCTCCTACGCGTTCTTCCGTTACACAAAAGTAGGACGTAAGCCTTATTGGTTTCAGCACTCGATCAAGACGTGGTTCGAGGGCTCGTTTGCACGAAGAACGTTTCCTGCTGATCGTGTGCGCCGACCTCGTAGAGAGTGGCTATTAACAGCGAAATAAGTTGATCAAGAAGGAACTGATCATGGACTCAATTTCAATTGTCGGTGGTCTCACTGCTGCTGCCGCGTACGGTCTCGCCTTTGGCACCGGTCTGCGTTTGATTCCCACCGCGAAGCAAGCGTCCCGAAATCTCCGACAGTTTTCTCGGAGCGGCGACGGTGTTCTCGAAAGAGAGCGACTACTACAGCGGCAGGCGCAGACCAAAGCGCGAAGGCTTTCTGGTCGCACGCGCGAGTCATCAATCGTCGGCTTGTATGGAAATGTCTTGCGCCATGCGGATGGTTCGTACACCCGCGGCTATGATCTGCCACTTCAGCCCACAATGCTCGCTCCCGATGAAGTGACGGATGCATACATCGATGGCTTTGCCGACATGCTTACAGTAGATCTGCCGGCAGGAACTGTTTTGCAATTCCGTTATGCGGTTGGGCCGGATCCGGGTCGCGCGATCGCCGAGCACCTGCGAGCGCGCAGCTATAAAGACGCTTATCTCCCAGCCGCCCGGCTTCACGATCTAAACCTCGATTTTCTGAAAGCAATGGCTGACACGCACGTGTTTCGACAAGAGCGTGCTTCGTTATTCGTACGCGTGCCTGGTCATCACGTAAATGACCGCTCTTTGCATGGCTTCAACACGTTCGTTGCCGCGATGGCCAATGACTGGCGGGAGCATTGTTTAAGAGGCCTCAGGCAGCGCGCGACTGAACACTGGTCCAATTCCCGGAATGACGGTGTTGTACGTCGCCTTCGCGAACATGAGGAAGAAAGTTTACGCCAGGCAGAAAAGTACTTTCGTCTACTCGAGATGCAAAGTCCTGTCAGTCTGCACCGCCTGAACCGTGAACAACTGTGGCGCGCCGTCTATCAAAGCCATGTGACCGGCTCGCCCTTAGTACCACGTCTGCCGCAATACGACGGGCTTGACCTGCGAGACTACCTCTGTGCTGAAACGATAGAAGACCGCGGTTGGTATGTGATGCATGGCGTCTGCCCTGCAACCATCGTTTTTGTCTTTGCACCTGGTGAACAGTTCATCGCCGCTGATGCGATGCGCGCGCTGACGGCTCATCCGGGTCTGTCTTTCAGGCACACGATCATTACGGAGTTCATCAGCATCGATCGTGAAAAGGCAAAAGCAAAACTCGATTCGCATATCAAACACGTGGAGAGATCCGGAACCCGCGCTGACGGGCGTTACGAGCTGAGCCCCGAAGCAGAAGCGTCATTCAATGATCTAAAGCAGACGCGCAAAGCCATTACCGGCTCCCGTGAGGCGCTCGTAAAATTTCGCCAGTACGCAGTCATCTATGGTGATCCCGCACGTACTCGCGCCGAACTGCAACGATCTATCAAGCATCTGGATGTAAAGGCGGATACGCTAGTCAGCGCGTTTCAAACACTTGATGGCGTACAGGCTGCGCGTGAAGAGCCAGCGGCGTTGCATTGTCTTTATCCGAGTACGCTTGTTGGCGAAGCCTGCGCTGAAACCAACGGTCGCGAGCTGACGGAAGTAGCTCATTCGCTCGCTGCGTTTATTCCTGCTGAATCATCCTGGAGCGGTTCACATCGTCCGCACACATTGTTAACCACTGTCTCCGGCCGGCTGACTGGTCTGAACTTGTGGGACAAGTCGAGTCGCACAAACATCAAGTCGCCTGTGGTACTGATTCTGGGCGAGCCCGGCGCTGGCAAAACGATCTGCGGTGCGAGAATCATGAATGACGCGCTCGCTACTATTCCTAATCTGCGCGTTCATGCCCTCGATAATGGCGGGTCGCTCGCTTCACACGCGTTTGTCACGGGCGCAAGATATCATCGGTTTAATCCTGAAGATCCCAAAGCGATTAACATCTGGGACTTTCCCGAACTCGTTTACGGTAAGGATCTACAACTAAACAAAATCACCGAACAGATCTCGCTGATCGTGATGGACGCGATGAACCTGGCGGAAGCAAGTGATCCATTGGCTCGCGATCTGCTCTCGAAAGCGGTAGTCCAGGTGTTGAAGAACATCGCGCCTCGGAATGGCCCAGGCAAGCCACGGCGCGAACCTGTTCACTCTGATCTGGTTGCCATGCTGGAGGCCTACGACTTCGGCAGCAATGCACTCAACGATCGCGCTCGTGAAATCGCCTTGGCCCTCGAGAAATATCTTGGGAATCCCTGGCTGGATGCGCCGACGCACCCGGACTTTCAAATTGGCTCTGCTTACGACGTGTATGAACTGGATTCTCTAAACGCATTTCAACCTGACATAAAGCAGACGCTGGCTAATCGCATTGGCGCACGTGTCATTCGCGCGATCGGTGAAAAACAGCCTGACGGGACCCGCGCACCAACGTTGGTGGTGTTCGATGAGGTTCATGAGTACCGGCAAAACTTTCCCGGTCTGATTCCAGTCTTGAAGAAAGGCACTCGTCACGGTCGTAAACATAACGTTGTCACGATGATGATGACGCACACTTATGACGATTTCGAGGGCATGCACGATGTAACGAGCACGGCCGGCGTTAAGCTGATTGGCAAACAAACAGGAGATCTGTCGCTGCTGGCTCGCGATGCGAGACTCTCACCGCGGACCATTCAGGCCATCAGCGCGCTCAAAAACGTCGACGGTCTGTACACGCAATGGGTGATGGTGCTTGGCTCAGGCGATCATCAACAAGTCGAGGTTGTGCAAAACAATCTAAGCCCTACTCTGCTCTGGACATTTACAACCCATCCCGATGAAGCGAACGCCAGAGCACGCGCGGCTACGCTTCGTCCTGACTGGCCGCTTACCGAAGTCATCGCGTGGCTTGCTTCGCAATATCCACAGGGCTTGGCGGCTTCGGGGCTGATATTCGATGAATCATTAGTGACTGGCGAGTTACTCCGTTCATGAAAGTGAGATCAATATGAGAATCCGATTATCACGTTACGCCATTGTCGGCTTACTCCTTGGGTTGCTGATTGTTCCTGCAACACCTGTACAGGCACAGTTCACCGTCTGGGATCCGACAAACTACGCTTTACAGCTCACCAAGAAAATTGAAGAGGCGAACCGCTGGCTGGAAACGGTTCGTCACTACGCAACGATGGTCGATAAAACAATCCAACAGCTCACTACGATGCAAGGCGTTCTGCGCAATGTTGATGAGCAACTCGCGCGGAATGTGCGACTGGTTCGTTTCATCAGCAATGTGGGCCAAATCGTCCGCGGCTCGTTTCAACTCAAACGGCAACTCGAAGGCATGATCCGTTACCGCATCGCGATGCTCAAGAGTATTGATGACCGCCTGCGTAACGGCATCTTTGATCCGGAACAGGATCTAAAAGATTTGGAAAACTATCTGAAGTTCACGATCGGCCGTTCTGCCGATCAAACGGTAGCTCGTCTCGATAAGCTCGCGCGCAACGACAGTCAGCTTGAAAGCTGGTGTGTCCGGCGCACTCAGGTGCAAAAGGATCTGGCCGTCGCTCGTGAAGTCTTGAAACAAGCTGAGCAACAATTGGAGATCGAAAAGAATAAACCCGACGTCGATCAGTCAAACGTTGCGCACCTCAATGATGTCATTCTCCAGCAGCAGCAACTAATCGCTGACCTGGAAAAAGAGCACGCTCAATTGCAGGACAAGATCACCGAGCGCGCCGCGAAATACGGATTGAGGTTACAGGACATGGAGAACTTCGCCTTTTCGATAATGGCAGCTAATGATGGTTGGTTGAGCCTGCAGGACACCAAAGATCAAATCGAGCACACATTGATCGATCTAATCATCAACGCCCACCCTGAGCAGCGTTAAGCGAGGAAATGATGTTCCACAGTAAGTTTCAACAAGTCACATCGCGTTTCGTGCTGGTGGCGGGATCTCTTTTCACTGCGGCGCTTTCAGCAAGTGCGCAAACGCCGGCGCCGAGCAGTCCTACACTGTCAGACCATATCGCTCGGCTTAGTATCAAAGCATCGCAACTGCTTCCCTATCTTCAGAACGAGGTGCTCAGTCACATACAGGACTGGGTCAATGGAATTGCGGTCGCAGTTGCGGTGTTGGTCCTGCTCTTTAGCTTTCTGCGTCTGTGGCGTGAAAATGCCGGCGGCAACTCAAACCTCATCTTTTTCTTCCTCCGCTCGCTTTTCTTTTTTGGTCTGGTGGGCTCAAGTGTCTGGATCATCGGACAAATGGCGGCGACCGGGAGAGAGATTGCCGAAGGCAGCGAGATCAGCGGTAGTGCCGGTCGGGGACTGCTGTTCGAGTTCTATAAGGCGCAGCGGGATAGCTTCAACGAATCATACGGGAAGCTCGTAATGGGCACCTTTACCGTGCAAGTTGACGGACGTGATTTTACCGTTCAGCCCAGCAGCGATACCGCCGGCACTTTTCTGGGTGTGCTTTATGACAGCGAAGGTACGATCAAGGATCTCGACAAGAAGCTCAACGACTCGTCTTACACATTACCTACTCTCTTCAATCTGCTAAACGCCTCTCGCACGATTCTTGAAGCTGGCGACTTCTGGCTGCTCATCCTGGGTGCCGTCCTGGTTCTCATCTTCAAGGCGGCGGCACCTTTGATGATGGCTGTCGCAATCGATCAGAAACTCGCTCACAAGGTGAGTTACCCGTTCGCCTGGGGCGCAGGCGTGTTGACGTTGATTTGGCCCGCTGTGAGCTACTTCATTCGTGCACTTGCTTATCTTTTCGGCAACATGGCAATGGCTCTCGGAGATTCCGAACCACTCTACAACTGGGATTACGCCGCGATGTACGCGATTAAGAGTAACTTCGCCTCTCCGGTCTACGTTGTCGCGATCGCCACTTTAATGATGACGATTGCGGGCGGCTGTTTATGGATTTCACCATATCTCGCTTACCGCTTCTCGATGGGCCAGGTTTATGAAGGCGTCTCGGCTGCTATGTCACAATTCGCGGCGATGGTCATTAGCACTGGCGTGGAAGCCTACAGCGCGACCGCTGCCGCTTCGATAAATCAATTGGCCCAAAACACTCAGGCCCAGGGCTCGTATGATGCACAAACCACTGAAGCTCGCGCCAATCGTGAATCAGGCATGTTACGTAATCAAGCGGCATTCATTGCTGGAAGAGCTCAGGCACTCTCATCAGCACAGTCTACGGCAGGCACAGTGATGGCCGGGGCACGGGCTGGCGTGAGCCAGGCTTACACTATGTTTGGCAGCTCGCGGCGCGGCGTCGCTGGTTATAACGAGCAAATGGCTCAGGTGAGTACTCAGCGCTCAATTAGAGATAACAACCTCATGAGCGCTCGCCAGGCGAGTGAAACCAACACGGATTCACAAGTCGGGCGCAAGCAGGAATGGTCCAGAATGTTCGGCAATGTTCCCATTCTTGGGGGACCTATGGATATTCTCCGCGAGTATTACTCCGGGATGGCATCCCTTGGTTCGGATGGTCAGTATGGCGCAATGCCTCTGACGTTGCACCAACGCGGGTATGACGCTGCACGAATTGAATATACGAGCGGAGTTAACGCCAACGCGTCACAAAGTTTCATTTTGGCTCAGAGAGCCGAACGTCAAACAGGTGACCGCATGGCTGCTATCTCGACACAACAAGGTAAAGAAGCTGCGGGAGCTGCTTACGCTTCCGCCGGCACATCGATCGCCGGTCATCAAGCCGCATTAGGGATCAGCAATCAGGCTATCCAGATTGACTTCAGCGGAAGGATGAACAGCGCCGGCATTATTCACAACACTACAATTGAGTCCGCCAAACTTCAGGCGATATCGAACGTTATTAGCCGTATGGGGAGCAAGCTGGCCCAAGACATTGAAAAGGGTTTGGAGCTGCGTTACTAGACGAGGGTCCAATGCGATCGGCGGCAATCAGAATATTCGGCACTTGTTCTGTGCCGGCCGAGAGTCTCAACAGGAACCGCCTGTGTCAGACGCACGAGGTACGGTTCGATGAGCCGCGCGTGCAGCGCAACGTTATACCGGCGCCCGCCGCCGGCTGTTGGTGGGCCACGCCGCACGACTGCGGTAACTTGGGAAGAGCCGAGTGGCCGTCCCGTTCGCAGATTGCGAAGCGAATCGAACTCAACTGTCAGGTGGAGTCTTCCATCTGACAGTGGTACCTCAGTAAAACACACCAACGCGTAGTGGCAGCACTTCGGTGACGCAGGATCATAACTACTTGTCACCAATGAGTGCGGCGGAAGTGCAAAATGACTCCCATCTGCTGCCGTGGCGCTGGTCCAAGCCACAACGGCTGCCGGAGTGACATCTCTCGGTCGCGGCCGAGACTTAATAGGACTGAAGAACACGTGCGGTCGTTGGATATGCCGCGCCAACTCCACGATCGACGGACCAATTGCATTCCCAATTCCCCACAGGAATACTCCGTCATTAGCCAGCCGCTCCGCTTCTTTTCGCAGGAGGATGCGTTCCACAGATTCCGATGCCTCCGTGCCGAACTTGGTCCAACAAAAAGCATCGGGCAACACGTTAACTTCTTCGCTGTTCATGTTGAGGAGGATTATGCAATTATATGCATTTATATGCAAGATGATTCGCTAGTTTCTTTACTAAAAGCGTTCATGGACCAGTGTCATTTGTCGCAGGCCGACGTAGCGAAAGCTGTTAGAATTAGTCAGGCGTCTGTTTCTCGAGCCTTGGCGGGAAACGCGAAGCGCCACGGCGGTGCACGGGCAAAGCTATTCAGGTACATGCAGAACCACACGGACCCCGATGACAGTAGTACGAAAGGTAACAAGAAAGTGATGCGCGCGTTCGAAGCGGTCTGGGATGGCTCGGAGGCTCACGCTCTAGCCCTCGCACGGATCATTAAAGCTTCAGAGGGTTTACGCCCAATGAAAAGACGAGGAGGGCAGCGCTGATGCTCAAGGACGACGGCCCTAGGTTGCGGCAGCGACTTCGCGCGGTGGGGCTTGACGATGCCGCGATTGCGGCCGCTTGGCCCGTGTGGTGGAGCGAGGCCGCTGACGCCTCTTTGTCAGCACGCGCGGAGCTGCGCTACTCCATCGCACGCAAGCTGGGGCTCGATCCGCACTCTCTGCTTGAGGATGAGGGTGAGCCTCGGTTTATATGGCGGGACGAGGCACGGTTCAAGCGGCTGTCCGGCGAAACTGAACCAGAGAAGTGGGCCCTCGCGTCCTTCGGAGCGGCGCTAGGTGCGATCCTCGTGTCCGGGACTGGTGATGTACATAGCCTGCGGAGCATAGCCGCGTCCGATCTCAGGGAAGTGATATTAGCCAGCCAACCGTACGTTCGGCTGCTAGACCTCCTATCGCTCTGCTGGTCCATCGGGATACCGAGTGTACACCTCCGAGTTTTTCCTCACGGCCGCAAACGCATGGCTGCGATGAGCGTCGCCGTCGGGGATCGCAACGCTATCCTGCTTGCGAAGGACTCCACGTATCCGGCACAGATTGCGTTTTATCTGGCTCATGAGCTCGCCCACATCTTTCGTGGACACCTCCGCGAGGAGAAGGTAATCGTCGATCTGGAGAGCGATCCCGACGGAATGCCAACGGCGGGGACAGACCCGGATGAGGCGGAGGCAGACGCGTTCGCACTCGAACTACTCACGGGGGAACCCGCCCCTATAGTACTGCCGAGCACGCCGGACGCAGGCCCTGAAAGTCTCGCCACCTCTGTTCTGGCGGCCGCTCCAGAACTCCGGATCGAGCCCGGCACGCTTGCGATGTGCTTTGGATACTCCACCGGCAACTGGGCCACCGCTATGGCATCCCTGAGGCACATCTATGAATCACCGAAGCCGGTCTGGAGGGAGGTCAATCGGATTGCCCTTACGCAACTGGCGCTATCAGAAATCCCCGACGACAGCGCGGCGTACGTCAGAACCGTATTGGGTATCGAGGAGTAATGGACGCGCTCGTTGACAACGATATCCTCTTTAAGACTGCAGCGTACTGTCTTCTCGAAGAGCTACTTGGTCCATACCGCAGTGGCACAGGCAAGCTCGGGGTGCTTGGGGCAGCTAGGTTCATCGTCAGCAAGAGACTTACCCGTAAGCCACCAAGGACAACAGCCATTGCGGACGTGCTCCAGCAGTTCCAGACCTTCCTTGAAAGCTGCGCAGTTGTTGAGCCCGCCGAGGAAGAGTTGGCACTGGCTGCTGATTTCGAGCTTGCCGCACAGCGCGCAGCGGTTGCACTGGATACCGGAGAGAGCCAACTGTGCGCGATCTTGATTGCGCGCTCTTTGCCACTACTACTGACCGGGGACAAGAGAGCAATCGTTGCTATCAGTCAGTTAATATCAATGCGCGATCGGCTCTCATACTTGGTGGGGAGAGTCTGCTGCTTTGAACAAATATTCCTCCGCTGTCTTACGGCGAGCACCCTTGTTCGTCTGAGGTCTGCGGTGTGTAGCGAACAGGACGTAGATAAAGCGCTCACGATCTGTTTTGCCTGCTCGAGCCCTACCTCATCATTGACCACGGTCGAGGAAGGGCTTGCGAGCTACATCAACGATCTTCGAAACAAAGCCCCTGACATCCTAGAGAACTAGCGGGGCTTGTTGCGGAGTAGCACGGCGTATGGTTCAACAATATCAGCAACCAACCCTATGCGCACAGACTTCGCCGGCATTGAAGGCGCATCTTCTGCGACCTCGAGGCAAGCCTTATCAACCCTGCCGCTGACATAGCGGCTGCCGCGCGCCCCCATGCTGTTACCAAGAGCGACCGTCGTACGATCGAGCGGCAACTCGAATTCTTCCTCACGAAGATTCTGGATGACCAGAGCGTACCGCGAGCCCAGCACGTTAATCGAAGGTGGTACCTCCACCCAGGATATGCCATCCGCTGAATACTCTTCTGCGCGCACTGGTTCAGCAAAATGTCTCGACTCCATTGGCTCCATGCAGAGGTAGATAACGCCGTCGCGCCGCTGGTGCTCCCGAGCAAATGGCTGGACCATGCGTAGTGGATGGCAGGTGCTGCCGCCATAGCCCCAGAACCCGTATCCCGTTTCCTCTATCTCGTGCGTCTTTCGCTTGATAATGTCTGCCAGCGTCTCGCGCGCGTGCGTGCCAACCTTCATGTATACAAGGCCGGTTCCAGGTTTAATTATGTCCGCCATTATGATTATTCCCCCAGCAGATCAAATGAATATTCGTCCTCGTGTGCCTTGCCGTAATCCACGCGCTTTCTCTCCCGAACATACCGGACCCGCGGTGGGTTTTCGCGTCCGTAAAAGTTTGCTAGGCGTGCTTCATCAATAATCGCAGAACTCTCAACAGAACTGACCGGACCTCGTAGTGCCTTGAAGATCAAATTGCACGAGCGGAGGTCAGGGTTGTCGTCCAAGTGGTAGGAGTGGAGTCGCGGCATCATCTTCTGCACAAAGAAACCAGAAGCGATCGCGTACTCCTGAACGTTCGCGAGGACCTGCTTTGGCCACTCAAGCTCAAGATCGTCCGCAATGACGACCATCGCTTCGCCGCCGTAGCCAGTAGCTTCCATGCCTCGCTGCATAAAAACTTTCACACTTTCACCGTCATTACTAGCGCCCCAAGGAGGGTTAGTGTAGAAACAATCAAAATTCGTAGGGCCGGGAAATGCATCCAAGCAGTTGTACAGAACGGCCTGCAGAGTTTCAAGTCGTTCCCGATCGGCGAATCGCGTCACTGCGCTGCACACCCGCTCGTCGAAATCGAACACAACCATCTCAGCCGGACCATAATTGATGATACCGGCGTTGTGCAGGTGGGCAACACACAGACCAATGGCATCTCCGTCACCTATGAACGCGATGCGTTTTCCGTTGGACCATCTGGCAACGAGCTCACTCTGCAGCACCATGTCTCCGGTTTTCATAAAGATCTGATCAAATTCCCGCAACGGCCGAGGCCGGTTCTGCACGACATCAGACACGGCATTGATCGCTGCGCGAAGATCTATGTCTATTTGCTCTGCCATGCGTTTGTACCTTCCAGTTGTGTTACCTAGCGAAGTCCTTAACGTTTCACTCTACGGCATACGCAGGTCGAGGCTCAACCGGGTCACTTAAGTGCAATTGCGATCGTGATGGTAAGGATTTCTATGAAGGCAGATCGCACGTCGCGACGATAAGAAGCGCCGAGAGACATGCATTCCGCTGCTCACTTGGTTTCATCACGTAATGTAATTAAACCAGATTGAAACCAGTTGACGTATACAGAGTATCATCCTATGATTCCACTGCTCTAGCATTCCTCCTCTTGGCGCTAGGCCGACTTCGTGCAACCTCGCTTCCTTTTTAGAACGTCGTCAAGGGGCCAATCGGCGGCACCGCTGAATGGGTAAAAAACGTAGGCCTACTCAGACACAAACATCTGGGTCAGGTTTCGATGTCAAAGTTCCTCCCGAGAGAGCAGAGCTTAGTCATCGACAAACACAAACGGGCCTAGAGGAACAATCACGGTTGGCGACTGGCAGATCCAAGTCCGACCTGATGGCGCGAGCCATTAGGTATTTGGGCCTGTATCTCTATATTATTGTTGTTTACGGGGGCCTGCTGCTGACCGACTATTCAATATTTCGGTTAGTTGCATGGGTTATAAGGGATGAGATTGAGAAACATCATGCTTTAGCACTACTTTTCGACTATTTGAATGTGGGCCTTGCATTGTTCATCATGTTAGGCGCTTTGGTTCATGGCTTGCTGTCGCTCGTTACCCTTATTAAGCTCGATATGGCTCTCTCTAGAGAATTAGAGAATAACACTGATGCCACATAGTAAACCGCTGGGTTTGCGCACGGATATACATCTTGCGCTAAGACTCTGGGTCGGCCTTACAGCAGCAATTGTTGAATTCGCCGTTTTAGCAACGTGCCTCAACGTTAGCGGATTCACTGACGAGCAGTCGATGTTTCTCGCGCTGGCTGTAACCGTTTTTACTGCGGCAGGAACAGCTACCCTTCATCGCATGTTCTCACACGCTTCTACTTACACGAAGGGTAATTCTGAAAAAAATTCTGAGAGGGAGAGACTGTCTGCACATCAATTGATCCGCAAAGTAAAAAGGACGCTTACAGGAGTTTCGTCGCTCGACTTGGTCGTAGATTTGATGCGAATCGCAGGTCTACTCGGAATCTTCACTTTGGGGCTGTTCACATTTCTGGAACACGGATTAAGAATATTCGAATTCAGAGGTGGAATAACGTTCGGAATTATTTTTACCATCTCACTTCTGTTTATAATTTTCCATGAGTTCATTTATCCATTTTTACGAAAGGAATCGGTTTGGGAAACCGAGTACCGTTGCAGGAAGCTTGCGATGGCGAGGGCAATCAGCGGTGTCGCACAAGCTTCTGTCAAGAAGGTAGATACCCGAACACTTGAAACGATTGAACAAACGACTTTGGTTGCCATCAAGTCATTCGTGGAATTTGCCGTCCTAGATAAGAATAGAAACCATATCAACGTTAATTTGCTGATTGAGCACCCGTTTGACTATTCGAAACTTGTCTGCATCCGGCGAACGAGCAATAAGAAGGTACCTAAGATCTATAACAAGGAAGACATGCCAACAGCTGTAAGAGTGATTGAAACAGGGTTTCCAATCTATGTCGGCCGATTCGTGCCATCGATTAATACTACCGCAACTTACAAAATGGTGTGGCAAATTCCGTTGATTTTGTGGTTAGGCGAGAATCGAAAAACGACGACAGCAATCATTGCAATCGACAGCTCGATTCCAGATCATCTCAGTATGGATGATAACCGACGGTCCTTATTGTTCAACCTCATGCCATATATTGAACTCATCAGATTTACGTTAACTCAAAGATATGTATACCAAATTTGGGACGATGTTATCGTACCTGATGCAAAGGTCGGCCATCCGTATCTAAAGCTTCTCACGCCGTCTCAGAGAGCTGACTACTTAAAATACATCTCGGCAGAAGAGCGTCAGGATGATATTCCAGAAATCAATCTTTCTGAGATATTGAATCAATCAGAACAGGACAACGAACCCAACAGCCTCAAGGACTTAACCACAGGCCTGTCGTACCCAACTACTCGGCGAAAAGTTTTCGTAGCACTCTTCCCATACGTGGAGAACAATAATCGCCGCATTCATGGTTAACTCTGCTGGAACAATCAGTTTCAGAACGGCACGTTCTTTCTGTTAAAGGAACTGACCCAACTGGCCAATACGTGGCCAAAAATAACAGCACGCCACGTCAGCAGAACGGTATGGAATGGGAAAGAAAGTAAAAAACCATGAATTTTCCTCGGTGGCTGCAACTTTCGAAAAGGCAAGGACTTAGGTTTTTGCCGAGCGTCTAATTCGCAACGCAGAGGTCATGGGGTTCGAATCCCCTCTGCTCCGCCACATTTTGGTAGTTATTTGGTAGTTATAAGGGGAACAAATTGACCAGTCAGTCGGCTGGTCATTTGTATTTTCAGGATCTGTGCCCCGTTTGAAATGCTTATACCGCTCTAACTCGTCTGACCTGTGGCCGGTCATCTTACGGATAATCGCATCTGTACACCTTCCATAAAAAGCATCGGCGGTAGCAAAGTGTCTTAGGCCGTGAATGCGAAGGTCTGACGCTTTTGCAAGCTTGCAGATCCGGCGAAACCGTTTTCCCAAATCCCAGTCGGCCTTCGCCGAAAACACGTACTCATCCGTCTGGTAACTCGGCATCTGTTCTCTTGGTAGCGTCTTGGTGAGGTCTCGTAGAAATTGGGGTTTGTACTTGTGAACCAAGCACATCGATTTTCAGCGCGTCGTGGAATCCACCACACTCCGGAGGGAGAATACTGGACAATCAGAAAGCTGATTATTTCTGAAATTATCTGATAGAATCCGCGCCGCAATGTCGCGGATTATTAATTATCTGTTAGGCAAAGGATTTAGTTGGGTCTTTGGGTTTATTGTATTTATCTTCATGTGGATCTTCATGTGGCTAGGCCGTGTCCTCCGCAAAGGTATGGATTATGCTAAGCCTGCGCAGGTGATTTTGCCTTTAGTTGTTCTGGCAGCGTTCTGCACGTTAGTTATTTATCAGAAACAGTATTGGGGACTTGTAGTGCTGGTTCTTTTTGGGTTTGGTCTTACGAATCATACTCTTACCCGAAAGGCGTCTTGGGACTAATGACTCAACCCTTATCAGTAAACGCCTCTGCCTGGCTTTTCGATTTCATGATTTGGTGGCAAGAGGATTTTCCGAACCAGGAAATCAGCATTGAGACTTATATGCAATTATTAGTGCCGACCTATGCTCAGGCCGCACACAAGGTTTGGGATAAACAATGGTGGGGTGGAAAAGCGAAAAAAGAAAAACTAGACTCGTTCGTAGAAATAGTTGAGGGGAGACCAATCGTAGATGATGCAGGAGTTATTTCTTATCTCTCCGAACAGTTTGATGACAACTTCAGGATGGCTCATTCAGAGGCGGCAAGAATATTCGCTAAAGAAGTTGTCCAGAAATCTATGATGAACTAATCAGTTATACACCGAAGCAAGCTAATACAAGATTTGGGAGCGAGCAGAACTTGCGGCATAGAAGTACCACAAATTCAGTCAAACACTCTCACTACCACATTGTCTCCAAGCACAGGGCCTTGGGCCATTGCTCAAGTTGCTGCCCGCAATTGTCTTTGCCTGTTCATCACTCTAATCCTAAAAAGAAAGCGCACACCACCCCAAACTATTGGAACAATCCAAAGGCACAACGCGACAAGTGAAAGCGCTCTGGGCAGAAAGAACCAAGCTACAATGCCCCACTTAATTCCGCTCTTTATGATTGTGACGAAAGATTTAGCAGCAGCTTCCGAATAAGGCGCCTGATCGAAATCGTCCTCAGATGCGGCGTAGTCTAGGTCTCCAACTTCCGTCGTAGTATAGCCCTTGAATAACCATGCGGCTGCGGGGTTCTCGAGTTTAAATTGCGAAAAAGCAACTCGTTGGTCTTCGGGCGGCAAGGCGGCACCGGCAAAGATCTCGGCAGAATCAGCAAACGCCTTGAGAGCGCGCACGACGACTACAACGAGCGCGAGAAGAAAACCGGTCTTTACTGCAAACGGCTCCGCTGAGAATACAAACGAATCCAGTCCGCTAATACCGGAAGCTCTCAGGGCGAGTTGATCTTCGAGCCTTGCGCCCGACATCAAAAGGACGCTAGCTGCGGCAGGAATAGCAACGAAGAGACTCAGTAAGATACTTATAACAAAATTCATTCCGTTCGCCACCGGAGGCGAAGTTTTCCCGATAGCAAGCCAGACCGTTGACTTGATAATTCCACGCAGGGCTAGGGCCAGAATTGCCGCGAGGATATAGGTGAACCACCAAGTTCCTGAAAATTGGGACTCAAAGGCCCGCGCTTGAACGAAAGGCTTGAGTATGTAGCTGCCGTAAATAGTCTCAGAAGGATGGCTTAACTGATCCAATTCAAAATAAAGTGAATCAGTCACTTCAACTGAGATAAGCCATCGAAGCCACGATTCGTTCGACGCGGCTGGCAGCGAACTGGCGAGCCATGAAACTGCATCGCGAACAGCCTTATCAAATTGTCTAGCAGTCGCGGGAACTTGTTTTTCAATGTACGTCTTCCCCGCCGTCAAGCCCGCCCACTGAGCTTTGCGGGCAAGCTCCGAACCAACTCTTATTTGCATCAGCGATGGTTCGCGCGAAATGAGTATGTAAACTCCTCGAGCAGTGCAAGCAGCGGGCTTCGGACATTTCTGGGCATCCTTCTCGAACAACTCATCTGCTTGGGAGCCTAGCTCTCGCACGGAGAGTTTATCGACGCTTCGAAAAAGAAAGACAAAGCCGCTTGGGTAAGATTGTGATTTCAACCACTGCGTGGTCTCTTTGTTAAGCGTTCTGGCTTCATCCAACACCAGCGGTGAGAAGTTCTCTTTGCTAAAGTCGGTACGACATCCGATCAGAAACAGAGGAACCAGAAATACGACACACAACTTGATGGCAGAGTTCGTTCGAGACGTGTTTTTCATTCGGCTTCCTTTCAGTGGTTGGAGGTTGAGATATGGAACACTGCATCGGAGGGAGAACTCCGTCAGTCGATGAGTTGTGAAATGTAAATAAGCCGAAATGCCGGTTTTCATGATGGAGAAGCGTGAAGACTAGTTAAGTAGACAGTTTTTGAATTCCGGTACTTCACTAAATATACGGATACACCAATAACCAGGCGCTAGGCTAAAGAAAAAAACCTGTTGGGTCCGATGGTACGCAGTGAAACTAACGGGAGTGAGGCTCTCTACGAACTGTGGGAGCGGGACTCTCGTTAAGGAACGTGTTTACATGAAAAATTCGGGACTTCATCAATGAACACGTGGTGCGGCGCACGTATACATGAGGGATGAGTCGTATGTCAAGAGAATTGGTAGCATAGCCGGGCGGACATAGCTAGGCGCACTTTATTACCGCTGTCTTGTAGTTCAAGTCTACGACCACGGGAACCGATGTTTGTGGTTGATGCCAGCAATCGCGCTTTCACAACTTGCCATATCCGTTAGACGCGAACGACTCTCACGACCACTATAAAACAGACAATGGCAATCGCGGTGAGAGTGGCTATTAGCAGCGGCTTTTTGCCGCGTATGTAGTGCCCAAAAGTAAACCTAATGTATCTCATGATCTAACCTCACTTTAACAGGAATGGAAAACTCGCGGGTTTTAGCCGACTGCCTATGCTAGGCAGCCATTAACGAAAGGCGGCGGTGCGTGTGTTCGATGCGTGGCGATCACGCGGCAAAGTTGAAAGAAATTAGATCGTATCGGTCTCGTGACAATCCTTACCCGTTTGGCTTACATTGAGACCGATTTGAATTGTTGCAAGAAACTTAGCATATCTGCCGGCGGTGACAGGAAAAAGTTGCGAAGATTGTCCCGTATGGCCCACCAATTCACTTTACTCAACTGTTAGAATGATCGTTCTTTCAATCAACCCCACTCCGCACGCACCTTCACACGATCAGAAGTACGCATGCATGTGTGAATGAGTTTCCGGGTGGTCGTCACGCATGCACCGCGCGGAGGCCACGCGCGAATCGCTGAGTTATGGACACACTCAAGGTGGGAGTGTCGTGTTTTTAGATGGAATGCGACATCTTAGACTATCGAATCTCAGTTGTAGCGTAGGTTGATTAAGTTGATTGTGGCGTGGCGAGTAGTAAAACGTATATGCAATGGCTGCGGCAGTGGCTTTTCAAATTCTCACGGGTGCTGGAACTCAACGTCGATTCGGATGATTACATTGGATCGATGTCTCTCCATGTACTAATGATGACGGGAAAATTGTCACCGAATGGCGAAAGTGGATCGCGTGTACCAAATGTTACCCCTTTAAGAATGCGTTTGAGTTTGATATGAATGGTGACGGCTCCAATTACAAGGCGTGGATCTACACGAAGTAGCATGCGCAAAGGACGGAACGCAAACGGTTCTTGTTAGCGTGGGTGGCGACCGTTTGGTACTTTCGAGCTGGGCGGGCTCATTCCAGTCGCATCACCGGATTGGGTCAATTGCTGTACCAGAACATAGCCAAATCGTATATTCGTCGGGTATTTACCGAGATTCCCGTTAAAACTACGCGGAGTGCCCGCCGAGGCTAGCGGCGAGAGAGCGTGAATTTGAACGATATAAAACAGGAAACGCAGGTTGCCAACTTGACAGCCGCAATCGGCATCTATATATTCCCAGCTTGCTTGGTTCTTGTCCCAAGCATTAAGGACTAGTCGAAAGTGCTGTCGCAGATGCGCGTACTCGACGTAGCAGACAAGATGGGGATGCGCTAAAACCGCAGCCCTTTTTCTTTCAAAAGGTCTTCAACTGATATCGGTTTATCTCACCGAGTACGTTTTTGTACTTGGATAAGACCTTGTCTCCCACTTCCCCGTGTAGGGCACCGGTCCCGTAAGCGTTTTCACCCAACCAAACCTCTCCTGGCTGTCCGAGATTGATTACACGTGAAGCGATATTCACGGGTGTCCCGATGACTGTAACTTCCGATTCATTCCCTCGAGCGAAGCGCACTACCTCGACAAAGCCGCTCTCGATTCCGATGCGAATTTTTCCTATATCCTTGATACGATCTGGATCTAACTTATTTGTCGCGTTTTTTAAAGTTGGAGACACGTGTGTATATTGGAAGGCTGGTGATTCCGCCTGGATCTTTTTTGCCGCCTTGATGCACCGTTGAACATGAAGATTTAGTAACTCATCGGTCGGCTCTTCTTGCCGGCCGGTCGCACCAAAGTAGGCCATAACAGCATCTCCAATGTACTTGTCAACATAACCGCCATGCAATTGCACATTTTCACCCACCAAGCGATAAAACTCTTGTAGAACCACAATAACTTCATTTGAGGGTAGCTCTTCCGACAATGCAGTAAACCCGCTCATATCTGCGAACATGACAGCGACGTGTACTCTGGACCGGCGTTGTTGATCAGGCGAAAGTAGAGATCGGCTTGCCGGTAATTTCAACTTGTTCTGTCCCGCAGCATAGGCCCTCTCAAAGCGAAATGATCTGACTAATTTAGGCTCGTCCTTACTAATCCAGTCGTAGGCTCCTAATCGCATCATTTCCGGAATCAGTTTTCTTAATGACGCCTCATCGTCAATGATTGAGTATATGATGACGGGAATTCCTGGTTGCTGCTCGGAGAGCTCTTTCATAGCACCAGCACCAAGCGGTATTGCCTCACGCAAATCATCGGATTCCCACAACATGTCAAGAACAATCAGCCGAAGATCCTTATTTGCCTCAACGACTTTCGATAATCCAAGCGGGCTTTTTAGATGTTCAATTTCATCTCTGTGTTCTTGAGCAAACGGCAGCATCAAAAACCGCTCAAACTCGCGGTCTTTGTTATCTACAAATAGGATTTTCATTTCATAATCTCCGAAATGACCAAGTCTCGTACCATCCTAACTCAACCTCTTGCTTGTTGACATCATGCAACGAGTGTTCGATCGCATAGAGTTCTCCCTGAAGTAAAAGATCTGATGTCGTAGAGCGCTCGGTAGCGAATCTAGCTTTCGAGGCCCTGGTTTTGCACAACACACTAAGACAAATTTGACTGTTGGACCGCTGATGAAGAGAAAAGTCCGCCTCAACGATTTTCATTCTTGCATCAATCGAATGCCTAAGATTACTGAAGAGGTTTCGGAGAATACTCTGAAACAACGACTGATCGACTATGATTCGGCACTTGCCTTCTACTTGGTTGTGTATGCCTACTTTCAATTCGACATTGTGCAATTCTGTGGGCGGGTGGGTCATGAAGTTATTATGCAAGTCCCCTAATACTTTCCATGGATCCACTATTAATGCTTTTAATTCCGTTTCAATCGCACCAATGAGATCTTTCAACTCCTCAAGTTTTTCTTGCCTTTCTCGATAAGTCCTCTTTATTCCACGCATGTGCTCTTCTATCCATCGCCTTAATTCCCTTGCCTCTTTATAAGCATCCGCGGCTAGCTCCGGTAAAGCTTCGTCCCTTAAATAACCCGCGCTATGTAAAACCGACGCAAGCATCTTACCGAGCGAAGAAGCGCGTACCGCCTTTTCCAAAGCTGCCCTAACGCTCGAATCAACATCTTCACGCTCGTCGCTTATATATTCAGCCAGTTCGAACAATAGCCGGTGTTCAGGCCTGTAACTTGTCATTAGGACTGCCTCAAGCTTCTGAACCACTGTTACAAGCTCGAATAGAGGTTCTGGACCACTACCCCATTCGTAAATAATGCGATCCAGTGATTGTCGTATTGGTCCACCCGGTGTTGCGCTGGCACTAAGGTCGTCAAGCTTTCGTGCAATCACTAATTCCTTTTCGAAAGCCAAGCTAGTAGGTAAATGTCTGTAGAAAAACACCCGCCGCATCAATAGCAATAACTCGGCACTGAACTCCTCACTAAGATCCCCGCTTAACCCGGCGTTTACAAGAACATCAATTTCCGGTAGGAGAATTTCAGGACGCATGTAACGAAGTGCCTCAAGAGCAGCTAAGCGGCGAGAGCCAATCCTTCCTCGAAGCGTTCTAAAAAAGAATCGCTTGATGTCAGTCTCAGCACGCTGTGCCAAATGAAGATCGGCACGTCTGGCAATCTCAATGACAGTGAGGCGCCACAGATCGTCATTTGGCTGGTTTGAGACTTCAGTTAAGATTTTCAGAAGGGGTATCCCGTCATTAATTGCCATTCGAACGCTTAATGCCCTTGAGATTACGGATCTGCGGCTTCCCGGCAAAAGCTTTTCGTCTTCCCAAGAAAAGGCTTCCACATCTCCCTCAAGCGAAGCTCCCAGCAGTCCCTCTGGACTGTCCTGCGGATGCAAAGCGGTTGTCATTTCCACTTTTTGAAGTTCCACCTCAATATGCTGCCTGAACCAGTCTGATTTAGCCCCTCGATATTCTCGCAATAACAAGTCTCGTTCATGACACAACGGGCAGTTATCCCTTGTGAAAACTGGTAGATTCAAATGAATCAAACATGAAAAATTATTTGTTGCCCAAATGAACCGCTCAATTCCTTGGTGATGATAGGTTGTTACGTGTGGCATCTGATTAACGAGTACAAAAACTGAGACAAGATCCGGTTTGAGTTCTCGCGCTAAATCGAGCAGTGCAATTAACGTTTCTCCCGTCATTGCCTGATCATCGATAATGGTTATTGAGTATTTGTCTCCATGATGGTCCTTGGCCCATGTGGTAAGTTTTTCGATCTCCTCTTTCGTAAGCCAATACCTTCTTCCCCTTGCTCTGGATCCTCGACGGGCTTCGACAAATACTAGCTTCTCATCATTTACTAACTTCCGCAGTTTGTAGCGCCGTTCAAGTGATCCTTGCAGAATATGCGCATTGCTCAAATCCGGGTAAAGTACGATCGCCGTTGGACTACCCTTTAAAGATCCGCCCAAAATGACGCTTTCACAAGCCCGTAAAATTTCATCGCGCTGAAGCGATGGATTCGTTAATAGACGACCAAAGTTCACGACAAAGTCAAAATGATGACCGAAGAGTTCATAATGTCCGTAATGGACGGCCTCAGCATCCTCTAAAAAACGAAGGCCACGGTCCCTGGATAATAATGCTAGGCCTTCTCTTTCCAACTCCTCATCAATTTCCGGGGGTGGTGAAAGCGAAAAGGTTTGCTTATCGACGCGCTTATCAGTGGGACGGGCTTTAGTCACCTCTTGAGGCGAGCGTAAAAAGGTTTTGTGTTCTATCAAGTCACCACTCTTCAATGTAATAACTCGGCTAGCTATCGATCCATTAGGACTGAAATCTATGAATGAGACTATGCCAAGTATCTGGCACCCAGCGTCCTCGCAGATTCTGACTAGTTCCTCAACCTGAGATCCTGTGGTGATGATGTCCAGCACAATTACGACGGCACTTCCCGCAAGATGTTTGATCAATCGTGGCTTGTCTGGATGAACTAAATGATAGTCAAAATAAATGAATGTTCTTTTGTGAGGATAAGCCTCAGGCATGCGCATGGCAATATCACGACCTATCCTTGTAGCGGTAAGTACCCTTTGTTCCTGACTCCGGGGGACCAAAGGGCTGTAACGCCACCGAAGTAGAACAGCCAAGTGACTACACAACAAATTTGCGACTTTTCCGTCCGCGAAAATCTGATGCGGCTCAACAAAAGTGGACACAGCCTTATCAGAAAGTGGCATCACATAGCGCCCTCTATTCAAAGCACCGCGACGCTCCAGTGACTGCTCCAGCAAGCGACCAAGAGACTCCCTAATCAGTTTCTCAATCTCTTCCACACTGAATGAGAGTTCAAGTGGTTGATTGTTATCGAATATGAAGTATCCGCTATTCGCTGTGGCTATGTCTTCTAACTGATTTACTGTGCCTGCCGATGGACCTTGCTGAAACCATTTGAGCAGTATTCTTTCGATTTCGGGCGGCGCTCCCGCCCAATATAGTCTCAAGCTCGTTTCGAAGACTGGTAAGACCAGCTGGTGGTGAGAGAGTTGTCCGACGGAAGTGACTGTGTCCAATCTACATGCTACTTGTCGACTACAATTTATTACAACGACCCTTCCGTGTAAGCTTGTAGCCTTGATAAAGCTCTCAAACATATACTCGAGAGCCCATCGGGTTACGGCTTGATGACCAAAATCGATTACGTAAAGACCGAATGGCATATTGACTGCTTGTTCAACTATCCGTTTGAAAAATTCATCCCAATCACTAAGACGAGGGTACCTCACTAGTTCTTCACTTGGTTGGATACGCAAGAGTACTTTTGGTTCTTGTTCTGTAAATAAAGTCGGTTCAGGGTGAGATCGACTCCACCGCGGGCGACGTTCTGGAGTTGTAACAATGCCTCCCTTTAACGGAAAAATAATCCGAATATATGTTCCACTAAGAAATCCCATTTTAGCCTTACGCTTTGGAGGATTACTCTGGGCTACTCTATCAAGTGGTAATTCCAGGAGGCCTTTCCCATAATCGGCTAAAACATAGCTGGCACCGTTTGACACCACCTGAACCATGCCACCCAATTGCGACATGGTGTCCTGTATCCATGCCAACCCTCGCTTACCGGGGGGCGCCACTGCCTTACTCGTTGTATGAGGTTGAAAGGCATAGCGAATTACCTCCCACGATGCAGAGGTCATTTCAGCAAGATCGAAACCTTGTATTTTTCTCTCCTGGCAATAGTCCTCATCATCTAACATGAACTGAGAAAGTGCCGCTGGGATTCCTTGTCCGCAATCTGCAATAATTATTTCCATAAACGCAGCGCCACGCGTGCCCAACGATTCCACGTATTCTCGTTCCCAGTCCGGCAGCTTTGACAACAGCCACTTGGCTTTGTTAGTCAGCGTTCCATCCCTATTGAACATCCAATCAGTGACCCGCATAACGACAAGACCAAGATCCGATTCCGTCGGAGCAGGAAAAGCATGTTGAAAGATATTCTCGTAGGGTTCAAAGAATAGGACATTCTGTGCGGTGCCATCAGCAATTACATCATTCCGGGCGTGGCGGTGTAGAGCACCGGCGATTAACTCTTCTCCATTAATTCGCTCCATTATTTCATCCTGTTCAGGTCGCGAAATAACTGTGAAAGGCCATACGCGATCGGAATCGTGAACCGCAGCAGGAGTATTGGATCCGTAACCAAATAGATATAAGTCGCGAAGTTTAGTAAGAGCGATGGCAGGAGTGTCCCTCGACGAATACCAATAACAGTCTGGCCAATATTCCTCAAGAAGATCGAAAACGCCCCAACTCACTAAGAACGCTCCGGCTCTTAACCTGAGCTGTGGTATTACTTCTGAGTACCATCTGACCTTGCTTTCCTCCGACAGTCTTTCATCCTCAGGCAAGTTTCCTTGAAGCCTCTTCTTTGCGCGGGCAACATAAGGGAAAAAGTAAGGCAAGATACTTAAGCTTGGTCCAACAACGTGTAGTTCAGGTCTAGAGCCATGATGTGACACAAGAATTGTCATTAGTTGAGCAAGTGGGAACACCTCGAACCAATGACATTTTTCAAAGTTTAGAACGATTTCCGAAATGCCAGATGCGCCGGCTAGATCCTCCTGTAGGGCAATCAGTATGTGTTCAACTTCTGGAGAGATGAACAATTCGGGGAAATTATAATGTTTCGCCTTAGGCCCGCTTGGAATCAATTTCAGCTCTCCAATCTCATGTTTGTGTAATTGGGAAACAATCGCACCTCAAGGATTCGAGGCGAACTTGCCGGTAGCGCAGATTTCGAAACGCAGCTGATTGATCAGAGTCCGGTTAGCTTCGCTTAAGCATCAGTGACACTCAAAGCCTGACGAACACAAATCTTGACTGAGGGTAATGGCCTCATCGCCGATGACTCAGTCATGTGAGAACCCAAACGGCATCACGCTAACACTTGAGTTAGGTCCAATGCAAACATTACTTAAAATGTGGGCGGGAGAAAATACTTCAAGTTTTGTTCGACTTGCAATGCCGCGTAATCCCGTAGCCCGACTATCAGTTCATGTGAATCTAGTGGGTATTAGGTACAAACGGCTTCGGGGTGAAGTATGGGACCTTTTTTTCTGAAATGGATAATACTCCGAACAACGGGATCACGCGTTCCCAGTAGGTTGCAAAGAGAAATAAGTGAACCCGCGTCTCACAATATAATGGGTACAGGAAACCGTCAGCGTAAAGATTCTCACTAGCGGATACCCACGACACCAGTAGAGCCCGTATCCACTCTTCACCAAATTACACCGCTTCTAGTGTAGAGTACTCCCTTGACGGAGGGGAGATGAAAGAGAGCAATCCGGGTTTAGAAATGCGTTACTGAAGTCGCACGTAGAGGTTGAAGCGGAGAGCTTAGATCGGAGACTTAGTCCGATGACCCCCTGAACAAATCGCATCAAGAGGGCGCTACTCTTCAATCCTAATACACACTTTGAAATAATTATTGATTTGCATGTAGATGTTCAGTATTCCCAATTCGAATCATAGACTGGATTACGCATTTTTTTTATTCGTTTGTGCAGAGCAAAATCATAAAGTGTCTTACCTAATCCAAGAATGGTCGCGAACGGTGGATCGTCCGCGAGTGTGACTGGAAAACCGGTTTCGACCATAAGACGCTTATCCAAATTGCCTAACAGTGCCCCTGCTCCAACTAACACAAATCCTGACTCAATCAAGTCAGCTATGAGTGCGGGTGGAGCTTTCTCGGTCGCCACCCGAATCGCATCAACAATGAGTGACATGCTGTCCGCCAACGCGTCTCGAACCTCCTCGGCATCAATATCGATAGAATTTAGCTCGCCGCGCAATAAGTGGCGACCTCGCACCTTCGTCGTTTTTGGTTCGTCAAAAGGGTAGACAGAACCGATCTGGATTTTGATAGTTTCAGCTGCGCGTTGGCCAATCAATAAATCATACTTCCGCTTAATGTATTGGATGATATCGTGGTCCATTTCGAGGCCGGCCGCTCTTACTGATCGGGAATAAACTAAGTTACCCCTGGAAATGATGTTTATGTCTGTCGTTCCACCTCCAATGTCGATGATTCCAATTCCATAAACCTCATCCATCGGCATCCCAGCTCCATGTCCAGCAGCAATGGCACTTTCCACCAAATAAACCTCTGCCGCACCTGCTCGAAAAGTGCACGATTCAATGGCGTGTCGTTCGACCTGCGTCATCCCCGGATTAACGCCTACGACGACTCGCGGCCTTACCCACTCCTTACCATTATGTGCTTTTCGTATACAGTATTGAATGAGCTTCTCGGCCAAATCTAAATCAGCTATCGCGCCGTACTTGAGCGGCCTAACTACCATGACTTCCTCTTTATAGTTAGCCAAGGTCCTATCTACGTCGCTTCCTATAGCTATTACTTCTCGATTCTTGTCAACCGCGACCACGGCCGGCTCTTTACAAACAATGGCACGTCCTCTTGCGTACACTACGACATGATATGTGCCAAGATCCACGGCCAGATCACTTGAAAAAAATGAGCACAGAGTTTTGAATGGCATTATTGTTTTAAAGAATCAACCCTGTTTCTCTCTGACAATTCTGATACCCTCCCAAGCCAGCAAACTACCTTCTCTTCGCTTATCTACAAGCCAAAGACTTAAACAGGTCCCCAAAATTATCTCCCTAACATTTGATGGCTTTCCAGCACATTGGGATCCTAAGCTTAGAATTCCACGTGGACAAGTTGTCGCG
>JADMIO011624570.1_pt1 | contig 86031 bp, 85 predicted proteins | sample 8958161 | NCBI WGS metagenome assembly JADMIO01 (sample SAMN16585339, study PRJNA669376) | soil metagenome | isolation source: Crop rotation soil | place: USA: Cullars Rotation, Alabama | collected 2011 | reverse complement strand
GCCGGTATGAACGTATACGGTCATACCCTGTGCTGGTACCAGAACAACAATGGCAATTACCTGCGCGCCCTGCTGGCCCTGCCCGGCAGCGCCCAGGCCCCCAACCCCAGCCTGATCAGCAACGGCGATTTTGAAACCGGCACTGCGGGCACCGTCAGCAATACAGGCACTACCTATGGCGGTATATGCAGCGGGTGGACGGGCCAGGTGCAGGGCACTTCCGTTGGTTCGCTTTCCATCACTACTACGGCAGGCGAATTCTATTCCGGCGCACAGGCACTGAAGGCGGTGGTCACCACCCCGCCACCGTCGGGCAACGGTTACCAGTTCCAGGCATTCCCGCCCGACGGATCGCCCAACCTGACCTCGGGCACTTCTTACCATATCAGCTTTTATGCAAAACACAGCGGCGCCGCTACGCCCAAAATACGGGTGCAAACGCAAGGCGGCGGCTACCAGACGGCCGATATTACCGTAACCACCAGCTGGGCAAAGTATTCCTGCGATTTAACGCCGAATGCCGCCGCTACCCGGTTCAATTTCCAGTTCCTGAATGCCGGCACCTTTTTTATCGACAGCGTAGCCCTGACCCTGACCAATCCCGGCACCACCACCGCCACCAATGCCGAAAAGAACTATCGTATAGACACTACCCTCAGGAATTTCATCACGGCTATGGTAACGCGCTATAAAGACAAGGTGCATGCCTGGGACGTGGTCAACGAGATCTTTAAGGACAATGGCCAGTACCGGGACGATCCCTCTTCCGCCAGCGATATGTTTCCCTGGTACACCTACCTGGGCGGCGGCGACAGCACCATCATCAAAGCCTTTACCTATGCGCATGCGGCCGACCCCACGGCATTGCTGTTTATCAACGATTACAACCAGGAGGTATCCACCGCCAAAACAGATTCGATGGTATCGGCCGTCAACCGCCTGAAAAAGCTGGGCGTTCCCATCGACGGTATCGGCCTGCAAATGCACATCGACGTGAATACGCCCAATACCGGTATCGATTACGCCCTGTTTAAGCTGGCCGCCACGGGGTTAAAGATCAGGGTGTCCGAGCTGGACGTAAAAGTAAACCCGGCCAAAACGGCCAACTTCGTGGTCACCCCCCTCCTGCTGGCCCAGCAGGCGGCGAAATACAAATACGTGGTGGAATCGTTTTACGCCAATGTACCGGCGGCGCAACGCTATGGCATCACGGTATGGGGCATTTCGGACAGCGATAGCTGGCTGGTGAGCGCCACGAACATCGATTATCCTTTGCTCTATAATGCCGCTTACGGTAAAAAGCAGGCCTACTACGACTTCCTGACCGGACTACAACTAAAATAGCACTTGTTTGATGTTGTCCACCCCTTCCGTCTCCCTGCCATTTAGGCAGACGGAAGGGGAATGGAAGCAGCTTCCTTCTATTCTCGTTCGGATCTACTTCGTATCTAGTTCGTATCTAGTTCGTGTCTGGTTCGTGTGCTTAGGACGAACTAAATACGAACCAGATACTGTCAAAATACCATGTTGATCCGAGTTGATATAGAACGGAACCCGGTTTTGTCCCCCACGACACGTCTCCTTGTCCACCCTCCTGGCCGGGCCCGTGGCACAAAAAATGGCATACACTTAGTAAATTGTAGGGCTATGGCAGGCAAAACCATCTACACCATCGGGCATTCCACCCATCCCCTGGCCGAATTCGTGGCCATGCTGCAATCATTCCAGGTGGAGCTGGTAGCCGATATCAGGCGCTACCCGAGCTCGAAGCGATACCCGCATTTTAACCTTGAGGCGCTCCGGGTGTCGCTGCCGGCCGAAGGCATCGGCTATACCCATTTAAAAGACCTGGGCGGCAGAAGACCGGCACAGCCCGGCTCCCAAAACACGGGCTGGCGGCATTCGGCTTTTCGCGGGTATGCCGATTATATGGAAACCCCTGCTTTTAAAACAGCCATCCGCGAGCTGGAAAAGCTGGCGGCGGTTCAACGGGTAGCCTATATGTGCTCGGAAGCCGTATGGTGGAGCTGTCACCGATCGCTGGTATCCGACTGGTTCAAACATGCGGGCTGGACGGTGATACACATTATGGGTATCGGCAAATCGCAGGAGCATCCCTATACCGCGCCCGCCCGCATTGTAAACGGCAAGCTCGTATACAGCGAGGCCTCGCTGTTCTGACGGAGTTACACATAACCTGTATCTACTTCTAAATTCTTTTCACATTATTATTGGCAGGGCAACCTTTCCTGTCCATGCACGTATTACTCTAACCCGGATAGTGGCAGCTATCCCGCTCCCCTCTGTACATCCCTTTATCCGGATTCCGAAGAAACGAGTATAAGTTTCCACACAATCAAAAAACATTGCTATTATGAAAAGACACACTACTTCAGCAGGAATGCCGCACATGTTCTTCCGTGGTTTTATGTTGTTCGCCCTGATCGCGGTGGTAAGCGGATGTTTGAAAAACAATACGCCCAAGGCGTTGAAAGATTTTAACCAGGTAAACCTCGTAGCTAATAACAATGAATACGGCGCGCCGCACATCGATCCCCTGCTGCTCAATGCCTGGGGACTGGCGTTCAGTTCGGGCGGAACGGCCTGGGTCAATTCACAGGCAGGCCATGTAAGCGCCGTCTATGATAAGGAAGGCGCGGTGGCGCGCGCATCGGTGAATATCCCTTCGCCCGGCGGCGCTACCGGCGGTAATCCCACCGGCGTGGTATTCAGCGGCTCGGCCACCGATTTTATGCTTTCCAACGGCCAGGCCGCCCGGTTCATCTTTGTAGGCGTGGATGGCATATTATCCGCCTGGAGCCCCGCCGCGGGCAACAACGCGCTGCTGGTAAAAAATAATTCGGCCACTTCGGTATATACCGGTCTTACCCTGGCGGCCAATGGCGGCGCTAACTATTTATATGCCGCCGATTTCAAAGCCGGGAAGATAGCGGTATGGGATAAAAGCTTTGTACCGGTATCGATGCCATTTAAAGACCCCGGCCTGCCTGCCGGTTATTCGCCTTTCAATATACAGGCAGTCGGAAGCTGGCTGTATGTTGAATACGCCAAGGTAGGGCCCGATGGAGAAGAAGCAAAGGCCCCGGGCGCGGGTTATGTATCGATCTTTACCACGGCGGGCAGCTTTGTAAAACGCTTTGCTTCCAAAGGCACGCTGAATGCGCCCTGGGGCATTGCAATGGCCCCTGCTTCTTTTTTTGCCGATACCGACGGGGATAAAGACGATGATATTTCAAAATACATGAAAGCGAATAACAATACCCCGCAAACATTGGTTTTGGTAGGCAATTTCGGCGATGGCCGTATCAACGCATTTACCACCGACGGCGATTTCGTGGGGCAACTGCGCGCGCATGGCCGCCCCCTGGTGATCGATGGATTGTGGGCCCTCATGTTTCCGCCGGCCACCGCTACGACCATCGATCCCAACCGGCTTTATTTTACCGCCGGGCCGGATGATGAATCGGATGGCTTGTTTGGATATATCATAAAAGAATAACGTAAAGGGGGGAGACAACATAAAACGAAAGACGTGCAACGTGAATGAGGGAACCGATGGTGGGGGCGCAGGCGGCACGTTGCACGTCTTTCGTTTCACGTTTCAAGCCACACCTTTCCCGTTTTCCTCAACGCCGTAGAAAAAAATTCACAAAAAATGGTTTTATGCCGTTTTTGGCACCTGGCTTGCAATTTGAAGCATAGTAATTAAACGGTTAACTATTTTTAACATGACGAAAAATAAAAAGCTGCTCCTTGCAGCCACCCTGGTTACAGTAGCAGGCCTCGTAATAGCAAACCTCCATATCTTCAAAAAATACAAGCATAAAAAAAGGCTGGCCGTGGTATCGGATGCCGGGTATGAAACGGCCTGGGATGTTCATTTCCCGTTAAAAAATAAGAAGTCGCGCAGGGTAAGTTAGACCCAAAATTACATTCCCCTTATGCAACGATAAGCCGGGATTCCTGACTCAGGTTTCTACTAAAACGGCTATCATGCAATATAAAAACGTTATCCTATGCGCCCTTCTTCCTGTGGCTATGGCTACAGCAACCGCCTGCAAAAAAAACAACAGGGGCGACAGCCAGGCTCCTCCTCCTGAAAAAAAAGCGACCGTCAGCACCTTTGCCGGTGATGGCACGGGTGCTTACCTGGATGGTCCTTTATTATCCGCCCGGTTCGAAACACCTGTCGATATTGCTATTTCCGCCGGCGGCATCCTGTATGTAGCGGATTACAACGATCGCCGTATCCGGAAGATCAGCGGCGGACAGGTGTCCGTACTCGCCGGCGATGGTCACTTCGGCACCAAAGACGGCGCGGGCGACACCGCTCAATTTGTAGATCCCTATCGCATCGAAACAGACGCCAACGGCAATGTATATGTGATGGACCAGGCGGATGCCCGGGTACGCCGGATAACGCCCAACGGGTTTGTTTCCACGTATGCCGGTTCCGGGGTATCGGGGTTTAAGGACGGAGATGCGTCGGTGGCCCTGTTCAGGCAAGGCATGGGAGGCATTACCATGGGCGCACAGGGTATTGTGTACATCGATGATACCAATAACGGCCGCATACGGAAGATCAGCGCCACGGGGCAGGTAAGCACTTTTGCCGGCCGGGAGACAAAAGGCTTTGTAGACGGTGATACCTCCGTGGCGGAATTCCTGAATCCCAACAGTATCCTTTTCGACAAGCAGGGGAATATGTACGTAGCCGATAATGGCAACTATTGTATCCGTAAAATAACGCCCGCGGGAATGGTGTCCCGGTTTACCGGCACGGGAACGCAGGGAATGGCCGACGGCGCTGCCGGCGCCGCGCAATTCCATTATATCTATGATATGGTGATAGATAAGGACGGCAACCTCTTTCTAAGCGATGGCGACCGCATTCGAAAGGTAACGCCCCAGGGTCAGGTATCCACCATTGCAGGCAGCACCACCGGGTATACCGACGGCGATGGTGCAACAGCTCAGTTCAATTACCCCGCCGGGCTGGCGATAGATACCAATGGGGATCTTTATGTGGCGGATGCGATGAATAACAGGATAAGGAAGATAAGCTTTAAGTGAGCTTCTCTAATAGCCCCATTCTTTCATAATAGCATAATCTTCCCGCGCGCAGTCAATGGGCGTTTTGCCCTGGTAGGATTCCTGCTCGACGATAAAATCGGTGGTGCCGCCCGATTGACGGCCCAGGTCAACTATCTTTCTGGTGCCGACTACGCCTTTGCCCAACAGCGTACTTTCATACGCCTCCTCTCCCTGCGGAACGGCTGCTTTGATTTCATCTTTTACATGCATCAGCCCGAAACGTCCGGGGTAGCGGCGGATAAGATCATCTGCACGGCCGCCCGCGCCATACATATTGCCGATGTCTATCTGCTGGGCCACCAGCGCCGGGTCTGTTTCGGCGAGGATAATATCATACATCTTCCTGCCGCCGAGTACGGTACTGAATTCAATGCTGTGGTTGTGGTAACCGAATTTCAGCCCGTTCTTTTTGCAAAGCTCCCCGCATTTATTAAACAGCTCCATCGCCCGGCGCAGGTCGTCGTATGTTTTGTACCACGCGCTTTCCATGGAGGGACTGATCACGTATTGCTGGCCTACGGTAATCGCATCTTCGAGGGTATATTTCCAGGTATCGGTAAAATCTTTTTTTAGCGGGTCCCAATGGGTGCTGTTGAAGCTGGTATGCCCGCTGCGCATAGATAAGCCCACACTATCGAGCAGCTTTTTAAAATCGGCGGCCGTACGGTCGTAAAACCGGCGGTTTACATAATTGGCATGCTCCACATATTTATACCCCATGTCCGACAACTGTTTCAAGGTAATCACCGGAGCCTGCTTCATATCATCGCGCACCGAATACAATTGAATGCCGAGGATGGCGGGCCTTTTCACATGGGCCAGCAGGCCGGCCGGCAGCAACGAAGCACCGGCAAGCGCCCAACCGGTTTTTTTCAGGAATGAACGACGGGTGTTATGCATAATGGGTATGTTATATGCCAAATTTATTTCATTTTGTTTGATTTAGCGCAGCATCAACGTGAATCTTAAATGAATCTTAAACGGATCGCAAATGGATTGTTATTGCTACAACGTCCAATAATGGTTCTCGTTATATTGCATTCGATCAGTCCGTATACGCTTCTTTGCTCTTTCCCCCGAACGATAGCCTGTAGAGATTACACAACCGTCCTTTTTTTATCCGCGCCGTATGGATTAACTGGTCATTGCGTCCGTGTGTTGTATCGGTATAGCGAACTCAATATATATCAACTTCAACAATGAAAACAATTGCTTATGAAAGAAATCAACCTATCTGCCAGGGTGGGCCTGCTCACCTTATTGCTTATTGGCTGGTGTTTACTGGCTGCGTCACAAAACCGCACCCTCACCGGGAGAATAACAGGAAAGGACAGCGCCGGTATATCGGGTGCAAGCATCCAGGTAAAAGGGAGCAGTATTGGCGCGATATCTAAACCCGATGGCAGTTTTACATTGCAGGCCCCTGCCAACGCCACCACGCTGGTGGTATCGGCGGTTGGCTATGAAAAAAAGGAAATAGCGGTGGGCTCCGCCGCTACGTTCAGCATTTCGCTGCAATACCTCAACCGTGCGCTCGACGAAGTAGTAGTAGTCGGCTATGGCACGCTTAAAAGAAAAGAGGTGACCTCCGCCGTTACCACGGTAAGATCGGAGAACTTCAACCAGGGCGGCGCGCGCAATGCGCTCGACCTGATACAGGGTAAGGTGGCTGGCCTCGCCATTACCCGCACCAGCAGCAGCAATCCCAATTCAGGCGTGGCCATCCAGCTCAGGGGCGTTATCTCGGTATCGGGCAGCATTTCGCCGCTGGTGGTGATAGATGGTATCCCGGGCGGCAACCTCGACCTGCTCCAGCAGGACGATATCGAATCATTCGACGTATTGAAAGACGGCTCCGCCGCCGCTATCTATGGCACCCAGGCCAACGGCGGTGTGATACTCGTTACCACCAAGCAAGGCAAAGCCGGGCCGCCGCGGTATGCCTACTCCACGTACGCCAGGAAAGAATGGATTGCGAAGCGGCCCGATTTTATGACGGCTTCCGATTACCGGGCTAAGATTGCATCGGGGCAGTACCCGCAACTGAACGCCAGCAATGACAAAGGCGCTTCCACCGATTTCTTCGACGGGCTTATCAACCACGGCAATCTCACGCAATACCATAATCTGTCGCTTTCCGGCGGCACCGGCACCACCAGCTACCGGGCAAGCCTGTATTATTCCGACCTGCAGGGCGTGGCGCTGCAGAATGCGCGAAAGCAATATGGCGCAAGGCTCAATATTAACCAGCATGGGCTGAACGGGCGGCTGCATGCACAAATAAACCTGGTGACCAACTATAACAAGGCCAACCTGCTGGGGGGCGGCGACTGGGAAAACGCCTTTATCCGCAATCCCACTTATCCCATGTACGATTCCACCGGCAAATTTTATTATGTGCCCAATACCACCAACCCGGTGGCGACGCTGTACCAGCAAAAAAGCAAACGCGACCAGCAAACCAGCTCCGGCGACATGCGGTTTACGCTCGATATCTGGAAAGGATTGAAAGCATCGGTGCTGGGCTCCATACAACGCGACAGCTATGTAGACAATTTCTATGCTACCATCAACTCGGAATATTCGCTGGCGCTGGGCAATGGCTATGCCGGTGGCGGACAGGCCACTAAAAGCACGTCGCTCAGCACCAACTACGCGCTTGAACCTACCGTGGAATACGCCCGGCAGTTCAGCGACCACCGCGTGAGCGCCGTAGGCGGCTACAGCTACCGGTACAATGTATCCGAAAACTATTCCGCCACCAACTACGGGTTTGTAAACGACCTGTATGGCGAAAACAACCTGGGAGCGGGCACGGCGCTGCCGGCAGGGAAATCGAGCATCAGCAGCGGTAAATCGGATAATAAATCGATCGCCTTTTTCGGGCGGGTCAACTATTCCTATAAAGGCAAATACCTGGCGCAGCTTATCCTGCGGCATGAAGGCTCTTCCCGGTTCGGCGCCAATCATAAATGGGGCAATTTCCCCGCCGCCTCGGTGGGATGGAATATCACGGAAGAAAAATTCATGAAACGGTTGCCGGTTATCAACAACCTGAAACTAAGGGCGGGTTATGGCATTACCGGCAATTCGGGGATCGACAACTACCAGTCGCTCGTAACGCTCAGCACCGGTGGTTTTTACCTGAACCCCGATGGCGTATGGCGTCAAACCTACGGCCCCAGCAGGAACCCCAACCCCGATTTACGGTGGGAAAGAAAACAGGAATTGAATATCGGTATCGATTTCAGCCTGCTCAACAGCCGGTTGAACGGCTCCTTCGATGCCTACAGCCGCAAGACCACCGACCTGCTGTACACCTACAATACGCAGTTGCCTCCTTTTATACAGCCCACGCTGTTTACCAACGTAGGCGCTATTTCCAATAAAGGCCTGGAGCTTACCCTCGACGCCATCCCCGTACAGGGAAAGTATTTCAACTGGACCATCGATATCACCGCCAGCACACAGCAAAACAAAATGATTTCTTTTTCGAACGACATCTACAAGGTGACCTATGTTGAATTTGGCGGTATCGGCGGGTATGGCGCATTGGGGAATGCCATCCGCACCGTGGAAGGCGGCAAGCTGGGCAATTTCTATGGTAAGCGCTTCGCCGGCTTTGACGCCAATGGCAAATGGCTTTTTTACAAGGCCGACGGCCATACCCAGGTGCCGCTTACGCAAATAACGGATGCCGATAAAACGGTCATCGGCAACGGCATCCCGAAATACTATTATGGCATCAACAACAGTTTCACCTATAAGAACCTTAGCCTGCGCGTGTTTTTCCGCGGCAGGTCGGGCTACCAGGTACTCAATACCCTGGCGATTTCGTACGGCAACCGCACCTACCTGCCGGGCAATGTGCTGAAAAGCGCTTTTACCAAATATGCGGCGCTGAACGACACCTACCAGTATTCCGATTATTACCTCGAGCCGGGCGGTTTTCTCAAGCTGGACAATATTACGCTGGGCTATAAGATCAACCTGAAAAACGCCTATATCCACAACCTGTATGTATATGCCAACGGTTCGAATCTTGCCACGATCACCAAATACACCGGCAATGATCCCGATTTTATAAACGACACCGGCCTGGGGCCCAGTGTAGACGCCCGCGGGCCCTACCCTTCTACCCGGCAATTCACCCTTGGCATGAACATCGGGTTTTAATGAATGTGGAAAGGTGAAAATGGGAGAAATGTGGAAATATGCGAATGAAGGGATAAACAATTAATTAATGAAAGACGCTTTATAATATGAGACGACTAACTATAAAAACAAATTACCTGTTACTGGTTTCCGGGCTGCTGCTTATCAATGCCTGCACCAACCTGAAAGAAACTGTATACAGCGATTATATCACCGATAATTATTACAATAATAAAACGGAGGTGCTGTCGGCCGTGCTCAGGCCCTATACGCATACCAATGCCTGGATCACTTCCTCCGGGCAGGTAGGCTATTGGCGCGTGAGCGAGCTGGCGGCCGACCAGCTGGCATGGCCGGTAAAGGGGATCGACGGGCAGGACAACGGCAACTGGATACGCCTGCATTACCATAGCTGGATACCCGACGACCCGAATATCGTGTGGGACCCCTGGCGGCTGATGTATACCGGTATGGGCTATTGCAATGACCCGATAGACAACCTGGGCAAAAGACCCATCAGCAGCATGGGCATTACACAGGTGGAGAAAGACGGCTATATCGCCGAGCTGAAGCTGCTGCGCGCTTTTTATTACCTCAAGCTGATGGACCTGTACGGCAATATTCCCATCGTCACCAGGGTGGGCGACCCCGTTAGCCCGCCCACTAAAAGCCGGGCCGACGTATTTAAGTTCATCGAACAGGAGATAAAGGACAACATCGATAAAGTACCGGTTTTATCGCCTTCTATGGTGGGCCGTTTGTCGAAGGCCGGCGCTTACGCCATGCTGGCGGAACTGTACCTGAACGCGGAAAAATGGACAGGGGCGGTACGCTGGGACGATTGTATTGCGGCCTGCGACAAAATCATCAGCGGTTCGGCAGGGGTGCAAACGGCTTCAGGCAGCATGGCCCTCGATGCGAACATTACCGATACCTATAGCAACACCAACGAGAACTCGAAAGAGATCATTTTCTCCATCGCCTACGATTACCAGAAGTCTACCTTCCGCTGCAACCTCAATTCGGACTTCTATCATTTCAACGAACGCTATATCAACGACGGCACGTTCAACGGCAACAACGGTATCGTACTGGTGCCCGGCACCTACAGCAAGTATAAAGACAATGACCTGCGCAAAAAAGCCTGGTTTTTTATCGGCCCCCAGTATTACCTGGCCAATCCCACGCAGCCGGTGCTTGGTTTCAGGGAGTACAGCGGCAAGCAACTGGTATTTATGGACAATATCCGCCGCAACAGTACGCTGCAAAGCGGGCAGGACCCCAATAGCCTGCCATCGGATATGACCACCGGCGAAGAAAACAGCGGGGTGCGCTTTAATAAATACCAGCCGGGCCGGCAGGCAGACGCCCATTATTTCAGCAACGACTGGGCCGTGTACCGTCTTACCTGGATCTATTTTGCAAAGGCGGAAGCGCTGATGCGCAAGAACGGCGGAGCGGCTACACAGGATGCGGTGGACCTTATCAATGCCTGTAAAAAACGCGCTTTCGCCCCGGCCGACTGGCCCGCAGAAGCGTATACCACGGCCACCCTTACTCTCGACGAGCTGCTGGACGAACGTGGCAGGGAGTTTATATTCGAAGGCTGGCGCAGGGAAGATCTTATACGGTTTGGAAAATTCGTGACCGCATCGTGGTGGGACCATACGCCCTCCAACGATAAAAATAAAGAGCTGTTTCCCATTCCCTTACGGCAATTGGCTGCCAATAAAAACCTGGTACAGAATACGGGGTACTAATACCCCATCCCTGCGGTGGCACAGATATAGTGCGATTTTTTTCAAAAGCAATCGTATGAGTACAATCGAAAAAAAACGCACGAAAAATTATATCGACGGCCCCGCAGGTTTACTGCATATCGATGATGGCGGCAAGGGCGGTATACCGGTGATCTTTGTGCATTCGTTTGGCGGAAGCACGAAGCATTGGGAAAAACAGTTGAAGCATCTCCGTGAGAACAGGCGGGCTGTCGCCCTCGATTTGCGCGGGCATGGTTTGTCGGCCCCACCGTCGAACAACGATTACGATATGATAGCCGTATCGGGCGATATCGCCGCCGTGGCCGATGCGCTTAAAATACGGCATTTCGTACTGGTAGGGCACAGCATGGGCGGAAGTGCGGCAGTGGCCTATACCAACGCCCACCCCGACAGGGTGGCCGGTCTTTTATTAACGGGCACGCCTGGTAAAACACCGGAAGACATGTCCAAACAAATCATCGCTTCCCTCGAATCGGATGCCTATGAAAAAGTAATGGAAGATTATATGACAAAGTTGCTGGCCAATGCAACGCCGGCCGTGGAGATGATGGAACGGGAAGGCATGCGTAAAATATCGAAGGAAGCTTCCCTGGAAATCATCAAGGCCGCTTTTAAGTATGACCCCATCCCTGCCTTGCGCAGCTATAAGGGGCCGGTGCTGATCGTAGGCGGCGCAGGTGAAAAACAACCCAATGCCTTATCCATGCAACTGCCCGACATTCCGCATACGATCGTAGAAGGCACCAGCCACTGGATACAGATGGATAAGCCGGAGGAATTCAACCATATCCTGGACGAGTTCCTGGATACGGTAGAGGTGGATGCACATAAAACCGCGTAGCAGCGGTTCCAGACCTGAATCCTGGTCAACGTAAACCTATAGGGTCTACAGGCCTTATAGGTTTTTCCGTTGTCACCCTTCGCCATGTCACCCTGCGCCTGTCGAAGGGGCGGGCGGCCGAAGGGCCAGTTTCCGTTTTGCGTAAATGAAATACCCGATACGATAAGGAGGAGTTGGCCGGACAGGCCAATTTTGCGCGCATAAACAACCCCTTTATGCGAAATATAACCCTCTGTATCGTAGCCATCCTCCTATGTCATTCCTTACAAGCGCAAAATACCAACGGCACTATAAAAGGGACCGTTACCACCTCAGACAATAAACCCGCCGCCTGGGTAACAATCCTTATAAAAGAAAACAAACGCACCACGCTGACCGACGAAGCAGGCAATTTTATCTTATCAAAGCTGGCCGCCGGCAACTATCAACTGGAAATCTCCCTTACCGGTTATCAAACCCTGCTGAAAGAAGTAAGCGTAGCGGCGGGCGCTACGCAAAACATCGCCCTGCAATTGCAGGTATCGGAAAAGCAACTGGTGGAGGTGACCGTTACTTCCGGCAGGAACCGCTTTGCCAAAACGGGCAGCGATTACGTGGCCAAGATGCCGCTGAAAAACCTCGAAAACCCGCAGGTGTATACCACCGTAACGCAACCGCTGCTGCAAGACCAGCTAAATACCGCGTATGCCGATGCGTTGAAAAACGTACCGGGCGTTGTGATGCAACTGGAAAACAACAGCGCCGGCGGCACCGTTACCTCGCGCGGCTTTTCAACGCAATCGTTCCTGCGCAATGGCGTGCCGGGCATTGTGGGCGGCGGCACCATCGACCCGGCCAATATAGAAAGCATCGAAGCCATCAAGGGGCCGTCGGGTGCTTTATATGGCGGAAGCCTTGCTTCCTTTGGCGGCCTGTTCAACCGGGTTACCAAAAAGCCATTGGATGATTTCAGTACGGCGCTCAGCTATACCGGCGGTGGCTACGGTCTTAGCAGGCTGTCGGCGGATATCAATACGCCTTTGAACAAGGAAAAAGATTTGTTGCTGCGTATAAACGCGGTCAAATACAATGAGGGCAGCTTCCAGGACGCCGGGTTTAAATCGTATGTATTCCTTGCTCCTGTGGTGACCTACCAGCTTTCGGACAAAACAACACTCACGCTGGAAGGCGAATACAAAAACGAAAAGGCCAATAGCTTCTATCGCCTTTTTGCAGATGGCAGCTATGCCACCGGCGTCCGCAGTCCCCGTAATCTAAAAATGGACTTCAATAAACGCTTTAGCAGCGACGATATTTATGTAACCACCGCCACGGCGAATGTTTACGGCGAATTAAAACACCGGTTGTCCGAACACTGGCAGTCGCAAACCAACTATACCTATCTTACCTCCAACGCCGGCGGTTCGAGCGGCTACCTGAGCATGAAGGCGGGCAACGATTCCCTCATACGCAACATGACCTATACAGAATACAGCAATACCGTAGCCACCGATTTCCAGGAAAACATCCAGGGCGATTTCACCATCGGCGCCCTGCGCAACCGCCTGCTTATCGGCGTGGATATGTATTCGGTCGCCACGAAGTCGAGCGCGCCCGGCACGATAGCCTTCGATGTCATCAGCGCGGCCAAACCCGGTACGGCTTACTCGGCGCTGAACCGCGTGGCATTGCTCGACAGGGTAAAAGGACTCTCCTACACCCGCTCCAAAAGCCTGCAAAACACCTACAGCGCCTATGTGCAGGATGTGCTTACCATCACGCCAAAGTTGCTGGCGCTGACCAGCCTGCGCGTGGATTATTTTGACAACCGCGGTACGAAGAATATTACCAAAGACACCACAACGGGCATTTATCACCAAACGGCCATCTCGCCCAAATTCGGGCTGGTATATGCGCTGGCCGAAGACAAGCTATCGCTGTTCGCCAATTATACCAATGGTTTCCAGAATATAGCGCCGGTGCTGCAACCCGATGGCACCACCAGCAGCTTCCAACCCAGCCAGGCCAACCAGTGGGAAGCCGGGGTAAAGGTACATATGGCCGGTGGCAGGCTCTCGGGCTCGGTTAGCTATTACGACATCAAAGTATCCGATGTTACACGGGCCGATGCGCCTGCAAGACCCACGTATACCATTCAAAACGGCACGCAATACAGCAAAGGCATCGAAGCCGATATCACCGCCATGCCTTTTGCGGGCCTGCATATCGTGGCGGGTTATGCGTATAACGACAGTAAGCTGGAAAAAAGCAGTCCCACGCTCGACGGGTTCCGCCCTATCAGCGCGGGCCCTGCACACGTGGCCAATTGTTGGATGAGCTACCATATAAGCAGCGGTAAGCTAAACGGCGCGGGCATCGGCGTCGGCGGCAATTATAGCAGCGATAACAAAGTAATATTAAGCACCACCAGCCTGTATGCATTGCCGGCCTATACCGTGCTGGGCGCTTCGCTCAGCTATGATAAGCCGCGCTACCGGCTACAGGTAAAAATGGACAACCTTACCAACGAGCATTATTGGGTGGGATGGAGCACTACCATTCCGCAAATGCCGGCGCGCTTCAGCGCTGCGGCGACACTAAAATTGTAAACCAATGAAGTTGTTTATTTCTTACCCGCGCCCGCGCCCACATCGGCGGGTTCCAATGCCCGGGCAATGATAACGGCGTCCGACATTTCGTCGGCGCCCACGTCGAGGGGCAATTTCCTGGGCTGACCATCCATATCCACCGTTACGGCAGCATAGTTTCCTTTGGCCGCATCGATGGCGGGGCTGCCTTTTTGCAGGTGAAATTTGCCGGAGGCATCCTTCGCAAGCTTGGGGTTGGTATTGGTATAGCTTCCTTCCGGCATATCGCCCGCGCCGTTGGTCTTGAAAATGATATTTCCTTCCCAGGAAGGTTGGGTATAAGGGCCTGCAATGGTGGCTGCCGGGCCGCCGCCCATAACGATGTTATTGGTGACGGTGATAGTGGTCGCCCCCAGCCCGTTCTTCCTGCCCGATTGCACGATATTGGCCTTGTTATTGACCAGCGTGTTGAAAGCTATCAACACCCTGTCGGGCCTATCGTGCGCAGTGAGCTGTGCGCCATCGGCTACCTCGCCGTCGCCATTACCGATATTGATGCCCATGCTGCAATTCTCAAAATAATTGCTGTATATCAGGTGATCGTCGCCAAAGATGCGCAGGCCCGGTGTATTGAAAAAATAGTTGCCGTATACCTGGTTGAAATTCCCGTGGCGCAGGGTAAACTGTGCGGGACAGTCGCGTATGGTATTATAGCGAAGGATAACGCCTGAGGCCTTGACGGAAATAAGCTCGTTTTCGCCGGCGCATTTTTCAAAAAGGTTGTATTCAACGATACTGTTGCTGGTGGAAAGGCTAAAGCCGCTCAGGCCAAACTGGAGGGTTTCAGCGCCATTCGCGCCGCCCTGGTCGGGGAAGTTGAGGAAATAGTTATGGTGTATCCACAGTCTTTGCGCTATCTGGCTGCCGGAGCCCCGGATGGCGAGTATCCTGCCCATAGACGTTTTATTCTGAAAGGTATTGTAGCCTATCTCGTGATCGCTTCCTGCAATGGTGAGGTACTCTCCCGCCCCGGGTGTTTCGAACACATTGTTCATCCACCGGCAGAAGCTGGTGCCGGCGGCGGACTTTGCTTTTGACGCCGCATGTTTGAATATAAACCCGCGGATAACGATATAGGAAGCCGGGCTTACCAGGCTGATGCCGCCGCTGCCATTGATTTCAGCACCGCCGGTGTTTTCCGCGGCAATGGTGATAGGCGCATCCTTGCTCCCGGCTTTGTTAATAACGATATCGGCGGTCGTGGTGTATACGCCGTTTTTGAGCAGGATGATATCACCCGGCTTTGCGTCGTCGATGCTTTTTTGGAGATCGGCGACAGACGATACAACAACGGTATTCGCCAACAGCGTTCCCGACAGGGGTAAAACCAATAATAAAATAGCTACCAGTTTTTTATGCATAATCGGTCGATTGATTGTTTTCCGGAACAATTTAAATATCAAATGCTACAACGGCCTGTATCACCCTATAAAAATAATCGCAGAACAGGCGGTTCTGCGATTATTTTTACGGTCTTGGTAATATCAATTAGTCCTTTGACAATATGAATTAGTTTTTCTGGAAGAAAACCACCCTATCCACCACATGAACCGGACCGTTGGTCGATAAAAGACCGGCCGTACGGGCCTGTAAGCCCGGGGTAGCCAGGCCTGGCGTTGGGTACGCGCTGCCCGGGAAATCATTGATGCGTAACCTTGAATCCCTGTCATTGATAACCCTGAACGTGATCAGGCTTTCCGGGTTCAGGGGATCGTAATTGGCGGGCATCAGGGTATGGTCGAACTCCGGGTCGGGTGTTATGTTTTCAAAGGTATGCTCCCCCTGCACTATCAATGACAGCAGGTGGTTTTTAACCTGCAGTTGGGGATAGTCTTCCCATTTGGTGGCAGCTACGGCAGGAGTTCCTACTTTATATTTTCCAAAATAACAATCGCTGGTAGCTGTAGCCGGTGTACCGGTTTTTCTCAACACGGCATCATTGTGATATACAAGAAACGTACGGCCCGGTTTGGTGTACTCGTTGGTATCGATACCCGAATAGATGATGGCCTTGTACATTTGTTTAAAAATGGTATCGTTCGCGCCGGTGCCCAAGGCCAGGTCTTTTATAAATTGCCAGGCGGTTTTATTGATGTGCGGGTCGATGGTGGTGGTGGGATGGTCTACGTCTTCCTGCAACTGAAGCCCCAGCACTTTTTTACATCCTGTAAAACCAAACGCCAGCAGGCCGATACAGAGGCTATAGTATATATGTTTCGGTTGAATCTTTATCGTTTTCATCCGTAAATGTTTTAATGTTTGTGATAAACCGGTACATGGATTTTCCCTGTCTTAATCCGAATAAGGCGGGTTTTGTATCAGCAACGGGTTTTTCGTCAGCTCGCTTCTCGATACCGGCCAGAGTATTTTCCGTGCGTCGGTAAACCCGGTCTGGCTGATGGCCAGGTTCTTTTGCCTTTGCCGTATCAGCGGGTCCATTACGGTCATCACGCGGCCGGTTCTTACCAAATCAAACCAGCGCTTGCCTTCGCCAAAAAGCTCCAGCTGGCGTTCGTCGAGGATGGCGGTTTCCATATCCTGCGCGGTAGCCAGGTTATTGTAGGCGGTAGGATCGAGGTTGCCTGCCTTTGACCTTGTACGTATCTGGTTCACGATGGTGGTAGCGCCTGCCTTGTCGTTGTTGCCGCGATTCAGCGCTTCTGCGCGCATCAGCAGGATATCGGCCCACCTGTACAGGGGCAGCCTCACCTGGCATTGGGCCCGGCTGGGAACAACAGGTTTCCCGCTGGTGGCATCGAGGGGATAGAATTTCCATACCTGGATAATCCGTTGCAATGCATTGGCGATGGTGGTATCATAGGTAATACCACGGCGCAAGTCCTGCTTGTTGGTTTCCCATTTCATTAAGGGGACGCTGTCGATGTAATAATTGGAGGTCTGATCCGACGAACCGATTTTACCGGCAATCCCATTCCCGCCGTCAACCAGGTAATCCCAGGTCAGCGTCCAGATATTTTCTTTTGTGCTGCCCGACACAAAGATGTCTTTATAGGCGGTGAAATTGGGCGTGGAGGGCGTTAATGCATACCTGTTGAGCGCTATCAGCTTATCGATGGTGGACAGCACATTCGCGTAATCTTTTTTCCATAGATACACGTCGGTAAGAATGGATAAGATACCGCCGTAATTCAATTCAAATACATTGGCGGAGGTTTTATCTACCAGGTTGCCGGCTTTTACCAGGTCGGGGATGATCACGTTGTTCAGCACCGAATCGGCAGGGCTTCTTGGCAGGTTGGGCGTTTGGTTGATGTCTTCATACGGCTCCAGCCTTACCGTTGGGTCGCCCCAAAGCCGTATGGCCCAGAAATACATATAGGCCCGTATGCCATATGCCTGCGCCAGGTAATTATTTTTTTGTACCTCGCTCAGCTCTTTGATACCGGGCATGTATTTGATGGACAGGTTTGCCCGGGCGATGGTGAGGTATATATTATCCCATGCGGTGGAGGCGGTGGTGGCGTTCAGGCCATTGAGCACGATGTTGATTTGGTTATCGCCGGTGCCGCCATAGGTGAAATTATCCGAGCGGGCATCGCCCCATTCGGTATAGCTGCCGTTGGTGCTGAAGGCTTTTTGAATGCCATCGTAAATAGCGGCATTGCCTGCAACGGCATGTTCCGCCGTTTTCCAGAACAATTCGCTCGACAGGTCGGAAACCGGCTGCTGGTTCAGTTTTGAACAGCGGGAAAAGCCGATGCCCGATACAATAACAACTGCTGTATATAATAATTTTTTCATTGTACGCCAGATTAAAAGTTAAGATTTATACCTCCGCCGTATTCTCTTTTCCGCGGGTAGCGACCACTGTCGGAACCGGGTGTCAGCGCGCTCGACAGGGAGATTTCGGGGTCGTACCAGGAGTAGTTGGTCCAGGTAGCGATATTGTTGCCATATATAAACACCGACAACCCGTTCAATTTTATCCTCGACGTTATTTTCTTCGGTATCTCGTAGGCCAGCCGGGCATTACGGAAACGGATATAGGAAGCGTCTTCCATATACAGGCTGCTGCCGTCGCGGTTATTACCCGCCGAATTGTTTTTTGCTATCGGGTAAATCGTCACATCGCCGGGATGCCACCACGCGCCATGTATATAGTCGGGGTCGTTGGTGACATTGGTGGTTACGTTTTTATTAAGCTGTGCGCGGGCATTGTTGTATATGCTGCCGCCCCAGCTAACATAAAAATCAAACGACAGGGTGAGCCCTTTATACGTAAACTGATTGGTGAGGCCGGCCATCCATTTAGGTTGGGCATTGCCCAAAATCACGCGGTCGTTATCATCTATTACGCTGTCTTTGGCCGTGTTTTGCCAAATCATATCGCCGCCTTTCAGGATAAGGCCGTTGGAGCTTAACTGTTTTACCTGGCCGGTATATGGCTTGCCGTCGGAAGTGGAATAGCCGGTAAATACGCCGTTTGAAAAGAGGGGGGTCAACTGATTCCAGTCGGGCGTATAGGCATTCGACTCATCATATGCATATACTCCCAATGCTTTATAGCCATAAAAATCGCCCAGGCGTCCGCCCTCCCGCACCAGCCATAAATTGGGGTTGCCGGGCAGCAGGCTGGTGCCGCCATACAATTCCCTGACGGTATTATTATTGAACGACATGTTGTAGGACACAAACCACTGGTAATCCTTTTTCCGCACCGGGTAACCGCTTACCACGAACTCAAGCCCCCTGTTTTGTATGGAGCCCACATTCACTTTCACGGAGCTGAACCCGGTATTGGAAGGAAGCGGGGCGCTGTATAACAAATCTTTGGTTATCTTATTATAATAATCCACGGTGATGTTCAACCGCCCCTGCAGCATCGCCAGGTCCATGCCTATGTCCAACTGCCTGGTGGATTCCCAGCCCAGCTTGTTGTTGCCGAAGGTGACGTTCGGCGCTACGCCCGATACGCCATTGTAATAATTGGAACCGAATACATATCGCTGAATGGCCTCATAAGATCCGACGCGATCATTCCCGGTAACGCCATAGCTGGCCCTGATTTTACCATCGTCGAGGTAATCCCTCGTCCAGTCCATAAATTTCTCGTCCGAAAAACGCCATCCTACGGAAGCGGAGGGAAAGTAACCCCAGCGCTTGTCCTTGCCAAAACGGGAAGAGGCATCCGCGCGGAAATTACTGTTGAAAAGGTATCTCCCCTTGTAAGAATACCCCAGCCGGGCAAAAACGGAATTGGAAAAATTCCTTTCTTCATACGTCCTGGACGGGTTGATCACCTGGGCCGAGTTCATGGTAAGCACGGATTCCGTCACGAGGTTAGTGCCCGATTGATCGGCGCCATGGGAGAAATTCTGGTCGGCGCTTACGCCCAATACGCCCGTTACGGTATGGCTGCCGCCAAAAGTCCGGTCGTAATTAAAATACGCCTGTGTTTGCCAATAGGTTTTAAAGGTCGTGGTGTCTTCCAGGCTGTTATTCAGCGGCGTGGCGCTGCTGACCAGCTTGGGGAAGAAAATGAGGTTGTGGATATTGGTTACATCCACATTGGCGTCCACCGTCAGCTTTAATCCTTTAAAAAAGGTATAGTTGATGTAATTATAAATGCTGGCGTCATACGTGTCGAAATTGTTTTTGTCGAGGAGCGCTTCCGCCACGGGGTTTCTTCTGCCGCCAATCAGGCCGGCCAGGCTTCCGTCCTGGAAGTAGATCCTGAAGTTGGGCGGTCGCTGGATGGCCTGTTGCAACGTTCGCCCTTCATCTATCCTGTTTTCCCGCTGGAAGGAACCCTGTATACGGCTGCCGAAGGCGAACTTATCGTTGGGTTTGAAATCGACATTGAATCTTGCCCTTGCCAAATCGGACCAGCTATTTATGATCAATCCCTTGTCTCTTACCAGGCCCACGCTGCCGTAGTAGTTAATGGTTTTGGCGCCGCCGCTGACACTCAAATCATATTGGTTTCTTATGGCTGTCTGCGTAAGCATATCCTGGTAATCGTTATCGGCATTGTAGCCGGGGTTGACGGAATCGGCCGGTATGGTGGTCACGCCCGAGGTGCTGCGTTTGGCGTCGAGCAGCCGGCGGTCGGCGGCATTGGACTGCGGCACTTTGTGCGCCAGCGTGCCGAAGCTGGTAAAATAGCGGGCGTCTATTCTTGGCCTGCCATCCTTACCTTTTTTGGTGGTAATGATGATAACGCCGTTGGCCGAACGGGAGCCGTAAATAGCCGCGGAAGCAGCATCCTTCAATACTTCGATGGATTCTATATCGGCCGGGTTGATACCGTCTATATTAACGCCCTGTGCGCCATCCACGATATACAAGGGGTCTGCGCCACCTTCGAGCGTCGCCGTACCCCGGATGCGGATGGAGCTGGCGGCGCCGGGACGGCCCGATTCCTGGGCAATCTGCAAACCCGGCACCTGGCCCTGTAAGGCATCGAACAGGTTCACGGGCTGGCGCTCGGTGATCTGTTTGGCGCTTACCGAGGAAATGGCCCCGGTGACATCGCGTTTTTTCTGGGTGCCATAGCCTACCACGACGACTTCGTCGAGACCGCCGGCCGATGTTTCGAGGCTGACGTTGATGAATGTTTGCGTACCTACCGTTACTTCCTTACTGGCATGGCCCACCAGGGAAAAGACGAGAACGGCTTTGGGCCCGGGTACTGCAATGCTGAAACGCCCGGCCGTGTCGGACGTGGTACCCGTGGTGGTTCCTTTTACAAGAACGCTCGCACGGGGCAGCGGACTGCCTTGCGGGTCTTTGATCGTTCCTGTTACGCGGGTTGTTTGGGCGAGGGTGGAAATGGCTGCGCATTGCAGCAGTAAAGCCAGCAGGAGAAAAGGCATACTTCGTTGTAACCATCCCCTACAGCTACAGGCATACTCGTAGTTGTTTTCCATATAGCAGTGTAGTTTAAATGCAATCGTATCTATTTAGGTCATACGAATAAGGCGGATAAGGCAAACAGGTGGGGGTATGGGAGGGTTTGAGCCTAAGAATTATACTGCAAGTAACTATTATTTTTCATGCCGAAAACGTATAATTTGCCTTTTTAATAAGCTATTTTAACATACAAACGCTTTTTTCGTAACTTACAGTAAATCAAGCCGGCGCAAAAGGCGGGCATGGGTAATTTATTGCCCATGCGGGTAAAGATGACGAGGCCGGGAATTGATGATATAACTACCCCGTAAAAAAACCGGGGGCAACCTTTTGGTCGCCCCCGGGTAACAATGCCGGTTTCTTTAAAAATCACTATTGCCCTTTTATCGCCGACAAGGAAATGGTCTCTTTTTCGGTTGTCTGGAACCGAAGGGTTTTACCCTGTAGCGTTTCCGCAGTTTTTCCATTACGCACCAGTTGCACTTTGCTGAGCGGCCAGGGATTGTCCATGACGCAGGGGCGTCCTTTTTCGCTAAGTATACGCACGTATTCCACTTCCCCGCCGTGCAGGCGGCTGCTCACGATAAACGCCCCATAGGCCCTGAGCTGCTGAAAGGCGGCATCCTTTCTGTGGTTCCAGTTGGGGAAAACCCGGAGGATGCCTTCGTAGCTTTGTAAAAGCATTTCGTTGATGGTGAGCGGCACGGCGGCGAGGGTTTCAATGCCTCCGCCCGATTGAACGATGTAGCAATTGGGAAGCGCGTCGACCGCCAGTCTTGCTTTCAGGTATTTCATAACCGAGTCGGCGGCATACCCTACCCTGACCGCGCCCGGAAAACAGGTTTCAATACCGTTACCCAATGTATTGCCCCACTCACCGGGCGCATGCATACGATCTTTCCAATGCGCTACATCATCCAATAGTATATTATTAAACGCCGAATCTGTTTTGGGCCCGGCTACGCCGCCGGGTAATATCAACCCGTGTATGGCCACCCTGTTTAATCCGGCAGGCCGCACCTCCCTGTCCTGCGGCCCCCGCTCCATGTTTTTCAAGCTCAGCCTGCCGCCTGCATCGCCGGTAGGGAATTGGCTAAGGTGCAGAACGATGTCCTGCCATTTTTCGCGCCGGGTAGTATCGGCGTTCAAAAACCGGCTTATATCGAGCATTCCTTTAAACAACATTTTGACCAGGCCCAGCGAAAGGGTGGAATTAAAATCGCCCAGCCGGTTCCGCCATATACCATTGTTGCGGAGATTGGGCATGATTTCGTTGAAGTGATCCATATAAATCACATAACGGCCATCCTCATACTTCAGGTAGTCCTCCCAAAAGTCAGCACATGCCAGCAGGTAGGGATATACCCTGCGGGCATAGCTGTCGTCGTAAGTGCTATAGAAGCGCATGAGCATATTGCCGGCGCTGAATACGGCGTTTATTTTCTGGCCCAGGAATTTATACCCGCTGTCGATCATATTCTCCCGGGTGCCGTAGCGCTGCTCCATTTCATCGGGCGTAAGCGGCCAGCGGGTGGTAACCAGGCTCCCCGGGCCGATGCCCACGGGATAATAAATACCTTTTACCTGCAACAGGGTATGCGCATGCACCCTGCCTTTAGCCATATAGTCGAGCAGGGGCTGGTCGAAATTATCGGTAAGGTCGATATGGTTGGACGAATAAGACGCCCAGTAAGGCGCCTGGTAATTGTAGTTCAGGTGGTAGTCACCGCCCCAGGCGGTTGAATCGCGGGTGATAAAAGGGCCCCAGATACCCGGGGCGAATTTGCCGGCCCGGGAAGCGCAGGCAAAAAGATACTGCGACGCATAATAGTATTTTTCCAGGAGGGCATCGCCTATCTGCACGCCCGAGCGCAACCAGAACTGCCGCCACCAGTTTTCATGCGCCGCCCGGATGCTTTCAACAGAATCGGCTGTCAGTCGTTTCGCTTCGTTTACCGCGCTTTCTTTCCATTCCCTATTGTCGAAATTGGTGTGTATGGCCACCGCCAGCAGGAGTTTTTTCCCGGGTACAAGGGTAAGGGTATGGCTGGCAGCCAGCGGATAACCGATGGTCTTTACGGCCATCGCTATATGACAGGGCCATTCCAATAATGGTTCGCTTTCAAAAGAACGGCTTACCCAATACACTTCATTGTAATAACCGGAATCATTTACCGAGGTGTTTCCCTGGCGCGACCACAACCGCCAGCCGATGTCACAACGGCGGTTGGCGCTCAATTCCACGAAGACCAGGTTGCGCGTAGCGGCCACCCAGGCATGCAGGGTTAGTTGCAGCCCGTTTTTTTTGAATGTCCCGTTGATGGCTGCTTTGTCCATCACCTGTTCCGCATACCAGGAACCGCCTTGCAAATCTTTGCAGGCAACGGATAACCCGCCCGGGTGCGCAATACCGCCACCGGGATATACCGGGTATGCCCGCCAGAAATCATTTTTTCCAAAATAGCATTGCAGCTCGCCGGTGGTTCCGCCCAATACAAAACCGATATCGCCATTGCCCGCCAGTGCGCCATCCGGCGTTTTTGGCGTGGGCACCATTTTGGGCGGCGCGGTAAAAACGGCTTTGTACCTGCCGGCATAAATGGACTGTGCGCCGGTATTTATAGCAAACGTACAGGCGATAAAAAAACAGGCAAGCAATTTCCAATGCCGGGGGATGCAATAAAGGGTTTGTTTCATTTGGCAATGCTATTTTGCAATCATTGCAGGCAATTAAGCGAATTTTCCATTCTCCCGGCCCGCGCATCTATTCTTTATCATGCGTTATCTTAACACGGCCCCTGCTGTACGGCGAAAATGCACGGTTTCCCGTCCCGTAGGGACGAAAAGACAAAAAAGAGGCTGACCAAAAGTCAGCCTCTTTACGAAACAAGTTTTACCGGCTATTTTACTTCTGTGGGTTGGTGCTCAGCACCCAGTCGTCCGTACGGAACGCCGATGCAGGCAGGCCATCCGTATTATACAGGTTGGCGCCCACGGGGTTATTGGCCCAGGCATAGCGTACAGCCAGCGGCTTAGGCACTTCGGGACTGCTTACGATGACATCGTTTCCTTTCATCGTGGCATTGGCCCAATGAAATACCTGGTCGGCGCCTGCAATGGCGAAACCCGATAAAGGTTTGCCGTCGTTGCTTTTTAAGACTCCGCTTGTTTTAAACGTGAGCCTGATGGTGCTGTCTTCTATTTTCTGCGATTGAAAAACGGGGCCGCTGTACGCAAGCTTTTCGCCATAGGTTTTTGCAAGCGCTATCAATGCCAGGCGGCGGCCTACTTCCTGTTTGTTTTTGGGATGTATATCATTGGCGTCGCCTATATCGGTGATCACGGCCATGCCGGTATTGGGCAGCGATAATGTTTTCGCCTGTGCATCGCGCAGCTCCGCCCAATGGGAAGCAACGGGCTGGTCCTCGGGTTGCATAAAATTGGCCAGTTGCACAAAATAAAAGGGGAAATCGCCGATGCCCCATTTGGTGCGCCAGTCGGTTATCATGGCGGGAAACAGCGTACGGTATTGCCAGGCGCGGTCGGCATTGGCCTCGCCCTGGTACCAGATAGCGCCGCGGATAGCAAACTGTATAAACGGTTGTATCATGGCGTTATACAAAACGGAAGGCCTGTTGGGACCGCCCGCTGAGGCGGGCGAGGGCCCTACATCTTTCAGGTTCAGGCCCGGGCGAAACGTCCATTCGCCGGCCAGCGACATACGCTCGCCACCAGCGGAAACCAATGACATGTCTTTGGCTTCGCCATACAGACCGCCACCACCGGAGCCATCGAACACTCTTACGGCAATCACGCATTCGCCCGCCCTTACTTTCGCTGCGGGAATGGTGTACTTACGCGGTTTGGTATAGCCTACCGTCTCTCCTATCTTCTCGCCATTGAACCAGGTAATATCATTGTCGTCTATCATACCCAGGTTTACCGTAATGTCTTTTCCCACCCAGGAAGCGGGGATGGTCACTTTTTTACGAAACCATACGATGCCGTCGAAATCGGGCAGCCCCTGTTTTTCCCAAAGACAGGGCAGGCCCATAAAACGCCAGCCGGCATCGCTTACGCCGGTATCCGTCCACAGGTAACGGCCCTGGCTGAAACCCGCATCTTTATTGTCTACGCTGGACTGCCAGGCATCGACCTGCTTTTGCAATTGCGCGGCAGTGACTTCGGGCGTGGCTTCCACCCTGGTAACCGCGTCTTTAAAATCGGCCAGGGTTTTGAGCGTGGTGGCGCTGGTCCAGGCTTCGGCTACCGTGCCGCCCCAGGAAGTATGTATCAGGCCGATGGGTATTTTCTTATGCTGGTATATCTCCCGGGCGAAGAAATAAGCCACGGAAGAAAACTCGGCTACTGATTTTGGTGAGCAGGGCTGCCAGCCGCCATTGGCTATCTGCGCTTCTTCCTGTGGTTTGTTGGCGGTCGTATGCACTACCTGCAACAGCCGGATATCGGGATAAGCGGCAGCGGCTATCTCCTTTTCATAATCGTTGATCTTTCCCCAGCCCGCCAGCGGCATTTCCATATTGGATTGCCCCGAGCAAATCCATACCTCCCCTATCATAACATTGTTCAGCGTCAGCGCTTCGCCATCGGTGATGGTAATGGTATAAGGCCCTCCGTAAGCGGGGGTAGGGAATTTTATTTTCCAGCGGCCATACACATCGGGCAAGGCGCTGTATTTTTTATTGTTCCAGGAAGTGATGACCATCACCGGCCGGGTTTGCGTGGTGCTGCCCCAGATAAAGGCATCGGTTTTCTGCTGGAACACCATATTATCGGTGAACAGCGATGGCAGTGTTACCGCAGCATGCGCGGCATACAGTAAAAAACACAGTGCGAAAGAGAACAACAGGTGCTTTTTCATATTTTATAGGATTGTTTATTTTACTTCATCAATTTGTAATACAACGCTCGACCGGGCGGCACGTACATCCGGATTGAAACCCACTTTCAGCAGGAAATCGCCCGAATACACCTTACCGGCATCGATGGTCGATTTGGTATCCGGGTACAGCACCACTTCTTTGATCCGGTATTTTTTGGCCGGGTCAAGCCCCTGCAGGCGGGTGGGCAGCACGCTGCCTTCCTTGTACCGGTTGTTGACAAGATAATTAAAAATAACACCCGATCCTTTTGCATCGTCCAAATACAATATGGAGGCGACGCTGCCGGCCGTAGGATCGGACAAACGATATTGATTGCCCTGCCATATGATGGATTTCACCGAATTGTACCACTGGATGGCGTCCTGGCAATAACGAAGATCGCCGGGGCTCAGCTTGCTCACCACGATATCAAAACCCAGCTTGCCCATCATGGCTACATCGGTGCGGAATTTAATGGGTTGCTTGCCCCAGTCGGTCACATGGTTCGACGAGCTGACGGAGGGATAGAAATAGGAATATTCCCATTGCATAAAGATGCGTTCCAGCGGGTCGGTATTATCGCTGGGCCAGAACTCCGTAAAATATTGCAGCGCGGCATAATCTACGCGGCCGCCGCCGCCCGAGCAAAGCATCATGGGCACGGTAGGGTATTTGGCGCGCAGTCTTTCCAGCACCTTATACAGGCCGCGAACATATTCAACATAAAACTGCGACTGGTTTTTTTGTAAATGCACGGAATACGCGTTGTAGATAACGGCATTGCAATCCCATTTAATATAAGCCAGGCCCGGGTTTTTGATAAACAGGCTGTCTACCACGCCAAATACAAAGTCCTGCACTTTGGGATTGCTCAGGTCGAGCACCAACTGGTTCCTGAAATAATATTCATCCCGTTTGGGTTGTTTAATCACCCAGTCGGGGTGCTTTTCATACAATTCGCTTTTGGGGTTTACCATTTCCGGCTCTACCCAGATACCGAATTTCACGCCATCGTTTTGCGCTTCCTTTACGAGTGCGGAAATGCCATTGGGTAGTTTGCTTTTGTTTTCCTGCCAGTCGCCCAGACCGGCCTTATCGTTGTTGCGCGGGTATTTATTGGCAAACCAGCCATCGTCGAGCAGGAAGAGATCAACACCCAGCTTTTTGGTGTCTTTTAATAATTCCGCCAGTTTGGCTTCGTTGAAATCGAAGTAGGTCGATTCCCAGTTATTGAGCAGGGTGAGGCGGCTGCCTTTACCATCGAGCAGCTTATAATTCCGGGCCCATTGCTGCAACTGACGGCTGGCCGTTCCTTTTCCCATATGGGATACCGTATACAGGAACGCGGGCGTTGTAAATGCTTCGCCCGGCTTCAGCACATAGGGCGATGCATAATTATTGATACCGGCAATGATGCGCAGGTTATTGGCGGGGTCTACTTCAAGGTCGATGCGAAAATTGCCGCTCCATTCAAGCAAGCCATACAATACCGTGCCTTCCTGCTCGGTAGCGGGCTTATCAAGCGACACCATAAAGCACGATGGCTCATACAGATTGGCGCGGGTACCCAGCTTGGTATCGATGGTTTTGATGCCATGCGTAAGCCGGGCTTCTTCGGGTTGCATTTCACGGGCCCAGTTGCCGTGGTATTGGCGCAGCCAGAAGCTTTCGGAGCGGAGGTATACATTGGCGGAAGCAAATTTTTGCAGGGTCACATCGCCTTTCTCATGGTGGCGGATGGTGCTCCATTGCTCTATCACATTTTCGCTGAAATACGTTTTATAATACAAGGTCACTTCAAAATCGTACACCGGGTCTTTCAGCAGGACGCTGGTGATGGAAACATTGTCATTTACCTTATTTACCTGGTGACTTACATAATGCAGGTCGAGCGAATTATTGCCATCGGCATGGGTCACGGTAATGGCAGGTTCCGCCAGGTTGCGGGTACCGGAAGGCGTGTAGGCATTGCTGAGCATGCCGCCATCGTCGCCCGATTGTTTATACACGGAAAGCGACTGCCCGTATTCCTCCTCGTTGAGGAGCCTTTTACCAAAATAAATGGTGCGGAGGTTGTTGTCTTTATCGGTTTGCAGCACAAGGGCGTGGCCGGCGGTTTTCACCGGGATGGTAACAGCGGCGGGCTGTTGCGCTTTCAATAAGCCGGGCATCAACAAAACGGGCAGAGCGAACAGGCTAACGGTCAATCGTTTTTTAAATAACATATATAAATATTTCAAATACCAAAGATGGAGTAAAAATAGGCATAAAAGCCATTGTTCCAAATGGATAATCATTTGAAACCATGGATAATATTATGGGAGCCTGCTCCCGTGGGATGGCGGATTTTTTTATACCTTGCTTCCTTAAACGCCCCGCTCCACTCATCCTATGCAATGCTGCCTTATTACTTAACCTTATCAGCCAGGCCGGCAAACGCGTGTTCAACTGTAAAACATATCCTCTCCTTATTGTCCTGCTGTTTGCCGCAATACCGTTTATTGCGCATGCACAGTCCCCTGGTGATACCGCCACGGTAAACCGCCTGAACGGACTGGTCAAAAAATCGATGGGCACCGGCAATCCCGATACTTTATTACTTACCGCACAAAACGCTGTAAAGCTGGCTACCCGGTTGCATTACCGGCGTGGACTGGGGGAAGCGCTATACCAGCTTACCGAATGCTATCGCCTGAAAGGCGATTACGCAACCGCGTTGGAGGAATGCCTGGCCTGCCTGCAGGTTTGGGAAGAGCTGAAAGACATCGCCAAACAGGCACAGATTTATGGAGAGCTGGCAATATTACAGAAAGACCTGTCGGGTGCTAACCAAACGGAAGCCTATCTCGATAAGGGCATTGCCTACAACCGTATATCGTATGCGCTGTATGAGAAAGTGCAGGATACCGCGGGGATGATCAATTGCCTGAACACCGAGGGCATTACCTATCGCGACAAAGGCAAAATCTGGGGACAGCTTAACTATTACGATACGGCTTTCAGCGCCTATACAAAGGCCCTTGCGCTTATCACCGCAGGCACAAAGGGAAAACCGTCCCTGGGCCGGGTTTATAATAACATCAGCCAGGTATACCTCGAGTATAAAAAAGATTATCATAAGGCGCTGGACTATTTGTTCCTGGCGGTGCATTTCAACGACAGTAACCACAACACCAACAGCCTCTCCTATAATTATGGCAATATTTCCAATGCATATGTTCAACTGAAGCAATACGATGAGGGGCTGCGTTATGCCCGTAAAATGCTGGTAGCCGCTCAATCACTTAACAGGCCGGAGCGCGTGCAGAATGCCGATTTGCAATTGTACAGGGCTTTCGAGGCAAAAGGGCTGATGGATTCGGCCCTGTATTATTATGTGCGGGCCGATATGCTCGACGATTCGCTGACAAACCTGAACAAGACCCGGCAGGTGATGGATTTGCAGACAAAATATGAAACAGCCAAAAAGGAGGTGGAAATAACACGCCTGCAAACGGAAAGCCGGGATAAAAACAAAAGAATCACATTTCTAGTCCTGGCGCTTTCGCTTTTCATCCTACTGGCCGCCGCTATGATATGGCTGTACCGCCGCGTGGTAAAGCAGCGGCAGCACATCAGCCGCCAATCGGCACAACTGGAACTGATGATGAAAGAACTGCACCACCGGGTAAAGAACAACCTGCAAATAGTAAGCAGCCTGCTGAGTCTGCAAACAAATAAATTACAGGACGAAAACGCCATTTCGGTTTTAAAAGAAAGCCAACTGCGCGTGCAGGCCATGAGCTTTATTCACCAGCGCCTGTATAAAAAAGATTCGCTGACAGAAGTGAACATGAAAGAATACCTGACCGACCTGGCGGAATTATTATTGTCTACCTATGGGTATAACCGCGATGGCTTCGACCTGCAAATAAGCGCCAATAAGGAAATGCTTGATATCGACCAGGCATTACCCGTTGGCCTGATCATGAATGAGCTGATGACCAATGCCCTGAAATATGCCTATAACGGCATCGCCCTGCCCTCGCTGCATATTGTGCTTACCCACGATACGCAGCGATTGGTTTGCGAAGTAAAAGACAATGGCATTGGCATGGATAAAAACAAATGGAAGCAAAAAAGCAGTTCATTCGGCAAGCAATTGATAACCGCCCTGTGCAAACAATTGCGGGCACAGCAATCGCTTGTTATAGATAAGGGCACCCAATTTATCATCACCATTCCCCAAGCGGCATAACCAGTATGGCAGCGGAAAAAATAAACATCCTGATCGTAGAAGACGAGGCCATTGTAGCGCTTGGCCTGGCGCAGGGCCTGGAGAAAGACGGCTACGAAGTGGCCGGCATTGCCGACAATAAGGCCGAAGCTCTGGAACTATTTAACAGCCATAACATCGACATTGTGCTGATGGACATAAATATCATAGGCGATAAAGACGGCATCGATACTGCCGCTGCCTTATTACAACAAAAACAGGTACCGCTTATTTACCTGACGGCATTTACCGATGCCGCCACCCTGGAAAGGGCCAAACACACCCATCCCGCTGCTTACCTGGCCAAGCCGTATCATCTTACCAATGTGCGCATCGCCATCGAACTGGCCATCAGTAATTTTGCCGTGGCCCGTCGGCAGGAAGCCACCGGCAAAGTGATTTCACTGGATAACAACAAAACAACCAGCACGGCCGGGAACACCGGCAACGAAACCGTTTTGCAAATGAACGACTGCATATTTGTAAAAAACAATTATGCCTTTGTAAAGATCCGGCTGGCGGATATACTATACCTCGAAGCGGAAAACAATTATGTACAGTTGGTAACGGCGGAGAAAAAACTGTTGCTGCGCCTTCCGCTCAGCCAGCTAATCGAAAAAATACATTTCAAACCCCTGGTACGCATCCATCGCTCTTTTGCGGTTAATATGAGTGCCATCCAATCGTTTACCGACCAGGAAATCGTGGTCAACAAAACCCCGCTTCCCATTGGCAGAAGCTATAAGGAGGAGTTTTTGAAAAACTTTGACTTCAGGTAGGGCTTACACTGGCATACAAAATCCTGTCGTTCGCATACAAGAGCTCCTGCGCAGCGTTATACCGGGTTAGTATTGTACGGGGTTCAGGCGTCAACTCCATCCTGCAATCAATCACTCATCCTGTAAACCAATTGTCATGAAAAAAATTTGATCATGCTTTATAACAACAGTAGCAGCAGCCGGGCAGTGCGGGTAACCTGTACCTGCGCCAGGCCTGCCCAAACGGGTACGGCCGCATACGCCGCCTCCCTTCTGTTTACCGCCGGCTTCGCCGGTTGAAAAAAAACTACCTGTTACCACGACCGGTTGTTATACAAAATCTTCGCGCATGGGGTTGAATACATCCACCAGCACGCCGGCTTCCAGGCATACCACACCGTGCAATACATGCGGGGGAATATAAAAGGCATCGCCGGCGGAAAGGATTTTCTTCTTCCCTCCTATTTCCACTTCAAAACGGCCGCTTTGAATGTGCGTGATCTGCACATGGTAATGCTCGTGCACGGTTCCGATACCCCCTGTTTCAAAAGCTACTTTTACCATCATCAGGTTTTTATCGTATGCCATGATTTTTCGTTGCAGACCTTCGCCCACCGTTTGCCAGGGAACCTGGCTGTCTTCGATAAATACATTCTTTTCCGTAATCGCCTCCATTATGCTGGTTTTATAAACAGGTAAATCGTTACGGTTGCGAATGTAGATATTTCATGCCAAATCGCCGGCCCCCTGTCTCCCAAAACCGCACAACGACCAGATGGCAATAATATTTTTTTATTAATTATTATATGGAGCCCGGGCTGCGCGCGCCCGAAGGCCTGGCCGCCTGCCTGCACCACCTGCAATCGCAAAAGGACGCACCTTCTTTTATCGCCAGCGGCGCACCGACAACGACAGCTATATCCACCCCACGTGCAATGGCTATAGGCGTCATGTCGCCCGCCGACGTAATCAATATCATGGGAACGATTATTACCCCGTAAGCTATACCGGCGCCACGACTATTTTGACAGGGCTTAAATAAGTGATGGTGATTTTTACCGTATCGCCCGGTTTCAGTGGTTTATCGTATGCAGGCAGTTTGGCCTGTATCTTATCGCTTATCACGTTTACATAAACGCTATGGGGCGTCACCCTGCTTACGACTGCGTCGATCGCCGTTTTCGCGGTATAATATTTTTGCGCCTGCAGGTATTCGCGGATATAAACGTGTTTGAACAGGGTGGCGCTGAGTTTTTCGGGTTTGTCCAGGTTTTCCAACTGGAAGAACACCGGTTCATTGAGCGCCTGTGCGGGTGGCGGCAGTTCCCAGGGAGAAAGGTTTACCGGGAAGAAAAGATAACTGCCGGTTTCCTTTACAAAATATTTATCATCCACCTGTTTTAAATACCCGGTAAACTTATTGTCCTTACCGGCCCGGTTAACCAGGTTACCCAGGGCATTATTGAAGCGGTATTGTATGCGGGTAGCCACATTCTTATCGCCCCGCGGCGAACGTACGATGGTGAAATACACCTCATCGCCTTCCATAAAATGGTGTATTTTTTTTACCAGCTTTTCTTCCACCCATCTTTGCTGGGTAGCATCGTCTACCAGTCCGTTGATATCCTTCTTTTTCCCGTTGTGCACATAGTCGATCGTTACATACTTCTTCTCATGGTGTACAAAACTTACTTTTCCTTCTATAATTGCGGCGTCCATACAGGTAATTGTTTTAGTATTGCGTGGCGGGCCTGCAAATGTATCACTTCTTTTTCTCTTCGTTTTTTCCCTGTGATGGCATCAATGTCGGATTGTTCTTCTTACCGCGAATTCAGCTCTTTTAAAACTTCGGCTAAATTGGTGCAATTATCAAACATGCGCCTGCCTGCTTCCACTTTTCTAAGGACAGCAGGATCGTGTTTGATATCTACCAATTCCGGGCCGTCTACAATACGGTCATTGTAAATACGTTTCCCTTTTTTGTCTTTTTTCTGGTGTGATGTCATATAAATTTCAATTTGTTCTTCTACAATTGTGTATTCTTTCGGAATTATATTCCCCTTACGGGTAATCAAAAAACCATCATAATTCACTTCCTTTTGAAATAGTTCCAACCGGTTGTCAACAGATCCCAGCACAACAAATTCGTCCTGTATTTCATTTAAAAATTTTCCTATGTTTATCTGGTAGAGCCTTGTCCTGGAAAGGCTGCTTCCCCAAAAACGGACCATAGAGCGCCTGAAAATGTCCGTAAAGCAGAAAACTATCATCGCCACCGTGGCCAGTACTTTTTGTACATCCCCGTTATTGGTCTTTACCGTATCATCAATACACCGTTTTTCTTTATCCCCATCACCCAAAACAAGATCATAAACAGGAGGTGCATGACCGGACAAAACAAAACGAACCACTTTTAAAATTCGCCCCTTCGCTATAAAAGAAGTACTCCTTAAAAGTTCGTTTTACTTCATATTCATAACGTTCGAGATGCACAGGAATCGGGTTTTAGGTTAGTTCAAATGAACAACATTTCAACCACCTTAGCCGATTACAAACGGTTATTGCCTGTCATTAAGACTAAATAGGTAAACCCAAATAAGTATAAATATGTATGCCGTCAGGCAAGGCATTTACCGGCACAAACATCCCCCACCACTACCCAAACACCAGCTTATGCTCAAAAGGCGTCACCCCCGTCAGGTATACATGCATGCCCTCCGTTCTCAGGCTGCCGAAATGTGTGCTGTACTGCTCGCCTTCCAAACCGGTAATCGATTTATGGCTAACCGTTCCCGGCCCGAACCGGATGGTATCGCCGCCGTATTCATATTGCCCCATCCCCGTTTCAAGAAAGCTATTTCCATTCTCTGCCGGGGTAACGCCGGATAATTTTCCGCCTTCCCCGAAACAAAGCTCGATGGTCACCGGAACGCCTGCGTGTCCGCCCACCCGTATGGTCAATGCATTTCCTTCCTTTGTTTCTTCCAGGGAGATGCTGGTGTCGAGGGTTTTAACATTGCTCACCGGCCGGTGGCTGTAGTCCATTTTATTCCAGAAGCGGCCATCGATACTGGGCGATAAAGCATAATCCCCATCCTTTTTTCGCAGGGCTTCCGGTAGCGGCTGGTAATAAGGGACGGTTCGTTTTTTATGCAACACGTATTTATTTCCCTCCTTCAGTATTCCCTCGCTGTAAAAATAGCCGGTATTAAAAAAGTTACACGACAAGCGCAGGTACTTCAAAACAGCATTCCCTTTCCGATAGGAATAACAATTGGGGTTGTCTGACCGGCCGGAAGCAATTATCAATGGCCAGTCTACGCCTCCAAAAAGCGTTGTTACGGTATCGCCCCGGCGTATCCGGAGCAGTTGCGAAGTAGTAAAAAACTTTTCATAATCGGTGGGTGGCGGCGTTCCCGCGGGCATTGCTTCTTGCAACAAGGGGTTTTCCAGGAAGTGAAACAACGCCATATTCAATACGGTTTCCTCAAACCCCTTCATTTGCTCAATCAGCCGGGCAATACCTGCAAAATGGGAGTTGTTGTCGCGGATGGCGAAGTACCGGTAAAACAGGTAATACCAGGTCATGTCCATCTTCAGCTTGTATTGATCCTGCCGGCGTGAGTCCGTGGCCACAAATCCGCCATCGGGGTCCATATAATACCAGGTCAAATCCAGGTTTTTCCGTGCCGGCTCAAACAAAGCCGGCTTGTTTAATAACCGGCCCATTATCCATAATGAATTCACCTCTACATGACCATAATTGATGCTGCGTTCGGGGAAATGACCATCCTTATCCATAAAAATGCCTTCGCCCAGCCAGTCCTCTGCCCTGTCTGTATATTTTTTATCGGGATAGGCGGCATTCAGCCTTGCCAGCGCCGCGCAAACTACCCAGCGGTGATTGGGCGTATGCACGCCGCCGGTAGCCATGGCATCCCCGGCTTTCAACGCAAAGACTTTTATGCTGGCTTTTACCGGGTCCAAATCGGGCGTTGTATCCTTCAGCAGGATACAAATGGCCGCCACCAGCGGATCGAGCAGGAAAGCAGTATCCGGTGGCGAGCCCAGATTACCCAAATCCAGCGTACCATCCGGCGCCTGCGAATCAAGCAAAAGCCGGCTAAGCTTTTCGAGCGCCGGCACAATCGACGCACTGTGATAGTAGCCTGAGCCGGGACTGCAATAGGCGGCCGACAAAAAAGCGAAATGATAGCCCACCTGCCGGCTTAGTACCAGTTTGCCTGTATTCAATTGCGGAAGTAAAGCAGCTATATGTTTATCATTGCCTGCCACCAGGCGTTGCAGGAGCTCGTCCTTTGCCATAGGGCCGTTTTCATTGCCGGCATTCGCTGCTATGACCCCGGCAAATAAGTTATTACTTAAAGGACTTAACGCCACCAACGCACCCGCTTTCAGCGAATGCGCTAAAAAAGTATTCCGGTTCATTTTACCCATGTATAAATGTACTGTTTCCGCGGGAATGGGCAGCCCGGTAAACCTTATTTCTTACCAGTCACTTTTGTTTTTATAACAACTCCCCGACGGGTGCCCTCAAGCCCATATTGCCTGTTCAACGTTTCCGCGCTGATTACCTGCAGGTCAATGAAAACCCCGGCATTTACGCCTGCAAGATTGTATTCAATATCATTACCGGTTAATACTTTTTCATTGAGTACATACACAAAAGCGGTGTCGGCTTCAGGCGTTGGAACAGCCTGTGCATATGCCGCAGAGCGCGAACTGAAAAAATTCCAATACCGGCTGCGCGCGCTTTTTTTCGTAGTAATATATACAACGCCATTGATGCCTTCCGGCCCCGCTACACGCACTGCATTGGAGTCTTTGAGCACCTCTATCATAGCCACATCGTTTGGGTATATTTGATCCAATGTTTCTTTTTGGACGCGAATGCTGTCTACAAAAAACAAAGGTCCACGTGATAGCTTAACAAGAGGAGGATCGTTCCGGGTGATAAGATTATAGCAGGAAGTAACAAAGTCAATGGCTTCTACCGGCTTGTTCATATAATACGCCTCGTCTATGGGAAATTGCGGCTTTTTACTGGTATCTATTTTTACATAAAACGATAACGTATCATTGGAGAAGCTCCAATAGTCCGAGCAACCGCGGGAACCCCATTTATCCCGTAACGCCGGGTACAACTTAAAAACATCCTTCAGCAACATATTTTTCATGTCCACAGGGCTGCCATCAGGCAGGTTTCCTTTATAATCTTTAGTGATCCGTATTTTGCTGATGCCCGGCCCGCCCTCCTGCAATATGATACCGGGATATTTTTTAGAATAAAAACCTTTGCCATTGACATACCGCCCATCATGTGCATAACATTTAACAGGAGTATCCATCTCTTCTACTGTTACTTCAGTAAAATCACTGCTCAATGCATATAAATCGTCTACTGTGGTCTGGCAGAGACAAAACTTTCCCAGCGACAGTTTTTTGCGGGTAGCTGAATCCAGTTCCAGGCGTTGTGCATGTACCGGAACAGCGCCTGCCAGGCAGAGAAAGAAAAAAATAGATTGGAAAACCGCAGGTAATTTCATAACGATAAGACAAAAATTTAATTCAATAAAATAAGTATATTAGGTGTAATTATACTTCATTTATGTCATTCTACCAGTCCAAACAACTGCTTACCATTTGCATAAGCCTGTTTTTTGCTTTTTCCTGTCAGCAGTCCGCGCCCCCGGCTTCCGGCGTACCCGCCGGTTATTTCAAGAACGACCCGGTGGCCGTGCAAACCGGCAATATAAAAGTGATTCCCATTGAAACGCCGAAGGGGAAGTTCAATATATGGACCAAGCGCGTAGGCAATAACCCCACTATAAAAGTTTTACTGCTCAATGGCGGCCCCGGCGCCACGCATGAATACTTTGAATGCATGGAAAACTTTTTACCGGCCGAAGGCATTGAATTTATTTATTACGACCAACTGGGCTGTGGCAATTCGGACAACCCTAAGGATACCTCCCTCTGGGACCTGCCGCGCTTCGTGGAAGAAGTAGAACAGGTACGTACGGCACTGCAGCTCGACAGCAGCAATTTTTACCTGCTCGGCCATTCCTGGGGCGGCATCCTGGCCATGCAATACGCCCTCAAATACCAGCACCACCTCAAAGGGCTTATCATTTCCAATATGATGGCCAGTTGCCCGGAATATGGTCAATACGCCGAAAACGTGCTGTCAAAACAAATGGACCCGAAAGTGCTCGATACCATCCGGCAGATAGAAAAGAAAGGCGATTTTAATAATCCCCGGTACATGCAGTTGCTGCTGCCCAATTTTTATACTGTTCACTTATGCCGCTTTCCGCTGAAAGACTGGCCCGAGCCCGTCAACCGCTCCTTTGCCAAAATCAATAACTCGCTCTACGTAACCATGCAGGGGCCCAGCGAATTTGGCATTGCCGGCAAACTGGCCAACTGGGATGTAAAAGCCCTCCTGCCCCGGCTCAGCATTCCCACGCTTACCATCGGCGGGAAATATGATACGATGGATCCCGAGCACATGAAATGGATGGCCGGCGCCGTACAAAACGGCAGCTACCTGTATTGCCCCAACGGCAGCCACCTGAGCATGTATGACGATCAAAGCACGTATATGACCGGATTGGTAAAATTTATAAAAGCCGTAAATGCAGGAGAGAAGAAAGTGAAGCTGTAATCCCGGGCCTGGCCGGGTAATACTATCCTGAGCAATGTTATCCTGAGCTTAGCCTGCCCTGAGCCTGCTTGCATGCCGAAGCTTTAGCGAAGGCTTGTCGAAGGGTCGAAGGATGACTGAAGGAGAAGGGTATAAAACGAAAAAACCCCCAAGATTAATCAGGGGTCTTTCATGAGAACTTGAATTTTTAGCGCCTTCTGCTAGGATAAGAACAGAAAGCTTCAATGGTTTTTCTGGATTGTTGGATAATTTGGTTTTTCAGGACTTTTGGATGTCTGGTTACTTCATCGGAATTGGATATAACAAAACTAAGGGACCAGGGCCCACTGGCCTAGAGGGGAACCACTCAATTTTGATCGTAAACATACGATCCCGGGTGTTTTGCCTCAAAAGGGTTACATTTGAATAGCTGCTTATAGCATTTCAACGATTTGCGCGTCCTATCTGACTATGTAAACAGTATAAGATATGGCAATACGCGTTGCACTCAATCACATCACGGAATACACGTACGACAGGCCCGTTTCGTTGTCGCCGCACGTATTCAGGCTCAGGCCTGCGGTTCATTCACGCACCCCTATTGAAGCTTATTCGCTGAAAATTTCTCCGAAAGAGCATTTTATCAACTGGCAGCAGGACCCCTTCGGCAATTTCCAGGCCCGCGTGGTATTCCCGGAAAAAACACGGCAATTGCGGATTGAAGTGGAAGTGATCGCAAATATGGTGGTGATAAACCCCTTTGATTTCTTTGTAGAAGACTATGCCGAAAAATACCCTTTCCAGTATACCGGACAGCTAAAAAGCGAGCTCCTGCCCTACCTGCAGGTAAAGGAATCCGGCCCCCTGCTGACCAAATACCTCTCCGGCATCGACCGTGGTGAAAAAAATACCAATGATTTCCTGGTATACTTGAACCAAAAGCTAAGCCGCGACATCAATTACAGCATCCGCATGGAAGCCGGCGTGCAAACCTGCGAAGAAACATTGCAGCGCGCCATCGGCTCCTGCCGCGATACGGCCTGGCTATTGGTGCAACTGCTGCGCCACCTGGGCCTCGCCGCGCGCTTTGTATCGGGCTACCTGGTACAATTGACGGCCGATATCAAATCGCTCGATGGTCCTTCCGGCCCCGAAAACGATTTTACCGACCTGCATGCCTGGACCGAAGTATATGTGCCCGGTGCCGGCTGGATAGGGCTCGACCCTACTTCCGGGCTTTTTGCCGGCGAAGGACATATCCCCCTTGCCTGTACCCCGGATTATGTAAGTGCCGCCCCCGTGGTGGGCGGTGTGGATGAATGCGAGACCGAATTCTTTTTTTCGAATACCGTTACCCGCATCCATGAAGACCCGCGGGTAACCAAACCCTATACGGAAGAACAATGGGCTGCCATACAGGCCACCGGCTACCTGGTAGACGAAGACCTGGTAAAAGGCGATGTGCGGATGACCATGGGCGGTGAACCGACCTTCGTTTCTATCGACGACATGGAATCGGCCCAATGGAATACCGCCGCCGACGGCAAGGAAAAACGTATTCTCGCGCACGATCTCATCTTCCGCCTGCGCGACCAGTTCGGCCCCCGGGGCATGCTGCATTACGGGCAGGGCAAATGGTATCCCGGCGAACCGCTGCCCCGCTGGCAATACGGCCTGTTCTGGCGTAAAGACGGTTACCCGGTATGGAAAGACATACGTCTTTGCGCCCATGAAAAAATCGCCCGCCAGTATACCTATAACGATGCCGCTGTTTTTGCGGCGGAGCTGGCCCGCCATCTGGCGGTGAGCGCCTACAACGCACAACCGGCCTATGAAGACATTTATTATTTTTTATGGACCGAAGTAAGGGGGGGAATACCAAAAGGATACTTTTATATAAATGGTGCAAAATTTGCAAACCCGCTCTAGTAGCGGGTTTTAGCCTTAAAGTGGGGAATAGTTGAAAATTCCAAGCCGGGTTAATAAGGGTTCATAAAGGGTTAATTATTTCGCAAAAGGTGCCAGAATAATAAACAGCCATTTTGAATCTACTCCCTGCTGATTTTCGAAAATATTTTTTCCATTGAAACCCGCATCTGTTCTATGTTTTCGGTGTTTTTTCGCATTTCTTTTAATATATCCAATAGTATAGGGTTCTCACTATCATTTATTGCTATTTCCCCTCTATTTTTCCTCGACTGATATTTACCTGATTTACTTAAAGGGTTACCAGAAGGGTTATCTTTTAGGTTATCTTTTTGATGTTCCAAAATTCCCCCCTTTTTAACCATTAGGTTACCTTTTTCCAAATCCGTGTTAAGTATTTCATCCGCCGACACGTCAAAAAAATTGGTAATAATTATTAAATCATCAAGGGAAGGTTGACTAACCTCATTAACCCAATTACTGATCGTATTTGGTTTTTTTTCTACTCGTAATGCAAGCGCAGCCTGCGTTTCACCGGTTTGCCGAAATAAAAAAAGTAGATTTTTAGCAAAGTGATTCATGTCAAAAATTTGGGGGATGGGGAACAAAAATTATCAAATTATTTGATAATATCAATTTATTTGATTTATTTTTGTTCTCAACTCGGAACATAACGAAGATATTCCAAAAATGGACAAGAAAAACCAGCATAACACACACAAATACGACCCAATACCCCCTGTTTTAGCGGATAAATATATGGTTACGACCCGTTTTATTCAGCAAATAAGGGACGGTGTAAGAAATAATGAATTGATTTTCAGTGACTACATGTTTTTAAAAGAGGGGTGGGATAAACTGGTACAGGAAGTAAAAAGAGTGTGCCCTTTTGATTAAAAACCATCACCCAATCAGTAAAACCCAAACTGAATATTGTGAAGTTTATTAAAAATGTCCTTTATCTCGAATTTAACGACCTAGTAGAATGCGGGGTTTCCAGCGAATACCTACGGTCAGCCAGGAGCAGGGGTATAAAATCAATCAATTTTATTGATGATCCTGCTGATAGACGAAGGGTATTAATCGAATATGAACCCCTGACTACAAGATATAAGCAATTAGTCATAGCCCGGTTTGGCAACCCCTATGAGTATATTTGCCGTGAGCCCATCCGCAGGCTAATAATAAAGGATCTCGCCGCTGAGGCCTATTATCTACAATATAGATTTGAAAATGGCAGTTCCCTTCCGGCAGATTATATAGAAAAATATACCCGGTGCTGTGACTACTTGAATATGCTCTTGAAAGTTGAAAAGGATAAGAGCATCGCAAAAAAGTTATTGAATATTTCCCTCGCCTCGTTCTACTCAAATGTATCTGAAATATTTAAGGCTGAAAATATAGGCCTACCCAAAAATTACCAAAAGCTCCGGGCCAGAATGAGCGAATACGCAAAGGATGGGTATGATTGCCTTATTGAAAAGTGGCGGTTTAATAATACACATGCCGCAAAGGTCAACGATGAGCTCAGCCAAAGTTTTCTGTTGGAATTAATCAGCCACGATAGCAAATTGGATGATGTTCAAATTATGAGCCGTTATAATCTATTCGCTAAGGAAAATGGGTATAAGCCAATAACGGATGCTACAGTTGGTAATTGGAGAAGGGATAATGAAGCAAATATATCTGTTTACCGGGATGGCAATAAAGCGTGGTACAATAAGTTCGGGAAACATACCTTACGTAAACGGGCTTCCGCTCCGCTTCTACTGATTGGGGGTGATGGTAATGATTGGGATATGTATTTTCAGGGGCCAAAAGGGAAGGTTCAAACATACTATTTTAACCTTTTTACCCTGGTTGTCGTTATCGACACCTATAATAATTACCCATTAGGGTGGAGCATCAGTGAGCCAAACGGGAGTGAAACGGCTGCGTTAATCAAAGCTGCTTATGTTGATGCACTACAACATATCAAAGACCTGACCGGAAATTATTACCTACCTCACCAGCTTCAAGCTGACCGCTTTGCCGAAACGCAAATGCTTCCGTTCTTTCAAAAAATCGACCCCAATTTCTTTTTTGCCGCCGCCCGGGCCCCCCGGGGGAAATATATAGAAAGCTCTTTCGGCACCGTTTGGCACAAAATCCTACGTGAAAACTTTAATAACTACAGTGGTCATAATATAACCGCAAAATCTAAAATAACCCCGGAAAGAATTGACAGGGAAAAAAAGGATTTCCCTCATATTAAAGATGCCTTCGCCTATGCCGAGCATTTTATTACCCTTTTAAGGACGCTGGTAGATGATGAGGCCACGGGGCTAACAAGACAGGAGCAATGGATGAAGGCATTTACTGAACACTCAAAGAGCCGGGAGAGATTGATAACTGATGAACAGTTTATTTACAACTTCGGCACTACCAACCCCCGCCAACAAACCATTACCAACCGAGGACTGGAAGTACAGATTAATAACAATATATATCTGTATGAAATACCCAACGAATACTACCTGCAAACCGTTGGTAAAACAGTACAAATTATTTACGACCCGTATGATTTTGATAGGGTTATTGTTACTGACGGCAATAAGCTCCGGTTCCTTGCTACTACTGCTCAATATTTACCATCCGCTAAGGCCGATTACACAGAGGGTGACGATGCCCGCTTCTTTAAACGCCTTCATGAAAAGAAAAAAATAATGGAGGGCATTGCAGCGGAAAAAGCTAAAAGGAAAAATATTCTCGCGCAAAATGGTGTTGAAGCAAAAGCCTATTTGCAATCAGGGGGGTTGGATAAACTATTAAAGCGTAATGCAGAATTATCCTATCACGGTCAACAGCAAATAACCCTGCCGGATAGCGCTGACAATGCGGATTTTGATGATATCGAGGAAATGTAAAAACTTTTTTTTAATAATAAAACCTACTACCATGACAAATCAGGACAAAGAGCTAATTAAATGGGAGCTCGAAAATTATGTTTCAACGTTTCGCTCACAGCATCAGGCGTGTAACACTATTACGGGTTGCAGTGAGGCAAACATTATAGCTATGCTAAAAGGTCATTGGAACAGCATTAGCGACGAAATGTGGCGTAATGTGGCAAGCCAGATAAACGACCGGCACATTACAGGCCCCGTTGTTGAAACGAAAAATTTTAAAAGCCTTGTCACATACTTCTCCCTTGCCAAAGATAATGGGGTGACCTTAGCTATAACTGCGGGGGCAGGGTATGGAAAAACTTTTACGGCTAAAGTCTATTCAAAGCAAAAAAAGGCAGGAAATGTTTACTACCTGCAATGCGCCAGTTATTGGAACAGAAAGACCTTTCTTTCCCGATTGTTAACTGAAATGGGCAAGAACCCCAACGGCTTGACTATCGGTGAAATGATGGAAGTAGCCGTAAAAGAGTTACGCCGGCAAAATAAGCCACTTATCATCCTTGATGAGATAGATAAGTTATACGATGCAGTATTGCAATTCTTTATAACACTGTATAACGAATTAAATGGACTGTGTGGTTTTGTATGGTTGAGTACTGACAATATCGAGAAAAGAATAAACAAAGGGGTTGCCTCGAATAAAAATGGATATCAGGAGTTATTCAGCAGGGTTGGTCAAAAGTTCATTGCCCTTCGCCCGGCCTCCACCATAGACATTCAAAAGTTATGCGCAGCCAAAAGTATAACCAACCCTGAAGATATTGCCAAAATAATAAATGAGTGTAATGGGGACTTACGCAGGGTTGACCGCAACTTCCTGAAACATAAAATACGCGCGGCCAGAAACGCAGCATAAAAAGCTAAACAAAGGCATATGGATAATACCAAAATAATACAGGAACAAATACTGCTCCGCCTCGGGTGGACGGAGCAGCAGTATTTCCAGTTTCAATATGAAACGGGCCTGAAGTACCTGGAATATTATCTATTTGCAGACCCTGCCGGTCAGCGCCTTCTCGAAGGCCAGCAGCTTTTTTGGAATTGGTGGAAAAAAATGTGGGAAGCGCGTGAGCAAACCCTGCTAACCGAATTGGGAGAGGAAGTGGAAACGGGACTATTTACTGACGTATTTAATTATGTTCATGACCCCCTCGAATTGAGCTGCGAGATAAAGCCATCCAAAATCATTACTCACTCCCTGGCTGATGCTATAAAATAAGTACATGACTGACATTGAAATAATTCAAAAAACCCTTTCGGGAGCTGCCCTCTCGATTCAAAAAATTATCGGCCAAAAGGTCGAAGTAAGTTATAGGGTCGTGGGAAACATTAATATAGTAACAGAAAAGATCATTAATGTGGTATTACAATGTACCGGATTCACAATGCCAGAAATTAAGTCGAAGGATAGACATGAGGATTTGGTAAGAGCTCGGCAATTGATGTGCTATTTCCTTAGAATTTGCACCCCATTGTATTTTAGTAAAATAGGGCACATAATCCGCCGTGACCACACCACCGTCATGCATTCCGTTCAAACAATAAAAGACCTTATCGATACCGAATATACCGATGTCACCTTGCTGGTTGAAAAAATCCAAAACCAATTATCAAATGAGATTAAAGCTGACGAATAGCGAGTTCAAACACTTGTACCAGCTATTTCAAACAATGATTATTGCTGCAAAACCACATGAGATGGAAACCAAGTTATTGCACAAGGTCTTGCTCGGATTATATAAAAAAATGTATTCACAGGCTTTCGATAGCCGGAAACAGAAATATACCGTTTCCCTCTCCGAGCCCGAAGCACTCGCGTTTTGGGTTTTTTTCCGAAAGATGCCAATTCCCGCCTCCATGCCCTACGAAATAAACATTGTCCAATGCATTATGGACTGTATTCATGAACAATTCAATTAATAGTTATGATACTATATATCTATGTCACCCAAACAAATTTAATAATTGCTTTAACTGGCTCTACCCTCTTATTATGGGTTTTAAGGTATTTACTTCTACTCATGGAGTATAAAGAGTTTAAGAGGATATATTATAATGGCTCCCCCAAAGCATGGCGCCCCAATCTTAAAAAGCCATCCCTTTTTTTCAAATTAAAAAAAAATAAAAAATGAGTGTCAAAATCCACACCTTAAAGGACAGCACATGGTGTAATGCTGCCGGTGATAATGTCCCGGTAAAGTTTGTTCCAAAATCTGCAAAAGCTAAAGAAGTATATGCCGGAAAAATTCATAAAGCAGCATTGCTTGCTGAGGAAGCTCTCAAATCACTTTATAGCCTTATGGATGCTGCCTGCATTGAAATCAAGGCAATGGTTCAAAAGGAATATGAATCGGAAAACGGAACATCACATAAGCCAGGGCAGGGTTCATTTACATGGTTCAGTTTTGACCGAAGCCTGAAGGTCGAATCCGAAGTAAATGATATCGTAAAATGGGACGAGACAATTATGACGGAAGCCCTTGCACTTTTAGACAAATATATCAGTGGCACTTTAGGGGATAGCCATGAATTGGTTAAACGCCTCGTTAATTCTGCCTTTAGCAATAAAAAGGGGACTATCGACACCCGGAAGATATTCCAGCTCTTGCAATATGAAAAAGAGATAAAGAACAAGCATTTTCTGAAGGCCTGCGAAATCATCAAATCGGCGCAGAGCATAGACCGATCAAAATTATATATGCGTGTATGGGAAAAAGATGAAAAAGGGGAATACCGGAACATTAACCTCAATTTCAGTAGCATCTCATCGCCGGAAAGTTAAGAATTATGGTTAGTGGAAAAGGCCCGCTGTATCTACAGAGGGCCTTATTTAAAATCTTATTAAAAATCAAAACCTGTAAATGAAAATAATTTATATAGCCCACCCAATAGGTGGCGATGTAGAAGCCAACCTCTTTAAAATCTCCCAAATAGTCCGGTCCCTGAATCTATCATATCCAAACATTGTTCCATTTGTGCCCTATTACGTGGACGTAATCGCCCTCAAAGATAGTAACCCGGACGAGCGTGCCCGAGGAATTAAAAACGGACTGGCCATCCTGGGTAGAAAGGGTGCCGTTGATGAAATTTGGCTTTATGGCAACACTATTAGTGCCGGAATGAGACAGGAGATTATTACCGCCTGGGAAAATAATATCCCGGTAGTGTGCAGCACTGCCGACCTGCATTTGGAACTTGAAACCATTAAAAAAAATTACGACATATGCGAGCATTAACAGCAAAACAGATAATTGATAAAAAGCGTGTCATTTATGAATTTGACGGCCGGTTTTTAGAATGTTTTGGGAAACCTGAAAGAAATGCGATATGGTTGATTTTCGGAAAGTCTGGAAATGGCAAGACCCACCTTGTATTAACTCTGGTTAAATATCTGGCCGAGAAATTTGGTGTCGTAGAATATATAAGTTTAGAGGAAGGGGATAAGCAAAGTTTCTCCATTGCCTTGCAGCACGTAAACATGCGCGATGTGGCAAGATTCAGGCTTGTTCCACCAATCCCGAAGGAGCAAATAAAAGAACGCATTTCTAAAAAGAGGGGTGCCGATTTTGAAGTTATAGACAGCGTACAATACAGCGATTTAACCTACTCCGAGCATAAGGAATTGAAAAACCAGCGAAGCACTAAGAGAAAAATGTTGATATACATTTCTCATGCCAATGGTAATAACCCGGATGGTAAAACGGCGGATAAAATTCGATATGATGCCGATATAAAAGTTCATGTTATCGGGTTTGTGGCGAAGGTGAAAAGCCGTTACGGCGGTAACAAAGTATTCATCATTTGGGAGCAGGGCGCTAAAGAATATTGGGGAAAGAAATACAATTCAGTAATTACCGGGAAGTACTGGCCCGGAGATAAAAAATAAAACTATGCCAGCATATTCGTTTCAAGAAAGATTTATACCGTTGATAAAAAACGGTACCAAAACTCAAACAATTCGGAAAAAGAGAAAGGGACAAGCAAAGCCCGGAAGTCCCTTGTACTTATATTTTGGCCTTCGAACTAAGTATTGTAAAAAAATTGCCGAGCGAGTTTGCAAAAGTGTTGTTGAAATCATAATTGAAGGCGATGGAAATGTTTTAATTGGGGGGAGAAAGCTGTCTACCATCGAGAAAGAACGGCTGGCTGTACAGGACGGTTTTGAAAACTTCGAGACCATGTTTCTTTGGTGGAACCAAACTCATAACCTGCCTTTTATTGGCGATATCATTTATTGGGCTCCTTTTTAATTACTATCCTATTATTAAAGGGGTGCCGCCCTCATCATTCTGCTGGTGCGGTTTTCAGGCCTTGCGGAATTTTAAATCAATCAACATGAAAAGGTTTCTAATAAAGTCGGACAAATTTTCCGGGACGGCAGAAATAATTTACAATGACCAGGGTGTACTTTGTTATATCGACCTACGGGAATGCAAAATGACGGACGAAACAATTGTACATTTTAAAAGGGCTCTTCCAGTTAATATGGCGGGGTTAGAAAAGGCCTTTTCAGAAGGAACAACAATCGTTGATTCCGATATAACAGTAACTTTTGAAATGTTCTGGAAAGACTATCCTTTACATCGCAATCGGTTTAAAGCTGTAGGGGTTTTTTCAAAAATGGACGCCCCCGGTCGCGTCACAGCTTATTATAGCCTGCCTGGATACAAGAAATATTTAAAGCGACTAGGGTGGCAATCTGCTATGATTGCCGACAGGTACCTAAAAGAAAAGCATTACGAAACGGATTGGAATAGTCTTTAATCATTTCAGTAATAGTTTTTACCCCAAAATACAATTTAAATTTTCAATAGCTATGGAAGCATCAAAAAAGCAGGTACAAGCCATCAATGCAATACTGGCAACTTCGGGTCAGATGGAATTTAAAAAGGACATAATCTGGAATGCAACCGGTGGAAGGACAGATAGGAGTAGTAAAATGACCTTTGAGGAAGCAAAAGGATTGCTGGCGTCACTTAATTTAGGTCAAGTTTTTTCCAAAGAGGAATCTGGAAAAATCAGAATGGTGAGATATATTATTGCAATGGCTCACGAAATGGGATGGATTAAAAAACGGGTAATACTCAATGCAGACGGGCATTTGGGACAGTTGAACGACTATACAGAGCTTACCATTTGGCTTGTTAAGTACGGGTACCTCAAAAAGCCACTAAATGAATATACTTATCTCGAACTACCCAAATTATTAACACAATTTCAGCAGGGGCCTTATAATTCATATCTTTCTCACTGAAACCGGATAAGTATTTTAAATACTTGATTTATGAAAAAACTTTGTCTTATATTTTTTTTTATACCATTAGCTTCATTTTCACAATGCAACGTGTCATTTGGTGATAATATTAGTCAGGTGCGATATCTACGCCCAATTGTAGAATCTTATTTATCTACAGCCTTAACTATACTGGGTGACACGACAAAACAAAGTATTCAACTTTATTCAGATTCTTCTCGAAGCTCAACTATCAAAGTATTTACTCGTGCTGGTAAAGTAACAAGTATTTCAATTCGTGGCAATGCCGATAAGATTAAACTCCTTTTTGATGATTTTTTCACAAAAGAAGTAAGCCAATGCCCCGGATTTAAGCAAGCAAATCAATATATTAAATTTGGCAACACGTTAATTTATTGGGAAAATATTGGCATTTCTCAGCGAAGTATTATTATCGAACGAAGTAATATTGATAATTGAATCAACCCTATATAGACTAAAAAATTTCCTTTCTCCTAATGTAAATTCAGTGCTATCCATCTTGGAATTTTTCGTATTAACCTCAACCCAAACCCAAACCCAAACCCAAATCACTGATCATGATTAAGACACCTTCGGTCAGCCACACCGAAAACGCTCTCCTTATTAGCTTAAAGACAAAAACCCCCGCCCAATTACATGAAAATCTAATGCGAGGGATTAATGCAGCAGTTAAGGCCCAAATTTTATGTGAATGTTTGCCTATAGAGGACAGGGAGTCGTATATGGCCCTATTAGATTTAATGAACGCTTTAATACCTTCCCAAATGCAATTGGAAGTTATCTTTACCTAAAAAATTGATTAAAAGGAGCTTAAAATATCAATTTTTTTGGGTAATATTACATCCATGCGAGGCCAGCAGACCCTTTACAACAAAGTTTTTACATCTGAAATGACCGAACAAAAGGCTTCCGGAATAGGCCGGAGCAAAGCGCTCATCTCCAAAAGAGATGAGCGTATGATTTATAGGTACTATTACTACACTCACATCATAGGAAAAAATTACCCCGATGCCATTCAGGTTTTGAGTGAACAATTTGATTTGAGCCAAATCCGGGTTATTGTTTGTATCAATGAAAATAACACCCGACTGAAAGAAGTCACTCAGCGGGAAAAGCCAACCCAGAAAGAACTAAAGAAAAAATACCCCTGGATGAACTGGTTTGACTGATTCGGACAGAGAAAATGCCCTTTTTGTCCGGGAAAAATGCCCTTAAACACCCATTAATACCAAATAAAAAACTACAAAACCCGCCACTGTGGCGGGTTTTGTAGTTTTTGGGTATTTGCTATCCGGGAGAGATAAATAATAATAGGGTAGTTTCGATAGAATTTTTACAAGTCGCTTTTTCTCCTGAAATCTGCTACTATAGCGGGTTTTGGCTAATTTATGTTCGTTTTTATTGTTGGGTCAGGTCGTTGTATCTTTTGGCGTATAGGTTGAGCGCTGATATCCTCAAATGCAGTACTGAATCTTAGGGCTCTCACCCGCAAATCATCCCGCCTGTTTTCTTTCCGGGAGCTGGCCCTTCGAAGGCTTTGAAATTGGCCATTGTCCCACCCGTGGAGACAGGTATATAGCTTTTGTTCAAGGCGGATATACCTCTTGCCAATTTCCCGCTCGGGCTTATTCGTTGACGCGCTGGTATGGGAGTATGGAGCCAGCGCCAGCCGGGCAACGACAACACCCATCCCCATTTGCTTCCTGTCACCGGCATCGTCAAACGTCCATTCGTCAAAATCCAATAGGAGACAGGGGAAATTAACGGGCGGCCGGTACCCAGCCTCATAATTTTCCAACTGCCCGTAATCCAGGTCAATCCATTTAATTTCCGGTACTTTCTCTTTTATTCGTTCGATTAGGGCTTCATATAGGTCAGAAAATGGAGCTGGAAGCTCATCAATAGGGTTACTCATGGTTTTATATTTAAAGCATTGCTAATGTTGACTTTATACCAATTGTCGATTTTATAATTCAGGTTTTTACTGTTCCCGAGAAATTGGCGTTTCGGCATCCGTATGACGCGATCGGTATAGGTAAACCCCCGGCCCTTTTTTTTGCCTTTGGCAAACTTGCCTTTTTTTACCCCCCTCTTGTATCGATTTCGAATAAAGAGCTCCGACCGGGCCGCCTGTTTTATTTCGCCACCTTCATTATGGATTCGGGCATAGGGGACATCGGTTCCGATTGCTACTTCCTCCGTATTGGCCCGTGTTACGCGGAGACTGTTTGCAAGGCGGCCGCTTTTCCTTAAAATTGCTCGGCCCTTATCCTTCCCTTTATCTTTTTTTCGGGCCTGCCACGGGGTCTTTACATCATCAACAAATCCCTGCCTTTCAAAATTCTGTTTGAAATGATTTACAGCAATAACACCAATGGCCTCGGGTGCCCGATTCAAAATGTTTTTGATGGCATCCACCTTTTTTAATAAATCATCCGCTATTGGATTGCTCATAATAACTGTACTTTTGTTTCGCCTGGGTTCCACGGCCCGGGCAACCCCAAAGCGGAGCAATTAGCCCCGCTTTTTATAAATCAGATAATAAGCTGAAATCCCCCGTCAATATGTCTTTTTTGGTAATCACAATAATATTATCGTTTACCATGATCATGACTGCATTTAACAGAGCCGTTTTACTCAAATTGCCCAGCCCCCTTTTCAGCTCCGGCAGGTCAACCGGGTTGTCAAAATATAGCAGGACGTTGGCTGCATCTCCCATAGCCTCTTTTACCTTTTTTTCGGTCTGCTTCTTTACGTTGCCTGATAGGTCTTTTATTTCAAATTTGGATTCGTTTATTGTCAGGACACCTGACTGTTTATAAGAGGCGTTTTGTAGCTTCGGTAGAATTACCCTTTCCCCACGGTTGACCAGCTTATCAATTACCGTTTTTTGGATAGTATTATACGTATCAGCCTCGGTATGCCGGATTAAAAAACCACCGGTGGATTTGTCAAAGCGAATCCGATCGTATTCTTTATCTCCACCGCGCTGGTCATATACAGCCTGGTTATTCTTTATGTGCTCTTTGAGCGCAAATTCATCCACCCGTTGCTGAATGGCCTGTAGGTCTTTTTTGGCTTCAGGAAAATAGGGGTGGTTTTTGGCAATGACGATACCATCTTTCCCAACATTTCCCGAAAAAGGCCCGTCAAATTGAACATCAGGGGGATTGTCGGTTACGGGTTCATCAGTTTCAACCATATCGCACCGGCAACCCCAATCTTTAACAGGTATGATTTTATCGAGATAGGGGGACCGCTTTGCCACTACTACACCGTCAAGGGCGGCATGAGCTGGCCTTACCCGATCATCTCCTGCCGTTACATATTTTACGTTCGGGAACAAATCAATATGTTCCATCCATTCGCAATATTGCCGGGCCTTCGTGCCCTGGGCGATGGCCGTATCATATTCAATACGAAGCCAGCGGATATATTTTTCGTCAATACTGCCGATTTTCTGGTAATAGGCCGTCACATTGGTTTTAAATATGTCAAACGGGACAATCCGGCCTTTTTCGTCGTACAGCAGGTCGTTCACCTCCCGGAGCTGGGCATATGTTTTGGCCCCGGAAAAAGTATAAAGGTTACCCCGCATCTTTGCCAGCATCGTATAGTCGGGGTCATCGTAGTTGAAATTGCCCAGCTTTGTTTTAAGGCCCTCAGAGGCACCGGCGAGCATTGTGTCCTTGTACCCGGTGAAAAGGCTTTCATTCAAATCTGTTGGCTTAATAGAGCCGTTATGTAACCCCTCCAATACCTGTTTTAGGGAATCGTTCCAAGATTTGTAATTATCGGCATTCGATGGCGGGTCGGAAAGCGTAATCAAAGGCCTGTGGCCCATTTATCATCACAGGAATGACCAAAATATAATAGCTCTACCCGCCCCGTAATATCTTCATGAATTACGGGGCCGGGTCGAAAAAATCAGCCATAAATAACCGAAAGCTCCTTATCCACTTGGCATCCGAAAGAGTTACCTTCTTTTTATTTTTCGGAACAGGCCTTCCAACAGGCCGACCAGGAGGATTATCGTTTCCATTATCGGCCTCGGCCTGTGCCGCCATTTCTGCTTTAAGGCTGTCATAATTGTCCGGTTTGGGCACGTCTGCATCCTCGTAAATAGTATCGTCCTGAACGGGTGCGCCGAGAGCTTTTACTGCCTTCAGCACATTCAGGCGTTTCATAACATCGTCAAGGTTTTTAGTTTCCCTCGGTACAAAAAAGCCACCTTTTACCGGGTAACCGAGATTATAAAGGATGGGCCTGATTTTGTTATTCAGGATGCGCCGTACCATCTGTTTATCGGCTGTGTAGACGGCATCTTCCGTCTGTGCGTGCGTTTGTGATTGGGCATACCCACTACTATTGCTGCTTTTTGTGGTTTCGGTATTGCCTAAAATCCGGATACTAATTTGCTGGTCGCAGTAATCTACGAACCCTTGATGCACCTGCCCCGTGTTGTTGTTTTTTATATCATGCAGGGTAAATTTGGCACCATCTGGCATAATAATGTAAGGCGCGGAAGCCATTTCCTGCGCGGCCTTTTCCAGTTTTTGCCGAATAGTTTCGTCGTAACCATCGTAGGTATATTCCCGAAACGGCTGCCCGAAAAGCTGAACAAATAGAGCCCAATCGCTTATCGCTCCTTTTTTAAGGAGTACATAGGGGACGATTTCCAGCAAAATGCCTTTGTCTTTGGGTGTCCCGAGCTCAGCAACATAAAGCGGGTAAATACCTTCCCGGTAATTTATTTTAGTGGCACTTTCCGCGGTATCGTATTGCTCTTTCACGATAACACCTTCCTCCAAACGAATGTGTTTCTTTTCAACAGAATAGAGGGTTAATTCCAACAATTCATCACCCATCAGGGTAATTGCCTTTGTGCCCAGCTCCAATAGCGCCCTCCCGTGAGATTTCCGGCCCATAATCTCCGTTAAAATATCTTCAAACACAGGGGTGTCAATCAATGCATTTATAACGTCCTGCTCCTTACCATCTACAACGAAAATCCAATCAGTTGTGGTAATGTTCTCAATGCGTTTCTCCCATTGCCTTTTCAGGTGCGGGTCGAGTAATACATCGTCGTATATATCGTATAATAATACCCTATTCGGGTTATACATTGATTCGGAGCTGTCAATCGACACACGCCAATCACCGGTATCGAATTGAGTACGTTGCGGGGGCCTTGCCACCACAAAATTTTGAATCACTACCGGTTTTGTATTATCTCCGGCCTGTTTGGTAACTGCCATAAAATTGTTTTTTACAAAAAGCCTTTGTTTCTAGGACGACTGCTGCCATAGCGCACCTCGCTATTGGCTTGCGGGGTTTCTGTGCTTTCTACCCTTCGGGGTAATTTGGGAACCATCTTACCCGTTTGTATTTGGGTGAGCGATTCCTTAGCCATTTCATACCGTCGCTCGCGGAGGGCTATATCAATGTTGGGGTTGGCCAACTGTATGTAATGCCAAACGGCTACGTCCTTTGTATAAAGTAAAATAATGGGGTTACGATCATCTCCGGTGGCGGTAAATATGGCATCGGTATCATAATTTGTCAGATAGCCATATACCTCGGCTTCGGCGGCATCGATGGCATCTTGCAGAAAACCGGAATCTTCAGGAGATATTTCATCCTGCACATCGGGGTCGATGTGGGTATTTATTTCTTCGGGGGTCAGGTACGGCATTATAATTTGTTTTTACGGGCCGGCAGTTTACCAGTCCTGCTACCGGCAGTATTTACGATTACTTTCTGGTCAATGATGAATTTGCCACCCTCAACGCTATCGGGGCCATCGTCTTTCGCCTTATTATTCCCATATTCCAGCCCGATAAACTGACCATCCAAAACCATCATATCGGGGTTTTCTTTTTCCTTTGCATTCAGGAATAATTGATTGTTACGGTTCAATGGTTCAAGCGCCGCCTCGATACGGCTGATTTTCTCGCCCTTTTTCCTGGTATCGGGGGTAATGATAATTTTTGAACCGAGGCGTTTTAAATACCCCTGCAATTCCTTTTTGATAATATCCAACAACAGCACTTCCTCAGCAACCCAAAATACTGGCACTTGTCCGTTTACAAAGCGCTCAATTTCCACCAGCCCTTCAGCAAATTTGCTGGTGGTAGTTTGCCTTACTACTGCCTTATGGATATGGTATTCATCTTTAAACTTGCCTTGTAGGGTGGCCGCCTTAAAATCGTTTTTGGCCCCGGCCTTATAGCTTAGGTCGATATAGCAAACCAGAAAAGGATAGTGTTTCATTAAGGGAAAATGCTTGTAATGCATTTCCTTAAAGATGCCACCCTCGGTTACCGGGTTGTTGAAATATTCCGCCTGCTGGGCGGCAAAGGATATTTTACTTAAAACGCGGTCAATCTGGTCTTCCGAATTTTTTTGCGGCCATGATGACCGGCCGTTATCGTCTCTTATGTTGACTATATCGACGAAATCAGCAAATTTTTGTGACCGGACTACACAGCAATCTTTCGCAATGATATTGCCCAGGAATATTATTAGGGTTGGCTTTGAGATAGACCGGGTGCCGATAAGCGCCTTTTCCAACCATTTCCAGCGGTTATTTATCGTATCGGTACTTTTAACATCTTCATCAGTATCGATATCGGTTATAACCATCACATCGGGCCGTACTTCCTCATTTCGTGTGCCGCGTGGACTTTGCAGGGCACCAATTGCGCGGAATTTCACCCCCTTTTTTGTAGTAAAATCACCGGCCGTCCATTTGCCTACTCTTTCCTGTACGCCGTAGTCATTAATGATACGCTGGTTGCTATCGAGTTGTACCCGGTAGGGCTCAAGGAATTTCTCTGCGTTATCATAGCTATTGGACACCATCAGCAGATACCGCTTTTTGCCCGTCAGCACCAGATAAAGCATCTCAAACATGGTACGTGTATCCTTTGCCAGCTCCCGGCTCCAGCTCCGGGTTTCATACCATTCAGGGTTGTTTAAAACCCGTATGGTCGCTTTCTTATGGAAGGGGGCGGGCTCCGCATAAGCATACTTCGGGAAATAGTATTTAAACCATTCCTCCGGGGATGCTTCCAATTTGGCAATGCGTTTGCTTTTTTGGGTGGTGGTTTCAGCTTTATCAATGGGGGTAGAAGATTTTACCCCTTCCCTGAAATCATCCCAAAGCGCCTGGGCCTGCTTTCTGGTTAATTCTGCCATTACACCTCGTATTTTAAAAGCTCCTGCATAAACCCGTCAACATAATCGATAACCACTTTTGCCATATCATGGTCAACTTTCTGAATGTGGAGCATCAACCTCTTTAATACCTGATAGGCTTCGGTATAACCGACCTCGTTTTCAAAATCCCGGATGGATGCAGCCAACTTTTTGATGATATCGGCTTGCGCAGAATCAGGAATATTTTGCTGTTCGTTCCTTATTTTCTGGTTAATGGCCGCCCACTGGTCATGCAGGTCAATAAGGTTTTGCTCCCGGGTTTGCTGTACGCTTTTGTTTTTGGCCTCCCATCTGTCGGCCTGTTTCCAGTCGGTGATGGTCTTTTCAGCCACCCCCACTTTGGAGGCGATCATCTTTTGGGTAAAGCTGCCGTCTTTATACAGGAGCCATGCGTATTCGCGCTTCTCTTTGAGAGTGAGAGCCATTACTTTTTCCAGATTTTATTATAAAACAGGTCGAATGTGCCATTCCAGGCAATGAACGCACATGAAAGGTCTTTGGCAATATTTAAGGGGCCATTGTATAACTGCCAAAAGGGGGCATGATGGTAAAGAATGACAGCCACCACCATGAATACTACCATGCCGGATTTAGCGATATGCCATGCATCCAACTTATACCCGCCAACCCTTTTGGCGTTGTTCCAGCTTACGTCCTCGTTCCAAAAATTGGGATTCCAGCGCGAGAAAATAGTACCGCCTACTTTAAACCCCAAAACGCTATCCATAACACTGTTACAGATAGCGGCAAGCATGATGGCTATTAACCACATGGCTATTTACTTTTATAGTTTGGCGCTGTAACACCTTTGTTGGCTTTGTCGGTGCATCCTTTGCCAAACGGGCCAAACAGTAAGGCCGCCGCAATAATAAATAGCGCCACAGTTTTGCCGCTACCCCCCGTTGTATTATTACTGCGAATACCGAGCACGATAAAGACAACGGAAAGAATAAAGCAGATAACAGCGCAAACCCAAAATGCGGTGCTTTCCAGGCGGAGCGTCTGAATGCCGGTTAAGCCAGCATCATCTTTTGAAAAAAGAAAAATACAAATGCCGATAATGGCCAGGGTGAATACAGACAATATACCTGCGCCCGTGTTAGAGATTTTAAGTTTCATACTGTTTTCATTTTTTGGTAGGCTTCAAAGGTGCATCAACAGAGGCCCCTTTTGCAAATGCAGTTTTCATGATGGTACAGGAGCTGTATCATCATGTAGCAGATAGCTGTATCGTCATGTAAACCCAATTTGGAACAGGGTTTCGTTCAGGGGTATGTTTGTCCCCGAACAGCGATAAAGCACAAACGAACATGGCATTAAAGCGAGCAAGTAAACCGATAGTTATAAGCGACCATAGCGTAAACTCGAAAGGGTTTTGGACGCTTACTGCCGGTATTGACCGTTCGTTATTTGATTCCAACCCCATCCTTTTATGGAATCATAACCGCCCAAAAATTGAGAACGCCAAAAACGATGACATACTACCCATAGGCGTAATTCAAAATCTCACAGTAGATGCCAATGGTCGTATGAGTGGTACCCCCGCCTTTGATGACACCGACCCTTTCGCTATGCGTATTTATGAAAAGTATGAGGCCGGTGTAATCAATATGTCAAGCGCTGGCCTGATTCCGCTTGAAGTGTCTACCGATAATAAATACGTAAAGGACGGGGCACCCTGTTTACTCCGCTCAACACTCGCTGAAGTATCGCTCACTGACATTGGAAGTAACCGGGGCGCTGTAAAGCTGTACCAGAATGGCCAGCCCATTGAGCTTAAAGATGCCACCGACCTTGTTAAATTATTTTTTTCACCCGACAATAAAGAGACAATGCTATTAAAGCTAAAGGATTTTGCCACTCAGTTGAAACTGGCAGATACCGCCACGGAGGATGACGTCCTCGAAGCGATTAAGAAACAAAATACCATCGTTGTTAACCTGACCAACGATATCGCCCGGCTCACCACCGAAAAGAAAACGGCTGATGATGCGTTGATAGCATTGCAGGCGAGCACCCAAAAAGACAAAGTGGAGGCCCTTGTAAACGGCGCCGTTTCTGCCAAAAAAATCACGGCAGCCGAAAAAGACCACTACACCAAGCTGGCCAACACTGATTTCGCTACCGTAAAAAGTATCCTCGACGCAAAACCGGGTTACAACAGTATTGAAACACAGTTGTCGGATTCTGACCAGGACAAACAGGCAACCGCCACGGAGTTAAGAGCGTTGATTGCTCTTTCGGGCCATGAACTGTTCACTCAGGATAAAATGGACAGGCTGAAAACATTGAGCCTGCCTGATTTCAAAGCCAAATACCGGGAATTTACCGGCAAGGAATACGCTGAAACCAATTAATCGGCCAAACCAAAAAATGTAGGCAACCAATCGTACCCTATTAAAATTTAATCCCCCATTTTATATGAAAAAGTTTGTGACGTTCATTTTGTGCGCCCTTGCGCTGTTGATGCTTACCCCTTCACTGCCCGGCAAGGAAATGCCTTTTATCCTGCCCCTTTTCGCTTTGCTGTTCATATTGCCCAGCAAAAATAAATATTCCCGGGGCACCATTGCAATGGGCATCGATGTGGAAGTGTGGAAAAAGTACATCATCGAAAAGCTGCGTAAGACGAATGATTTTATATTCCTGAGCAAGGATGACAGTAGCTATGTGCTAGGTGGCGCGGTTGTACATATTCCGCAGGCAGGAGCTGACCCGGTAATTGTCAAAAACAGGAGCTCTTACCCTGCCGTAGCTGTCACCCGTAGTGATACCGATGTCACCTATATATTGGACAGGTACGATACAACCCCCACCCATATCCCCTGGGCTGACCTGCAAACCATTTCCTATAATAAGTTGGACAGCGTGTTGGGCACTCATACTGCCGCAATGGGCGAAACCCTCGCGGATGACCTGTTGATAAAGTGGTCACCTGCTTCCACCGAATTTATCAGAACGACCGGGGGCCCGCAAGCCGTACAGATTGCAGGCGTAGGCACTCAAACCGGTAACCGCTTTGGCTTTCATCCGAAGGATTTGCAAAAGGCAATGATTCGGATGAATGTGGCTAAGGTGCCCAAGAAAGGCCGTATCGCAATGATTGATGACAACATGTACGAGTATTTCTATGATGCTCTTACCGACCAGCAATCAAACACATTCAATCAATTCGCCAAAGAATCCGAGGGTATTGTTGGTCGCCTGCACGGGTTTGCCGTTATGACCCGCAGCACTGTACTGGAATACCTGGGCTCCGATACCGTAAAGGCCCTGAACGCGGCCTCCGCTGCCGACAACAACCTGGCTTCCTTGTGCTGGCACCCCGATTTCGTATGCCGCGCCTTTGGTGAAATGAAGCCTTTCCAGGACAAAGACAACGCGCTCTATTATGGTGACTTATACAGCATGATTACCCGTGGCGGCGGCCGGAAAGAAAGGGCTGATAACGTGGGCGCTTATGCCATCGTGCAAGGTGTTCCCGGTGCATAATTCAACCGGCACTTAATCCAAACATTTATTTCAACCTGAAATTTCATAAACATGAAAAAAATAATTCTCGCATTGGCCGCAATATTTACGATTATGGCGGTGAGCCTGACCGAAGCCAATGCGCAATCCAAAGGCCCTGAGCGGGTTACTAAGACCTATACCACCACGAACGTGGATACGGCAAACCTTGCATTTAATTCGATTGCCAGTGGCGTCAAGTCTTTCCAAATTACCCTGGTCAAAAACAGCGGAACGGTTGCAGGTAAAGTTTACATCGAGGCTACCGATGATGGCATCGGTTGGTTCAGGCTCGATTCATTGGTTACCGCTGACGTGGCAGGGCCGCAATTCCAAAAAACCCCGTTTACAAGTACTTCGTACAACAGTTACCGGGCACGATATATAACCACCGGTACGCAATCGAGCACATTGTATTTCACGGTCGTCCGAAGGCCGGACGAGAAATAACCGCTTTGTATTAATCCCTACCCCTCCCTGGCTGCGCTTGTTCCGCAAGCGTTTCTGACCCCGTAAGGTCATTCACAGGGTATTTGAAAACGACGAAACCCATATCCCGGATGGAAAAATATGATCTGCCCTCGATAAAGCAAGCCCTCAGCACATTTGGCCTTGCAATAGTATCGGGTATTACATTAAACAAGCTGATAGGTATTGCAGCGCTACTGACCGGGATTTCCTCAGTTATTCTGAACGTCATTAAAATCAGAAAGGAGACCAAAAAATGAACAAGGTTTTTGAAAAGTTAAAGGCCATCGATTTTCGCCATATACTGGCAGTGATGGTAGTAGCAGGCATTTTCGGTGAGCAATTCCTGCTCGCTTTTAAAGAAATACCGGCCCCTAATGTCGCCCTGTTGACCCGGGGGCACGACCAGATCCTCGTATTGGGTTTTGCGGCCATCATCGGGTACTTTTTCGTAGCCACCAAAAAAGACAATCCTACCCCGTAATGAAAAAACCGGGCTCCATATTAGCGGCTACTTTATTTGCCTTCGTGGTGCTTTTAAGCACTGTTTGCGGAGGCTGTAAGACAATAAAGCTGCAAGAAAAAACCAACACGAAAGACAGTGTGGTGTTTAAGGATACCACCGTTTTCGTCAAACTCCCTCCAATCATTATTCCGGGCGATCAGGTTACGCTGCACGATACCGTTCCCTGTCCTGATGTGATTTGGAAGGGAACTGCTAAAAGCGAAAGCGGCCGCACAACGGTGACCGCTGAATTAAATAAAGGACATCTGAATATCGAATGCCAAACCGACAGCCTTTTAAAAGCAATTGATAGCCTGAAGGCCGTCATAAAAGCTAAAGAGAGCTGGCATCAGGAAGTAAAGCAAACGACTGTTACAGTGCCCGAACCCTTCATTCCGTGGTGGATATACGCCATTTTAGGAGGGGAAATTGTTTTACTCATTTGGGAACTTATTAAACGTTGCTTATGAAAACAAGCGATAGTGGCAAGCGGCTCATAAAATATTTTGAAAAATGTGTGCTGCATCCTTATCTGTGCCCTGCCGGGGTACCTACGATTGGTTGGGGTAATACCTTCTACCCGAACGGTAAAAAGGTAACTCTAAAAGACCCGGCCATCACCCAGGAGCGGGCCGACCAAATCTTTGATTTTGTCCTGTCAATGTTTGATAGCGATGTAACCAGCCTTATTAAGGCAACTTTCACCCAATGCCAGTTTGATGCCCTTGTCAGCTTTGCATACAACGTGGGTACGGACATCGATGCCGACGATATCCCCGAAGGCCTCGGCGATAGTACCTTATTGAAATATGCCAACGTCAACCCGCTTGACCCCCGCATAGTAGGCGAGTTTCTGAAATGGAACAAGGCCAACGGCAAGGTAAACAACGGCCTTATTCGCCGCAGGACAATAGAGGCGCATTATTACATGACCGGTCAACTACCAATAAAATAAATTTTTATGAATAAAAGCCAAGCTGTTGGAATAGCAAAAAAATACTTTTCCAACCATAGCGTGGACGAGCTCCACGTAACCAGTGATACACAGGTGTTTTTTACAAAACAGGATGCCTCCAACCATGCCACCAGCCTGCATAAAGACCTGCGTGATATCCATGCGGTGACCCGTGACGAGGCCAATGCCTTTCAGGAGGAACAGTCCGACGAAGTTGAAACCGGCAGCCCGGAGGATAAAACCGGCGGTGAGCTCGGTACCGATAACGATGGCACCGGAGAGCCAGGCAGTGAAGGCAAGCCGCCTGCAGGTGATGGCGGTGCGGTGAAATCTCCCAAAGGTGGTAAAGCCGGTCGCCCGAAAAAGGATGATACCGCAGCAAAAGAAAAACCGGCAAAGCAGCCGAAGGAGGCTGATAAAAAATAATACCGCGAGGTAGAGCAGGGGTAGCTCGCCGGGCTCATAACCCGGAGGTCGTGGGTTCGATTCCCACCCTCGCTACATAAACACACACCCAACGCGAATCCTGACACCGGAGGGGCTGAACCTTGAGAAGCTAAGGCCCCTCCATTTAAAAAAAAGTAATGTATGCCACGCCCCAGCGCAAATATTAATATCCTTAACGGCCAACTCGGTATAATCGGTCCCGGTAATTTCGGAACACCGTTCGTTGTCATTGCATCGGCAATTGCGCCGGTTGCAGGCTATTTAACAGCCTTCAGCATAAAAAGCATTGCGGAGGCAAAAACGGCCTTTGCGCAAGTGGGCAATGAGGCACTTCTGGACGCTATTACAAAGGGATTTTACGCCGAAGCCCCGGAAGGTACCGAACTGTTCATTGTATGCGCTGTAAATACCAACACGCTCACCCTCCTGGCTGCACCGGGAATTGCTGAAAAAGCACTCGACCTTGCCAATGGTAAAGCGCGTATAGGCGCGTTTATCAAGTTCCCCGATGTTTCCTATACTCCAACCACTACCAGCGGTTTCGATGCTGATGTGCATACCTGCGTTTCGGCCGTTCAGACCCTTGCCGAAAGCTGGCAATCTAAAAGAAAGCCATTCCGGGCATTTATACAGGGTTATGGATTTACTACTGCCAGCGCTGCGCTTGATTATAGCACCAATACAAAGCGTAATACCGGCATTGTGGTAGGTGCCATTACAGATAATACCGCCCGCGCCACAATGATGGCTTTGGGAAGGGCCAGCAAGGAAGACCCTCAACGTAACATTGGACGGGTAAAAAGCGGCAGCCTGAATATTGCCGATACCGATACCGTTAAAATCGGTACCGCCCTGTTGGAAAAAACGAGCAGTACCGACCTTGATACATTGTACGATAAAAGGTATATCACCTTTGACCGTAATGAAAGTGAGCCCGGGTACATTTTCAACGATGATAACATGTTGACCGCCATCACGGATGATTACAACAATCTCCGTAACGGCCGTGTGATTGACAACGCCGTTCGCATCTGCTTCGCTACCTATTACAAGGAGCTCAAAGACGATGTTGATGTTGACGATAACGGCCGGTTGGATATTGTTGTTGAAAAAGCGCTCGAATCGGCAATTGTCACTGCCATCGATGAGCAGATGGGCGGCCAGCTCTCCAAAGACAAGCAGGGACATGCAATTGTCGAATGTCTGGTTAATCCCGACCCGACCGTCTATGCCACCTTGTACGCTGAAAACGCACTCAATAACCCCAATTTGAATACGCTGACCAATGGAGGAACGGTTTACCTGTTCGTAAGCTGCCGTCCCAAAGGTTGCATAAAAAATATCAACATCTTTTTGGGCCTGTCTTTATAAGCTAAACATTTAATTTTTTCAATATGCCTCTTATCAATGGCCGGGAATACGAATACGGCGACATCAAGGTATCAGTACTGGGTTTAACCCTCACCGGATTGCGTGGTATCAAATACAAAAAATCCCAATCCAAAGAAGCCATCGGCGGCCAGGGGAACAACAAAAAAGCTATTCAGCGCGGAGAAAAGGAATATGACGGCTCCCTGATGATGTTGAAAAGCGACTATGATCTGCTTGATGCCGCCGCAATAGCGGCCGGTTACGAGGATATTGTCGATGTCCCCGGAAACCTTATCCACATTACCACAGTGTATCAAAAGACAAACGATACCGCGCTCACAACCGACCTTTTGGTAAACGTTGAATTTTCGGAAGCCGAGGACGGTATGGAAAAAGCGGATAAGTTCAAAGTGATAACACTACCCTTCATTTTCCTAAGAAAGAAAAAAGTAGTCATTTAATCAAATTTCTATAAAACCAAAGCGAAATGAAAAAGGAACTCATTGGGCAAGCCACCCCGGAGCAAATCGAAATCTGGAAAAAGAAAGTGCAGGCGGATTATGGCGCATCACACAAAGTTTACAAGTATGAAGTGGACGACCGTGTGTGCTATTTGAGAAGTGTTGACCGGGATACCTATTCCCTGGCTTCAAGCAAGGTCAGTACCAGCCCTGCCAAATTCGGTGATACTGTCATTGAAAGAATATGGCTAGGGGGCGATGCCACCATAAAAAATGAGGATGGTTATTATTTTGGATTGAGCGAGTTTGTCGATAAGCTGATGGATAAAAAAGTAGGCGAGCTGGGGGAGTTATAGCGCAGGCTAAGGGGGAGATAAACGGGCACAACTTTGTTAAATATTATAACACCCTTTTACGCTACCATCTTGGAATGCAACCCACCGAAATAAGCGCAATGACCGATGAACAATGGGCTGAACAAATTTCCATACTCGAAAACATTCGCACACAGGAAAAAATAAGGCCCTACCAATAAGGAAGGGCTTTCTTTTATGAGCAATACCCTCGAATACATATTACGGCTCCGTGACCAGCTTACAACGCCTTTGGCTAATGCTGCAAAGGCTAGTCAGTCTGCTGGCACCAAAATTTCGGGCACCCTGGATAAAATAACGTCAGTAGGTACTCGGATGAAAAAAACGGCTGACGATGTATGGAAAGGGAGCCGGGTAATGACTGCATCCATCAATGAACTGAAGGATAAATTAAACGAGGTAAATAAGGTTCGTTTTGGCACCGTCTTGGTAAGCGAATTTAAAGAGGCTACCCGACAGGCCAAAAATCTCGAACAGCAAATCGGGCGATTGGAGGGAAAGGGAAAAGGCTCCACTAATCCCGCCGGTTCTGTATTGGGTATGTTTAAAGGGGCAATAGCAGTAGGAACCGCTACGGCAGTAGCAAAGGAATCCGTTTCTGCGGCGATGGATTATGCCGGGAACAAAAGAATCATCAACTTTTCCACCGGTGGCCGGGCTGCTGAGCTGATGTTGCATGAAAAAGAGGAATCGAACAGATTGGGGCTTGATTATAAAAGCACCATTGATGGGATGCAGCGGGTTATGGCATCCATGCGTGGAAGTGGCATCGGCCTAAAACAACAAATGAACATTTTTGAAGGTTTTCAAACCGCAGGGGCCGCCCTGAATTTGACCCCGGATAAAATGCATGGTATTTTATATGACGTTGGCGAAATGGTCAGCAGTGGTATCGTGAATGCAAAAGAGATGCGCCGGCAGATGGCGGTCTATCTTCCAGGCGCATTGCGGATAGCGGCAGATGCAATGGGGGTAACGGAGGAAAAGTTCAATCACATGATGCGGAAAGGTCAAATCATGGCCACGGACTTCCTGCCCAAATTTTCCAAACAGCTCAAAAAAGAATTTGGAGAAGCCGCAGTAGATGCAGCAGACAATGCTCAAGCAGGGCTCAACCGGTTTAATAATGCTATTTATCTGTCAAAGGTATGGTTAGGGGATAAGTTAGTTCCAGCCATATCAGAATTTTGGAATGAAACTGCCAAAATGTTTGACGTTGGTACAACTCATTCGCAGATGTTACTTGCAGAGCAGGGTTCTGTACAAACTATGATCGGTTTAATTACTCGTTTAAACGAAGGCAATAGCTATCGTTCCATTTTGCTCAAACAACTTGTTAAAGATTACCCGACGTTATTCCAGGGGCTTGACATTGAACATGTAAAAAATAGTGAGCTTCTAAAAACACTGAACGATATTAATGATGCCTATAACAAGCGGGTTAAACTTGCGGTCAATGATGAAGTAATAAGCAACGCGCAGAATAAATATAACGAGGCAAAAAAGAAATTTATTGACTATTCTCAATTTGAGGAATTATCAAAACGAACTGACCCCGCAGGGGTTTCAGCCTATAAAGAGAGAGTTGGATGGTGGGATAGGTATAGGAAGTGGGAAAGAAAAAATTTCTTTACACAGGAAATAATGCTTGCTAAGCTACGTATGGAAGGTTGGCAAGAAACTATAAACCAAGAGACATCGGCAAAATCTGCTAATGAAAGGACTTACACGATTTCTGATGCCTTTAAGCTGGCCCATGATTCAGCAGCTTTAAAGAAAAATTTCGGTAAAAACATCAAGGCGAGGGATAAGTTCCTGAAGCTGTACAATCATAATAGTAGCGCTCCTGATTACATACAAAATTTGCAGGCTGCTATGGCGCCCGTTACCAGTGGGACCCCGGGGATGAAAGTAAATGCGGATGGGGAATTGACAGAAGCCACCGGCCGGGCGGGGAATATCAATTCCGGGGGCCAGCGAAGCATTGTAATCAATATCGCTAAACAAGTGGGGGTTGAGCAGGTACATGTAATGAACGGGCAGCAGGTACTTCACGAAATAGAGGGGGCAGTAAAGGAAGTTATGAGGCGCACCCTTCAAAGTGTTAACGGAACCGCAACCAGTAATTAATGGCAAATCAATTCGACATACCAGGGTTATTTAAAAAGGTTTTCGGCTATGAAGTGCCCCAAAAACTGGATCTGCCCGCCGCTCCGGCGCGACTCGAATCAAGTAAAAAGGGACAGCCATTTTATAGCTCAGATTTATACGGCAGGGAATTTTTTATGCCTGTTACGTTTGAGGGCTCTTTTGTAAATGGAAGTGTATCTACTCCGTTTAAGTGGCTTGTTCCGTTTGCGGTTCTTTCGTTGAGCTGTCGAAAAACAACAGTTGATACCCCAATGCCAGAGCGACAAGGGACGGTCACCGAGCTAATAAGCATAGAGGATTATATTATAGGCATCAGAGGTATTGCAATTAGACCGGATAACGAATGGCCTGAAGATGAAATTATTTTTTTGGAGCAATTGTTCAACATTAATCAAAGTGTGACAATCAGAAGTGCATTAACAGATATTTTTTTAAAGGGTGAATTTAACCATAAGGTAATAATAAAGGCTATAAACTTAGCCCCAAACCCGGGTGTTCAAAACGCCAAACCTTTTGATATTGAGTGTAAAAGCGATGCCATTTTTACTTTGATAGAAACATGAGTTTTGTTTTAACAAGCAATATTACTGTTGGCCCTTACAAAGAAGTAAAGGTGCACGAATGCAAGGTAGAAAAGAGCATGTTTAACTACGTTGATAAGGCTGTTATAAAAATACCAATAACCGCCCGTGTTGTAAGAGCTGGGGAGGTCATAACAGAAAGCGCCCAAACGGCTAATCTTATAAACGAAGGGATGCCAGTGAATATCAATCTTGGCTATAACGGGGTGCTACATAATGAATTTGTCGGATTTGTGAGCCGGGTCAACCTTACCACCCCCTGTGAAATTGAATGTGAGGGGTATAGCTACCTACTGCGTCAAAAAAGCTATTTGAAAGTTTTCAAAGGAACCACTTTAAAAGAAATTTTAAAGTATCTGACGGAAGACACTGGCATCACCTTGAGCCCGCTCATTCCTGACTTAAAGGTTACAAAATGGGTAATAAACCAGCAAAATGGTACCGAAGCCCTAGAAGCATTAAAAAAGGAACTGAAGGTATCCATTTTCTTTACCGGCAGTGAGCTATATGCAGGACTTCAATATTTGCAACCAAAAGCAATCACAAAGTACCGGTTGGGGTGGAATACGATAAAGGATGGGAGCTTGAAGCTCCATGAAGCGGTTAACCAGGAGGTGATCATCAAAATCAAAGGTAAAAAGGCCGATGGAACTAAGGTTACGGCCAGCTTTGGGGACAAGGGTGAAATAAAACAACTGGTTACCCATGCCGTAACTGATTCAGCTACGTTACAGGCCATTGCTGAGGCAGAGCATAAGAAATTAAGTTATGACGGGTATGAGGGCAAATTAACCGCCTTTTTAGAGCCCTATTGTGAGGTTGGATATGCCGCCCAAATCATCGATGAAAAATACCCGGAAAGAGCCGGTAAATACATTGTAACGGCGACAGAAGTACAATATGGTATGAGGGGTGCCCGCCGGATTGTTGACATTGGATTTAAGCTGAGAGACTGATGGCAAAAGTTGACGAAGATATCAAACGGGAATTGGAGATGGTGGCGGGCAGGTTCGGGCCTACCCCTGTTATTTCCGCAATAGTTCTTTCAATAAACGGGGATGATACCATCCGGGTACAGCTCGATAGTGATTTGGAAATTGACGATGTGAGGTTGAAAAGCGTGGTCAAGGCGGGGGCAAAAATAATTTTCGAACCTGCGGTGGGAAGTACTGTTTTAATCGCCGCCATCGACAACAGTGAGCAGTATGCCGTCATTTCAGTGGATGAGGTAACACGCTTCTATCTCGATACGGGGACAGTAGAGTTTGAGGCGAATACTGATTTTTTGATTGGCAAAGCCGGCGACACCCTGGGCAAATTGCTCGGTGATATCATTGACGAGATAAATAAGGTAGTGGTGTTATATGGAACAAGCCCAGATATAGCAGCATTGACAGCCATTAAAAACCGTGTAAATAACATTTTCAGATGAGTTTAGACGTAGCCCGGTTGGCACAGAAAATATTTGATTTGAGTGATGACTATGACACCACTACGCCTGCGGGAAAGGCGGCCGCACGGCAGGATTTTGCCAATAAACTCGCCCAGGCAATCGTCGAAGAAATAAAGCAGGTAAAGATTAATTACACCAACGGCCTTGCGGCCGGAGCCACGGCGGTTGGTGGAACTTTTAACCATACAGTATCCTGATGCTTGATATTCTATTGGACGCAATAACATTTGAGCCCCTGATAGCCAACGGTGATTTTGTAACCGGGGAAAGCACTTTACAGCATCAATACCTTTTGCTGTGGAGTGAAAAAGGGGATTGGCGGCAGTTCCCGGACGTGGGTGTTGGAATCAACGGGTTCCTGAAAGATGAGGATGAGGCAGACATGCTGGCAGAGATAAAGGCCCAATTTGAAAAGGACGGGATGCAGTTCAATTCAGTAGAAATCACAGAAAGCGGGTTATTAATAGACGCACCTTATAGAAATGGCTAACCAGCAAATTATACAGAAGCATCAGGTTTTGATGGATATGGCAATTCAGTTTAGTGGCAGTGCTGAAAGCCTTGTTTCATTTGCAAACTTGAATGGTTTAGGGATAACGGATGATGTATTGCCCGGAACGCTTTTAATGATGGCTGACGTCTTTGACCCAAAGGTGTTGAAATATTTAACCGATGGAAAGTACAAGCCAACAACTGTTTTCCCCGATGATGATGAATTGACCGGCGAAGGGATTGAGTATTGGGCTATTGAATACGATTTTATTATATCATAATGGCAAGAACAATTAAGGACATACAGGCATCAATAGTTTCGGCAATTCAGGCCGACCCGGTACTCAGTGCTCGGTTTACCAGCACCAGCGCCACCGCGATTTGGAACCTTATCACATACACCGTTGCCTTTTGTGCGAGTGTCCTTGAGCAGCTCTTTGACCTGTTTACAATAGAAACGAACGAGGTTGTTTCGAGGGATAAATCTCATTCTATCCGGTGGTACGCTGAAAAAACAAAGTCATTTCAATATGGATATACATTACCGATTGACACCGACGAATATAATAATACAGGCCTAACACAAACGCAAATTGATGCAAGTAAAATAGTGGCGTATGCCGCCGCCGTTCGCCAAAGGCATGCAAATGGTATTTTGTTTCTCCGAATCAAGGTTGCAAAATTGATAAACGGTGATTTGGGACCCCTGACAGCCCCGGAATTATCGGCCCTTGATACTTATATTTTCCGAATTGAAGATGCGGGGGTTGATTATGAGGTGACCAGCTCGGTGCCCGATAAATTAGTCCAGGCATGGACAATCTATTATGACCCTCTTTTGCTCGATGGAAATGGGGATAGGATTGACGGAAGTATCCAGCAGCCTGTTTTTAATGGCATAAAGGATTATCTGTTAAATCTCCCTTTCAATGGGGAATACAGAACTACTTATCATCAGGACTATGTACAGGCCATCCCGGGTGTTGTCGATGCCAAATTAACGTTATGTCAGGTAGCCTATGGCAGCTTGGCTTTGTCAACGGTTGCTGTAAGTTATATTCCTGATGCCGGCTATATGAGGTTTTATGCGAACACCGATTTACAAATTCAATATATCCCCTTATCCCCCATAAAATAATGGCTAATCCAAAAATATATAATGTAAACTGGAAAATACTGGCGCTGACACTCCTGCCACCGAAGTTAAGGAACAATGTTTGGCTTAGGTTTTTCGTGACCATCTTTAGCCCGTTTATTCAGTTACACAATACGTTTTTGAATTATAGAAAAAGCACCTTGTATTGGATGGGCATAAACAGTCAGGTATGCTTTTTGGAAATGATGCTCAATGACCGGTATGACAACGCGCAAAGGAGAATATACATTGCCAAGCCACAGATATTCCCCGCCCAATATATTTATCTGCGTGCTGAATCAAAGCCCCTGTTTATTTACAAAAAAAGCGAGAATCTACCGGTTTACTTATATACGAAAGCCGAAACCCTGATAGGTGGTATCAATTTCATTGTTGTTATCCCGGTTTCACTTATTGCAAATCTGGTAGAGATGGCCGCGCTCATAGATAAATACAAATTGCCCGATAAAGAATATCTCATAAAAAGGTTATGAACTCAATTATTTATACCAATCTCGGTGGTCTACCGGTTACCGAAGATCACATGTCTTTTTTGCAAAACAGCTTTTCGGGGCCTCTGGCTGCAATTGCAAGCCTTTTTGGAGATAAAGTTATCGTTACCGGTGTGGTAAATACCGGTGGGGCGGTTTCCAATGGGTATGTTGTCATAAATGGCGAGTTACTGCCTTTTATCGGCGGCGCTGTCGGCACCGAAGTAACTATTGTTGAAACAAGGACAAAGGAGCTTTTCAACGATGGCAACAATAAAGATGTTTACATCGACAGGTATGCAACATTTGGCACTCCTGGTCTTAATTTCTCCGATTTCGTTCCCTTGAGCACACTTAAAGACCTGCAAACGGCTGTATTCAGACCGGGTATGGTGTTGATGTGGAGCGGTAACCCTGCAAATGTTCCTGCCGGGTTTGGCCTTTGTGATGGCGGCGGTGGCCGCCCCGACTTATCAAAGATGTTCATTGTGGGTTATGACCCAACCGACCCGGATTATGATACTATCGGCAAAACCGGTGGTGAAAAACAACATACCCTGACCCCCCTTGAAATGCCCGAACATGATCACCCACAGGGTGGTGCCAATGATGGTGGGAGTTCTCCTGGCGTTGTTTTGGATTTTAATAACCTAAGCGGCACCTACCCAATTCTTACTCAACGTACAGGAAAAACAGGAGGTGGGCAGCCCCACGAAAACAGGCCACCTTATTACGTACTCGCTTATATAATCAAACTGTAATGGGATACGCAACTACCATAAAAAATTGGCTTAAAAAGGGCTACAAACCACTTGAGGCACAATTTGCTTCATGGGTTGACTATACACGGTTAAAAGATGAAAAAGTGCCAATGGACGATGTTGATGGTCTCATTACAGCGTTACAGGCCAAAGCCGATGCCGCCGTTATTGTAGGCCTTCAACAAATCATACTGCCCGAGCTGCTGACAAAGACGGTTGATTTTACCTATCCTATGCTGGCATTCAGGGAGCTGGAAAAAATATGGATTAACCCCACGGCTCAAATAACGCTCAAAATTGGCTATACGGCCGGAGGCGGTGAAATCCTTCAGGAATTGCAGTACGAGGCAGGAGTATGGCAAAAAATCGACCTAAGCGAGTTTGCCGAAGTTGACCGAACTATTTATTTATCCGGTTTAACCCAAACAACCAAATTCTATTTTTTCAAACGATGAAAGTTAATACGTACACTATGAAACGTTTCCTTTTAAGCGGCCTTTTGGCGCTGCTTGTTATGTTTTCTTTTGCCCAAAAGGGTACCACCCAGGTAGATCGCCTCCTGATAAAAGATTCCTTTTTTATCGGAAATACATGGATTTCGGGGATTAGCTCTAACCTGAATAGCGCCGACAGTAATAAAAATAACTGGCTGGTAACAGCCAAAGGAGTTGCTGATTGGGTAAGAAATCACGCAGGAGCAATTGGAACCGATGGCAATAATTATACTACTGGCCTATCTTTCAATACTGGCTCAGGTGTTTTAACGTCTACCCGTTCTGGTCTGTCACCATTGACCGTAAGTATGGACGGCCGCTATCTATTAATAAGCGACACTACAGTGGCATTTAATAACTATTTAAGGAAAGCAGATACGACTGCCATGCTGGTACCTTATTTGCGTACTGCAACGGCTTCGGCCACTTATGTATTACTTGCCGGCAGTTATTCAAATCCTTCTTTTATTACAACACTTTCAGCCGGTAAACTTTCCGGTTTTATAGATACCGCAAATTTGCAAAACGCCGGTATTATAGCGGGAGTTTATGGCGGAGGTTCGTCCATCCCTCAAATACAAACCGACAGAAAAGGCCGAATAGTCGGTATAGGAGCAGTGTCAAATACGCCGGATTGGACATTCATATTAAACCGGCCATCTTTTGCCACTGTTGCAACTTCAGGCAGTTATAATGATTTAACTGGTAAGCCTACCATCCCGACAGCTTTAAGCCAGTTAACGAACGACCCAGGGTTTATTACAAGCAATCAAACAATAACTTTAAGCGGCTCCGTTTCCGGCAGCGGAACAACCTCCATAACAACAACCATCGGCAACGGTGTAATTACAAATACAATGCTTTCCGGCTCTATTGCCGCATCAAAGCTAATAGGGACTGATATTGCCACGCTGGGCACAATTACCTCGGGCACCTGGAATGCAGGCACAATACCGATCGCTTACGGAGGCACAGGGCAAACGGGAGCAAATGCCGCTTTAAATGCCTTTTTGCCTTCGCAATCCGGTAACAACGGGAAGGTGCTTTCTACCGATGGAACAAATACCAGTTGGATAACGGTTTCTGGGGGCGCAGGCACAACTAACCTGGGTTCTACTCAAAATGCAACTACTTATTCACTCACTTCCAGCACGGGCACCGGTACAACCCTTGCCACGGCAACGACAAACCTTGCAGGGTTATTCGATACGCTTTCCAAACGTTTGGTTGATAGCATTCATACCGGTACGTACTGGCAGGTGCATAAGATAAACATGAAAACCGGTAAGGGCATCTACGCCGGTGGTGTAAATCAGGACAGCCTGTTTATCGTTGAGGATAGTCTTAATGTGTTGCAAGATATTCGGTACAGCGGCGGGTATATTCAGGCTTATTTTCAAGGCGCTTGGATAAACAAAATAGACATGTCAGGGTTTGGCGGCTTTGCCGACCCGGGCAGTAATGGCTTGCTTGCACGCACTGCCCTCAATACCACAACGTCCCGAACCCTTACGGCAGGTTCTGCCAACCTGGTTGTCACCAATGGCAACGGAGTGAGCGGCAACCCGACCATCGATGTAGGCAGTAATGTGGCGTTAAAGGACGCAAATAATCTCTTTCTCACATGGCAAAAAGTGAGAACCGATACAGGTGTGGTAGTTACTACAATATCATCACCCGGTGCGCAGGTTGGTTATTGGATTACAAATGGTATTTCGGATGTCTATTCGAACGCTAAAATGTCCATGACCATTAATATGCAATCAGGTGAAGCAAGGTGGTACACTGGTAACGGCGGGTATTACCCAACTTTTTGGTCAAACGGTTCGCAGGTAGCACAATTTAGCACCGCAGGCGTTTTTAATGTCAATAATTTATCAGGCACAGGTACGCGCATTACCACAGCGAGCTCCGGGGGCGATGTAGGCGCTTTAACAAACGGTACAGACGGATATGTGCTTACAATGGTTTCCGGTACACCAGCCTGGGCAGCGGCATCCGGTGGTGGCCTGGGCGACCCGGGTGGCAATGGTATTGTCGTTCGCACAGCAAGCAATACGACCACAAGCCGAACGATAGTAGGGACATCGGGCCTGATAACAGTGTCAAATGGTGACGGCGTTTCTGGTAACCCCACCATTAATGTGGGTAGCAACGTTGCGACCACAACCAATACCCTCACGTTCACCAATAAAACGTGGGATTTGGCTAATAATGCTTTTTCATTCGGTGTCGGCACCATAGCGGCCGGTACTATGTTTTATATTAACACCAATGGCACTACGAGCGTAATTTCTGGCTCAAACGGTCAATATCTTGGTGTTACGGGCGGGGTTCCGGGATTTCAGGGCCTGACAGTCAACATGAGTACAGACCCCACCAGCGGAACGCTGGCCACGGCACGCGGGGGCACCGGCATCAATACCTATACGACCGGGGATTTACCCTATGCCAGCGCCACCAACACACTGTCAAAGCTGGCAGCGGGTACGAACGGGTATGTTTTGACGATGGTGAGCGGCGTGCCCGCCTGGGCAGCAGCGTCCGGTGGCGGTTTGTCGGGGCTAACTACCAATCAGGTACAGTTTGCCACCAGCTCCACCGGCATCGGCGGCGGTAGCTGGTTGACTGTTGACCAAACGAATAACATATTGAAGCCGACGAAGCTGCAAGGCTTGTATTCCCAAAATATTTACGGCGGCGGGGCTCAAACTACCTTACAGATATTGCCCGGCTCCGCTGATGGTAATGGTTTGAAATCAGCATTAACCATCTATGACGGCAGCGGTACGAATTTGTCCAATATTTCTTTTGATTTCCAGTCGTACAATAATGTATACGGCATGGCTTGCCTAACCGCCCCCAACGGCTTTGCCCTCGATGGGTTTACATGGCGTTCCATACAATTCGCTACAAGCAGCACAGATTATTCATTTTATAGTAAGGCATTTGGTTCATCCGCTTCCGAAAGAATAAGGATAACCGGTGGGGCCGATATTGCCCCGATCGCTTTTGTCAATTCACAAATAGGCGTGGGCGGAACGTCTGCCATTACTTCCCCAACCGCGTGGCTGCAAACAGCGGCCAGCACGTCCACCGTGGCGGCAATTACTATCCCGGATGGCACTAATATATCATCGCCATCAAACGGCCAAATTTGGGGCTATAACAATCACTTGTGGATGCGGGTGAACAGCACTACCAAACAATTGGATGATCAGGTAGTGGCCGCAAATATCGCATCGGGCACCTATACCCCTACATTTTCCAATGGATCAAACCTATCTGCACACACAGTCTTTTCCTGTCATTATATGCGCATTGGTAACGAAGTAACGGTTACAGGTTCGATAACGTTACAACCAACCGCATCGAGCAGTCTGGTCGGGTTTAACATATCGTTGCCAATATCTTCTACCCTGACCACTACGGAAGATTTAAACGGTATAATAGCACACGGCAGCGGAGCTGTGGCCCCGGGTGACGCAGGTGAAGTGTTTGCGGATGCGACCAATCATAACGCTGGCTTTACTTTCATTGCGGCCAGTACCAGCCCTGCCAGCTATCCCTTTTCTTTCACCTATACCATCAAATAACACCTAACCACGTCAACAATTCCCAATGAAAAAGATTATCAGCCTTTTAATAGTAGTTGCTTTGTTTGCAACTGCCCAGGCTAAAACTGTATGGGTAGGCACGGGTTCGGGGTATCTTAACCTGGGCAATATACAAACCAGCTTATCGCTGGTGCCCGGGGATATTGTTAAGATAAAGAGCGGCATTTATGACGGCTGTTTTATTCAAAACTCCCGATTTTCAGACAGCGTGTGGGTACGGGGTGGTGATAGCGGTGTAGTATTTACGGGCACCTTTGAAAGCCAAAATTGTAAGAATATTGTTTACCACAACTTTGTTATCAGGCTGAATTTTGCAGGCGGGACGCGGGGTTTTGTATTCGAGGCAAATGCTGACACCTGCACCCTGCGAAACGTCAAAATAGAAAGATGTGCAGACTATGGCATTTACTTGCATGACGGGACAGGGTATACCAGTACATCGCTTGATCACCGGTTTGACAACATATCTCTCATTGATGATACAATCCGGGCAATAGGAAACGCCAATGGCATATCAACTGGGGGGGCAGTCACCAAAAATTTGGTGATTCGTAGGATTGTGATGGATAGTACCTATGGCGCAACATCTTCCGGTATAAGCATAACCGACCTTTCGTTTAATATTCTGGTTGAAAATTGCAAGTTTACCCACATCAATTTGAACGGGGTTAGCCATAATGCCGTAATGTATATCGAGGCATCCGGTGGCCATATACGAGGAAATTATTGTTTTGACCGGCAAGGTAATTTTTGCCGAGCACGGGCATATTGGGGGGATAGTTCCGCATCACGACCTAAGCCGGATACGCTTTGGGTAGTTAATAACTTTGATGACAGTGCCCGGAAATACGCCTTCGTTGAAATTCAGCATCGGTTCAATAGCTGTAATTGCGGTTCGGCACAAGACACCACCACCAACACAGATTTACCGAATATACGCACGGGCCAAATAGTCGTAATGAACAACACTGTTTTGCGCGGGAACACTTCCGATTACTTCCCCTGGGTAAATGCCAGCGGCGGCGGCTCGGGTCTGGTAGATGTATATGACTGGATACGGTGCCCACCGATTATTAAAAATAATCTCGTCGCCCGGCAGTACATGGATAGCATTCCCGACCCTGATCATATAAACCCAGCCTTTACATTCAATCCAATGTTTCACAGCGGAGGTGGTTCAAAACCATCTGGTTCGCCTGTCTTCGGGGATACATCGAATAACATCTATCTGCACAAAATTGTCAGTGTAGGATTTGCGGATTCCCTATTGGGGACGCTTACCAGCTCGTCCCCGGCTAAGGATGCTGGTACCGGCGCTTATTCTTATGCCTTTAATACGGATATAAGCGGTATTTCCCGGCCACAAGGTTCCGGTTGGGACGTTGGCGCTGTCGAATATGTGAGCCTTTCCAATAACCCGCCAACGGCCAACGCTGGTATCGACCTTTTCATTCACCTGCCTGCCACCAGTATTACCCTATCTGGCAGCGGGACGGATACCGATGGCACGATAGCGGGATACGCCTGGGTAAAACTTAGCGGGCCTTCGGCTACCATCACTTCCGCAACTTCCGCCACCACCACGGTTACCGGTCTGACGAATGGGGTATATGTTTTCCAGCTCACCGTTACCGACAATTCCGCGGCCACAGGTTCCGATACGGTCATTGTATATGTAAGTCTTTCTCAAACATTAATTATAAAAATCTCGTAAAATGAAAAAATTAACAACCATCTGCTGTGCTTTGTCCATCATCCTGTTATCCTGCCAACAAAACCCTGAAGTTAAACAGGGAAAAAGGGATACCAGCTTTACCGTTATTACCTACGCAAATGATTGGACAAAGGATGATTACCGGACACTTACCGCCGTTCGCATTTCTTATGACACATTAATGGAAAAGCGCGACAGCAGCGCGGCCGCAATCCGCATCACAAAGGAGCAGGTACACGATACAGCTTATTTCGTGCGTGTGGATGCTGGTAAGCCTGATTCCATTGCAGGACAACCCATTTTAGATTCGCTCGGTAAGCCAAAGTGGAAATCCAATATCCTGTGGGCAAAAGTTAATAAGGCCAGCATCGTGCATGATTTTAAATAGCCAACTGTCAATCGAATTATAAAACTGTTTTCTCGTAAGCAGTAGTTTTGGTTTACCCCCCGCTGTTTCTACAGTGGGGTGGTTTTTAAGGTTGTTAGGAGAACAAGCAAGCAAATAAACTCTTAACCAACATAGAAATATGAAACCAATAATGAAACCGGCCATACCTTATTATGGCGGAAAAAGCAAACTCGCCTCAGCTATTGTTCCCTTGTTCCCGCCACATATCTGTTACGCTGAACCCTTTGCGGGCGGCGCAGCAATATTGTTTGCGAAACCACCTTCCGAGGCGGAGGTAATTAACGACACGAATAAGGAAATCATCAACTTTTACCGGGTGGTAAAAAACAACTTTACCGATTTGGAGAAAATGATTCGTGTGACGTTACACGCTCGAACACTACACCAAGATGCCAGCACCGTTTATAATAGCCCGCATCTTTTTGACGAGATAAAACGAGCCTGGGCCGTTTGGGTACTCGCCGTTCAGAGCTTTGCCAGTATGCTCGATGGTACCTTTGGGTATGACAAAAAGAGTGGTCAAACTTCACAGAAAGTGACGAATAAACGGGAGGCCTTTACGGAGGAATATGCCATCAGGCTCCAAAACATTCAAATTGAATGCGTAGACGCGCTTTATATAATCCAAAGCCGTGATAGGCAGGATACGTTCTTTTATTGTGATCCTCCTTATTTCAATAGCGATTGCGGCCCTTACGGCGGGTACACCGAAGCCGATTTTGAACGTCTTTTAATAATGCTTTCAGGGATAAAGGGGAAATTTCTGTTGTCTTCTTACCCATCCAATCTACTGGAATCCTTTGTAAAGCGTTTTGGATGGCACCAGCGCCAGTTTGAACAAAAGGTATCTATTAATAAGGGTTACACAGGAAAGACTAAAATTGAGGTTCTGACGAGCAATTACCCATTCCCGGTCTAAAAAGAAAAGCTCCCCTTCAGGAGCTTTTCTTTTTATGTTGTTTGTCAGCAATCCGTTGGTCGTGAAGGAGGTTAAACATCACTTTCTCATCTACTTCGAATAGCGCCGCCATTCGATAAATATCTTGTAGAATCCAACCATCTGTATTTTGTACCAAGTCATCGAAGCGGTTAAAATTGAATCCCAAATCTTTTGCCACCCGGTTTCTTTTAATAATATCCCGCAAAAATATGTCCCGGAAGTGCTTAATATCACCCGATTCAATCAGCCCTTTGGCATTAATATACCTCTTGTCTTTTGAGTCTTTTGGTTCCATTTCTACAAAGAAAATGCATCCTAACTTACAATAATTCAAACGATTACGATATGTATTTATTGTCGTGACTTTTTATATATACAAGCGTTATAAATAATTAGTATTTGTTATATTAGAATTAAGTATTAACTTAGGATCTAGGATAAGGTTTAATGGTCAATGGCGTATGATTAGCAGCTCCGCGTTTGCGGGGGTTTAAATAAGAAACTTCTCCCTACTCAAAAAAAACAGTCAGAGTCGGGGAGAAGTTTTTTTTTAATATAAAAGCCTGATTATTATGTGTCAATTAAAAGAGGATCTGCCCTCAAAGGATGAATTAAAAAATATGTACTGGTTGGCTATTTTAGGATATTGCTATACTTATATAAGGAAGCCTGACGAGGCTAAAAATCTAGCACAAATTGCCTTCGATTTCGTCCTCAAGGACGTTTCAAAATACCCCAACAGAAAAGAAGTAATAAGAGCGCTTTACACAACTGCCAACTCCCTGTGCGCGAATCACCTGGGGGGAAAAATTAAATAGCTTTTGGTGGAAATATAAGCCCGGCGAGTTTGTTCAGTGCCAACTTACACAAACCAAGAATTGTTCGAAAGAACTACTCTTTGCCGGGCTGTTTTTTTAAGAGAACAAGCCTTATAAATCATTGATTATGTGTGTAAGTTGGCGATGCAAATATACTCACCTGCCATTAATAAAACTAAATTTTCGAATTATGTCCGTTAAGACAGTCTTATTTGTGGGAGGCCCTTTTCACGGAATGGAATGGGAGGTTAGGGAAAGCTGTCATTTTGTGCTTATTGTTCGACCCAAGACAAACAATATTTTCGGCTCATCAACTCCACAATTATATCCTGATGAGCCTGACGAAGTATTATATGTTATGACTCCCGAAGATGAATGTATCTTTACGTATTATACAAATTAAGCTTAGTCTCTATTTCCCCTTTTTGTTTAAGTGTGCAAAAAAATCTTTGGGCGAAGTATGGTATTTGTGCATTAATGCGAGAAAGCTGCTTAATTTCATATCTCCACCATTTTCATATGTAAAATCGATTGGTCGTTGGCGTATTTTACTTTCTTTTCTTTTGGTTCTCAGCAACTTACCAACCTCCAATAAAATCAATTCAATTTCTTTTTGTGAAATCTCTTTTGCAGTATATTCAACTGTTCTACTTTTTTTAAGCCCCCTTTTCATTATACGAAATAAGGTAGATTTATACCTTTAAACAACCCTCAAAGACATGTCTTTCTCTTCCGCCAAAAAGTATCCTTATGGTTTTTATTTTGTATCCTTATGGTTTTTGCGCCTTTAGAAGGGCAATTGCCTTCCAATATCGATCCGCTGAAGGCCAATTTAAAAGACCCCATCGAGCGGCGCACGCTGGCGCAATTGCTGGGAGCCGGCCTGGAAAAACCCGCCGGCTACGTATTGCCGTTGAAATGGAATTATTATAACAACCAATGGCAAAGCTGCCGCTGGGAGCTGAAGCGGCACCATCTTTTTCTGATTCCCGGCAATTCGCCCATCGGGCTGCGCCTGCCGCTGGATGCATTGCCCGCCATCGCCAAAGACCATGCACCCGAAAAAGTAGAACGCAGCCTGTTTGATGAGCTACCCGAATTGGAACATTACCATGATACTATCCGCAGCCGCTACGGGCAGGTATCCGAGCCGCCCCTGCCCCGCCAGCGCATACGTGCACAGGAAGCCCCGGCGGATAAAAAGAAAAAAGCAAGCCCCGACTCGCCCGATGAAGCCCTGCTGTACGAAGTGCCTGTTATTAAAACAGCGCTTTGCGTAGAAGCCCGCGAAGGGATTATATATATTTTCCTTCCGCCGATGGATTATCTAGAGCATTACCTCGATCTCGTCGCCTCCATCGAAGCCACGGCGCAAAAGCTGGATATCCCCGTACGCATAGAAGGCTATGAGCCGCCACGCGATTACCGTATGGAAAGACTGGTGGTATCGCCCGACCCCGGCGTGATAGAAGTGAATATCCACCCGTCGAAAAACTGGAAAGAGCTGCAGCACAATATTGAAACACTTTACCAGCAGGCGTTTTTATCGCGGCTGGGCACGGAAAAATTCATGCTCGATGGAAGACATACCGGCACCGGCGGCGGCAACCATATTACCATCGGCGGCGCTACGCCGTCCGACAGCCCGCTGCTGCGCCGCCCCGATGTATTGCGCAGCCTGGTTACTTTCTGGCAGCACCATCCCGGTCTTTCCTATTTGTTTTCGGGCGCCTTTATCGGCCCTACCAGCCAGGCGCCCCGCATCGATGAGGGGCGCGATGAAAAGCTGTACGAGATGGAAATCGCTTTCAGCCAGGTGCCCGACGACGGGTATGTGCCCTTCTGGCTGGTAGACCGCCTTTTCCGCCACCTGCTCACCGACATAACAGGCAACACCCACCGCTCGGAGTTTTGTATCGATAAGCTTTATTCGCCGGACAGCTCTTCGGGCCGCCTGGGCATCCTCGAGTTCCGCGCCTTCGATATGCCGCCACACCGCCAGATGAGCCTGGTGCAGATGCTGCTGATACGCGCGCTGATAGCGGCTTTCTGGAAAAAACCCTACAAGCATTCGCTGGTGCGCTGGGGCACGCAGTTAAACGATAAGTTTATGCTGCCGCAGTTTGTGCAGAACGATTTGGAGGAAGTCGTAAGCTATTTGCAACAGGCCGGCTATCCTTTTCAAAACAGTTGGTTTGCACCTTTTATAGAATTTCGTTTCCCGCATTATGGCTCCATCCATTTACAGGGCATCGAACTGGAAATACGCATGGCCATCGAGCCCTGGCATGTGCTGGGCGAAGAAATGAGCGGTACCGGCACCGCCCGCTTCGTGGATTCATCGCTCGAACGGGTTCAGGTAAAGCTGAACGGTATGAACGGTTCGCGTTATGTGATCCTTTGCAACGGCCAGCCGATGACATTGGCCGAAACCGGCACCAAAGGCGGGTTCGTGGGCGGTGTGCGCTACCGCGCCTGGCAACCGCCCTCGGCCCTGCATCCTACCATTGGCATCGATACCCCGCTCACCTTTGATATCGTAGACACCTGGAACGGACGCTCCATCGGTGGCTGCACCTATTACGTATCGCATCCCGGCGGCAGAAGCTATGATACCTTTCCCGTCAACAGCTATGAAGCGGAGTCGCGGCGCGGCAACCGTTTCTGGGAACAGGGACATACCCAGCACACGCTCAAACCACCCAAATATTTCGGGCAGTTGTCGCGGTTTATAGAACAAAACCGGCAACCCTTTTTGTGCTATCCGCCGCCGGCGGAAGTAAACAAGGAATATCCGTATACATTAGATATGCGGAAGTTCTGGAAACGGTAACATCTCACTGCGCCTGCACCGCCCCCACATCCCATTTACCATTACCGGGACGTTTTTTCCCTTTGTAGTCTGTATTAAAGAACATTGCGGCCCTTCCCCGGTTCCTTGCCGGCGAATTACCCGAGATATGCATCGTAAGCGTATCCGTTATCCCCAATGCAGCGGGCGAATGCGCATACAGGTTATTGGCCGTATCGCCAAAGCGGCCTACACCCGGCGGGCGGGTGCCTCCCCCGTCATGAAACTGGTAGTTGAAGGTATACCCCGCGGGCGCACGTCCCGGGTTGGGCGTGGAATCGATGTAGCACCGGAACGCCAGGTTATTCCAGATGTGAAAGTTGGTGAACATATCGTACACGTCTATCTGCGAACCGCCGCCGCCGCTCCTCGCCAGGAAGGGCCAATAGTCGGCCGTTCTGAAATTGCCGCCGGTATTGCCTACCACATAGGCCGTGGCCGGGCGGATGGTGGCCGACGTATCGGCGGCCATCTGCTGCAGTTCCACCGTGGCGTATTTACGGGCGCTTACGTCGCGGTTGTTGTATATAAACAAAGTATCGCGCGGGCCGGCATTAATTTCGGTATAGGGAAAACAGCGGAAGAAATCGCCCTGCCGGTCAAAACTGTAATTGTTATAGAACCGGCCATTGCCTTTCAGGTACACCAGCGCGTTGTGCGATACGCCGTGCAGGTTGGTATGCTTAAAGGTATTATCGTGAAAGGACACCTTGCTGGCGATGAGCTGGAAATAGATGATATTGGAACCGAGTTTGGGCACTTCATAAATGTTCTCGAAACTACAGAACTGTATGGTGGTATTCCGGGTAGCATTCGAAAACGAAATGCAAACGCCCATGGGCATGGAATCAAAACGGCAATGGTCGAAAGTAATATTATCATTGCGCGTGGCTTCCGTTCCATTGTATTTATCGAGGTTGTGAAAAATAATGCAATAATCCTTTATGGCCCGGAACGACATATTCTTAAAATAAATATTGTCCGTATTGCCGCTTATATCGATGCCGCGGTAAGCGCCCCGCCATATTTTGAACCCTTCCAGTCGCAGGCCCTTGCAGTTGCTGATGGAGGAATACCCCCCGCAGCATACCGTAAAGCGCACCCCGCTGTCGGACGCCAGTATATACAGCCTGTTTTTAAAGACACTGTTGGAAAAGGAAAAATAATCATACACACCCGCGCCGGGGCCATGGTTGATCACCACCGTATCGCCATCCTTCAGCCCGTAGGTAGCGGCAAAATTATTGACGGTGATATTGCCGCTGCCATTGCCGATACGGATTTTATGCGCGCTGGCGGCAAAAGCGGATAGAAAACAGAGGGTAGTAAACAGGTATTTCATGCGGTGTTACAGTGCTTGTATTGTTTTAGCGTAAATAATATCACCATTGTTCATATCGAGGCGGCAATAACGGTAACCGGATTGCATGCCCATTCTTTTTATCCTGCGCTGTGCGGACGACTCGATGATCACATCAACGGTAATTTCAACCGCCACCACGGCAAGATAAGCAAGCAGGGGCGCATCCACAGAAGCAGGGATGGCATCAAACCCATTACCACCCGACTTTGTTTCCCTGCAAAGCAGGGAATACATGTCCGGCAACGATCGGGGGATATAAAAAAGGAATGAATTGCGATAAGGTATTGCTTTCGCATACATATTGCCAAGCACGTTGATGTATAAGGAGCCGCTGTCGGCAATTCCCCAGGGCATGGGGCCTTTTATCCCTTCTCCGTTTTTGCCGGGCATGAGCCGGTACAAACTGTCTTTGGCGCTGTACAGCAAATGAACGTGCTCTTTTACCGGGAGGCGCAGTTGAAAATCAATAAACCGCCTGTATACGCCATCGGCGAGGGGGCTGGCGGCAACAGTATTTTGCCATTCATCGCCCGGTGCGGTTGTATTGATTTGTTCCAGGGTAACGCCATCAAATGCTTCCGGGTACCGGAAACCGGTGGCATCCCATGGAGCATGGCCGCCCGCTACCCGTAGCATATCATTCAACACAAGCGCCACCGTATAGCTTATATCGGCCTGCACCGCACAGGCTTTTTTCACCGTGGCTATCGGATAGTAAAACCCGTTGTCTTTTTTGCAATAGAGATCGGCGGTAACCAGCAGGCTGCGGCGAATCACGTGGCGTATTTTCCTTTTCCGGTACAGGACTGTTTCAACCTTTTTATTGCTTATCCTGCACTGCCGCAGGTTGATAAGTAATGTATCGGTGCCGTGTGGGATGGAAGCGATGGCTTGTTGCAGGTATTGCTGTATTTCTTCCGGCACAGGACGCGAAAACTCAATGATTCCCGGAACGGGAGCGCCGTCCTGTACGGCATAAAAACAAGTGGTGGCGTCCAGGTTATCCAGCACCTGCACCGCATTAAAGGGTATGGTCCCGGTTACCGGCGGCCGCCTGCCGTTAAATTCCAGGTGAATGATACGCAGGTTTGTTTGCGCTCCCGCCGCTGGGGGAAGCATCATCAAAACAATACATATCGCCTGTAAGAAGCGTACTGCCATGGCCGAATTTAATAAAAATCGCCGTCATTTGTTTCTTGTCCTACATTAAGTGTTTGACCTTCCCGGGTACCTTATTTTTGTGTCATAAAATTTTTACCATGACTGATGTAATCAAAGGCTTTCACCATATAACCGCCATCGCCGGCGACGCCAAAAGGAACTACGATTTTTATACCCGCATACTCGGGCTGAGAATGGTCAAGAAAACCGTCAATTTCGACGACCCGCATACCTATCATTTTTATTATGGGGATGAAAACGGCACCCCGGGCACCATCCTGACCTTCTTCCCCTGGGGAAGCTCGATGCAAACGGGCCGCAGGGGCAGCCGCCAGGTAACCGAAATCGGTTATTCCGTACCCGCCGGCAGCCTTGACTTCTGGGCCAAACGTTTTGACGAAAACAATGTAATCTATAATAAACCGGCCGAAAAGTTCGGCGAGCAATACCTCACTTTTCTTGACCCCGACGGGCTAAAGTTTGAGCTCACCGTACCCAAAACACCCGATAACCGTACGCCCTGGACAACACCGGAAGTAAGCGCCGCCAACGCGACCCGCGGTTTTCACCATATTGCCATCACCACCAATAAAGCCGAGCCGACCGCCTATATACTGACCAAGGTATTTGGTTACCGGCTGCTGGAACAGGAAGTGAACCGTTACCGGTATATTACCGATGCCATCGACACCGCCAATATAGTTGACCTGGTAGAGCTTCCCCAGGAAGGCATCGGCCATGTGGCCGGCGGTTCGGTGCACCATGTGGCTTTCCGCGTAAAGGATGAAGCTACCCTGATGGAATACCGTGAAAAGATCGCGGCGCTGGGATTGCACATCACCGAAAAAATAGACCGTAACTATTTCTATTCACTGTATTTCCGCGAACCGGACGGCGTACTGTTTGAAATAGCTACCGAAAACCCCGGCTTCGCCGTAGATGAGCCGGTAGCGCAACTGGGCTCCGGTCTTAAACTGCCCGCACAGTATGAATCGCACAGGAAAGAAATAGAAGCCGTGCTTCCGAAACTGGATTAAAAACAACAACAATGTACACACACACTAAAAACATACACACCGCCGGTATCCCGGCGGCACAAGCCACAAAAGCCATGATATTGATTCATGGCCGCGGCGGCTCGGCCGAAGACATTCTCTCACTGGCCGGTTATCTTACCACGAGCAACATGGCGCTGTTTGCGCCGCAGGCCACGAGAAACAGTTGGTACCCCAACGGGTTTATGTCGCCCGTATCGGCCAACCAGCCCGCATTGGATTCGGCCCTTGCGACCATCGACGAACTGATGGAATCAATTGTAGCCGATGGCATCGCCCGCGATCACATTTATGTGGTGGGCTTTTCACAGGGCGCCTGTCTTACGCTGGAATATACCAGCCGTCATGCCGGCAAATACGCCGGCGTGATCGCTTTTACCGGCAGCCTGATTGGCGAACGCCTGGATACTGCCAACTATAAAGGCGATTTCGCCCAAACCCCGGTGCTTATCACCACCGGCGATGCCGATCCGCATGTACCCGTTCACCGGGTGCAGGAAAGCGCCACCATCATTGAAAAGCTGGGCGCCGGCGTAACTACTAAAATTTACAAGGGCCGCCCCCACACCATCAGCCAGCAGGAAATAGAACTGGCCAATAGCCTTATTTTAAACAGGAATTAAGGCGAATGGCCGCGAATGAGGCATTTCCACATTTGCCACATTTACCACATTTCCACATTCGCCTTGCCTATCTTTGGGCCTATGGCGCTCACCGACCTGATCATTCAAAACGTAACCAACCATATCCGGCTGGAAGAGGAAGAAAAGGCAATATTCCTGGGCATGCTAAAGCCGCAGCACGCAAAGAGGAAACAGCTTCTGTTGCATGAGGGCGAAACATGCCGGGTTTCGTCGTTCGTGGTCAGCGGTTGTCTCCGCGGCTACACGGTGGATGCCGATGGCATTGAGCATGTGCTCAATTTCGCCCCGCCCAACTGGTGGATAGCCGATATGTACAGCCTGCTGTCGCAAAAACCGGGCACGCTCAACATAGAGGCATTGGAGGATACGGAGATACTCACGCTGTCGAAGGCCGACCAGGAAAGATTATACCTTGCCGTACCGCATTTTGCTTTCCAGCACAGTGGGATCCGAAGCTTGGAATTCACGTGACTTGAAGTCGCGGC